>Ga0209745_1000496_pt1 | contig 23825 bp, 20 predicted proteins | sample BarGraNGADG00312_FD_184495 | JGI IMG/M metagenome (GOLD analysis project Ga0209745, IMG submission 184495) | Arctic peat soil microbial communities from Barrow, Alaska - Barrow Graham LP Ref core NGADG0004-312 (SPAdes) (version 2) | ecosystem: Environmental > Terrestrial > Soil > Wetlands > Peat...
CCCCGCCCCAGCCGTTTCAGCCCCAGCCGTCCCTGCCCGGGACGCCCCAGCCCCAGCCGTTTCAGCCCCAGCCGTCCCTGCCCGGGACGCCCCAGCCCCAGCCGTTTCAGCCCCAGCCGTTTCAGCCCGCGACGGCACCGCACCACTGGGCCGCGCCGGATCCGCGGCTGGTCGTTGCACCCCCGCCGTTGGGACGGGGTCCGCACCACTCCCGCCGTTCGCGCGTCCGGTGGGTCGCCGCCCTGCTGGCAGCCGGTCTCGTGCTGATCGGCATCCTCAGCGCGCTGCCCTTGTTGCCTGCGGTGGCACCGACCCAGCCGCAGGCCTCGACCATGCCGGCTGCGGTGGACACGGTCACCCCATCCGCCCGTCCTGCGTCTGCCAGCACGGCGACAAGTGGCGGCGACCTGGGCAGGCCGACCGCGTTCGCCACCGGCGCCGGCAAGGGCACGGTCACGGTGCGCAGCGCGGTCTGGACAGACACCGGCGAGATGGCGCCCGAGCAGGGGCGCCGCTACCTCGTGCTCGATGTGGCGGTGAGCTGTACCGATGGCACAGTGCCGGTCGACGCCCTCATGTTCCTCGCCACGACGGCGGGGGGTCGTGAACTGCCCGGCTTCGGGCCTGAGCTGTCCGACCCCCTCGGCGGCCAGGTGCTGAAGGCTCGCGCAACGGCGCGCGGCCAGGTGGGCTACGCGCTGGCGCCCGGCGAGGTGACCCTTCAGGTGCTCGACACCAACCTCACGCCGGTGGCCGAGATCAGGATCCCGGCCCCGTGAGCGAACCGTTCCGCACGCGCCGGTTCCAGGCGATCGCGCCCGAACTGCGTCCGCGTCGCAGCCGGAGCGCCGCGCGGGTGATCATCACTGACGGTCACAGCGTGCTGCTGCTGGCCGACACCGATCCCGGCCTGCCAGGGACGCGCTGGTGGGTCACCCCCGGCGGCGGCATCGATCCCGGGGAGACGCCGCTGGCGGCCGCCGTCCGCGAGGTCGAGGAGGAGACCGGCCTTGTCGTCGAAGCCGAACGGCTGCTCGGCCCTGTGGCGACCCGCACCGTGGTGCACGGCTACTCCGACCAGGTGCTCAGCCAGACCGAGGCTTTCTTCCTCCTGCCGGTGGCAGAGACATTCGACCCGGATGCTGCCGGCCTGACCCCCGATGAGCAGATCACCCTCGACGGCTGGGCGTGGCACCCGATCGCCGACCTCGCGGGCGTCCCCGAGCCTGTCTGGCCGTCCGATCTGGCCGCGCTCGTCGCGCTCGGCACTACTCCGGCCCAATGGCCGGTTGATCTCGGTAGCGTCGAGGAATCTACGCTCCCGGTAGACTGACGAGAGTGCAAACCGTCCCCCAGCCAGCCGGTTCCCAGGTAGACCCGAGCGCGAACCAGCGCCTGCTCGAGCGGTTCATCTGGCTGTCCATCGCCACAGCTGTTGCCACCGTCACGATCAAGGGCGTCGCAGCGTACGTCTCCAACTCGGTCGGACTGTGGTCGGACGCCATGGAGTCGATCGTGAACCTGGTTGCGGCCCTCGTGGCGCTGTGGGCGCTGCGGCTGTCGGCCAAGCCGGCAGACCACAACCACGACTTCGGACACGGCAAGGCCGAGTACATGTCTGCGGCGGTCGAGGGCACCCTGATCTTCATCGCGGCGGCCGTGATCATCTACAGCGCCGTGGCGCGGCTGCTGGTGCCAGCCCCGCTGGGACAGCTGGATCTGGGCCTCGTCCTCTCTGCCGTGGCGACGGTGCTCAACCTCGCCACCGGCCTGCTGCTCGTGCGGGCCGGCCGCACGCACCGTTCGATCACGCTGGAGGCCGATGGCAAGCACCTGCTCACCGACGTCTGGACGTCGGTGGGGGTGCTAGTGGCGATGGGTCTTGTGTTCCTCACGGGCTGGAAGATCCTCGACCCGATCGTTGCCCTGCTGATGGGCGTCAACATCCTGCTCACCGGCTACCGGCTCGTGCGACGTTCCGCCGTCGGCCTGCTCGACGGTACCCTGCCCCCCGAGGAGGTGGCCGCGGTCTCCGACGCGCTCCATCGTGTGTGTGAGGACCCGCGGGTGGAGATCACGACCGTCCGCACCCGGGAGTCGGGCCGGCAGCGCTTCGTCTACGCCACCCTCACCGTTCCCGGCGCGTGGACGGTGAAGCGCAGCCACGACATGGCCGACGACGTGGAGGGCGCTATCGACTCAGCGCTCCCCGGCACGACAACCTTCGTCCACATCGAGCCCGCCGCCGAATAACGGTCCCTGCGGAATCCGCGAGCGCAGCGCCCTTCGAGACACGCGGCTTCGCAAGCTCAGCAGCGTTCCTCAGGACCCGCGGGGCGTCACGAAGGGCCGCGCCCCCTCAGGCTGAACGCACGCGGTGCCGGACCTCGTCATCGATCAGCGTCCGCCACGACCTCACCAGCGCTTCGTCGACGTAGGCCTTGTAGGAGCCGCCCGGACGCGCGGGCGAGCCGATGTGGAAGGCGCGGACGCCGCTGCGCGCCAGCCACGGCACATGGTCGGGGTGGAGGCCACCGCCGGCCATCATCACCGAGGCCGCCCACGGGTCACGCTTGGCCCGGTCGAGGAGGTCGGTGAGCCCGTGCTCCACGTCACGGGCCGAACCGGCGGTCAGCACCTGGTCGAGCCGCGGAAGGGGCGCCAGCGCTGCCCAGGCCTTGTCCTGCTCGAGGCAGGCGTCGATGGCCCGGTGGAACGTCCACGGCCAGGTGCCGTCGGATACGAGTTCAGTGACGACGCCAGCGTCCACGTCGCCCAAGCCGTTGAGGAAGCCGAGCACCATGCCGTCCGCCCCGGCGTCGGCGTAGCTGGCCATCAGGCCGCGCAGCCGGACAGCCTCGCCGCCGTCGGTTCCGAAACCCGCCCGCAGCCGCACCATCACCCGCACCTGGATGCTCGTGGCCCGACGCACCTGGTCGACCAGTTGGGGAGTCGGGGACATTCCACCTTCGTCCAGGGTCCCGCATACCTCGACCCGGTCGGCGCCACCGGCCTCGGCACGCTCGGCATCGGCCGGGTGCAGGGCGATCACCTCGAGCAGCCCGCTCATGGCTCCATGATGCGACCGAACCCGGCGCTCGCCCTGCCGACACGCCCTGCCTCACCACCGAGCGGGTGGGGACGCAGCGAGGGCGGCCCCTTACGGGACCGCCCTCGTTGAGGTTTGGCCAAGCTCAACCAGCGTGTGGTCGGGCCCAACCAGCGTTGTGGATCAGAAGTCCATGCCGCCCATGCCGCCGTCGCCGCCGCCCTGCATGGGCTGAGCCTTCTCCGGCTTGTCGGCGATGACCGCTTCCGTGGTCAGGAACAGCGCAGCGATCGAGGCAGCGTTCTGCAGCGCCGAGCGCGTGACCTTGGCGGGGTCGATAATGCCGGCCTTGACCATGTCGACGTACTCGCCGGTCGCGGCGTCGAGGCCGAGCCCGGCGTCCAGGTTGGACACCTTCTCCGCGACCACGCCGCCCTCGAGGCCGGCGTTGATCGCGATCTGCTTCAGCGGTGCCGAGCAGGCCGTGAACACGATCTGCGCACCGGTTGCCTCGTCGCCGACGAGCCCGAGGCCCGCGACGTTGATCTTGGCGGCAGCCTGCAGCAGCGCAACGCCACCACCGGCGACGATGCCCTCTTCGATGGCAGCCTTCGCGTTGCGGACGGCATCCTCGATGCGGTGCTTGCGCTCCTTGAGCTCCACCTCGGTGGCAGCGCCGACCTTGATCACCGCAACACCGCCGGCCAGCTTGGCCAGGCGCTCCTGCAGCTTCTCGCGGTCGTAGTCGGAGTCGGAGTTCTCGATCTCGCGACGGATCTGGGAGACGCGACCGGAGATCTGGTCGGACTCGCCGGCGCCATCGATGATGATCGTCTCGTCCTTGGTGACCTTGACCGAGCGGGCATGGCCGAGCAGCTCGAGGGTGACTGCGTCCAGCTTGAGGCCGACCTCCTCGGAGATGACCTGACCACCGGTGAGGATGGCGATGTCGGTCAGCATGGCCTTGCGGCGGTCACCGAAGCCCGGGGCCTTCACGGCGACGGACTTGAAGGTGCCCTTGATCTTGTTGACGATCAGGCCGGCGAGGGCCTCACCGTCGACGTCCTCAGCGATCACCAGCAGCGGCTTGCCCGACTGCACGACCTTCTCGAGGACGGGCAGCAGGTCGCGCAGCGAGGAGACCTTGGAGTTGGCGACCAGGATGTAGGGGTCGTCGAGCACGGCTTCCATGCGCTCAGCGTCGGTGACGAAGTAGGGCGAGATGAAGCCCTTGTCGAAGCGCATGCCCTCGGTGAGCTCGAGCTCGAGGCCGAAGGTGTTGCTCTCCTCGACGGTGATCACGCCTTCCTTGCCGACCTTGTCCATCGCCTCGGCGATGATCTCGCCGACGGTGGTGTCCGCGGCGGAGATGGAGGCGGTGGCAGCGATCTGCTCGCGGGTCTCGATGTCGATGGCCTGCTCGGTGAGCTGCGCGACGATCGCCGCGACGGCCTTCTCGATGCCCTTCTTCAGGCTCATCGGGTTGGCGCCGGCGGTGACATTCTTCAGGCCCTCACGGACCATCGCCTGGGCGATCACGGTCGCGGTGGTGGTGCCGTCACCGGCGACGTCGTCCGTCTTCTTTGCGACCTCCTTGACCAGCTCAGCGCCGATCTTCTCGTAGGGGTCCTCGAGCTCGATCTCCTTGGCGATCGAGACACCATCGTTGGTAATCGTGGGAGCTCCCCACTTCTTCTCCAGCACGACGTTGCGGCCCTTGGGGCCGAGCGTGACACGCACTGCGTCGGCGAGGATGTTCATCCCCCGCTCAAGGCCGCGGCGTGCCTCGACATTGAATTCAATCAGTTTCGCCATGTTGTTTCGGCAATCCTTTGGCGTCTCGGGGCGGTTGGCCCCACGGGTGGACTCAGGTCTTGGTCTTGCCTCGATGCCCGCGACGGACGAACTGGGAAGCTCTCATCGAGTCAGACGGTGGCACTCTCAGCCTGAGAGTGCTAACACCATGTTTAGCACTCCCACCTGCCGAGTGCAAACGTCTTGAGCGCTCGTGAGCGGCGCTCACCGGGGGTACGGAGCGCCGCTCACAGAGGCTTCCGGGCCCACTCCGGAGGGGTCAGCCTTGATGGTGGCACCCCTGACTTCGGCGGAGGGCAGAATGGCCCCATGCCGGAAACCGTGAGCACTGCGCACTGGGTGCGGGCGGTCGGCAACGCGCTCAACCTCTCGACCGTCCTCGGTCTCGGGCTGGGCTGGGCCGGACGGGCCCGGCTGCGCCGCGGACCTGATGCGCTGGTCTTCGCTGAGGACTACCGGCTGCCGCTGCCGAAGGCGTCCGCCTTCACGGTGGGCAATGTCGTCCTCGTGCCGGGCGGCACAGCGCACGACGTCGAGTTGCGCCAGCCCGGGACGCTCGCGCACGAGGCCGCGCACACCTGGCAGTACTTCGGTCTCCTCGGCCTGCCGTTCCTGCCGCTGTACGCACTGGCCGCCGGCTGGTCGTGGCTACGGACCGGTGACCCCGCGTCAGCCAATTGGTTCGAGCGCAGCGCAGGACTGGTACGGGGTGGTTACGTGGAGCGTCCGGCCGACAACGCCGGCTTCCGTCGTCTGGGTCAGGCCGTGGGGCTCAGGATCAAACGCGCAGGTTGACGCCCAGCCGGCGGGCCGTGCGTTCCTTCTGCCGCGTTGACCGCAGCCGCCGAAGTCGCTTGACCAGCAGGGGGTCGTGGGCGAGGGCAACCTCGGAGTCGATCAGGGCGTTGAGCAACTGGTAGTACCGGGTCGACGAGATGTCGAAACGCTCGCGGATCTCCGATTCCTTCGACCCGGGCAGCGCCCACCACTGCTTCTCGAACTCGAGCAGCGAAGCCTGCTGTTCTGACAGGCCGGCGGTCGTGACAGCCATGGGGTCGGACATGGCATCAGGATAGCCCGCGAACCACATCGATGTCATTCGGTGTTCGAGGGCTTTCCTTACCTCGGATAGACTCGACCGCGGCCTGAGGCCCCAGCTCCGGCAGTCAACAGATGAGGATCCTCGATGCAGCTGCTGCACGGCACGTTCCAGCACTATGCGTGGGGAACCACCGACGCCATCCCCGAATTGTTGGGCCAGCCGGCTGATGGTCGTCCCGTCGCCGAGTATTGGCTTGGCGCCCACCCGCTGGCCCCTTCCGAGGTGGACGGGGTGCGGCTGGACGCGCTGGTGGCACGCAACCCGGAGGTGGTCGGTGAGGCCAGTCGGGCGGCCTTCGGCGACCGGCTCCCCTACCTGGTGAAGGTGCTCTCGGCCCGGCACGCCCTTTCGCTGCAGGCCCATCCGTCCCGCGAACAGGCGGAGGAGGGTTTCGCCAAGGAGAACGCCGCAGGGCTCGCCGCGGACGCCCCGGAGCGCACCTATCGCGACGACTGGCCCAAGCCTGAGCTGCTGATCGCCCTCAACGAGTTCGACGGCCTGGCCGGCTTCCGTGACCCGAAGCGCACCGCTGCGTTGTTCGGCGGCCTCGGCGTGGCCGACGAGCTCGCCTCGGTGATCGGCCCGTTGACCGAACGCAAAGGTTCTGCCGCGCTGGCAGAGGTGTTCCTCGACGTGCTCAGCCTGAAGGGCGAGCGCGCCCGGCTGTCCGAACTGGTCTGCGCGGCGGCCATGCAGAAGAAGGACTTCCCTGGCGAGCTCGGCGAGTTCGCCCGCACCATCCTCGAGCTGGACGAGGTCTTCCCCACCGACCCCGGCATCATCGCCGCGGCGCTGATGAATCACGTGACCCTGAGCCCCGGTGAGGCGTTGTACGTGCCGGCCGGGCAGATGCACGCCTACCTCTCCGGCACCGGAGTGGAGGTCATGGCCAACTCCGACAACGTCATCAGGGGTGGGCTCACCAGCAAGCACGTCGACGTCGGCGAGCTGGTACGGGTTGTCGACTTCGAACCGTCGGCACCGAAGGCGACCCCCCCGGTCGCCGTCCGCGACGGCGTCGAGAAGTACCCGACGCCGTGCGAGGAGTTCGACGTGTGGCGCGTGACACCGGGCGCCGAGCAGGGCCCGATCAAGCTACCGGGAGCGAAGTCGGCGCGCATCCTGCTGCTGACCGAGGGCGAGGCCGAGCTGGCCGTTGGGTCGGATCGGTTGCAGTTGCAGCGTGGCGAGGCAGCCTTCCTGCCCGCAACGGACTCCGCTGCGACCATCAGCGGGGACGCGGTCGCGTTCATGACCGCCTCCGGCCTGCGCTGAGGTGTCCCGGCCACCCGCCGTCCTTGCCGATTCCGTGCGGGGACTCACCGAGTCCAGCGCGCGTCCCGTCGTCCTGATCGACGGTGGGGCGGGCTCCGGCAAGACCACGCTCGCCCGGCAGTTGGCGGACCACTGGCCCGCGCCGGGCGTCGTCCAGGTGGTCGGTCTCGACGAGCTCTACCCCGGCTGGGGTGGCCTGGCTGCCGCCTCGTTGGCCGTGCCCGACCTGATCCGCGGCACCGGCTTCCGAACCTGGGACTGGCGACGCAACGCCCCCGGTGACTGGCGTCGCCTCAACCCCGCACAGCCGCTGGTCGTGGAGGGCTGCGGCGCGATCACCGCCGCGAGCCGGGCCCTCGCAGGGCTGGCCGTCTGGCTCGAGGCGGACGAGGCTGCACGGCGGCACCGTGCCCTGGCAAGGGACGGCGCCGAGTTCGCCTCCCACTGGGACGACTGGGCGGCCCAGGAGGTCGTGCACTGGTTGTCCGACAAGCCCTGGGAGCTTGCGGACCTCACCATCGACACCGGGGTCTGAAACGTGGTGCCGGTGCTGGCACAATGTTCGCCGGGTCCTCAACCCACGCCGCGTTAGCTCAGTTGGTAGAGCTCCGATCTTGTAAATCGGTTGTCGGGAGTTCGATTCTCCCACGCGGCTCCGACGCACCACCCCTGCGATTTGCCCGCCCAGCGGCTTCGACCTACCTTCGAGCCATGACGCACCCAGCCGGCCAGTGGCAGCAGATGATCGCGCGCGACCCGGGCCACTCGGCCCGCTACGTGGAGCGGTTCAAGATGCTCGCCGCCCAGGGCCAGGACCTGTACGGGGAGGCCCGGCTCATCGACGCCCTGGTCGGACGCGATGCCGCGATCCTCGACGCCGGCTGCGGCCCCGGGCGACACGCCGGCTACCTGCACGCCGCCGGCCACCGTGTGGTGGGAGTGGACGTCGATCCGGCCCTGATCGCTGCCGCCCAGGCGGACGCGCCGGGCCCTCACTACCTGGTGGCGGACCTGGCCGGCTTCGAGCTGCCGGCGGAATGGCCGCAGCGGTTCGACGCGATCCTGTGCGCAGGGAACGTGATGACCTTCCTGCACGCCGAGACCCGGGTGCCGGCCCTTGCCGGGATGGCAGCGCGGCTCGCCGAGACGGGCCGCGCCGTGATCGGCTTCGGCGCCGGCCGCGGCTACGACTTCGACGAGTTCGTCGCCGACGCCGCGTCCGCGGGTCTGGCGCTGGAGCAGCGGTTCGGGACCTGGGACCTGCGTCCCTTCACTGCTGACGCCCGGTTCCAGGTGGCGGTCCTCAGCGCCCGGTGATGTCCTTCTCGGCGTCCGTGGCAGCTGGCTTGCGCTGCTTCCACCAGATGCTGACCACCATGACGACGAGGATGGCGACCGAGACCCACACGAGGTACTGGCCGTAGGCCTCCATGACCTTCACTGCCGGCTCGCCGATCCAGTAACCGATGGCGAGGTAGGTGCCGTTGGTGATGAACGAGCACACAGCCGAGACCGTGAGGAACTTCCGCAGGCTCGTGCCCGCCTCACCGAGGACGACAAGGATCACGCCGCGCGGGAGGGGGATCGGCAGGAAACCGATCGCGATCGCCAGCACGTCGTACTTGCGGGTGAACCGCTCGGCGCGCTCGTTGGCCCGCCGCACACGCGGCGAGCGACCCGACCAGGCCTCGATCAGGTTGCGTCCCCAGAGCCGTCCGGCCCACCAATAGATCCAGTCGAACTTGATCAGCCCGAGGGTTCCGAGAATCCAGACCAGGGGCCACCACGGGTCACCGACGGCAGCGCGGGCGCCGACAAGGACGAGACCCGTCCACGATCCGAGGCTGGCCAGCACGTGCGGCGCCAGCCCGGCGAGGGTTGGCCGCAGCACGCTGATCAGGATGCTGTAGATGGCGACGACGCCCAGCCACGTGAAGCAGGCGATGTCGTAGGGAGTTGGCTTGTGTTTCCACGGTAGCGACGGGTCCTCCCACCACTCCGGCTCCGTCGCCGGCTCCGCCGGCGGGCTGGCGGGCTGGGCATCACTCACCCGCAGGAGCCTACCCTTCGGTCGTCCCGTCTCATTTCGCCCGGCGCGGAAGTGCTTGTCAGGGCCTCCCGTGTCACCCGAACGGGGGATTGAATCGAAGGCATGGCACATCGGGTCCACCACGTGCCAAGATGGGCTCAGGTCGCACACGCGGCCGCTTCTCCACTACGGATCGTCGGGCACGTACCTGCCCGTGGAAAGGTGTTGTTTGGCATGGCCACAGTTACTTTCAAGGACGCGACCCGGGTCTACCCCGGCGCTGACCACCCCGCCGTCGACAAGCTGAATCTCGAAATCGGCGATGGCGAGTTCATGGTCCTGGTTGGCCCCTCCGGTTGCGGCAAGTCGACATCGCTGCGCATGCTCGCCGGCCTCGAAGAGGTCAACGCCGGAAAGATCATGATCGGGGACCGCGACGTCACCGACCTGCCGCCGAAGGACCGGGACATCGCGATGGTGTTCCAGAACTACGCGCTGTACCCGCACATGAGCGTCGCAGACAACATGGGCTTCGCCCTGAAGATGGCCGGTATCCCCAAGGCCGAGCGTGACTCGCGCGTCCTCGAAGCCGCCCACCTGCTGGGCTTGGAGTCCTTCCTCGCCCGCAAGCCGAAGGCCCTCTCCGGTGGCCAGCGTCAGCGCGTCGCCATGGGTCGCGCCATCGTTCGCCAGCCGCAGGTCTTCCTGATGGACGAGCCGCTGTCCAACCTGGACGCAAAGCTCCGCGTCTCCACCCGCACCCAGATCGCTGCCCTGCAGACCCGCCTGGGCGTCACCACCGTCTACGTGACCCACGACCAGGTCGAGGCCATGACGATGGGCGACCGTGTCGCGGTGCTGAAGGACGGCATCCTGCAGCAGGTCGACAGCCCGTTGACCCTGTACGACCAACCGGCCAACCTGTTCGTCGCCGGCTTCATCGGCTCGCCGGCCATGAACCTGATCACTGGCCAGATCGTCGAGGGTGGCGTCAAGGTCGGGGACTACACGGTTCCGGTCCCGCGGGACGTCCTGTCCAAGGTCACCGACGAGAAGACGCTCGTACTCGGCATTCGTCCCGAGGCCTTCAAGATCGCAACTGAGGGCGTGGGCCTCGATGTGGACGTGGTCGAGGAGACCGGCGCGGACGCCTATGTGTACGGCACCCTTTCGGGCCTCGCCGTGGACGAGAAGCTGACCGCTCAGCAGATCGTCGCCCGGGTTTCGGCACGGACGCCACCGCAGCGTGGCACCACCGTGCGGCTCGCCCCGTCCGATCCCTCCAACATGCACGTCTTCTCCGAGAAGACGCAGGAGCGGTTGAGCGCGTAGCAGCAACAACGGATGGCCGGTCGGGGAAACCCGGCCGGCCATCCGTGCTGTACGGATCGGTATCACTCGGCGGCAGCAGCCCCGGGGCTGCTGCCCCGCGCGCGGAGCATGCAAAAATGAACGGTGCCCCGATTCCTCTCGTCCCGCCCCGACTCCCGGCTGATTCCGCTGCCGTGGGACGTTCCGCTGGCCGACTGGCCGATCGAGCACCTGGTCGCCCTCCCCCGCGGCATCTCGCGCCACGTCGTCCGCTTCATCAAGGTGGGCAGTTCTGTGTACGCGGCGAAGGAGGTCATCGAGCACCTCGCCATCCACGAATATCGGATGCTCACCGACCTGCACCGCACGGACACCCCCGCCGTCGAGCCGCTGGCCGTGGTTACCGGCAGGCTGGGCCTGGATGGAGAACCGCTCGACCCGGTTCTGGTCACGCGCCACCTGGAGTTCTCCCTGCCGTACCGCTCGCTGTTCGCACAGGGCGTGCGTTCCGACACCGTCGGGCGGCTGCTGGACGCCATGGTGGTGCTGCTGGCCCGCCTGCACCTCGTGGGCTTCCTCTGGGGTGACGTGTCGCTGTCGAACATCCTGTTCCGCAGGGACGCCGGCGAGTTCGCCGCCTACCTCGTCGACGCCGAAACTGCGGAGATGCACGAGGCGCTGACCGCCGGCCAGCGCGAGCACGACCTGACCATCGCGACCACCAACCTGTACGGCGAGTTCAGCGACCTCGAGGCCGGGAAGATGCTGGACGACTCCCTCGACCCGCAGAAGCTGGTGGAGTCGATCCTCACCCGCTACCGGGAGCTGTGGGCAGAACTCACCGGCGCCGAGGAGTTCTCCGACCAGGAGGTCTTCCGGATCGAGCACCGGGTGCGGCGCCTCAACGCGCTGGGGTTCGACGTGGCCGAGCTGTCGATGGAGACCTCCACCGATGGTTCGGTGATCCGGATCCAGCCCAAGGTCGTGGACGCCGGCCACCACACCCGCCGGCTGCTGCGCCTGACCGGGCTGGACGTCGAGGAGCACCAGGCCCGTCGGCTGCTCAACGACCTCGACACATTCCGTGCGCGCACCAACCAGAGCCACGTCGACGAGGCCGTCGTCGCCCACCAGTGGCTCACCGAGTGCTTCCAGCCGGTCGTGACCGCCGTCCCGCCGGAGCTGCGCGGCAAGCGCGAGTCCGCGCAGATCTACCACGAGGTGCTCGACTACCGCTGGTTCGCCTCCCAGCGGGAGAACCGGGAGGTGCCCCTGCTGGACGCCACCTACGGCTACATCCACGACGTGCTCCGCGCCCTCCCGGACGAGGCCATGACCGACACGAGGGCGATCGGGGAGGACCGGCAGTTGTCCAACCCGTTCGACCCGTCGCAGGGGTTCATCGACGACGACGGCCCGATGCCGGTCGACCCCTGGGAGGTCGCCGATGACAAGCCGGTCGCCACGCCCGCCTTCCTCGACATCGAAGCCCTGCGAGCGGCGAAGAAGCCCCGCTGACCTCGTTCCCATCACAGGCTGTGAGTTAGGCGGCGATGTCGCCGCCCAACTCACAGCTTGAGGGGTCTGGAGGAGGGTTGAACGGCGCCGGCCGTTCACCGAATAGACTGCGGCGGTGAGTTTCCGCCTGTATGACAGCGCCCGGCGTCAGATCGTGCCTCTCGAACCGCTCCGTGCGGGCGAGGTGTCGATCTACCACTGTGGTCTGACCGTGCAGTCGGCGCCCCACCTGGGCCACATCCGCAAGGAGGTCGTCTTCGACGTCCTGCGGCGCTGGCTGACCTTCTCCGGGTTGGACGTCACGGTCGTCGCAAACGTCACCGACATCGACGACAAGATCCTGGAGAAATCCGCAGAGGCCGGGGTTCCCTGGTACGCCCACGCCTACCGGTTCGAGCGCGAACTCCACACCGCGTACTCAGCCCTCGGCTGCCTGCCGCCCACCTACGAGCCCCGCGCCACCGGGCACATCCCGGAGATGCTGGAGCTCACCGCCGTCCTGATCGAGCGCGGCCACGCCTATGTCGCCGCGGACGGTTCCGGCGACGTCTACTTCGACGTGCGCTCCTGGCCGACCTACGGAGAGCTGTCCGGGCAGCGGGTTGACGAGATGGAGGCGGCAGCAGACGCCGATCCGCGCGGCAAGCGTGACCCGCGCGACTTCGCCCTCTGGAAGGGCCACAAGCCCGAGGAACCCCTCACCGCGTCCTGGCCGGCACCGTGGGGACGCGGGCGCCCCGGCTGGCACCTGGAGTGCTCAGCGATGGCCGGGAAGTACCTGGGTTCGGAGTTCGACATCCACGGCGGCGGGATCGACCTGAAGTTCCCGCACCACGAGAACGAGCTCGCGCAGTCCAGGGCGGCCGGGCATCCGTTCGCCAGGCACTGGATGCACAACGCCTGGGTGACCGCAGCCGGGGAGAAGATGAGCAAGTCGCTCGGCAACGGTGCGTTGGTCGCCGAGGTCGTCAAGACCTACCCGGCACGGGCGGTGCGGCTGTACCTGCTCGCTCCGCACTACCGCTCGGCGATCGAGTACTCCGACACCTCACTGACCGAGGCCACAGCCCAGCTGGCCAGGATCGACTCGTTCATGAAACGGTTCGGCGAGATGCCCAACAACCCGGGCTGGATCGCCTGGGCTCCGGACGATGCCATGCCAGCGGACTTCCGCGCGGCCATGGACGACGACCTCGGCACTCCCGGAGCGATGGCGACCCTGTTCGGGACCATCCGGGAGGGCAATACCGCCATCGACGCCGGGGACGACGAGGCGGCCGCCTCCGCCTATGTCGCCGTCCGCTCAATGCTCGGCGTGCTCGGGCTCGATCCCGGCGCGCCGGAGTGGGCCGACGAACGACCCTCAGACAACCTGCGTCCGGTGGTGGACGGCCTCGTGGCCGCGCTGCTCGAGCAGCGCCAACAGGCAAGGACCCGAAAGGACTGGCCGGCAGCGGACGCGATCCGCGACCAGTTGGCCACCATCGGCCTCAAGGTCACCGACACCCCGACCGGCCCACGCTGGTCGCTGGAGAACTAGGAGCGTCATGCCAGGGAACAGCCAGCGCAAGGGTGCCGTCCGCAAGAAGGGCAAGACCACCCCGGCCGGATCAGGCGGTCGCGTCCGTCGCGCCCTCGAAGGCAAGGGACCGACCCCGCGCGCCGAGGACCGGCCGTACCACAAGGCCTACCGCTCCCGCGGTGCCGACGAGGCCGCCAAGACCACCGGCCAGCGGTCGAGGGGACGCAAACCCACGGGCTCGCGTTCCGGGGCGCCCTCTTCTGCGGGGAGCGACTGGGTGATCGGACGCAACCCTGTGCTCGAAGTGCTGTTGGCCGGGCTGCCGGTGCGCCGGGCCTACGTCGCCGACGGGTTGGAACGCGACGACCGGCTGCGCGACATCCTCAAGTTCGCTGCAGAACACAACATCCCCTTGCTGCAGGCGACCCGGGCAGAGCTGGACCGGCTGACCGGCGGAGGCGTGCACCAGGGCGTCGCCCTGCAGCTACCCCCGTTCGAGTACGCGGACAACGAGGACGTCCTTGCCAACGCCCTTGACTCCGACACCCCGGGCCTGGTCGTCGCCTGTGATTCGATCACCGACCCGAGGAACCTCGGTGCGATCGTGCGCAGCGCGGCAGCGTTCGGGGCCCACGGCGTGATCATCCCCGAACGGCGCTCGGCCCAGATGACGGCCGCGGCGTGGAAGACCTCAGCCGGCGCGGCTGCCCGCGTCCCTGTGGCCCAGGTCACCAACCTGAACCGGACCCTCAAGGGTTACGCCAACGCCGGCTTCACCGTTGTCGGGCTCGCGGGTGAGGCGGAGACCGACATCGCCGGCTTCCCCGGCATCGACGGCCCGGTGCTCGTTGTCGTCGGATCCGAGGGCGAGGGCCTGGCAAGGCTCGTCCGCGAGAACTGCGACGTCCTGGTGCACATCCCGATCGAGTCGGGAGTGGAGTCCCTGAACGCCAGCGTTGCCGCGGCCATCGCGCTCTACGAAATCAGCCGCGCCCGCGCCTGAACCCCACGACACGCTCCTTGAGGAGCCCTTGAGCGAAGCGGGCGGGCGTCACGACACGCTCCCTGAGGAGCCCGTGAGCGAAGCGGGCGGGCGTCACGACACGCTCCCTGAGGAGCCCGTGAGCGAAGCGGGCGGGCGTCACGAAGGGCGGTTCGACGAGGCACCGAGTTGCCTGTCAATCCGTTCGCGCGCGCCCGAACACCGGTACGGTCGGGCAAGGCCCACCCTCGAGGAGGAACACCCATGGCCACGCACTCGCTCACACGTTCCCGCGGACGCCAGCTGACAGCCGCCCTGGCCGCGTCCGTCCTGGTCGCAGGACTCACCGCCGGCAGCACGACAGCAGCCAATGCAGCGCAGGTCTTCTTCTGCGCTGACGGCACCCAGCCCTACGCCCCGGTATCCGAGGTCGAGGCCTTCGCCGCAGGCGAGACCGTCACGGGCCTGTCCGTCACCCAGGGGACCACGCCGGACGCGTTCTCCGGCACCTACATCGGCTACATCGACGACGGCATCGGCATCGGCAAGGACATGTTGCTGTTCAAGCTCAGCAGCGCGGTCATCGACGGCACCGGCGGCCTCAAGCCCGCGGGCATCTGGGCAGGCATGTCCGGGTCGCCCGTCTACAAGGACGGACGACTGATCGGTTCGGTCTCCTACAGCCTGAACGCCGACAACCTGCCGATCGCTGGCGTGACCCCGGCCGAGTACATGAAGTCTATCGGCACCACAGCGGTGAGCACGCTGGCAAAGGTGAAGCTCACGAAGGCGAACCTCAAGGTGTCCGCTGACGGCATCACGGTCGCCGGAACCGCGCTGGCGGGCACAAGCCTCTCCCAGGTGAAGACGGTGAACGTCGCCGGCGGCGCAGGCGAAGAGCTGAACGCGTTCGCCAACCGGACGTTCGCGCGCACAGCCAAGGCGTCGAAGGCCAGGATCATGCGCAGTGGCGCCCTGCTGCCGGCCGCCGCCGTATCCTCCGCTGTCACTGAGCCCCTGGTTGCGGGCGGCTCGGTGGCTGCCCTCTACGGGTCCGGCGACCTCGTCGCCGGCGCCATCGGCACGGTCACGGCAGTCTGCGGCGACATCGTGTGGGCATTCGGGCATCCGATGGATTACATCGGCACCACATCGCTGTACCTGGCCAACGCCTCCACCGCGCTGATCGTGCCCGACGGCACCGGCCGGGTGGGCTCGTACAAGCAGGTCTCGAAGTTCGGTGAGCCGGTGGGCATGATCACCCAGGACCGGCTGGTCGGCATCCGCGGCACCGTCGGCGCAACACATGGCTACGGCATCGACGTGTCGGTGCAGAACCCCGCCGGCACCCAGGTGGGCGCGTACCACGGTGACCAGGCATACCAGGGCATGAGCGGCGCAGCGATCGCGTACCTGATCGGTCAGGCTGCACTCGATCAACTCGACCAGTACGGCTCCGGCACCGGTGAGATCTCCTGGACCATCGACTACCGGCGTGCAGACGGCTCCACGGGAAGCCTCACGAACTCGCAGATCGTCGCCGACCCCGGCTACTTCCCCGACGCGATCGGCACCCCGCCGGCCAACGATGCTGCTGCCATCACGGACAACGAATTCGAGGACGTCACCATCACCGGCGTGGAAGCAACTGTGAAGCTGCTGTCCGCCGACGCCTTCAGCTACAAGGCATCCGCCGTGCAGGTGCGAGCCAAGAGCGGCTCGTGGAGCTCGCTGGACGGCAAGCGCCTGAAGGCGGGCAAGACCTACTCGCTGCGTCCGCAGTACACCGTCAAGAAGAACGGCAAGTCCCATGGCTCGGTCAGCGGGGACGCCGTGTCGGTAAAGCTGAAGTCGACGGCCCGCAAGAGTGGGACGTTCGTGTTCAGCCCGGTCAACAAGCCCACCGAGAGCTGCGTGACCCTGCCCAGCGGCGCTGAGGTCTGCGAGGAGTTCGTCGGGACCACGACGGAGGGCCTGGAGAGCTTCGACGATCTGCTCGCCACGCTCGAATCGGAGCAACCGGACAGCGCGGTCGAAGGCGTCCTGCACTACAAGCTGAAGAAGGGCTCGACGTCTCGCGGGTTCGAATGGACCGGCCCCGGGGTAGTGACCGACAGCGCGGAGGCAGCCTTCTCGATCAAAGCCTGAGCGCCAACTCTCCCTGAGCGTGACGAAAGGGTCGCGAGGCTTCGTCCAACTCAGCCGGCGATTGCGGATCAGCCTCGGGCGACGGCCTCGACGAGGGCGGCGTTGAAGGCCGGCAGGTCCCGCGGGCTCCGGCTGGTGAGCAGGTTGCCGTCGACGACGACTTCGGAGTCGACCCAGTCGGCGCCGGCGTTCTTCAGGTCGGTGGCGATGCGCGTTGTCGAGGTGAGCGTGCGCCCCTTGACGACGCCGGCTTCGATCAGGATCCACGGCCCGTGGCAGATCGAGGCCACCGGCTTGCCGGCGTCCATGAACGCCTTCACGAACGCGATCGCCTTCGGGTTGGTGCGGATCTTGTCGGAGTTCAGCGTCCCGCCAGGAAGGACGAGGGCGTCGTAGTCGGCCGGGTCCGCCTCGTCGAGCGTGACGTCGACGGTGAAGTCGTCACCCCTGTCCCAATCGCCGATCAGCGCCGTGATCGTCCCCGGCTCTTCGCTCACGAGGACGGGCTTCGCTCCCGCGCTCTGCAGCGTTGCCCACGGCTCGGTGAGCTCCGGCTGCTCGACGCCCCGCTTCAGCAGGAACGCGACCTTCTTGCCACCCAAATCAGTCATCGGTTGACCCCTTCTCCGTCATCACCGTCGACCCTACCCACGGTTGGCCCAACCCACCCGGTCGGCGCCCGAAACGCACACCGCTCCCGAAATGTGCCCTTGCTCCCGGGATTCCGGGAGCAAGCGCACGCTTCGGGAGCGAGGAGGCTGGGGCTTGGGGCACCCTCCGGGTTAGACGCCCAGCTTTGCCCTTCGGACGATCTCGCCGTCGGTGAAGTTGGCACCGGGGACGTGACCGGGTAGCGGCAGGATGCGCTCGTGGATCGCGTCAACGATCCACCCCGGCTGCGGGAAGAACAGGTCCTCCAACTCCGGGGCGGGCGTGATGTGGTTGCGCGCACCGACCACGACCACCGGCGCGTCGAGCGCGTCGAAGGCGAGGTTCTGAAGGTCGGTGGCCACCGTCTGCAGGAAGGAGCCACGCGTCACGGCGTCGGAGGCCAGCACGAGGCGCCCGGTCTTCTTCACCGAGGTGACGACCGTGGTGTAGTTCAGCGGAGCCACGTAGCGCAGGTCGATGACCTCCGCGGAGATGCCGTACAACTCCTGGAGTGTGTCGGCGGCTTCGAGCGCCCGGTACAAGGTGGCGCCGAGGGTCGCGATGGTCACGTCGGTGCCCTCGCGGCGCACGACCGGCTCACCCTCGGGGGTCTCGTAGTAGCCCTCCGGTACGCCATCGGCCTCGAACTGCTCGCCGATGTCGTAGAGCAGCTGGGATTCGAGGAACACCACCGGGTCGGTGCCGGCGAGCGCGCGGTTGAGCATGCCCTTGGCATCGGCGGGGGACGCAGGGAAGTACACCTTCAGGCCCGGGATGTGCGCGACCAGTGCCGACCAGTCCTGGGAGTGCTGGGCGCCGTACTTGTTGCCGACGCTCACCCGCAGCACCAGCGGCATGGTCAGCAGGCCCGCCGACATCGACTGCCACTTGGCCATCTGGTTGAACACCTCGTCACCGGCGCGGCCGAGGAAGTCGCAGTACATCAGTTCGACGACGGCGCGTCCGCCCGAGAGGGCGTAGCCGACGCCGGCACCGACGATCGCTGCCTCCGAGATCGGGGAGTTGAACAGCCGCCGGTAGGGCAGCAGTTCAGTGAGGCCGCGGTAGGCGGCGAAGGCGCCACCCCAGTCGCGGTTCTCCTCGCCCCAGGCGCACATGGTCGGGTCGATGGCGTACCGGTGCGCCATGGCCTCGAACAGGCCGTCGCGGAACTGGTACATCTTCACCTTGGATACCGGCTTGCCGCTCGCGTCTGTGGTCTTGCGGACTTTCTTGGCGATCGCCTTCACACGGGCGTTCTCTGCCAGCGGTTCGAGCAGTTCGGGCTCGCCCTCACCGAAGGCCTCGACGTGGCCGTTGGACAGCATCTTGGACTCGATGTAGGTCGCGTCGACGCGCTCCAGCTCGGAGTCGTTGGACGCCAGCGCGAGCACCCGGGTGAGGCGCTCGATGATCCGCGCGTGCAGGTCCTCGACCTCGCTCCTGCCGACGACCTTCTTGGCAACCAGCAGGTCGGAGAAGCTGCTGATCGAGTCGGCGGCCTCCCAGGACTCGACCTCTTCGCGGGTACGGTAGCTGGACGCGTCCGACGGGGAGTGGCCGGAGAACCGGTAGGTGATGGTGTCGAGCAGCACCGGACCCTTGCCCGCGAGCAGGAGCTCCTTCTTGCGCATGATGGCGTCGGCGACAGCCAGCGGATCGTAGCCGTCCACGCGCTCGGCGTGCATGGCCTCGGGGTTCACGCCCGCGCCCACCCGGGCGAGAATGTCGTAGCCCATGGTCTCGCCGTCGGTCTGGCCGCCCATGCCGTAGAAGTTGTTGAAGAAGTTGAACAGGATCGGGGGGTTGCCGCCGTCTTCCGGCCGCCACAGCTGGCGGAACTGGTCCATCGCGGAGAACATCATGGCTTCCCACACCGGACCACAGCCCATGGACGCATCGCCGATGTTGGCAATCACGATGCCGGGCTGGTGGTTGACCCGCTTGTACAGCGCGGAGCCATTGGCGATCGGGGCGGAGCCGCCGACGATGGCGTTGTTGGGCATCGAGCCGAAGGGGGTGAAGAAGGCGTGCATCGAGCCGCCCATGCCCCGATTGAAGCCCACCTTGCGGGCGAAGATCTCGGCGAGGGTGCCGAAGAGGATGAAGTTCTCGGTGAGCTCATCGGCGTCGTCGTAGCCGATCTTCTCCGCGTAGCGCAGGGTATCGCCGCCGAGGAAGCCGCTCATGATGCCCTGCAGCTTCGTGGCGTCCATCTTGCGCGCGGCGGAGAAGCTCTTCGCAAGGATCTCGCCGTGGCTGCGGTGGGAGCCGAAGATGTAGTCGTCGGCGTCGAGTTCAGCTGCCTGGCCGACGGCGGAGGCCTCCTGGCCCATCGACAGGTGCGCCGGGCCCTTGTGGTTGTACTCGATGCCCTGCCAACCGCCGGTGATCTTGATCGAGTTGAGCATCAACTCGAACTCGCGGATCGCCAGCATGTCGTGCAGCATCGCGACAAGGCCGTCGTTGCCGAAGCGCTTCTTGGCGGCGGCGAAGTCCTGGTTGTAGGCGTTGACCGGGATCGGCGGGACGGTGATCGTCCCGGCCTTGCGAACCTCTGCCGGGTTCACGGAAAGTGACTTGGGCATTTCTTCCTTCGTTGGTTGTTGTCAGTCAGTCTTTGAGAGCCCAGGCGGCTTCGCGGATGCCTTCGGAGACGGTCGGGTGGGGGAAGACGACCTGGCGCAGGTCGTCGATGGTCAGCTCGGTTTCCAGGACCGTGGCCGCGCCCCAGATGGTTTCTGGGGCGTAGTTGCCGAGCATGTGGATGCCGAGGATGGCGCGGGTGCCTGCGTCGGCGATGATCTTGACCGCTCCCGGCGCGCGGACGCCGTTCTCAGCGACGAACCGGCCCGAGACAGCCAGCGGGACGGTGGTGGCGAGCACGTCGTGCCCACGGTCCTTGGCCTGCGCCTCGGTGAGGCCGACGCCGGCGGCTTCGGGCATGGAGTAGACCGCCCACGGGATGGTGTCGGTGCGCAGCTTCTGGCCCCTCGCCAACGCCCGTGCGGTGTCGAGGATGTGGGCTGCGGCGATCTCGCCCATCCGGTAGGCGGCGTGGGCGAGCAGGCTACGTCCGGTGACGTCACCGACCGCCCAGACATTCGGCAGGTTCGTCCGCATGGTGTCGTCCACGACGACGCCGCGGGGCCCAACCTCGAGGCCGGCTTCCTTGGCGCCCCAGCCGTCGACGAGCGGACGACGTCCGACGGCCATCAGTACCAGGTCGGCCTCGGCGCGCTGCTCTGTACCCAACGCGCTCGTGTAGAGGACGGTGCCGCCTTCGATGCCGGTGACCTTGCAGCCCAGCTGGAAGGTCACGCCGGACAGCGCCTTGCGGAGCCGGGCGGCCAGGTCGTCGTCCATGAACGGGACGATCTCCGGCAGCATCTCGATCACCTCGACATCGGCTCCGAACGCGGCGAACAGGGATGCGAACTCGAGCCCGATCACGCCGCCGCCGATGACGACGAGGCGCTTGGGCACGAACTCGACGGCCAGCAAGCCTGTGGAGTCGACCACCAGGGGATTGTCCTTCGCCCCGGGGATCGGGGGCATGACCGGCACGGAGCCGGTGGCGATGATCACGTGGTCGGCGGCCTTGCGCTCGCCGTTCACCTCGACCACTCCGGCGGCGACCAGGGTGCCGTGGCCCTTGACGACCTCGACCCCCGCCCGCTTCTCTGCGGCGCCGACGCCGGCGACGAGCTTGCCGACCACGTCGGCCTTCCACGCCTGCACCTTCGCCCAGTCGAACTCGACGCCGGTGGCGGTGACGCCGAAGTGCTCCGAGTGCCGGGCGTGCTCGTAGAGCTTTGCGGAGTTGAGCAGGCTCTTGGTCGGGATGCAGCCCACGTTCAGGCACGTGCCGCCCAGGAACTCCTTCTCGACCAGCAACACCTTCCTTCCCGCATGTCCGAGGCGCTCGGCGGCGAGGTAGCCGCCGGGGCCACCGCCGATGATGATCACGTCGTAGTCAGCCATGGTTCGCCTTTCAGCCCAGAACGGTCAGGTCGATGTCGGCCACCGCGGCGCACAGGTCCTTCAGGTACCTGGCGGCGTCCGCGCCGTCGATGACGCGGTGGTCGGCGGTCAGGGAGAACCCGATCCGCTGCTCGGCTCCGACGCTGCCGTCGGGGTTGATCACGGCCCGCGGGAAGATGGCGTCCACGCCGAGGATGGCCACCTGCGGAACATTCAGCAGCGGAGTGAACGACTCGATCCCGAAGGCGCCGAGGTTGCTCACCGTGAAGGTGGCGCCGCCGAGCAGGTCGGGGCTGATCGAGCCGCCGATCGCGTCCATCGCGAGCTGCTTGGAGAACTTGGAGAACTCGCGCAGGGTCAGCGTCTCGGCGAACCGCAGCGTCGGCACCAGCAGGCCGCGTGGGGTGTCCACCGCCATGCCCAGATGGACACTGGCGAACGCGCGTAGTACACCGTCGGACAGATGGGCGTTGACCGCCGCGTGCTTCGCAAGGGTCTTCACCGCCGCGTAGCAGACCAGGTCGCCGAGTGTGATCGCGGCCAGTTCGGGATTGCTCGAGCCCTTCAGACGCTTGCGCAACGCCAGCATGCCGGCAGCGGGAGCTGTGGCGGTGTAGGTCAGCTGCGCGGAGGTGGCCAGCGAGTTCATCATCCGCTCGGCGATCACCTTCCGGATGCCCTTCAACGGGGTGTCGGTGACCGCGCCCGGGAATTCGCGGGAACCGCTGGTTGAGCTCGTCGAGACCCCCGGGCTGGTGGAATCGAGTGGCTCAAGCTGCGTTCCCCTGGCCAGGTCGGCGCGGGTCACGCGGCCGCCGATGCCACTTCCGGCAGCACCGGGGACGAAGCCTTCGGCGGCGGCACGGGCCCCGACGGTGAGGCCCGGACCGGCGGCGGCGGCAGCCTGCACGTCACGCTCGATCACTCGACCGTCGGGCCCGGTGCCGGCCAGCTGACCGGCGTCGATGCCGCGGGACGCGGCAAGACCGCGGGCCCGCGGAGAAACCGCGCCGGACGCCTTGCCGCCCGGCTCGACGATCGCTGTGGTCGCCGTGGGAACAAGCGGCTCGGGAGCGGACTCGTTCACTTCGCCGGCCTCACCGGTGGTCACCGGCGGCAACCCGGCTCCGGCGAGGTACTCCTCGACGTTCTCGCCGGGATCGCCGACAACGACAATCGGCTGTTTCACCGGCACCTCGTCGCCCTCTTCTGCGAGCAGCGCGAGCACCGTCCCGGCCACGCCGGCGGGCACCTCCATGGCCGACTTGTCGGTCTCGATCTCGCACAGCAGCGTCGCTGCATCCACGGCATCGCCGACCTTGACCAGCCAGGTGGTGATCAGGCACGACTCCACCGTGTTGCCGAGCTGCGGCATCACCACTACCTGGGCCATGGGTTCTCCTTGTTCTAGACGATGCGGACGCTGAGGCCGCTGTTGTTGAGGTCGTTGCGGGAATCGACGGCGAGGCCGTCGTCCGTGATCACGCCGGTGAGCCCGGCAAGGTCCATCACACTGACGAAGCCGGCATGGGCGTACTTCGAGGAATCGGCAACCAGCCAGGACTCGGCTGCGCGGGACTTCATGGCCCGGATCACCTCAGCGCCATCGGCGAAGCCAGTGGTGAGGCCGCGTCCGGCCGTGAAGCCGTCGGTGCCGAAGAAGGCGAGGCGCACGTTGAAGTCCTCGATCGTGCGCAGCGCCACCGAGCCGACCATCGACTCGCTGGTGCGGTTGAAGGAGCCGCCAGTCAGGATCACGGTGAGCCCGGGGTACACACGGGCGTGCTGGACGACGAGGGTGGAGTTGGTGAGCACCTGCACTCCGCGCCGACCACCGAGGTGGGTCACGATCTGGGCGCAGGTGGTGCCGGCCTCGATCATGATCAGGTCGAAGTCCCGGACCAGTTCTGCGGCAGCTGCTGCGATCCGGTCCTTCTGCGCTACGTGCTGGAGCTGGCGCTCGAGGACGTTGCGGTAACCGGTGGCCTCTGCGCCTCCGTGGGTGCGGGCCAGCAGGCCACGTTCCTCGAGGCCACGCAGGTCGGTGCGGATGGTGACCTCCGAAACCCCGAGGTCCCGTGCCAGCGTCCCGACGGCGAGGGAACCGTCCCGAACCAGGCGACCGAGGATGTGCGTCTCGCGCCCCGTGCGCTCGATCGACATCGATCGGTCCTTTCGACTTGGTTTCGATCTATCTCTTTTACCGATTCAATCGTAAGCCATTCGACGGCGACCCGCAAGCACCTGGACGTCACTCGACGCAGAAAAGGCACAAGCTGTGACCTATCCGCCGATGTCGGCGGTAAGTCACAGCTTGTGCTGCAGAGGGGAGGGGGATGGATCAGGCGAGGACGCCGATCTTGTACTTCTTCAGGGTGGAGTTCGCACGGCCACCGGTGCCGTGCTGGCCGCGGAACTTGGCCGTGGCGTTCTTGCCAC
>Ga0209745_1000499_pt1 | contig 23780 bp, 13 predicted proteins | sample BarGraNGADG00312_FD_184495 | JGI IMG/M metagenome (GOLD analysis project Ga0209745, IMG submission 184495) | Arctic peat soil microbial communities from Barrow, Alaska - Barrow Graham LP Ref core NGADG0004-312 (SPAdes) (version 2) | ecosystem: Environmental > Terrestrial > Soil > Wetlands > Peat...
TCGACTGGGCGCGCGACAGGCTCGTCCCGTCGCCGACCTTGCCGACGTACATCGGGTTATCTACGCAGGATATGCCGGCCCAGTTGTACCCCGCGACCAGTTTGGAGGACAGGTCGGGATGCTCCAGGTCCGCACCGGAATCGACCACCGCGACCTTTACCTGGCTCGTGTTGCCTTTCTCGATGTCCCAGGCTTCGGTCGCGCTTATATCGGCGCCCGGCGTTCCCGCCACGCCGTCTATCTCCTGGCCGGTGTTGCGAAGGCCCCACTGGTGGGAGAAACCTGGATCGGCCGGGGTGTACTCGGTGCCGACCATGTAGTCGGGTTCTGCGTAGGCGACTCCAGGCTGCGCCTTGAGACTGCTTATCGCGTCCTCTACCGCGACGCCCGCCCTGAGCCTCACCAATTGTGTGTCCCCGGCGTTGCTCGGGCCGATGCTCGCGACCGCCCCGGTCGCCCCGGCGCTGGAGATAGCGAAGCCCTTACCGGCGGCGCTGAGGCCGGGGGCGAACCCGACGATCACCTCGTCGGTCTTGTAACGCACCGGCGGCCCGGCATACCTGGACATCCGCGCCGCCGCCAGCCCGGCCGTTGAGGCCTGGGGCGAGGCGAGAGCGGTCGGACAGGCGATCGTTAAGGCGAGCACGACCACGCCGATAAGTGCCGGAACGAGACGTTTCATATTCCCCCTGGGATTTGAGCAATGGAAGAACATCATCCTGGCGTCTTCAATTCTCGCATATGGTCTATGGCGATTGCCAGGCGCTGCTCTGGCTCAGGTCCGGTGTAAGGGTGTGCGAATGCGGGGTATCAGAGCGAGTGGCAGGCCGCCTCGATCTGCGCGTATATCTGCGCGGGCTTGAAGCCCAGCAGGCGGTTGGCCCCGGAAGTGCAAGCCGCGGCACAGGCGCCGCACCCCTTGCAAAGGGAGCGGTTGACGACGGCGACGCCCTTATCCTCGTCGAAGGTGATGGCCTCGTAGCTGCAGAGCGAAACGCACTGCCTGCACCCGGAGCACAGCTTCTCGTCCACGAAGGCGACCACTCCCTCGGTAACGACCTTGTCCTTGCAGAGGATGGACTCCGCCCTGGCGGCGGCCGCCCGGGCCTGGGCAAGGCTCTCGCCTATCGTCTTCGGGTAATGGGCCAGACCGGCCACGAAGACCCCGTCGGTCGCGAAGTCGACCGGCCTCAGCTTGACGTGCGCCTCGAGGAAGAAACCGTCGGAGGTCAGCGGGACTTTCAGCATCGGCGCGATGCCGCGCGCGTCGGGGTTCGAGACCACGCCCGTAGAGAGTACCACCAGGTCCGGGTTCAGGACCACCTCCTCGCCGCGGAGGTTCCTGTCCTGCACCTTCAGGACCAGGTCCCCGAAGCTCCGCCTGACCGCGGGGGGCGAATCTTCGGCGTACCTGATGAAGTTGACCCCCCTGTCGCGGGCCTCCAGGTAATAGTCCTCGTTGACGCCGTAGGTCCGAAGGTCGCGGTAGCATACGAACACGTCTATGTCGGGGTCGATCTCTTTTATCGCGAGGGCGTTCTTGACAGCGACGCCGCAGCAAATCTTGCTGCAGTAAGGGTGCTCCTCGTTCCGCGAGCCGACGCACTGGACCATCACCACGCTCCTGACCCCGTCGAGCGAGGACGGCCCGCCCGCCACCCGGCTCTCGAGCTCTCGCTGTGTGATGACCCGCTCGTCTTCTCCTCGCAGGTACTCACCCTCTTTCGGCGCGTACTCCAGGCCGCCTGTAGCGACCACCACGACGCCGTGGTCGACCTCGACCGGCCCTTCGGGCGTGTCGATGGTGGAGTGGAACTTGCCGATGAAGCCGTCGACCGACTCGACCTCGGAGCCGAGGAAGAGCCCGATGTCGCGGTGCGCCACCACCCGCCTGGTCAGCTCCTCGAGCTTCTCGCGGACGTCGGCGCCTTCGATGGTGCGGTCGATGTGCCGCATGTTCCCGCCGAGCTCGCGGTCCTTCTCGACCAGGTAGGTCGTGAACCCCGCGTCGGCGAGCTGCAGGGCCGCCGTCATCCCGGCGCCCCCGCCGCCGATCACCAGCGCGCGCGGGGTGACGGGCGACACGCCCTCCTCGAGGGGCTCGAGCCTGGCGGCCTTCTCGCTGCCCATCTTCACCAGGTACTTGGCCTTCTCGGTGGCGCCGTCCGGGATGTCCATGTGGACCCACGAGCAGTGCTCGCGGATGTTCGCCATCTCGAACAGGTACTTGTTTATGCCGGCGGTGCGAAGGGTCTCCCTGAACAGCGGCTGGTGGGTCCGGGGAGTACATGAAGCAACCAGCAACCTGTTGAGCCGGTGCTCGCGCACGATGTCCCTGATCCATTCCTGGGCGTCCTGGCTGCAAGCGTAGAGGCGCTCGTCGGCGTAGACCACTCCGGGCAACGACCTCGCGTACTCGACAACCCCGGGCACGTCCACGACGCCGCCGATGTTAGTCCCGCAACGGCAGATGACCGCGCCTATCCTCGGCTCCTCGCCGGAGACGTCACGCTCGGGCGGGTACTCCGTCCGCGCGGTGAGCGCTCCCCTTGCCGCCGTCAGCGCGGACGACGCCATCCCCGCCGAAGCGCTCGCCTGCACGACGGTATCCGGGATGTCCTTCGGGCCCTCGGCCGCGCCGCAGACGTAGACTCCGTCGCGGGACGTGGTCACCGGCGCGAACGGGTCGGAGCCCACGAAACCGTGGGCGTCCAGGTCGACCCCCAGCGTATCGGCGAGCTTTGCCGCGTCGGGCTCGATGCCCACCGACAGCACCACCAGGTCGAACTCCTCCTCGCGGACGTTCCCGTCCTCGTCCGTGTACCCGACCAGGACGCTCTTGCCCGGCTGCATCTCCTTGGCGTAGGAGGCGAGGCAGCGCACGTAGCGGACCCCGCTCTGCCCCGCGGCCTTCTGGTAGTACTCCTCGAAGCCCTTTCCGTAAGCCCTCATGTCGATGAAGAAGATGGTGGGCTCGATACCACGCTCGTGCTCCTTCGCGATAAGCGACTGCTTGGTCGCGTACATGCAGCACACCGACGAACAGTAAGTGTTTCCGGTCGCGGAGTCGCGCGAGCCGACGCACTGGATGAACGCCAGCTTGCGCACCGGCTGTCCGTCCGAACGCCTGACCACGTGGCCGGCGGTCGGCCCGTTCGCCGCCAGGATGCGCTCGAACTCGAGGCTGGTCACGACGTTATCGTAGACGCCGTAGCCATACTCCGCGCGCGCGGCGGCGTCGAACGGCTTGTAGCCGGGCGCCATGATGATGGATCCTACTGAGATGGTCTCGGTGCGCTCCTCCTGCTCGTAATCGACCGCCCCCGCCGAGCAGACGTCCTTGCAGTTGCCGCACTTGCCCTTCAGCAGGTAGAGACACCGGGTCGGGTCTATGAAGGCCGCTCCCGGGACCGCCTGCGGGAACGGGACCCTGATGAGGGGGGTCCTGGACAGCCCGGCGTTGTAGGGGTCCTTCACCTTCACCCGGCAGTTCTCCGTGCAGATACCGCACCCTGTGCACTTTTCGACGTCGACGAACCGCGGCCGTTGCCTGACGGTCACCTCGAAATCGCCGGGTCCGCCCTCGACCGCCATCACGTCAGACAGCGTCATGATGTCGATGTTATCGCTGGAGCCTACCTCGACCAGCTTGGGCGAGAGAATGCACATCGAGCAGTCGTTGGTGGGAAAGGTCTTGTCCAACTGGCCCATGACCCCGCCGATGGACGGACCCGAATCGACGAGGTACACACGGTACCCCATCTCGACCAGGTCGAGCGAGGCCTGTACGCCTCCGATCCCGCCACCGACGACCATTACCGCGCCGACCGGGGTCGACTTCTCCTCCCGAGGTGCCGCCTGCATTGCGGTTGGCTCTTTCGCGGCCGTTTGCCCGCCGCCGCGTTTGCTTTTTCCCGGCTTCTTCGCGGCAGGTTTTCTCGCTGCCGGTTTTTTCGAAGCGGGCTTCTTTCCGGCCGCTTTCTTTGCCGCAGGCCTCCGCGGCGTGGATGCTTTCGCCCCAACCTTCCTGCCGGTTTCTGCCTTCGGTGCTTGCTTATCTTCGTCAGCCATCTTTCTCTTCCGTATTAGAGCGAAATATCAGACGAGGTCCAGTTCTTTCATCAGCGGTCTCGGGTCGATGATGTGGCTCCCCAGCCAGCCCTCGACCCCTTCGAGCCCCATCGCGATTCCCAGCAGCTCGGTGAAGTAGAGAACGGGCATCGGGTGAGGTACCTCGAACGAAAGCCTGCCCGGATGCTGCCTCATCTCCAGGTTGGCCGCGCACATCGGGCACGCGGTCACTATGCAGTCCGCCCCCGCTTCCTCCGCCCTCGTGAACAGCTTGTCGACCAGCTTCTCGACGATGTCCGGCCTGGAGAGCGAGAGGCTTCCGCCGCAGCAGTCGGTCTTGAACGACCACGGCCTCACCTCGACCCCCAGCCCTTCCAGGAAGCGGTCCAGGTCGGTGGGGTTCTCCACCGAGTCGCAGAAGCAGACCTCCGGGGGCCTCACCAGCAGGCACCCGTAGTAAGGCACCACCTTGAGGCCGTCCAGGCGCACCCGCTGCCACTTCTTGATCTCAGGGATACCGATGTCGCTCACGAGGACGTCCAGCAGGTGGCGTATCTCCCCGCGGAACCGCGGGTCCGCGCCCACCGCGTCGGCGACCTTCAGGGCGGTCTCCTCGTCCTCGAGCATCCTCTTCTGGGCCTGTTTCATCCGCGAGTAGCAGGCGGCGCAGACCACCAGCATGTCGAGGCCCTCCGCTTTCGCGAGCGCCAGGTCCCTTCCCGGGAGGGCGACCGAGAGCATGTCGTTCGTCATGTGGGCCGATGACGCGCCGCAGCAGTTCCAATCGTCGAGCTCCCGGAGCTCGATCCCGAGCGCCCTGCATACGGCCAGGGTCGACAGCCCGTACTCCTCGGCCGAACCGGACTGCGAGCAGCCGGGGAAATAAGAGAAGCAGTGCTCGTTCAACTGGACCCCTTCCCCGCGGACTCGCCGAAGATACGCCGCACCGCGCGCCTGTCCCTTACCATGCGCGGCAACATCTTTATCTTGCCCTTCGCGAACATGACCGCGCCCAGTCCCAGGTCGTCGAAGAGCCGCCTGGAGAGGGCCTTGTACTGGCCGATGAGCACCGGCTCGTTGGTCTTTCCGGTGAGCTTTATCCCGTTCAGGAAAGACCTGTGAAAGGCCTCCACCTCGGGCTCCGCCAGCCGGTCGCCCCCGGCGAGCGCCATCCGGCGCAGCCCGTCCATCACGCCCGCGACGTCTATCTCGTTGGGGCAGCGGGTCGAACAGGTCTCGCACGAGGCGCACAACCAGATGGTCGAGCAGCCCAGCAGCCTGGCGCGCTGGCCGTACTGGACCATCTTCATCACCTCGTGGGGGAGGATGTCCATGGCGAACGCCACCGGGCAGCCGGCCGAACATTTCTTGCACTGGTAGCAGTCGCGGGCCTTCTGGCCTGTGGCCGCACGCAGCTCTCCTTCAAGCTTCCCGTTCACGGTGTTGATCATGCGGTTTCCTTATTCGGTAACCATATATGACCGCTTGGTCACTAAGACTATTTATTTTAACATCGGGCGCCCGATCCGCGCCATGACGCCCATCAAGCTGTCGATCGGCGGGCGGGGCGACACCATGCGCCGGTCGAGCAACCAATGTTATCACCGGATATGCCCGCCCGGCCATCAGGCCTCGGCGAATGGAGAAGTTCAAGAAGATGTGGGAGGTGGCCGCGGGACACGGGCGACCCTGTTCAGATGACCTTGAACGAGACGCCGTTGCTCTTGCCGGCGCTCGTGTACACGCGGACGTAGACCTTTCCTTTGACCCCCGAGGGGACCTTCACCTTGAGCTTGGTGTCCGTCCACGAAGAGAACGCGCCGGCGATCCTGGTGCCGAACGCGACGTAAGAGCTGCCCCGTGAGGCCCCGAACGCCGACCCCGATACCGTCACGTAGGAGCCCGCCCTGCCCGAAGTCGGGAAGATGGCGCGCACCGTCGGGGTGACCTTGAAGCTCGACGCGTTCGAGGTCCCTCCGGGGGTCGTCACTGTGACCGAGACGGACCTGGAAACGCCGGAAGGCACCTTGAGGCGCACCAGGCGCTGGCTCCACGAGGCATAAGTCGAGGCCGCGCGTGAGCCGAAGTGCACGTGCGACGACCCGATGAGATCCCCGAAGCCGTTACCCGTTATCGCGACCTCGGAACCGATGGCCCCCGAGGTCGGCGACAGCTTCGTGATCACCGGCACGACCCCGAACGTCGCGGCCGAGGAAGCGCCGCCCCCGGTCGTCACAACGACCGGCACCTGACCCGATATCCCGTCCGGGACCACCACCGAGATGCTCGTGTCCCCCCAGGCCCCGAAAGCGGAGGCCGATACGTTGCCGAAGGTCACGGTCGAATCAAGCCTGGACGCGCCGAAGTCGGAGCCGTTGATGGCGAGCGTATCCCCTATCCGCGCCGCGCCCGTCGCGAGCCCGGATATCGACGGCTCGGGAAGCGGTGGCGTCCCGACCCACACGTCGCACCCCGAAGCTGAGTTCGCGGTCCCCGCGTAGACCAACCCGTCGAGGACCGCAAGCGACAGCACAGCGCTGTTGTCCTGGTTCCCGAAGCCGTCCTGGGCGCAGGCGGCCCAGGCCGTCCCGTCGTATGCCATCAGCTTCCCGGCGCCCTCTGTGCACCCGACCGCGACCAGCAGCACGTCGCCGTCCTTGGTGCCGGCGCTCACCATTGACATCGTATAGAGGTCCTTCGCCCCGCCGAACCCCTTGGCCAGCTGCGTCAGCCCGCCCCCGTCGCAGCGGTAGACACCGATTCCGTTGGTATCGAAGGTGGACTCGGTGATGTTGCCGCTGAAATCGAAGGTGATGGACCCCTCGGCGTTCGCGGTCCCGACCATCAGGTTGCCGTCATACTCCTCCATGGCGGACACGGCGATGTTCCGGACGTCCCCGAACCCGCCGTCGGCCACTTTCGCCCAGGAGCCCGGCTCCTCTTTCCAGAGCTGGCATCCTTTCGAGGCGACGGTGATCCTCAGGTGCCCGAGATCGACCAGTTGCGTCGTGACCTGCATGCGGGCGGTGCCCGCGTACATCGCTCCGCCGTGCTCCCTGAGCGAGGTCACGCCCGCGTTCAGGGTGTCTCCGAATCCGCCCTCGGCCATCTTCGTCCATCCCCCGGTCGCACCATCGTACTCCCATATCGAGGCGCCGTTGCTCCCCGGGTTGAAGAGGTCGAGCCGCAGGCTTGTGAGGCCCACGTAGAGCTTGTCGCCCCTGACCTCCATCGCGGTCACCGCGATGTTCGACGTATCCCCGAAGCCCTTGCCGGGACCCGGCGACGCCAGGGCGTCGGTCCAGCCGGTGCCGTCGTAGCGCCAGAGCCCGCAACCGTTGAGGTTGACGGTGCCCGCGTAGAGGGACCCGTCGTAAAAGACCATCCTTGTCACGGCCGAGTTGCCGCTGTCGCCGAAGCCACCCTCCGCGACGTTCGTCCAGGCCGCTCCGTCGAGGCGCCAGACCTGCGCCCCGGAACCGTTCATCGCGCCCGCGTAAAGCCTGCCCTCGTACTCCGACAGCGGCATCGCGGAGCTGTTGCCCGTGCCCAGCCCGAAACCCCCGGTGGCCGAGGACCGCCAGGACCACGATTCGCTGGCCGAGCATACCGTGCAGGTGCCCGCCAGTAGCAGCCCAAGCGCGGCCAGCGCAACCACGATGGCTGTCAGCGAACGGCTGTTCTTCATGGGACCCACTTTCTGAGGGCGATCTCGGACGCTTCCTGACTATCTTGCGGACCGTCACTCGAGAGGGCCCCTGCTCGCGGGGCGTTGCGCCTGGCGCGAAGGAGCGGTCGCGAGGCGACGGACGGCCGCCGACCGGGTGTTCTTCCGTCTCTATATTAGTCGGCCTGTTCCGGTTCCCACGTGATAGAGCTTTGGTATCATGCGCCCGGGACAGCGGTTATCAACCGTTGGTTTGATTACTTACCACCCGAAGGTATGATTCAATCCAGGTAACACTTTTCATCTGCGCCGTTGGGGGGTCAGGCTGCCCGTAGGGTATCGACCGCGCGGGCCTCGAGCATCGTGTCTCGAGCGTATCGAGGAGGGCGAAGTGACTGGGACATCCACGAAGACACGTTTGCGCACCATGAGCATCGTTCTCACGCTCCTGCTCGCCATGGGGATGCTGTTGTCGCTGCCGGCGGCGGGCGCCGGGACTTCGGCCTCCAGCGCCCGGGGCAGGGCGACCATCCGCGCGTTCGAGCAGCGAAAAGCGGCCCTGCTCGACGGGATGAACGTCTATTTCGGGAACCTGCACAGCCACACCGCGTTTTCAGGCGGACAGGGCACCCCCGCCGAGGCACTGACCTGGGCGCGCGATACCGCGGGTTTCGACTTCTACGCGATAACCGACCACGCGGAGTTCATCACCGACGCTCAGTGGGCCGAGATCGGTCAGAAGACCGACGAGTTCAACCAGGACGGCTCTTTCGTGGCGCTCCGGGGCTTCGAGTGGAGCAACCTCTACTTCGGCCACTCGTGCGTCTACAACACCGCCAACTATACGAACTCCTTGGCGACGCCCATCATGAAGTGCTTCTACGAGTGGCTGGTGGCGAACAACGGCTACGCGCAGTTCAACCATCCCGGGCGCGAGCCGGGCCTGTTCAGTTGCTTCAAGTACTCGAGCGACTCCTTCGGCTCGAGGATGCTCGCCATCGAGACCGGCAACAAGGAGGTCGGCAACAACGACGGCGAGTACCTGGCGCGTTACCCGCAGGCGCTCGACAAGGGCTGGCGCCTCTCTCCCACCAATAACCAGGACAACCACGAGCTGTCGACCTACAGCAACCGCACGGCGGTGGTCGGCCCGGCCCTTACAAGGACGTCCATCCTCGACTCGATGCTGGCGCGAAGGACGTACTCGACCGACGACCCGAACATGCGCGTCGTCTTCAAGTACGGGACGAGCTGGATGGGCAGCGAGGTCGAGCGCGACGTCGGACCGGCCGGTTTCAGCGTCCTCGTCGAGGACGACGAGGAGATCTCCCGGCTCGAGCTCATCACCACCGGGGGCGCCGTTGCGGCGCAGACGGATTTCGCTCCCGGTTCGGGCAGCACCCGTGTCACATGGGAGCCGGTGGTGCCCGTCACGGGCAACGCCTATTACTACCTCAAGGTCACCGAGCGCGACACCAACAACGACGATGACCTGTCCAGCGGGACGCAGGTCGCGGTGACGGCGCCCATATGGTTCAACCTCCCGATGGCGAACGGGGTCGCGCCGGCGGGCACGTGGTACAGGGGCGACCTGCACTCGCACTCGACCTACAGCGACGGGGACTCCAGCGTGGCCACGGTCGTCTCGGTTGCGGAGAGCAAGGGCCTGGACTTCTTCGGGCTGACCGACCACGACACGGTCGACCAGTGGGCGGACCCCGGTTTCCACTCGGACAAGTTGACCCTGCTCAACGGCGTGGAATGGACGACGGACAAGGGCCACGCGAACATCTGGTCGGACAAGCTGTTCGACTGGAGCAGGATATCGCCCACCCTGGCGTCCGGAGACGCGAAGACCGCTATCGAGACGACCCACCTGCTCGCCGCCGAGGGTGGGCAGAAGATACTCTTCTCGATGAACCACCCGAACGGTTTCGCGTGCCAGTGGATGAACTCCTTCGAGGACAGCAAAGAGGCCGACTGCATGGAGGTGTGGAACTCGCGCTTCGCCTGGCCCAACCTGAATTTCCTGACCCTCCAGCAGCAGCTCGACAGCTACCTCAAGCAGGGAAAACACATAACCATGGTCGGGGGCAGCGACTGCCACTGCCACATATTCGGTGACATCACCAAGCCGCTGAGCTTCTTCGAGAGCCTTTACAACGACATCGGGGTGCCGACCACCTGGGTGTACGCGAAGTCGAAGAGCGCCTCGGAAATCCTGGACGGGATGCTTGACGGGCACGTGTCTATCAGCTTCAAGCCCTCGGGCCCGCAGGTGCAGTTGATGGCCGATCCCTCCTTCAGGGAGGGTGAGCCCGAGACCTACGAGGTGATGATGGGAGACGCGATCCCGGACAGGGCTCTGGGAAGGCGGGTCCGGTTCAGAGCGCAGGTGTCGGGCGCGGGCGTAGCCTTGCCTTCGATGCTGTCCGTGTGGAAGAACGGGTCTCCGATACTGGTGAACATCGGTAACACGTCCGACTACTCGTACGATTTCGTCGACGTCCCGCGTAAGGGCGACTACTATCGCGTCCAGCTCAACCAGATAGACTCCGACTCGGCCGAGAACCCCGTCATGCAGTTCCTGCAGCTCACCCAGCTCGGCTGGGTGTCGGCGCTCTCGAACCCTATTTACACCTGGGGCGCCGGTCCTGCGGTGGCGTCGATCGACCCGGCGTCCGGGATCAACAACGGACAGGTGAAGGTGACCGACCTCGCGGGCGCAGGGTTCCAGAAAGGCGCTGCCGTCGAGCTCAGGAAGAGCGGCCAGCCCGCCATAACCGCGAGCGACGTATCGGTCGAATCCCCGGCGAAGATAACCTGCGCGCTCGGTCTGCCCGGTGCGGCGCCGGGACAGTGGGACGTGGTGGTGATAAACCCGAACAGCAGGACGGGCGTGAAGGTCGGGGGTTTCACTGTCGAGCAGGCCTGGAAGGCCACCAGGCCGCTCAAGCGATCACCGGCGGTGAACAAGGCACGACCGGTGACGTCCAGGAGGCGGGGGACGGCTCCTGGCAAGAAATGACCGGGGAAGGGGCCCGCGCGATGGCAGCGGATGGGCTGGAGATAACGTGGTTCGGCCATGCGATGTTCACGGTGGCGGGGGGAGGCGTGACCGTCGCCTGTGACCCGGTGCCGCCGGAGGTCGGCTATCTGTTCGGCAAGGTGGCCGCGGACCTCGTCCTCGTTACCCACGAGCACTTCGACCACAACTACCTTGACGGGATACAAGGCAGCCCCAGGGTGCAGAGATCGAGCGGCGAGCTCACGTTCGGTGGCGTCGAGGTCGAGGGCATCGACACCTTCCACGACGCCAGAGGCGGCAAGGAGCGCGGCGCCAACGTCATCTACTCGTGGCGGCAGGCGGGCTTCAGGCTGGCCCACCTGGGAGACCTCGGCGAGTGGCCCGGGGCCGGCGTGCTCGAGAGGCTGTACGACCTGGACATCATGATGGTCCCGGTCGGAGGGGTCTTTACCATCGACGCGGAGCAGGCGGTCAAGCTGGTGGCCGAGCTCGCGCCTTCGATCGTTTTGCCCATGCACTACGGCACGCCCGTTTCATCGGTCCCCGTAGACCCGCTGGATCCGTTCATCGCCGCTTTCCCCGGTACCGTCCGCGACGTGCCCGAGAGGCCCCTTGCGCTGGGCCGCGACCTCGTGCCCGCAGAAACCGAAGTCTGGGTTGTGCCTTATCAATGAAAGCCTCTAGCCAGGGAGCATACGCTGAAACGACACGATGATAACCGGCGGCTCGGCCGCCGCAGTGCGCGGAGCAACGGGGCCCGCGCGGGCGCCGTGCCGATACGCCCGACATCTGACGCGTCGACCGACGAGAAGGGCCTCATGTCAGTAGAGCCGATCGATACCAGCGGCTTGCTCGAGGAGGACAGCCCGCGGATTGAGCGCCTCAAGGAGAGGCTCCTCAACGCTCCCTACGAGATATGCCTCGAACGCGCCCGTCACTTCACCAACGCGTACCGGGCCGGCGAGGGCGAGCACCCTTGCCTGCGTAACGCGCTGGCGCTCAAGGCGACCTGCGAGAACCAGCCGGTGCATATCTATGCGGACGAGTGGATAGTCGGCAACAAGACGGACAAGTACCTCGCTCCCGTCCTCGCTCCGGAGCGCGGGGACTCGATGAGGGTGCTGCAGCTCGAGATGGATATCCTGTCCGAGAAAGGCCATCCCTTCACGATCTCCGAGGACGACCGACTGGAGTTCCTGGAGCGGGTCCTGCCCTACTGGGAAGGGAGGTGCCTGCGCGACCGCAAGGGCGCAAGGTGGGTGGAGCTCGGCATCATCGAGCCCGTCCGCGGGAGCGCCAGGAGGACGGTCCGCCAGGTGGGCTGCATGCTCAGGTTCGCGCGGCACGTCGGCCGGGACAACCTCCAGAAGATGGCGGGGATACGAGAGGGGCAGAAGCAGCATCCGGGAAGGGCGCTGACCGCGTGGAAGACCCGGGACGAGCTCTCCAAGAACAACCCTAACATGGGCATCTACTGCTACGACGTTCAGGGCCACCTGCACCTCGGGGTCGAGAAGGTGGTCGCCGAGGGTTTCCTGGGCATCAGGGAAAGAGCGGCCGCCCGGCTCGCGGAACTCTCCGCGGATGACCCGGAGTTCGAGGACCGGAAGGCTTTCCTCGAGGCGGTGATGATAAGCATGGATGCCGCCTGCACCTACGCGGAGCGCCTGCGCGCGCTGGCCGCCGGAGAGGCGTCGAACACGGCGGACCCCGCGGAGAAGGAACGACTCTCGGCGATCGCCCGGAGCCTTGAGCACGCGCCGGCGCGCCCGGCGCGCTCGTTCAGGGAAGCGGTACAGGCCACCTGGTTCGCGCTGCTGATCGGCGAGATCCAGTACGGCATGCACGACGTGCTGGGCATCGGGAGGGCCGACCAGTACCTCTTCCCGCTTTTCGAAAAGGACATCTCAGGGGGCGACATCACGGTGCTGGAGGCGCTGGAACTGCTCGAGGAGCTCAACCTCAAGCTAACCGCAAACGTCTCGCTGGTGCCCGAGATCGGCGCGGAGGCGAACGGCACGCTCGGTGTGAGCCAGCACTGCCTCATCATAGGGGGCCGCGACCGCTCGGGCGCCGATGCCACCAACCGGCTCTCCTACCTCATGATAGACGCCTACGAGAGGATGCACGGCGCCATCAACCAGCTCTCGCTCCGCGTGCACCGGGACTGTCCGCCCGACTTCGTCGAGCGCGGGGTCCGCGTCTTCCGGACCGCGAGCGGCCACGCGTTCTTCAACGACGAGGTCATCGTCCCGGCGCTCGAGCGTAACGGGCTCGCGCCCGAGGACGCACGCGACTACAACATCGTCGGCTGCATCGAGACGAGCGGGAGCGCCAACTGCTTCCCGTGTCCCGGCGGCCACGAGATAGTGCTGCCCCTGGTCCTGTACATGACGATGACGAACGGCGCTTACCCGGTGCCGATATTCGGCCAGAAGCCCGGCATGAAGACCGGCGAGCCCGATTCTTTCCGGTCCTTCGACGAGTTCATGGAAGCGTTCGCGCGGCAGCTCGAGTACAACGTGGACGTGCTCGTCAAGGCCGTCGAGGGCAAGGACCGGGCCTACATGGAGTTCCTCCCCTCGCCATACGTGTCGGCGCTGATGGACGGGTGCATAGAAAGCGCGTGCGACATGACGCGCGGGGGCGCCGAGTACGACTTTACCTCGGTGATAGGGCGCGGGCTGGCAACCACCGTCGATTCCCTGCTGGCTATCAGGGAGTTCGTGTTCGACCGCAGGGAGCTCAGCATGTCGGAGATCGTGGACGCCTGCCTCTCCGACTTCGCCGGCCGCGAGGACCTGCGCCTGCGACTTGCGAACAGCCCGCACCGGTACGGCAGGGACGACGAGGTCGCGGACCGGCTGGCGGCCGACATAGTAGAGGGATTCGTCGACGAGGCTGAGAGGCACGTCAACGTAAGGGGCGGGCGCTACCGGGCGGGCATGTACTCTTACGGGAACCACGTCCTCGACGGTTTCTACATCGGCGCCACGCCGGACGGACGGCGACGGGGCGAGCCCATTTCCAACGGGATATCCCCGTGCAACCGCGTGGGAGACGGAGACGGGCTTACGGCGCTGCTGAAGTCGGTCGCCGCGGTCGAGCAGGGGCGCTTGAGCGGGGGCGTGTCCCTTAACATCAAGGTGCACCCGTCCTACATCGAGACCGACGAGGGGCTGGCCAAGATGACCTCGCTGCTGAAGACCTACTTCGACCTCGGCGGGATGCACGTCCAGCCAAACGTGGTCTCGAACGAGACCCTGCGCGCGGCTCAGAAGGACCCTGAGAACTACCGCGGCCTGGTGGTCAAGGTGGCGGGGTACAGCGCTTATTTCACCGACCTGGGCCGCTCCATCCAGGACGACATCATCGACAGGTGTCAGTTCGGGGCTCCCTGACCCCTTGTTGCGTCGAGCATCACCCGCTCCCCTGTTATTATTCAGGTATGGCTGACAACGATATCCCGGGCATCGTCATACCGGACGTGGTGGAGGCTCTGGGCTCGCGGGTCGCCAGGGCGGGCGGCGAGCTCTACATCGTGGGGGGTTGGGTCCGCGACGCCATCAGGGGCGTCGACTGCCGCGACGTCGATCTCGCGACCAGCCTCGATACGCGGGAGGTCAGGGATGCCCTGCGCGGCATCGGCTCCGCCTACGACCTCGGCGAGAAGTTCGGCACCATAGGCTCTCTCGCGGGCGACTACACCCTCGAGATCACCACCTTCCGCGAGGAGGAATACGAGCCGGGCTCGAGGCACCCGCTGGTCTCGCCGGCGGCCGGCATCCGCGACGACCTCGCCCGCCGCGACTTCACCATCAACGCCATCGCCCTGCCCATCGCGCCGTCTCGCGGCAAGCCCGTCGACCCGTTCGGCGGGCGCGCGGATATCGAGCGTGGCCTCATAAGGACGCCAGGCGACCCCGGTCCTCGCATGGCCGAGGACCCACTCAGGATGATGCGCGCCGCCAGGTTCGCCGCGCAGCTGGGATACGACGTCGACCCGGGACTGCTGGCTGTGCTGGGCCGGGACCCCTCGCTGCTCGATTCGATATCGTGGGAGCGGCGCAGGGACGAGCTCGAGAAGACGCTGAGGGCGGACCACCCCGACACGGGAGTCAGGATACTTGTCCAGACGGGGCTCATGGAGCACGTGGCGCCGGAGATCGCCGCCATGGAGGGAGTCGAGCAACCGCGCGCGTATCACCGCGCGAACGTGCTCGAGCACACCCTGCTGACGCTCGCGTACGTGGACGCGGACCCGCTCCTGCGGAGGGCGGCGCTCTTCCACGACATCGGCAAGCCGCCCGCGAAGATAACCGAACCTAAGACCATGTTCCCGGAGCACGACAAGATAGGCGAACGCCTGACGCGTGACGCCATGCGCCGGCTGCGCTACAGCAACGATGACATCCAGAAGACGTCCTTCCTGGTGCGCCGGCACATGCGGCCCATCCAGTACAAGAGCGACTGGAGCGACGCCGCCGTGCGCCGGATCGTGCGCGACTGCGTGCTGATGACGGAGGGATCGGTGACCGTCCCGCTGGACGCGGTATTCGAGCTCGCACGGGCCGACATCCTGGCCGGAAGCCTCCAGACGACCGGGCCGAACCTCGCGCTCCTGGAGGAGCTCGGGCGCAGGATCGACGCGGTGCAGGCGGAGACCAGGGTGGAAGAGATCCGCTCCCCACTGGACGGTCGGGAGCTGATGGAGGCGTTCGCGCGCGGGCCGGGTCCGTGGATAAAGGAGACCAAGGAGCACCTCGTCCACCTGGTCATCGAGGGCGAGCTCGGTCAGGAGGACAAGGCGGCGGCGGCGCTCCGCGCAGGAGAGTTCCTTCACGACCGGTAAGAGGCCCGACCCGGCGAGGGCTCCCCTCCCGGGGGTCGGTCAGGCCTGTGAAGAGTCGGAGTGTTCGGCCATCCAGTCCGCGATGACCGGGTAGACCTCCTCGCTCACGTTCCTCCCCATCACCAGGTCGGTGTGGCCGTAGCCGTCGAACATCACGAACTCCCTGTCGGCGCTGCTTATGCGCTCGTAGCCGTACTTCTTTATCCCCAGGTAGTTCGCGAAGTCCTTGTCGCCGGTCACGAAGAGCATTGGAGCGGTGACCAGGTGCATGTTCATGGTGTAGTCGTACGGATCGCCCTTGAAGTCGAACGGGAAATACTGGCGCACATCCGTGTTCCGCACCGCATCCATGAGCTGCACGTTCATCCGGGCGGACACGTCGTCCCCGGCCCACTTCAGAAGCGAGGTGGTCGTCTCTGCGTCCGTGTTGCGCCTGTTGTATATCATGATGCCCACCGGGCTGCGCGAGAACGCCTTGATCAGCCGTGCCCTCCCGCCGAGCGCCTGCCTGATCCCGGTGCCGAAGCGCATGTGCGGCGCAAATCGAGAGCGCGCCCGGCTCCATAGTATATAGAGCCCGAGCACGCCGAGTCCGATGCTCGACCTGACGGCTGCCGAGTAAAGGTTCCCTCTCGGCCACCATACCGCCGCGGGGCTCGCTATCGCTATCCCGCAGTCGATGCTTGCGTTCCGCTCCTCGACCAGCGCGGGGTCGGACACCACGATGAACGGCCCGTCGTACCTGACGCCCTGCAGGTACATGTAGAGGATCATGCCGCCCATGCTGTGCCCTATCCAGATGGGCTTCTTGCCGGTCACCTCCGTTACACCGCCAACCAGTGCCGGGGCGTCGTATATGGCCAGGTCGTCCATGGAATGCTGCCATTCCGCGCAGTCGCAGTCGAACGGCTCGGGGCCGCAGCCCCTGAATGATGATATCCACACGTCGTAGCCGAGGCGCGCGAGGTGGACCGCCATGTTCTTGCCCTCGCGCGGCAGGTCGAACTCGAACCCGTTGCCCTGGAAGCCGTGACAGAAGAGCACCGGTGTCCCGGACGGGTTGGCGTACCTCTTGAGCCTCAGTGTGATGCCGTCGGCCGTCTCGAACTCGTGCCTCTCCACCTCCAGGCCGCGCGCGACGTCCTGGTCCTCGCCCGGTAAGGGTGTCTTGAGCCCCGCGTAGACGTAGGCGCCGGCGATCGCGCTCGAGGCGATGAGCATCGCGGCGAAAGCCCTGTCGTGACCCGTATCCCGCATTGGAACTCCCTTCGGAATGTATCGGAATACCCGGGGAGAGCCGGCTCCGCAGCGAGCCGGCACGCGATAGAATGATACCAGACCGCTGCGGAAGCGGTCTGTTCGCGTGGCGCCCGGACGGCCGGGCCCGGATCCACGCGGGCCACCGCGCCGCGGTCTCGCGGCTCGAGACGACTGGAGGTCGGTTCAAGTGGATCTCGTCACCGGCGGCGCAGGATTCGTAGGCTCCTTCCTCGCGCGCAGGTTACTCGACCTCGGTCGCGAGGTGAGGGTGTTCGACGTCGAATCGAGTGACTACCTCCCGGCGGACGCCGAGTTCGTCCGGGCGGACATGCGCGACGCCGAAGCCGTCAGCCGGGCGGTCGCCGGAGTCGACACTGTATACCACCTTGCCTTCGTACAGGTGTTCAGCAGGCGCCCCGAATCCGAGCGGTGGGCGATCAACTATGGCGGCACCGACAACTTCCTGAGGGCGTCTGTGGAGCACGGAGTGAAGCGCTTCGTCCATGCGTCGACCATCGAGGTCTACTCTCCGTTCCCGCCGTACCCGGTGACGGAAGACTCACCGACGGACAGGCCGATGGGGTGGTACGGGCGGCACAAGAAAGCGTGCGAGCAGCTCTGCTGGGATTACTTCCGCGAGCGGGGGCTCCAGCTCACCATGCTCCGTCTGCCGACGATATGCGGGCGGGGCTACTACGCAAGGATCGACCTGCTGCGCGGCTTTGACTGGTTGATCGCCAACGGCCCGGTACTCTGGATCGGCGGTCAGCAGTTCAATGGAGATTTCCTGTGGATCGACGATTGTGTCGACGCCTTCCTGCTGGCAGGCTCGAAGGACGAGGCCGTCGGAGAGGTGTTCAACATATCCTGCGCCGAGCCGAACACCTCGCTGGAGATAATACAGGCGGTCATGGACGCGGCGGGCAACACGCGCAAGATCCGCCTGGTGCCGCCGTGGATGGTGTGGCCCACCGCAAGGGCGGCCTGCAGGCTCAAGATCATCGACATGCCGGCGGAGCAGCTCGTGTACCTTATGTGCGACTACCACTTCTCCATTGAGAAAGCGACTCGCCTCCTGGGGTACCGGCCGAAGATGAACGCCGCGCAGGCGGCCGCGGAGCTGATGCTCGGCTACATGGAGGACCGCGACAGGTTGAGGGACAAGGCCAGGACTTATTGAACCGGCACGCTAGTAGCCCTCTTCGTAGGGCTTGATGTCGAGCACCGGCGTCCCGTCGATGGCGTCCAGGTCCCGGACCGTGAGCGCGCTCCCCTCCACCGAGAGGAGCCTGACTACCGCCAGACCTATCGGATTCGGCCTGTACGGAGACCTGGTGCCGAAGACGCCGCGCTCCGGCCTCGTGGTATCGCCCCTGGGATGGATGACGAGCCTGAAGCCCTCGGCTCTGTCGAAGACGAATATCACGTATAGCCGCTCGTACGAATCGATCCTGAAGAGGCCGTCGGTGTACTCTTCGAGGAGTCGTATCCTCGAGACGGTGTCCTTGAACACCTGCGGGTCGTGTTGGATGTCCTTGAAATCGCTTTCGACATATCCTATCGGCTCGAGGTCCACCGTGGCCCTCCTTCCGCCTCGCGGCGTGTCGAACTTCAATACGGTCGTCCCGTCTATTATCATAGTCCCAGGGCACGGCGTTCGGCCGTGTCGCCGCACCCATCATGAAAACAGGTGACGAGATGAACGATAGAGTTGGCAAGACCCGCGCCATAGGCCGCCGCGAGCTCACCGCCATCATCGCGTGCGCGGTGGCCGTGATCCTGCTGGCGGCCGGTGTCGCTGTCGCGTTCATAGTCAAAGGCGGGGCCCCGGCCGTGGGGCTCCCGACCACGGAGGCAGGGCTTCGAGCCTCGGTCGCCGGGGCCGAGGAGTACCTGACCTCGCGGGGAAAGGAACTCGCGGGGGGCAAGACCGCCGGGCTGCCCGTCTATTCTGTCGAGGCCAGGCTGGACAGTTCTTCGAGCGCCGTCGAGGGGGACGAGACGGTGCTCTTCAAGAACACCTCGGGAGCCGGTCTCTCTGAGGTCGTCTTTCGCGTATACGCGAACGCGCCCACTGTGCGCGGCCCGGGCGCCGACGCTGCCAGCATCGCTGACGCGACGTCCGACGGGCGGGCGGCAAAGGCCGTGCTGAACGGATCGGTCCTCAGGGTGGCGCTTCCGGAGCCGCTGCCGGACGGCTCCACGGTCGTCGTAGGGTTCACCTTTTCGGAGAAGGTGCCACGCGTCGCCACAGGGGTCAGCTCACTGGTGCCGGGGTCCGGCTCCACGGGCTACGGGGTGTTCGGGCGAAGCGAGAGCGTGTACGACCTCGGCTATTTCATCCCGCAGGTGGCTCCGATGCGGGACGGGAGATGGGACACCGCGGAAGTGCCGGTTTTCGCCGACACGGCGACGTTCGGGTGCGCCTATTTCAACGTGGCCTTCGACGCGCCGGACGATCTCGTGGTCGTCGCCCCCGGCGTGAAGACAGCGGAAAAACGGGGCGGAGGCAGACGGGTCGCCCGCTTCTCCGCCGGGCCGGTCCGGGACTTCTCGGTGCAGGCAAGCCCCGATTACAAGGTCGCGACCAGGAAGGTCTCCGGCAGCACCGTCTATTCCTATTACCTGCCCACTTCCGTCGACGCCGGCAGGAAGGTGCTCGACTTTGCCTCCCACGCGTTGGAGCAGTACTCCAGGCATTTCGGTCCCTACCCCTTCAAGAGCCTCAACGTATGCGAGGCGCCGCTCGCGGGGGGCGCCGGCGGCATGGAGTTCAGCGGGCAGGTGCAAGTGGCGCAGGTCCTGTACGGCGAGCTCGGGTTGCAGGAGCTGGGCATCCCCCAGGACCTCAAAGACCTGAGCCAGGGACTCGGCGACCTGCTGGAGCCGCTGGCTGGAGCCGCGCTCGGCGACACGCTGGAGTTCACGGTCGCGCACGAGGTCTGTCACCAGTGGTTCGGGATAGGCGTGGGGAGCGACTCGGTTGGTCACCCCTGGCAGGACGAGTCGCTGGCCAACTACTGCACCGTCCTCTACTTCAAGTGGCAGCACGGCGAGGACGCGGCGAAGACCGCGGTCCAGGAACAGCTCGTCCTGCCCTACGAGGCGATGGGCCTGACCGGCGGCGGCGGCGACCTGCCCGCCGACTCACCGGTCTCCAGTTTCAAGAACCAGGAGCAGTACGCGGGGGTCGTGTACGGCAAGGGGGCGCTGTTCTTCGGGGAACTGGAGAAAAAGCTGGGCCCGGTCGCCTTCGACAAGAGCCTTCGCGATTATTACGCCGACTATGTCTTCGCCATGGCGACGCCGGCGGACCTGGTGGCGGCCTTTGCCGCGAACTCGAAGGACGCGGCCGGGGTCGCGTCGCTGCACCGCCGCTGGATACTGGAGGCGCACGGCGACGAAGACGTCTCGGCCGTCGCACCGGGCGCCGGCCCGCTCCAGGACCTGCTCGACTCTCTGAAGGGCAAGCTCGGCGTGGACCTGGGACCGCTCAAGGACTACTTCGACCAGCTCAAGGAGCAGGGCGGGATGGACATGGGTCCGCTCAAAGACTTCCTCGACGACCTGCAGAAACGGCTCCAGCAGGACCAGGGCTCACCCTCGCCGCAACAGACCGCGCCAACCCTGCCGAATAGCCAGCCTTCGCCGGTCATCTAGCGAGTCGTCACCGCCACTCGAACGTGAAGCTGGATCGCCGGGGGCCGCCCCGGACCGATGCGCCGGCCAACCGCTCGCCCGACCTTTTCTCGAGGATGACCTCGGCGGGTCCGCCCGACGCGCTCACCCGCGCCGAAGGGTGAGTGCGCAGGCGACCGGGTTGCAGCTCGTCGTCGGCCGGCACGGCCAGCGCGTTGCCCCGTGTGAACCTCGGGCGGGCCTGCGCCATGTCGGCGCCGTCCGCTTCCTCCGAGCGCCACATCGACACGGCCGTCCCGTCCGGCAGCACGACCTCGTCCGCTCCGCTCCCGTAGAGCGTCACCCTCAAAGTCGACTGCGCGTCGGCGAACCCCAGCAGTCCGCTGTCGGCGGATACCGGTGCCAGCGTGTCGACTGCCGCGTCCAGGGTCGGGAGCAGCCTGCCCGACCGCACGTACAACGGGATGAGCCCGAGAGGCGCCGCGGCGTGATGCCGGCCGCGCCCGCGGACCGGCTCGCCCGTCCAGTAGTCGATCCAAACGCCCTCGGGAAAGTAGACCTGCCTCCCGCGCGCGTTCCTCTCGATGACCGGCGCGACCAGCAGGCGATCGCCCAGCAGGAACTGGTCCTCGACGCGCCAGCACTCCGGGTCGTCACTGAAGTGAAGGACCAGGTGCCGTACGGCGGGCAACCCCGTGTCCGCCGCCTCTTGCGCCAGGCGATACAGGTACGGGAACAGCGCGGTGTGCAGCCGCGTGTAATCCTTGAACATCCGCAGGGTCTCGGCATCGGAGTCCCACGTCCAGCTCTTGCGCGGGTGGGTGCCGTGGTGGGTCCGCATCACGGGAAGCAGGGCCGCGAACTCGGTCCACCTGAAGTAGAGCTCCTTGTCGCGCCTGCGGGTGGTGTGGGACATGTAGCCGCCGATGTCGGCGGCCCAGACAGGCAGGCCGCAGAGCCCCGCCGAAAGCGCCGCCGGCAGGTTCGAAGGCAGGCCGTCGTAGCGCTCGAAATCGGTGTTCGAGTCGCCGGACCACAACACCGGCGCGTACGCCTGCGAGCCCACCGCCGCGCTGCGGCAGAAGAAGACGTAATCGCCGTCCGGGCGAAGGCGGTCCCAGAACTCGCGGTGCATCTGCTGCCAGAGGAGCGGGGTCCGGTTGTGGAGCGACCCGAGCCCGGTCTGGCCATCGGCCGCGACGGCGCCCGGCGGCACGTACTCGCCGAAGTCGGCCATGTAGCCGTCGAACCCGGCCCTCACGTTCTTCTCGACCAGCCCCATGTACCAGTCCCGCGCCTCGGGGTTGGTCAGGTCCAGGTGCCCGTACCTGTGCCAGAGGATGTAGACCCGGCTGACCCCGCCGTCGGCGTCCCGCAGCATGTATCCCTTGTCCCGGGCCTCGCGGTATTCCCTGCTGCGCTCGAGCAGGTAAGGGAAGAAGTAGGATAGCCACCTGAACCCGTCCCGGTGCAGCTCGTCCGCGACATCTTCCGCGTCGGGGTACAGCGTGCGGTCGATCTCGTAGCGTATCGGAAATATCATGTAGCCGGCGCTCTTGCCGATGGGCGGAAGCCAGTAGCCGCCCTGCCAGTCCTCGGTCCACAGCGCGGTCGTCGGGATCTTCTCTTCGCGTAGTTTCCTCGCGACCGCCCGCACCGACTCCGAGCCGTATATCGCGTCGTTCCACGGCGCGAAGACCCAGGGAGCCGGCACCCCGGCCCTCCCGGTGCGCCCCGTGAAGAGCTCCAGGATGCGGGCGGGCTCGGGTCCGTAGAACAGCACCCAGCGGAACGAGTCGGCCCAGACCGTTATGTCCACCACTCCGGGGTCGGAGGCCGCGACGTCGTACTCGACCCTTGCGTTGGTGTCCAGCAGGAGGCCGTAGCCCCGGCTGCTGATGAAGAAGGGCATCGGCTTGTAGGCGGTCGTCGGCCCGTTGGGGAACGGGTTCCACGAGACCCCTTCGAGCCATCGCCCCAGGCGCTCGCCCAGCCCCCAGGCGCCCTCCTCGGTCCAGACGTAGAGCCGGTTGCCGGTCTGGTCCACGCCGTTGAACCGCTCGCCGAAACCCAGGAAGTGCTCGCCGGGCCGCGCCTGCACCCGCCAGCGCAGCCAGTCCCCGCGTGCCCCGGCCCTGACCTCGCCCTCGACGACGTCCGGCCCCGTCGGCGACTCACTCACCAGGACCAGCGGGCACCCGCTTTCGTCCTCCAGGGTGGACCGGCCCCCGGGCGCTGCGCCCCCGGCGGTCCGGGCCCACTTCCATTCAGCGTCCTTATGCCTGAACCGCCACCACCCGCCTGCAAGGCGCCAGCTCAGGCGGACGGATGCCGCGGCCAGCGCGCCTCCCGGAGCGACCGGAGCGTCGACCAGGAGTGGATCGCCCGCGGGGCCCGCGACGGACAGGAGCCCCCCGTCCCTCGTGACCTGCAGGAGCCCGGCCGCCGGTCCGTCTTGGCTGTGATCGTGCATCAGTTACTCCCAACGCGAGGAAGAGCTCGCATGGTACGGGCGGCCGCGCGCGGTCAGACGGTGTTGCGGTCCGCCACCCGGTCTGACCGGGCTGAATATAATATATAATGCTCAACCGGAGAGGTGTTAAGGAACATAGAGGAACATCGTTCCCCGCTCAAGGAGGTCCAAGTTGGAGAAGAAATATCCCATGTTCACCGAGGAGCACGAGATCCTGCGGCAGTCGATAAGGGAGTTCGTCGAAAAAGAGATCACTCCACATGTCGACGAGTGGGAAGAGGCGGAGACCTACGACATGGACGTCTTCCGCAAGATGGGCGAGCTAGGCTTCCTGGGCCTCCGGGCGCCCGAGGAGTACGGTGGTGGCGGTGGCGACTACTGGTCGGTGGTCACTCTGTTCGAAGAGCTCGTCAAGGGCTCCAGCGGTCTCCTGGCGGCGATCGGCGTGCACGTGGAGGTCGCGATGCCCTCCATCATGCACGCCGCGAACGAGGCGCAGAAGCAGAAGTACCTCGTCTCGGCCATCAAGGGCGAGTCGCTCGGGGCGATGGCGGTCACCGAGCCCGAGGCAGGCAGCGACGTCGCCGGCATGCTGACGACCGCCGTCGAGGACGGAGACTCCTGGGTCTTGAACGGCAACAAGATATTCATCACCAACGGAGCGAGGGCGGACTGGATAGTCGTCGCGGCGAAGACCAAAAAGGACGCCGGCTACGGCGGCATCACCGAGTTCATAGTCGATACCGACACGCCGGGCTTCGAGGTGAGCCGAAAGCTGGACAAGGTCGGC
>Ga0209745_1000501_pt1 | contig 23747 bp, 16 predicted proteins | sample BarGraNGADG00312_FD_184495 | JGI IMG/M metagenome (GOLD analysis project Ga0209745, IMG submission 184495) | Arctic peat soil microbial communities from Barrow, Alaska - Barrow Graham LP Ref core NGADG0004-312 (SPAdes) (version 2) | ecosystem: Environmental > Terrestrial > Soil > Wetlands > Peat...
CCGGCCGAGGCCCCGGTAATGATGACTACTCTATCTCGAACATCCATAGCATCACGCTGTTCCTAACGATATTTCCTGTAAATAATGATTCCCGGGGAATACCTTTTTATCACATGTGAGCCCTTCTCAGGCAAAGGTTCGAGGTTCCCTTGCCAATAATGGCGGAGTAACTCGACATTTGGGACCTGACCCCACAGGACATTGTATGCCTGATCGAATCGAGATTCAGATTAAGATGCTGCAGTCCGAAACAATAAATAAGACCAAGGGCAAAAGTGGAGCTTTGGCGGTTCCTGTGGGGAGTCTAAATTGGCATATATTGAGTTTTGTCCGGAATGCCAGGTACCAAAGACTTTTTCGGATGGCCAGGAGTGGCTGAACAACGGCGACATCATCCAGTGCCTGAATAACAGCGCGCGCATGGCTTTCGGGGAATGCGAATTTTTAGATCCTCTGTTTCGAATGATCGAAAAGATGATCGGCGCCCCCATAGAACACATGTTGATAAATATGGCCGCCAGGACAAGCGCCCTCTACCTGGCATTGGTCATTCCAATCGAAGTGCAGAAGATGGTGGCATCGAAGCAACTTGATATGGCACCGTTCATTGAAGGAATAACAACGCTGGCCGAAGCCAGTGGGTTTGCCAAATACGAAAGATTGGGCTTCCGCTATGAAAATGATGAGAACGATTATACCAAGTACCGGGTAATAAATCCTTTTTCTCTACCTCTCGCCGCAGGCGGGTATGCAGGCGCAGTAACAGGGATCGTGGGCGGCGAGCACGCGGTCAGCTATAAAGAAGTGCTGCCGAATACTTATGAATTCACCACACACTGGGACAAGTATCCCATGGTACTCAAGGAGAAGCTGCCGGTTCATGAGTACCACCACAAAGAGGGCGACATTTGCTTCGAGCGTTGCCCAACCTGTGGTTTGCCGAAGAAATTGTCGGACTATCAATGGCTTCTGGAAAAAGGCAACATAAGACATCGTCTGGACGGACGTCGCATGGTGCTCCTCAGCCCGGCTATGATTGATCCTATTTTCACAGCCCTCGAAGGCGAACTGGGAGACATCTTTCCGAGTGTGGTCGTGGAAGCACAGTGTAAGGTCCTGAAGAGCGGTTTCACCACGATTGACATCCGGGACGAGGATGTAAATGTAAGACAGCAGCTTGCATTGCGAGGTTTTGGAAACCTGAAAGAACTTTCCCTTACTCCCGAAAGAATGTCCATTCGTCTGGAAAATGCCTGTTTCTTCCTGCTCCTCGCGGGGATGTTTCAGGCCGCTTTTGAAAAGGACTTCGGGGTCGATTCGAATATCGAATGGGAGATTACCAAAGACCAGGAACTCAAGCTGACGATCACGCCCAAAAAGGTGATTCTTCCCGTCATCTCTTCTGCGTGAGCCTATATCACGCACAACCCACCCAGTGTTACGCAGGCATCCACATTAGAGATTCGAGACACCAACGGGGTAGAATGGTCCGGGGTATAATTATGCTGAATTTTGAAGAAACCTTTAGGAATATTCGCAACAGCCTCTACATGCTCCGGACTTACACTCGCTATGCCGTATGGACCATGAGGCCGAGCACGACAACCAGGGCCGGCCGTATACAGGTCGGCGATATAAGTGTCTTCTTCAGGCGCTATGGCTCGGGTCTGCCGGTGCTCCTGCTTCATGGAGGCTTTACCTTCTCCCAGTCCTGGGCCGGACAGATAAAAGCTCTCGCATCTCATCATGATGTCATCGCAATGGATTCAAGAGGCCATGGACATACCACCCTCGGCTCGAAGCCGATGACCTACGGGCAGATGGCGGAAGACGCAGCCGGCTTGATCGAGCGGCTGCAGCTGGGCCCGGTTCATCTCATAGGTTGGAGCGACGGCGGATGTACGAGCCTGGCGCTCGCCCTCGATCGCCCCGATCTGGTGAGAAGCATGGTCTTCCTCGGGACTCCTTTTAATATCTCTAATTATGATAAAGATGCATTGCGCCGTATCGAGGAGATGCTGAGACCCGGCTCGGTGTCTATCCTCGGGATTCGGGCGATTCAGAGATGGATGAACCCCGAGCCGGAGCGAGCGCTCGAGTTCATCGATTCAATGCGAAGGATGTGGAAATTTTTACCGGATTTTACCACGGAGGACTTGGCCAAAATCAATCTTCCCGTCTTGGTCATTGCCTGCAATCGTGACGAATTCCTCTCGCATGAATCGGATCCCTATCAGGTATTCAGGGAGACGGTCGAGGCCATGCCGGAAGCGAGCATGGTTATCATCTTTGGTGGGACTCACAACGTACACATCGAAAAACCGGGGCGAATCAACTCGCTTGTATTAGACTTTCTTAATCAAGCCTGAGCGAAGGTACTTGATAAGGTGATATCGCCGCTTCTGCCTGTAATGCTTTGACAGTTCGGGAACCCGCTCCGCCGCTAATGCCGCTATTGCAATTTTTGGAATATCAATCAGGCTCTGAAAGATAACGAAGCGTTTCTTCCATTGCGGCAAGAACTTGCGATCGAAGCAGAGCACGGACATGGCCGGGACGCCGAAATAACTTAGCGCTCTTCCTAAATACTTGCCCCAGAACGGCGATTTCTCGTTTGTTTCCTCATTATACAATTGGGACATGCCGCAGACGTGAAGGGTCATCAGCCGGTAATTATTCTCCTTCAGGTAAAGGGCGGTCTTGGCGATCATGAACTCGACCAGCCCGTTTGTGGCACCTATCCTTGTGCGCGTAATGTCGAGTGAGTAGCCGATGTGCGGGTACATGGGCACCATGTAAAGGAAGCCGATCGGATTGGAATCGGCATCATATGCGATAGCCAGCAGGCAGTTTTCATCTTCGGAATGCAGAAGGCGGCCCAATCCCATGGAGAATCCTGTCTCCGGGGTTCCCTCACGCCATTGAGCCGAGATCTCAGCGAGTTCGTATTTGAGATGGCTGGGAATGCCGGCATTGTACTGGAATTCCATGGTGATTCCCATTTTGGTCAGTTTAGTTATCGAATGCCGTAATGTCTTAACACGGCGTCCATCGAGCGAAAAATCATTTAGGTTAACAACCGCTTCCTGCCCTATGCATATCGCCTTGAGGTCGATGTTGTTATAAAGATGGACGTATTCGTGGCGAGCGCCTATGCTTGCGATCCGCAATCCCCGATCGAAACAATACTCTTGGAATTCCTTCATAATGACCGGGACCAGTTCGAGAGGTCCGATCGGGTCTCCGGAAATAACGGCCACTCCTCCGATAGTGCGATAGGCGAGGAAAATCGCGTCGGAGTGGAAAAACAGGTTCTTGTCCTCTCGCACGTTGAAGTAGGCCACGGAATCGGAACCGTATCGCTTGACCAGCTCAAGCGCCCGCGAATGGTCAGCATTCACCTGAAACACCTGCTCACGCCGGGCGCGGAGGACCAGGTTTGCCAGGAAGAAAAGGCTGATGACGGCGAACAAGCCCAACATATCGGGGAAGAGTACCGCCCATCCGTGGAAATTCAGTGTCCGGCTTCCTCCAATCGCTATCAGCGCCGACCGCTGCACCATAGAACGGATATCAATTGGGGACGCCAGACTATGCCGGAACAAAAAAAGTCCGGTCGTGCTGACAGCAAAATAAGCGAGAATGAAGGCCGGCATTAATGCGCGGAATTTCCTAAGAGATGAAGTATCGGGCCTCACGTAGAATATTCTTGCCGCCCCCAACAGAGCTATGGACAGGAGAAAATACATTATCCCTATGGAGACATTTCTACCGAGTAGCATGCCCAGGATGGACCTTGCCAGGAATATTCCCCATATCAATAGTAAGGCGGCTCTTTTCCTTAACCAGAGATGATATGCGATGTAAAACATGAATATCCCGAATAGGAAGAGTACGGCGCCGGCCACCCGATCGCTATTGAGCGCCATGTAATGTCGCAAGAAAAATGCGTGGCCGTTCAGCCTTACACCGACTGACTGAAGTACGTTGAAAAGGCCCAGGAGCACAACAAAATAAATGGTGACCACCGCTGCGGCCCTCTGGGCCCAGTTTCCCGTCTCGAGGTCAGCGATATCACCCGCTAAGACGTCTTGGTTTTTTTCCGGTTCTGTCATATCACCACCCGGTTATTGGCGATTCCTTCTGATAGAAACCCCCGGGTTTGCAGCCTTATATATCTCTCCCCATTAATCGTTTCATTTGTTCTAGCACTTTACGTTTTTATCCTTCAACTGTCAATGTGCCAGGTCCTAGTCCTTCCTGCTAGATAGCCATATTGACGGCAAAGTCAACCTTAAGCATCGCAATCGCCTTTGCTAAAATAATCACGACGGCTACACAGCGGGCTGGTGCCATATGAGGGTTGACGGGCTTGCCGGGGGATCATGACGAATCACGCATATCACTTGAGCACGAAGCGGTGGTTGGCACTGACCGTAGATGGAATTCATAACAACCCCTACGGTGCAAGCATCTATGCCGAAGTGATTCGGGAAGCCTTGCCGGAATAGGCCAAGCCGCGTTTCGCGACTTCTAAGACGGCCCGACCCTTAAGTCGTTGCGGGAGTATATAATCGTAGCAGCTAATCGGTGACAGGCGGCGTAAAAACGTAGCGAGGAGGTGGGGCGGTGGCGAGCAAAGTGGCTGGAAGAACGATACGGGACATAACGACGACGGCACCCCTTTGGGAGATCCTTGACAGCTGGGCCCAACAAACCGGCTATATGCCGGTTGGCCACGACGATGTTTCGAGGCTATACCAGCGAGGGACGGGTTTTTTGATGGCACCTCAGATGCTGCAGGTCGCATGGATGGGAAACTATTACAGGCTGCAGGCATGGGTGAGGGTTCCGCTTTATAGCCGAATCATGGTCTTGATGTTAATGCCGGCGGAGGTAATCATCGATTCGGGAGGGTTTATGGCCACCCTACCGCGAAAACAGGCCAGGGAACACGTAAATATGTTGCTGCAGTCGCTGGGCCAACCATTGATAGCCTAGGTTGCAGAATTTAAGACGAATGTCGAGGAATTTTCGGTGCGGGTGGGGTTAGTCGAAACATTTGCAGACTCCTTTTATAGCCAATCAATTAAAACCCCGGCTTTTTTATCTCGATAGGAATATTTCCACGGCCAATCCAGGGGAGGGAAAATATGAAGGCTGAAAAAAACATCTCCGGCTTGTTACGAGGCCTGCCCCCATTTCTCCGTATGGAGGAGACGCGGGGCCTGGGAAGAACTTTCAAGAACCAGTGGGGAGGTGCGGGCAACACCGCGAAAATCATGTATAAGATTTTCACCGGGGGACAGGGCCTGCTGGGAAACATGAAGGATCTGAGCAAGGTAAAGGTTGGGAAAGTGGTCCCCAACTGGGTACTCGGTATGTGGGAAACTTTTCCAGATCGGGAAGCAATCGTAGATGGCGACAAGCGTTATACTTTCGGCGAACTGCGGCAGAGGGTGTTGAAACTGGGGAATGCCATGCAAGCCCTGGGCGTTAAGCCGAAGGATGCGGTGGCGGTGATGGTTTACAACAGCTCCGAGTTTCTGGAAACCCTTTGCGGCTTGAGCCTGATAGGGGCCACCATGCCCTTTGTAAACTGGCACCTTCGCGGAGAGGAGCTGCAGACAACCATAAACCTTCGTAAGCCGAAGGTTCTTGTTTTCGACGCCGAATTTCTCGATGAGATCATGAATATCCGCGCCGGGCTTGAGAGCGTCGAGCACTTTATTGTGGTCGGCAATTCTTCCGCCCCGCCGCCGGGCGTCCTTGAATATGACAACCTTCTCGCCGCTCAGCCCACCACACTACCCGACGTAAACTTCCTCGTCGCCTTCAACCCCTATACCGGCGGAACGACCGGTACGCCCAAGAGCTCCAATCTTTACGATAGCTTCGGCTACATGCTTTCCGATCTCGCCGAAGCCCCGCGAACTTCACTCCAGAGCTACCTGCAATACACATCCCGGGCCTTCAGCTACTTCTATTGGTTTGGGGGCGACCGTATTTCCGATCCCCTGGAAAAAAATATTCGGACTTTGCTGGTAACCCCGATGTATCATGCCGGGACGGCGGCCGGGTGGGGACCATTTTTTATGCTGGGCGCGACCGCCATTGTGATGCGGAAATTTGACGCCGAGGGGCTTCTGGCCCTGATAGAAAAAGAGAGGGCGAATTGGATTTTTGTTGCCCCGACCATCCTGCAGAGGGTGCTCGCCCTGCCGGATGATATCAAGGCGAAGTACGACTTGAGCGCCATGCGTGCCATAATCTGCGCGGCCGCGCCGTGTCCTCCCCAGGTGAAGCAGGATATCAACGAACTCTTTATTCGCCAGGGAACGCGGGGGCCCGTCTTCGGCGAATACTATGGAAGCGCGGAGACCGCGATAGTCACGGTTCTTCTACCAAGGGACTACGCTGAAAATTCAAGACGGATAAGCAGCGTAGGAAAGGCGCGCTGTGGAGATATCGCCATCTTCGTTGAGGAAGAGGCGCGGTGGGCTGAAACCGGAGAGGTCGGCAAGATAATGGCGCGCACTGCCTCTACCCTGTCTCTGCGCTATCCGGGTTCTGAGGAGCGGCTGCATGAATCGATCAGGTTGATAAAGGGTGAGGAGTGGTACGACGATGGCCTGCTCGGTTATCTGGATGAGGATGGTTTCTTGTACCTGACGGGGCGGGTGAAAGAGATGATAATTTCCGCAGGCATCAACGTGTACCCGCAGGAGTTGGAGGACATAATACTGCACCATCCTGCCGTTTTCGATGTTGCCGTGGTGCGGTTGCCCCATCCCGATCTCGGGGAAGTACCTATCGCCTGTGTCCAACTCCATGACGGCAAGCAGGCGACGGAAGAGGAATTGCTTTCCTTCTGCAAGGAAGAGGGGCTTTATGGGTACAAGCTTCCGGCCAAGGTGGAATTCCTGGACGAGCTGCCCCGACATATAGATGGCAAGATAATCAAAAGAGAATTGGAGCAGCGTTATTGGGAGGGAATTGATAACGCGGCAGGCTAAGCGGGAATAGCTTAAAAGGCGCGTACCCCGGGGGCTTCCTGACAGCTTTGGTTTGCTCTAGATCGCCTTGTTACACGCCTGCAACGATGTCGTTAAGATCGTGCAAATAAACAAAGTAAACCGTTTAACCCCTCTTAATATTATCCAGCGTAATAATTAATATATATTTCAGCCTTTTTTATATGAATTGGAATTTCTCCCGGCCACAAAGTAAAGTGCACAAAATAGCGATCACCATGCCCTGGTTCGGGTGTTTTCAGGGAGGAAGGGGAATCCTATAGAAGTGGAGGCAAGATGCGGAGAACACGATGTTAAGGGCTAGGGTTCAGACTCTTATAAATATTTTCGTTATCGTTATGCTTGTCGGCTTCATGATGACCGGAGCCCTTACCCTGATTTCCGCTCGTAATCCCATCGGACCGCTCATCGGCAAGACCCTGTCGGCCAGGCATATGCTCTCCGGAATATTACGAAGCCTGGATCCGCGGGCGCTGGGTAAAGCCCTGGGTGACGCTCCCAACATGCTGGGAGACCTGTTGTCCACCCTCGGCGAGGACGGCGCGGAACAGATAGCGGAGGCGGTAAACGACAACCCTGACTTCGCCGTCATCATGCTTTCCGAGCTCGATCCGGCAACCATCGCCAACCTCTTTAATGACCCGCGAACGGCCGTCTTCGCGCTCGGACTGACCAAATACCTGGACCCGGCGGCTGTCGCCACGATTTTTAACCGGAATGGAGCCTTGCTTTCCAAAGTGATGGCAAAGCTCGACCCCCAGGTGATCGCCTCCATAATAAATGAGAACGGATCGTTTTTTCAGGAATCGACGGCAGCCATGGATCCCCAAGTAATGGCACAAGCCATTAACGAAAATGCGCCTTTCCTTTCCGGCCTGCTGTCCTTCCTCGATCCCGCCGTCATCGCACAGGCTCTGAACGCAAATCCCAATCTCGCGGGACAGCTCATAGGCTTTCTGGATAGCACAATTCTCGCCGGCTTCTTTAACAGCAACGGGCCCTTCTTATCCAGACTACTGGGGCAACTTGATGCCGGCGTCCTTTCTTCCGCCATCAATTCGCACCCGACCTTCTTAGCCAGGCTTATGGGAAGCCTTGATGCCGGGGTAATAGCCGGGGTTATAAACAGCAATGCCGATTCGGCGATAGCAATCGCCGAAAAACTATCAAACGATCTGCTTTCCGCCGTGTTATCCCAGACCGCCAACAACACTGATTTTCTGAACTCCCTGATTGCCAGGCTCGATCCCGCGGTTGTCGCGAAGGCTGTAAACGGCTCCTCCGCCTTCGCCTCGGGGCTAATACACTCCTTCGATCCCTCCTGGGTTGCGCGGGTAGCCAACCAAAATCCGAGCCTGGTGCTTCAGGTGATGGACAAAATAGATCCGGAGCTGATAGCCAACGTGGCGAACAATCAGGATATGTTGACCAGCGTGTTGCCACTGATCAATACGTCCGCCATCGCCGCCGCCATAGCCGAGCAATCCGATTTCTTCACACGCCTGATCCCGTTCTTGGATCCGGCTCTTGCCGAAATCACCAACCGGGCCCTGGAGGGGAACCCCGAATTCACATCCACTTTCCTATCGAGTCTGGATGGGGCGAAGATTGCGGGAGCGCTGGGCAAAACTCCCAGATTTCTGTCAGGATTGATAACCGGCCTCTCCCCCAATCTGGTCGCCGCTGCCGTACAGGGATCGAATGAGAATTACCAACTATTGGTAAATGTTCTGAACTCACTCGATGCCTCATCTCTGTCACTCGCGCTCGATCTGTCGGGCTCCTTCGTCCCGACGCTGCTTTCCATAATGCCGGCGAACCTGGCTGAAACCACCGCCCGCGCCCTTAATTCCAGACCGGACTTGATCGAAGCCGTTCTGAAAGCGAGCGATACGAAGGTGATCGCGGACATCCTGAATTCGGGAGCGGCCGATAACCTGATAGCCGGTCTGATCCCCCTTCTGTCTGGGCAAACGGCTTCCGCGCTCGCACTGGGAATAAATGCCAATGCGGCAAAGCCCCAGGCGGAATCGATGATAAAGAGCCTGATCGCCGGGACCAATCCCGACGCGATAAGCGATGCGATCAACCAGAACCCGGGTTTCGTGGCCGGGGTACTCGCCAACCTGAACGAAAATGCGGCCAGGGCCATGGCAGATGGTTTGAACGCAAGACCGGATATGACACGGTCCATAACCGCCGCCCTCAGCGGAGATACCGCGGCCGCCATGGCAAGAGGGCTTTCGCAGAATGCCGCCATACTGAAACCCTTAGTCGGCAACCTCTCCCCCCGAGGTCGGTAAGGCCATAGCGACGGGTCTCAACCAGAACACATCGGACCTGAACTATCAATTGATGTCGAATCTCTCCTCCAATGTGGGGCGCGAGATAGCGGCGGGCCTGGATGAGAACCCCAATTTGGATGCGCTAATGACTTCTTTCATCGGCAATCTCAACACGGCGGCGGGTTCCGAGATGGCCCAGGGGCTCAATCAGAACTCGGCTTCGGGCGGCCCCGGTTTTCTCACATCCATACTCGGCTACACGTCACCTGGTGTAGCCGCCGCAGCCATCCAAGCCATAAATGCGCTGCCGGCGAACCCGATCGAAAATAACCTGATGTATCAATTGGTCTCGCACCTCGACCCTCGAGCCGCCGATGACATAGCGAATGGTGTAAACAACAATCCCAACCTTTTAAAAGAGCTGCTTTCCAAGTTGGACGGCACCAAGATGGCGCAGGCGTTAAACGCGAGCGAGCCTTTCCTGACCGCTCTCGTAGATCATCTGGACGGCCAGGCTCTCGCAAATGCGATCAACCGTGCCTTGGATCCGAACGATCCCGAGACGCTGGGCAGGGGGCAGACTTTTATCGGAGATCTGCTCAACAAGATGGATGGAAGTATCTTCGCCAGGGCCTTGAACGACAATCAGGCCCTGTTCGAGAAGTTCCTGGACCAGGCGAGCGCCATTGGGCTGGGAACCACCTGGCAAAATTTATTCATGGACTCGCATCAAGGCGACCCGGAAGGCTTCTTAACTAAATTGCTGAAGGGGCTCGATGCCGGGGTCGTCAGCCAGGCGATAAACGATTCGTTCAACTACAGGGGCGATCCGCGCCTGCCCTATTACAACCCGGCGTATCCCGATCGGCCATGCACCTTTTTCGACGTTACGTGGTTTCATGTCGATGCGCTGGCCTTTGGGCAGTTTCACCAATCGGTCTGGGTGCAGCTGCTCGGCACCGCCGTCAATCGTTGGAATCCCTGATTGAGGAGCCGTCTGATGCTAATCAACAGGCGCCTGCAGATCGTGGTAAACGTAATTGTGTTGGTCTTGCTCACGGTCTTCATTCTGGCCGGCATCCTTTTCTTTTTCCCCGTTAAGGGACCAATTGGAACCGTAATCGGAAAGATGAACAGCGCGAAATACACCCTGGCGGGAATTATATCGAGCCTCGATGCGGTCGAAGTGGCGCGGGCTATAAACGAAAATCCAGGATTTCTGACGGGTATGTTAAAGGAACTGGCAAGCCCCGACAACTTACGGTCAACTGCAACCGCCTTTAATGAAAACCCTGATTTCATTATTACCCTGCTTCAAAACCTCGATCCGCAAGCGGCGGCCAAAGCTATCAACCAGAATGGAAAAGTCCTTTCTGATCTCCTTCCCCTTCTCAACTCGCAGGCGCTGGCAGAAATTGTCAATCATACCTCAGGCTTTGCGGCCGAACTGATATCGCAAGTGGATGCCGCTGTCGTGGCCAATGCCATTAATCAAAACGGCCCCTACCTGACCGCAATGATTTCTTTTCTCGACGCCAATACGATGGCGGAGGTCTTGAATCGCAACAGCGCCTTCAGCACCGCCCTGCTCGCAAAGCTCGACCCGGCGATAGTCGCCTCCGCGGTGAATTCCAACGGCGATTTTCTCTCTGCTCTGCTCTCAAACTTGAACGCGGGCCCCGCGGCCCAGGCCTTGAACGCCAACCCGGATTTTCTATCCGGCCTCATCCAGGGCCTCAACGCCGGCGTTCTGGCCAGCGCCGTAAATGCGAGCGGAGATTTTTTTAGCGGCCTACTGCAGGCTCTGGACCCTGAAGTCCTGGTGGCAGCCATAAACTCGAATGAAACCTTCCTTAATAATGTGATCGAAAGAATAGACCCGCGGACGGCCGCCCGGATAGGCTCCGACCAACTCTTGCTGACCAATGTCCTCTCCCTTTTGCAGCCCGCTCCCATAGCGGGGGCGCTTTCCACCAATGCCGGCTTCTTAAAGGCTATCGTGGCACAACTCGACCCCAGGGGGCTGGCCGAATCATTGCGGGGAAACGGCGACCAGGTGGCGACAATCGTGAGCCTTCTGCGCGACGACTACATCACTTATCTGGGAAATAATGAGCAATTCCTCGATCGCCTGGTCCCCATGATCGACCAATCGGTGCTCGCCGGCGCCCTTAACGCCAATTCCGCCTTCCTGACTTCGCTCCTCGAAAACCTGCCCCCATCTCTGGGAGGGGCGGTCGCCCGAGGCCTGAATGAGTCTCCCGCCTTATTGGACAGGGCTATTGCCACCTCGGACCCGCACTTTTTAGCAGCCGTGCTTTCGCGAGCCGGACCTTTTGTTTCCTCCCTCCTCGCCAACCTTAACCCGGAAGCGGCTCGTGCCATAGCCTCGGGCCTGAACGGCAACCCGGCCTTAGTAAGCGCCGCCCTCGACAACCTCGATATCGGGACGCTTATCAAAATACTCGAAAATACCACCGGTTTTTCGCAGAATCTGTCCGCCCAGCTCTCGCCGCTCGCCGGAGCGGGAATCGCCCTGGGTCTATCCGCAAACCTTAATTTTCTCTCCACCCTGATAGAAAACCTGGACGCTCCCGGCCTGGCGGGCATATTAAATCACAACCCCCAGGTGACCAGGGACTTGTCGGCCTACCTCAATTCACATTTCGGGGCGGCCATCGCGAGGGGGATCAATGGCGGAAGCTCATTTCTGTCCAGCCTGATCTCGCACCTGGACCCGGTGCTCATGGCCAGACTGACTTCCGTGAATCCCGAACTCACCCGTTCCTTGATCTCAAAGCTCTCCGGCCGTATTGGAGCGGCCGTCGCGCAGGGCATGAATCAAAACGGAGCATTCTTGACCACTTTGATCGCTAACCTGGACGGGGGGTTGGGCCGGGCGATAGCGGAGGGGACCAACCAAAACTCGGCCTTCGTAGAAGGCCTGATAGCAAACCTCGATCCTTCCCTGGCGCGGGCAGCCGCCCAGGCGCTTCCCTCCGCAGACCCTGATCTTCTCCCGGAACTCATCGGCAATCTCAGCTCCGACTCCGGGGCACGCATAGCCCAGGCGGTCAACCGGGCTACTGCCGCCAACCCTGATTTCACCAAAGTGCTTATAGCGAGCCTTTCACCAAAAACAGCGGAGGCGCTGGCACAGGGTTTGAACGCCAGCGTGGCGAACTCGGACCCCTTGAAGCGATCTTTTATGAGCGAGTTGATCGTCAATCTGGACGGAGAGACCGGGAAAGCGATCGGGCAGGGTATAAACGCCATGTCGGCGTCGGGTGCGCTGTATGCATCGATTGTCGGTACGAATGAGAACACCATCACGGCTCTGGCTAAAGCCCTCAATGTCAACAAGCCTTTTCAAGATTCACTGTTGGCGAACCTCGATGGTAGCAAGCTGGCTTTACAGGTAAATAATGGCATTGGCAATCCCTCCGATCCGACATCGCCATCGTTTCTGCTCAAGATGCTGGAAGCCACCGATTCGGAAATGATAACCCGAATCCTGAACAGCTCGGCTGGAGTCTCCATGCTGCAGGAGTTGGCCAGCAGGCTGAGCGGGAAGCTGCTTGCCCAGGCAGTGGATAAAGGGGACCAGCACACGCTCGAGGGCATCTACGGCTCGCTTAGCGGGATACAAATCGCCCAGAGCTTAAGCAATAATGGGCAGAAGTTTTTACAGGACATGATGTCGCACAATTACCAGATGTCTCAAGTAGTCGCCGACGCCATAAAAAACAGTCTAACCGACCCCAACAGTCTGCTTCGAAATCTTGCTATTTATGCGCGGCAACGCACGCTTATTCCCGACCTGAACATTCCCCTGGATATGGATGTCTGGGCATGGATTACCGGCGCTTACACCGGGCCGGAGTCTCCCATGCCACCGCCTTGATGTTATGAGGTTAGTTAAATGCTGAAGCGACGTGTGCAGCTCTTGGTGAACATAGGGGTGGTAGTCATCCTGATTATCTTCTTGCTCGCGGGCGCCCTGATTGTGCTTCCCGCTCGCAGCCCGGTCGGCCCACTTATCGGCAAATTCATCGATGACGCCGGCCTGCTCGCCAATATGCTTAAAAATACCGACCCCAGGGCGGTTGCCCAGGCTTTGAACGAAAATCCATCGTTCATATCGGAGCTGCTGTCCTCGATGGTATCGGAAGGGACGGTCGGGGTTGTGGCCCAGGCAATAAACGACAACCCCGAATTCCTGGTGGCCGTCATCCCCTACCTCGATCCCCAATCCACCGCCGAGATATTCAACCGCAGCTCCGAGGTGGCCGCCGGCCTGCTCTCATATCTCGATCCGGCAGTGATAGCCGAGGCCACCAACGCTAACGCTGCTTTCATGGCGCAGGTCCTCTCCCGTCTCGACCCTGTGGCGGTCACCTCCATCATCAACGCCAACAGCCCCTTTGTGTCGGCATTCATTCGAGCGCTGGATCCTCAAGTGGCGGCCGGAGTGATAAACGGGAACGGAAAATTTCTCTCATCACTCCTTGGCTCCCTCGACCCTCGCGTAACGGCAATGGTCGTGAATTCAAACCTTCCATTTCTATCCGGCCTCATGAGATCACTTGATCCCGGCATGCTGGCAGCGGTGATAAATCAAAACGGAAGCCTCCTCGTCTCCTCCCTGGACTATCTGGATCCACAAGTTGTGGCGTCGATTATAAACACAAACGGCCCTTTCCTCTGCAATGTCCTGGGCCGGCTCGACGGCGGCCTTCTGGCCACGGCTCTCAATTCGAACCTGGCCGCCGCCTCTCGTATAGCCTCGGCCTTTTCCCCGGGTTTGATTGCGGACATTCTCAACAATTCGACGCTCCTTGCCTCCACCGCTCCCTTTGTGCATCCCCTTCCGGTGGCCCGCGCCCTGATGACAGCGACCGGCTTTGTGAATGACATGCTCTCCCTGCTCAATCCCGACCTCGTGGCCGACCTGATCAATTCGTCGATTGATTTAGCCAGGCGCACGAACAACTACCTGGACCCATCCTTTGTCGCCGGTCTCGTTTCCAACCGTGCCATGCTTTCACGAATCCTGGGGCTGCTCGATCTGCGGGTCGTTGCCTCCGTCTTGAATAAGAACCAGTCCATGGCGGCCAATCTCATCTCGCGCCTTTCCCCTGCTGCCGCCGCCGGGATCTCCGCAGGCATATCCTCAAACCCTGAAATGCTGACGGCAGCCCTGAATGCCTTGAATCCGCAGATACTGGCAAATTCGCTGAACGCACACCCCGAACTGTCGAAGGAGCTTTCAAAGTTCCTTTCACCTTCACTGGGCACGCCCATTGGTGCGGGTCTCTCCCGCAACCCGGGATTTTTGGGTGAACTCCTCTTAAACCTCGATCCCGGCCCTATAGCCCAGGCCCTATCAGCCAACTCCGCTTTCTTCGAGGCATTGATAAGGCAACTGCCGGCCTCGGTCGTCACGCCGATTATTGCCGGCTCGAACCGCAACCCGCCCTTTCTGGCGTCGATCCTATCCAATCTGAGCCCCGCGACCATCGCCGATACGCTCAACCGCAACCCATCCTTCTTGCAGGGCCTGGTCTCCAATCTTTCCTCGACGACGGGAGAAGCGGCCTCGGCGGGCCTGACGGAGAATCATGCCTCTGGAAGATATTTCCTTACGGGACTTATTGGCGCCCTCGACCCCGCCGTAATCGCCTACGCCCTCAACCAGAACGGCCCCTTCCTCTCCGCTTTCTTGAAAAACGCCGATCCGATTGTCGCCGAAAAGATAGCTGAGGGAATAAACGATAATATAACTTCCCATCCGCCCGGAAGCGACATGCTGTCGGTCTTGATAACGAACATATCACCCGGCACGGCTCAGGCGCTGGCCAGGGGGATAAACGACAACGTGGCGGCGCACCCGGATGATAATTTCCTTATTACCCTGCTTGCGAGCAGCTCGGGCCCGATGGGAATCGCCATCGCACGGGGTCTCAATAACAACCCGGTCCTGGCTCGCGAATTACTCGGAAGCATTGATCCGAACACGGCACTGGCCCTCGCCAATGGAATCAATCTTGGCTGCCAGAGGGCGCAGGGAGATGCGGCGAAGTACGGGTTCTTGAGGAACTTCCTGGCAAATATTGGCACACCGGTAGCCCAGGCTGCGGCCGTAGGGCTCGAGCAGAACCCGAACCGCGACGCCTTTATCGCCGGGCTCGTCAGCCAATTGAACGCATCCTCGGTCGGCCCCCTGATCGCGGAAGCGGTGAATCGCAATTCGGCATCAAAGGGAATGGTGAGCGCGATCCTGGGTGAGTTGAATTCGACAACGGCGCAAACGCTGGCGTCAGCCCTGAACGCCAATCCCGACCTCTTGAAATTGATGCTCAGGGAAATCGATCCCGCGGTGCTGGCCGACGTGCTTAACCAGAATGCCGTGCTTCCGCCCAAGACATCGCCCACCGCGCCTGTAAATTTTATAGCCAATCTTTTAGCGAATCTCGACGGCAAAGTTATCGCACAGGCCATAAACGACGAGCAGGCCCAGACTGGTTCCTCCATCATTTATCGCATCATGACCTCCCCCAACAGTACCGGAGCCAATATCGCCAACACCCTCAATTTCTATGGCTACCAGTTTATGGTAGATCTTCTGTCCAATCTTGATGGAAGCATCATGGCTCACGCGATCAACAATGCCGGGAAGAGGTTCCTATCCGAGCTGATTGCCTTCCTCAACCCGGATTTAGTGGTCAATCTCATCCGTGCCGAGCCGAACCCGGTGTACGAGCCCTCCAACGATCCATCGCAATGGGTGCGCGGAGGGGTAATCAAGGAACTGAATCTTAATGTCTTCAACTTCATGACCTCGCTGGGGATCGGGTTTGGAGGACAGGTCTTCAAGTTGACCGACGCCGCGACCTACCTGCCACCCGATGCGCCCCCCTTCGAATAACCTCCACATTGGGGTCAGCCCAATGTGGAGGGTTGACAGGGGGGACGGTTACTTCTTACAATCGTGACATGATGCTAGATAACATGAAGAGCGGATCGTCGGATTGCCGATGGTGGTGGAGCACCTCATAGAGAGGGCTCCGGTTACTGCTTGTTTTCTAAGCATTAAGATCTAGACATTTAGGCCGTGAATCCTCTCGAAGGAGTCGCGGCCTTTTCTTATGCCTGTGTTTTTTGAAATTGAAGGAGACCAAAATGGTAAGTAATTCCTATACGCCGTCTGAAAAAGAATTCGTAAAGCTTGCGGGTGAATTCAACTTGCTTACGGTGTACAAGATCGTAAACGCCGACCTGGAGACCCCGGTATCGGCCTTCATGAAACTAGCCCGGCCCGAGTATTCGTTCTTGCTCGAAAGCGCGGAGGGCGGGGAACGCTGGGGACGCTATTCTTTTATCGGCTGCGAGCCTATGGAGGTTATCGGCTGCCAGGCAGGCCGTATGCTTGGTACGCCGGGCAAAAGGGGCGCCGTGGAAGTCGGCAACCCCGTGGATTTCCTTTTCAAAAAGATGGATAGCTTCAGGGTCAGTGAAGACGATCTGGACTTGCCTTTTCGAGGCGGAGCGGTAGGTTATCTCTCTTATGATCTGCTGCCCTTTATCGAGGACGTCGAGCTGAACTCACATGAAGGTCTCGATGTGCCGGATATGATGTTTATGCTCACCAAGACTTCAGCGGCTTTCGACCACCTTCTCGGCCGCCTGATATTAATGGCCAACGTCGTCATCCCCGAAGGCTCGAGCCCATCCGTGGCAAGGGAATTCTATAGGGAGGCGACGGCTTCCATCGAAAGGATGATAAACGCCCTTTCCGCCGGGATTTCCTGCGACCTGTCCCGGGATATCCAAGATCTCCCCCGCGAGATGGATTTCAACGGCGTCAGCTCGAACCGCAGGCGCGAGGAATACCAGGACATGGTAATCGCCGCCAAGGAGCACATTTTCGCAGGCGACGTTTTTCAGGTGGTGCCTTCGCAAAGGTTTTCCGTCCCGCTGCGTTGCCCGACTTTCTCCATCTACCGCAGCCTGAGGTCCGAGAATCCTTCGCCCTACATGTTCTACTTGCGCTTTGCAGACCTGGCGCTCATCGGTTCCTCACCGGAGCCTCTAGTTAAGAAGAGCGGCGGCAAGGCGATCATAAGGCCTATCGCCGGCACCCGGCCGAGGGGGATGACCGAGACAGAGGACCGGACTTTGGCCGAGGAATTGCTTGCTGACCTCAAAGAGAGGGCCGAGCACCTGATGCTCGTAGACCTGGCGCGGAATGATCTGGGGAGGGTCTGCAACCCCGGCACGGTGAAGGTAACCAGGATGATGGAAGTGGAGAAATTTTCGGAGGTAATGCATATCGTAAGCGAGGTGGAGGGAGAGCTTCGCGAAGATTGCGATAACCGGGATCTACTGCGCGCCTCCTTTCCGGCCGGCACAGTCTGCGGGGCCCCCAAGATCCGTGCCTGCCAGATCATCGATGAGCTCGAGTCCGAGAGGCGGGGTCCCTATGCCGGAGCCGCCGGGTACATATCCTATAACGGCGACATTGATACCTGCATCGCCATCCGCACCATCCTCTGCCATGAGGGAACTGCCTACGTACAGGCGGGTGCGGGTATCGTGGCCGATTCGGATCCCGCCATGGAATACGAGGAAACGAGAAACAAGGCGAGGGCTCTGATAAGGGCGATACGCCTGTCGGAGGCCAGGGAGGTGCGAAATGATTCTGCTTATCGATAATTACGATTCCTTCACATACAACCTTTCTCAAGCCTTAGAGGCCATGGGGGAGGAAGTCGTGGTGATAAGAAACGATGCGATCGATGCCGAGGGTTTGAAGGGCTTGCGGCCCTCCCATCTCGTCGTTTCACCCGGTCCGGGCACACCGGAGGAATCCGGAATCAGCATGGAAGCCATTCGCATCTTCTCGCAGACCATCCCGGTGCTCGGAGTATGCCTGGGCCATCAAGCCATCGGCCAGTGTTTCGGGGCCAAGCTGACTCGCGCGCCGCGGCCCATGCATGGAAAGCTCTCCAGTATCTTTCATGACCGTGAGACCATTTTCCAGGGATTGGAAAATCCCTTTACGGCCATGCGTTACCATTCCCTGATTCTCGAAGGGCTTCCCCCGGACTTTAAGATAAGCGCTCGGTCGGAGGACGGCCTGATCATGGGCATTCGGCACCGGCAGCTGCCGCTCGAAGGGGTCCAGTTCCATCCCGAATCGATATTGACGGAATGCGGCAACAGCATTCTCGAAAACTTCCTATCTCTGGAGGCAAGAAAATGATAAACCCGGCGATTTGCAAACTGACATCGGGAGAAAACCTCAATCGTTCCGAGGCCCGGGAGGTCATGCTCAGCCTTATGCAGGGGGAAGCTAGCGACGCCCAGATAGGAGCCTTGCTGATCGCACTGAGGATGAAGGGCGAGACCTCGGACGAGATCGCCGGTCTGGCCGAAGGCATGCGGGAGGCGGCCACAAATATTTATCCCGCGAGGCGCCCTCTCCTCGACACCTGTGGAACCGGTGGCGACCGCCTGTCAACCTTTAACATTTCAACTGCGGCCGCCTTCATAGCCGCCGGCGCGGGAGTGTCGGTAGCGAAACACGGCAACAGGGCTGTCAGCTCGACCTGCGGGAGCGCCGATGTGTTGGAAGAGCTCGGTGTAGGCATCGATCTCGAGCCGCAGCGAGTCCGCGAGTGTATCGATGAGGTAGGAATAGGATTTCTCTTCGCGCCGCGCTTCCATCCGGCCATGCGCCATGTCATGAAGGCGCGCCGTGAAATCGGCATTCCCACCGCATTCAACCTTCTGGGACCACTTACCAATCCCGCCTCCGCCAATGCTCAATTGTTGGGGGTCGGATCAAGGAAATACGGCTTGCTTCTTGCCACCGCCTTAAGGGAAATCGGTGTGAGGCACGCCATGGTAGTGCACTCCGAAGACGGCATGGACGAATTGACCACGACCTCCAATAACTTTATATGGGAAGTGAACGACGAGGGGGTTCGTGAGTATATGCTCGATGCCCGGGATCTCGGCTTCAGGTCATGCTCCGTGGCCGATTTACGCGGGGGCGATTCCCTCACCAACGCCCGGATCATCAAAAATGAAGTCCTCGCCGGCATTGCCAGCCCGCGCCGTGATGTGGCGGTTTTAAATGCGGCGGCGGCCATTACCGTGGCCGGGGTTGCCGGGACCCTGGGAGAAGGCCTCGATCTTGCCAATCGTTCCATAGATTCGGGAGCGGCGCGAAATAAACTCGATGAGCTGGTCGCCTTTACATCGGAGGACGAGCAATGAATTTTCTTGAGCAGGTCTGCGGGGCAACCACCAGGCGGGTTCAACGCAATAAGCAATTGATGCCCTCCGCGAGTCTGGAGAGGATTTGTGAAAACATCGACGATTCGCCGTCCCTGAAGGCGGCCATAACCAGGCAGCCGGGCGAAGGTATTAAGGCTATCGCCGAGGTAAAACGCTGCTCGCCTTCGAAAGGAGCGATAAGACCCTCGCTGGTGGTCGAGGAATTGGTGCGCAATTATCAAGCGGCGGGAGCCGCTGCCATATCGGTGCTGACCGAGCCGTTCTTCTTCGGAGGCAGTCTCACCGACCTGGCAAAAGCCGGCAACTCAGTGGATCTGCCCGTACTGCGAAAGGATTTTATCTTCGACAGCTACCAATTATTGGAAGCAAAGGGTTGGGGAGCGAGCGCCGTTTTGCTCATCGTTTCCATTCTCGAGCAGGCCCAGCTCGAAGGTCTCCTGCACGAGGCATCCAGACTGGGGCTCGAAGCCCTGGTCGAGGTGCATGACGAGCAGGAAGTGGCAAGGGCCGTAGAAGCGGGAGCGGATATCCTTGGCATCAACAACCGCAACCTTACGACACTGGAAGTCGACCTGGATACGACGATCAGATTGCTGCCCCTGGTGCCCCGCGAAAAGGTGACGGTCAGCGAAAGCGGCTACTCAAGGCCCGATCAGGTTGCGAGGGCGATGCATGCAGGCGCGGATGCCATCCTGGTGGGAGAGGCGCTCGCCGGAGATGACAACCCGGTTGCGGCGCTGTCGAGATTGCGAGGTTTTCGAAAATGATTTGGCTTAAAGTGTGCGGCATCAGGCGCGGCGAAGATGCTATCGCCGCTTGCCGCCTTGGTTTTAATGCTATCGGCTTGATCTTCGCCGAGAGCCCACACAAGGTGAGCCCCGATCAAGCCCGGGAGATTTCGCGGCGCCTTCCATCCTCCATTCTTCGCGTGGGAGTGTTTTCCAATAACGATGAAGGGGAAGTAAAGAAACTCTTTCAATACTGCAACTTGGACCTGGTGCAGTTTCACGGCGATGAATCACCACGGGAGGTGGTGTCTTGGGGAGCGAAAGCCATTAAAGCCCTGCGACCGAGAGGACCAGAAGACCTCGACGAATTGGAGCTATATGCCAATAATTTCGCAGTCCTTATCGACACCTGGGACCCGATAAAGGCAGGCGGCACTGGCGTCGTCGGCGATTGGACCCTCGCCAAGACGGTCTCCGATCGAACTAGAGTCATACTGGCCGGAGGCTTGCGGCCGCGAAATGTCGAGCAGGCCATAGGATGCGTGCAACCCTTTGGAGTGGACGTTTGCACCGGGGTGGAGAGCGCAACGGGGGTCAAGGATGAGGAATTGATGCGTGATTTTTTAAGCAGAGCGAGGTCCGCCGGCAAGAGGCGGCCCGGGGAGGATCGAGATGGCGAAACAGGAACTTGACGGCAAAGCCGGCTACTTCGGTGAATTCGGCGGAAGGTACGTGCCGGAGACTTTGATGGCACCCCTCCTGGCGTTGGATTCCGCCTACAAAGAGGCACGTAATGACCCCGCCTTCAAGGTGGAGCTCGAGGGTTATCTGCATAATTATGCGGGCCGGCCGACGCCCCTTTACAGGGCGAGCGGCCTCTCAAGCGCGATCGACGGGCCGGCCATTTACCTCAAGCGCGAAGATCTCTGCCACACCGGCTCGCATAAAATAAACAACAGCCTGGGGCAATGCCTGCTGGCGCGGCGGCTGGGAAAACGCCGGGTCATCGCCGAGACCGGTGCCGGGCAACACGGGGTTGCGACAGCGACGGCGGCCGCGTTGTTTGATTTGGAATGTGAGGTCTTCATGGGAGAGACGGACATGCAAAGGCAATCGTTGAACGTATATCGCATGCAGCTGCTGGGAGCCAAGGTTACTCCGGTTCGTACCGGCTCCAGCACCCTGAAGGATGCAGTCAATGAAGCCTTACGCGACTGGGTCGCCACTTTCGATTACACCCATTACTGCATGGGCTCCGTGGTTGGACCTCATCCCTTCCCCACAATCGTAAGGGAATTTCAGTCGGTGATAGGACGGGAGGCACGGGAGCAACACCTGAAAATGACCGGCGGCTTGCCGGATTGCCTGATCGCCTGCGTAGGCGGCGGCAGTAATTCTATTGGGCTTTTTTATCCCTTCCTGGAGGACGGGCTGCGCATGATCGGAGTCGAAGCGGGAGGCAGGGGCAGCACGCAGGGTGATCATGGCAGCAGCCTGGGCCTCGGGTCGATCGGGATATTACATGGTTCGAGGAGTTACGTGCTGCAGGATGATGACGGCCAGATTATGGAGACTCATTCAATATCCGCCGGATTGGATTACCCGGGAGTGGGCCCGGAGCACGCCTTCCTGAAGGAAAAGGGGTTGGTGGAATACGTGAGTGTCAGCGACAAGGAAGCGCTCGAAGCCACCGAGCTTCTCTGCCGGAGTGAGGGAATACTTCCCGCCCTCGAGAGCGCTCATGCCCTGGCCTATGCGGCAAGAATCGCGGGCAGTCTCGATCAGGCTTATTCGATCGTGATCTGCCTCTCGGGCAGGGGAGATAAGGACGTGGAGACCATAAGGAACGCGGGAGCCGGGCATGAACCGAATTGACAAACTATTCCAGTCGATTAAGGGAACGCGAGCGGCTCTCATCGGCTATACCACGGCTGGATTTCCGAATTATGATATTTCCCTGTCCATCGCTTCCAGCCTGCTGGAACATTGCGACGCACTGGAGTTGGGTATCCCGTTCTCCGATCCAACCATGGATGGGCCCATCATCCAAGAATCATCCCATCTAGCGCTGCAGGCCGGCACCAGGGTCGGCGATGTCATCAGGCTGGCCGGAGAATTAAGGCTCAAGACCGATAAACCTCTCATCATCATGAGCTATTACAACCCTATCAATAGCTTTGGCCTTGCCGCCTTTGCGAAGGGGGCCACGCATGCGGGAGTGGACGGCGTCATTTTGCCCGACCTGCCTTTGGAGGAGATATCTGATTGGAAAGTGCAGGCCGATAGCATGGGCATCCATACCATACTCTTCGCTTCGAGCACTACACCTCAGCCACGGCTAAAACGGCTCGGCCAATCCACTGGGGGCTTTCTCTACTGCCTGGCGATAAAAGGTACGACCGGGCTGAGGGAAGGGCTCTCGGAAGATGTATTTGAATTCATGCGTAGGGCAAGGGAGTCCTGCCAGGTGCCGCTCGCGCTCGGTGTAGGTATATCCAACGCCGAGCAGTGCAGTCTGGCGGCCGGGTTATCAGATGCGGTTATTATTGGAAGCGCGCTGGTTAAGGAAGCCCTCGAAGCATTCAGGAATGGAGGAGATCCCGGGCGAGCGGCGGGGCGAAAAGCGGCCGAGTTTGCAGCGAGCATCGCCGGCGCCCAAAAGCGCTAATTTCAGGGGGCATGGAAGGCGCATGAGGTAGAAGGGGTATGGTGGATCGATTCCCTGCAACCGATCCACCATACAAATTGGGCCCCTGTCAGCAATGCACGGAGCCTACCCTCCTGAAAATGCCAGGCCCTCCGTTGTTCAATGATTTCAAGCGCCAAGCTCAGTACCTCGGTTCATAAATACGGTCATGCACCGAGGTACTTAATAGGGAGATTGCGAGTTTGTGGTTCCACCCGGCGAACTTGTTCCGCTTCCACTCGTTCCACCGCTGACCGTAACAGTCGCCTTCATGGAAGAATGGATGGTGCAATGATACGGTTGGGGACCGGACTGATCGAATACGTAAGTGTATTGATCGCCGGGTTTCATAATACCGCTGTCGAAATCGTCATCCGTGCCCGTCTTATCGCCGGTTACCGTATGGTTTGTCGAGTCGTTATTTATCCACGTCACGGTATCTCCTATTGAAACGGTCAAATCGGCGGGTACAAACTTAAAATTTTCAATACTCACGGTGTTCGTTCCGGTCTGGGTATTGGTTCCGGTCTGGGTATTCGTTCCGGTAGTCGAGGTGGAGTTATTTCCACAACCCAAGGAGGCAAGGGATACGGCTAGGATCAGCCCCAGCAATGCCACTCCCCACAGTTTCTTCATTTTCGTTTTCTCCTTTCATCTTCTTTGCTTTATTTTCGTAAGCAGCAAGAGCACTCTCCCAAGACTGATTTTT
>Ga0209745_1000502_pt1 | contig 23734 bp, 20 predicted proteins | sample BarGraNGADG00312_FD_184495 | JGI IMG/M metagenome (GOLD analysis project Ga0209745, IMG submission 184495) | Arctic peat soil microbial communities from Barrow, Alaska - Barrow Graham LP Ref core NGADG0004-312 (SPAdes) (version 2) | ecosystem: Environmental > Terrestrial > Soil > Wetlands > Peat...
CATCCTGCTTTCGCAGGATGTTTTTTGTGATCCCGAAGGGATTCAAACCCCCAACCTTCTGATCCGTAGTCAGATGCTCTATTCAGTTAAGCTACGGGACCTTTGCGGGTGCAAAGATAAAATTATTTCCGGTTTTTATTGCTTAATTTTACAGTCTGGTTGCTATTATGGGTTTGGGTATTCATGCAGAGATGTTGCATGGAACTTCTCTACAGGATAAAATCAATTAATTCGGATGGAATGAAAAAAGGATTAAAAATTTTCGGGATCGCAATTGCCTCTGTGCTGGCCATAATCGTTGCGGCTGCAATTATTATCCCTGTAGCATTCAAAGACAAAATAAAGAACAGGATTGAAACTGAGATCAACGCAATGCTCAACGCAAAGGTATCCTTTGCAGACTATAAACTGAGCCTCTTTAAGGCATTCCCTGATGCCGCGTTCTCGCTCAGCGACCTGAACGTTACCGGAACTGGCAGATTTGAACCTGACACCCTTGCCTCAGTGAAGTCAGCTGATATCGTCTTTAATCTCAGAAGTTTGTTCGGCGGCAAAGCATACGAAATCAAGTCGATCTCAGTAAACCAGCCTCTTATACGTGCAATTGTTCTTGAAGACGGGACGGCAAACTGGGATATAATGAAAGACACACCGGAAGTCGTTGTAACAGACACCACAGACGGATCGCATGCAGCGCCTCTGCAGGTGAAATTACGTAAATTCAGTGTTAAGGACGGTCGCCTTTATTATAACGACCGTGAATCTGATATGACCGCCTCGATGGAAGGCCTGGGGTTTAATATGTCTGGTGATCTGAGCACTTCAAGGACTGACCTTAAAATGGATCTCTCTGCCGGCAGTGTGGATTTCACAATGGACAAGATCCGGTACCTGACGAATGCAAAAGTGGATTTCCGTGCGGGTGTCGACGCATATCTTGATTCAATGGTATTTATCCTTAAGGATAATGCATTAACAATTAATGACATAGTTCTGAACTGGGCGGGTAGCGTGGCAATGCCGGGTGATGATATTTCTGCCGACCTTAAATTCAATACTCCGGAAACATCATTCAAATCGCTCCTTTCACTTGTGCCGGTATTCTACATGAAAGGCTATGAGGAGCTAAAGGCTTCAGGCACATTTGCCCTCGACGGTACAGTCAAAGGCATTTACAACTCCGCCGACAGCATTATGCCGAACATCACCGCCCGACTCCTCGTCAGTGACGGCGTGATCAGTTACCCTGATCTGCCTGAGAAAATTACCGCCATCAACATCAACGGCGAGGTCAAAACCGGCGGAAAAGATATGGACAATACCACTGTTGATCTGAGTAAGTTCCACTTTGAACTTGCCGGTAATCCGTTTGACATGACCATGAAGCTATCCACTCCGTTGAGTGACCCCGCCGTGACCGCACGCGTAAAGGGAAAGATAGACCTGGCAAAGCTGCAGAAAGCATTACCTCTCGACAGCATCTCAATGAACGGGCTGATCGATGTATCACTTGCCCTGGCCGGAAAGATGTCCATGCTGGAAAACAAAAAATATGATCAGTTCAAGGCCGATGGGGCTCTCAACATTTCAGGTATGGCAGTTGAAATGACTGATATGCCCGACCTGAAGATCAGCACTGCCGCCTTTGACTTCAATCCCGCCTTTGCTGAGCTTAAGCAGCTGAAGATGACAGTGGGAGAGAAGAGCGATTTTACAGCTTCAGGCAGGCTTGGCAATTATATACCATATCTATTCTCCGGTGACACCCTGAGGGGCAATCTGTCGCTGTCATCTAACACCCTTGATCTGAATGAGATACTGGATATTATACCATCAGACACTGACAATGATACTACCTCTCTGACTGTGATCCAGATACCTGAAAACATCGATCTTATTTTCGATGCCGCTGTAAAACAGTTGGTCTATGACAAGCTTACAGGGAATGATGTGAAGGGGCAGGTAGTTGTGAAGAACGGTGTGGTTACTGTCAGAGAGGCAGGCATGAAAGCGCTTGGTGGCACAGTGCTTGTGAATGCAGTCTATGATACAAGAGATACACTCAGGCCTTCTGTCAATGCTGACCTGCTTATAAGCATGGTGGCCATCAAGGAAGCGTTTAATGCCTTCAACACGGTTCAGATGCTCGCTCCGGCAGCTGCAGGACTGGGCGGTAATATTACTGTCGGGATGAAGTATAAAAGCCTGCTCGGCAGCAATATGATGCCTGTCATCAGCACTATAACGGGAGGTGGCGAGATGCATTCAGAATCGGTGCAGATACTCACTTCAAAAGTATTTGACATGGTGAAGAACGTACTCAAGCTTGATCAGAAATATACCAGCATAATAAAGGATATCACCGCTACATTTGCCATAAATGACGGCAGGCTCTTCGTCAAGCCTTTTGATACGAAGATAGGTAACATAAAGTTGAATATCAGCGGTGACCAGGGCCTCGACCAGACGCTTAATTTTGTTGTCAGGACCGAAATACCCCGGTCAGATCTGGGAGAAGCTGCCGGGGCGCTTATGGGAGCACTTGGCGCCCAGGCTGCAGCCATGGGATTGAACCTTACCCCACCCGAAATCATCAAGGTGAACCTTAAGATAGGAGGCACTTTCCTTAAGCCTGTTATTACGCCATCGTTCGCAGGAAGTGAAGGAGTCAATCCTGTTACCACTGTGACCGAAGCTGTAAAGGAAGTAGTTACGGAAAAGGTGAATGAGGAAGCAAGGGCGCAGGCTGACAAAATACTGAAAGAGGCAGAGGAACAGGCTAAGATTCTTCGCGATGAAGCTGCCTCATCGGCAAAAGCAATACGAACCGAAGCAGACCTGCAGGGGAAGAAACTCATTAAGGATGCAGAATCCAGGGGCGCCATTGCCGTCATGGCGGCAAAGAAAGGAGCGGAAACTCTCAACAGGGAGGCTGACAAGAGAGCCACACAACTTGAAGCGGAAGCAAATGCACGGGCTGACAAGATACTTGCTGATGCAAAGGCAAAGACTGATGAGCTGCTGAAATAAAAAAAAAGCCACCTCACAGTGGCTTTCCCATACACAGAATCTGTTAGTATATCTTTTCCCTGATACGTGCTTTCTTGCCTGTGAGGTTTCTCAGGTAGAAAATCTTTGCCCTTCGTACCTTACCGAATTTGTTTACTTCAACCTTGTCAATGAACGGAGATGCCACTGGGAATATCCTTTCAACGCCGATGTTGCCTGACATTTTGCGAACCGTGAAGGTTGCTGTAAGGCCGGCGCCTCCTGATCTCTGCATGACCACTCCGCGATACTGCTGTATCCTCTCCTTGTTACCTTCCTTGATCTTATAGTGTACTGTAACAGTGTCTCCGGCTTTAAATTTCGGAAGATCAATGCCTGAGGCGTACTCCTTTTCAACTACTTTCATTAAGTCCATCGCGCAAATAAATTTATAATCTCAACTCTTTTAAAACAGGTCGCAAATGTACAAATAATATTTTGAAAACTGCAAAATATTTAATTGATCATTTCCGCGGGTTTAATGACCTGCGCCGGCTGGTGCCTTCAGTTTTTCTCCTGCATCCTGCACTATTCTGCGGTACCATTCTTCCGGGTAGCCCGGCTGACTGACGGTGGGCATAACATATTTATAACCTGCCTTAGGCTCATTCCTTGTTTTAATGTTTCCGTCCATGTATTTGGTGAACAGGTGTTTATACAGTTCGCGCCACTGGCTCACGGTATAGTCGCCGGCTTTCACCGAATAGGCCGTAAGATATGCTATCGCCTTTTTTGGAGATTGCTTGTACAATGCTGCCGCGGTTTTATCAACTTCAGCAGTTTCGGCCATATATTTCTGTTCAAGCTCTTTTTGCTTTGCCTGCAGGTCAGGTGTCATGACGCTGGCCCTGCTGTAAACAAAATTTGTAACCTCATTGAAAGTCCAGAAGCCGGAAGTTTCGCTGTAAGTCATAATGTCTCCGTTGCCGACAGCGAAGGAATGAGGGACAGCCGTCATGCCGCAATACATCGGTGTATAGACTGTATAAAAGGTGTCATCAACGCCAAACCAGAATATTCCGCCCACGGGGTCAGGCAGCCAGCTGCGTGACTGTGTTATGAAAGAGAATCCTGTCTGCTGGGTTGAAGCAGCCCTTTCAAAGACATATCCAACACTGTCTACAGTCCAGGTCATAGGTCTCCACCTGACAGTGCAGAGATAGGGGCCTGCGCCAATATCCTTTGTCATGTCCATAGGGGTATCCTGGTAATAATCTCTCATCATCCTTTTAACATCATCCACGCCGAGTTTCCTGTCGGGTTTGATCCAGAGAGGCATTCTGTTTGACAGGTTATGCCCCATTGCATAATCAAGATATTGTCCCATGGTGCTGTTGACAGTATTAAATCCTGCCCAAACGCGTGCTTCGCAGAAGCGTGCGCCGCTGAATGTAAGAGGAGCGTAGGCGTCACAGAAGCTGAATTCAGCATCTGAACCCGTATACCATCCGAAGCTGCGTGCCACATCGACCACATCATCAGCATACACTGTCTCAACCGCAGGATTGTAGATCTTGTCTATCTCACTTGATTTGATTGAGGTTGTTCCGTTTGCAAGCGGGAAGGTGCTTATTCTTGCCTGGTTGGCATGGCCTGAAATGTAACCGTCAGGTATCCTGCGGGCAACGAATGCCATTCCTTTCTTGCCGGGTCCCTTGGCAATGAGGTCCATTATCCATACTTCGTTGGGATCAGATATGGAAAATGATTCTCCCGTGCTGGCATAACCATATTTTTCTGTCAGTTTCACCATTGTATAAATGGCTTCACGGGCATTTTTTGCCCGCTGTAGAGAGATATAAATAAGGCTGCCGTAGTCAATTATGGCGTCCGGGTTTACCGTTTCTTCCCGGCCGGTATAGGTCGTTTCACCAATAGCCAGCTGGTGCTGGTTCATGTTCCCGACAACTGAATATGTAACAGCTGCCTGTTCAATTTTACCCATGTATTTTCCCGTATCCCATTCATAAACGTCCATCATCGTTCCGGCTTTGTATTTCATTGCCGGCCAGTAATACAGCTCACCATAGAGAACGTGTGAGTCTGCCGAGTAGGAGATCATTGTTGAACCATCTTTTGTAGCTCCTTTTGTTATGAGGAAGTTTGTGCAGGCCATACCCTTCTCCGAAATTATAATCATTGAGAGAAGCAGGCTCAGCATAAGTACAGTGATCCTTTTCATGCTTATTGAGTTATTTAAGTTTCTGAATAATAAACAAATATTGCTTCCGGATTGTTCCCGTATCGCCGGAACAGGCTCCAAAAATAACATCTTTAATTAAAAAACAATACCCTTAAGAATCATAATTACTGATCTGATCCTGTCAGCATCGGCAATTTTCCCCGAATATTCAGACTGGAGACGGGCGTCACCAATATAAATTCCTTTTCTGCGGAAAGTCATCAGGCTTTCTGTCTGGCGGCGGCCTGACAGATGAAATTCCCTGGCTCCCGTGGTTGAAGCCAGAATAGCAATATTGTATTCAGTAATTCCTCCTCCCGGCATTACAATTATCCGTTCACCTGCCGCAGCCCTCAGTTCCTTTATCAGCTGCGCACCTTCAATAGCGGTGCGGGCTTGTCCTGATGTGAGCAGTCTTGCTGCACCGGCAGAAATGATATCCTCCAGCGCCCTCTTTGGCTCACGGCACAAATCAAACGCCCTGTGGAACGTCACTTTCATAGGGGTTGCATATTCTACAAGAACCGCAGTACGTTCAACATCCACAGTGCCATCCCTGTTAAGTAATCCGGTGACAATACCGTCAGCACCTGCTTCACCGGCTCTTTCGATATCGCGGCGCATCACGCTGAAATCGTGGTCACTGTAAAGAAAATCGCCCCCCCGCGGTCTGATGATGACAAACACCTCGATGCTGATGTTGTTCCGCACAGCCTCAACTAAACCGGCACTGGGCGTTAACCCGCCTTCAGACAGAGCCGAGCATAATTCAATTCTGCCGGCTCCGGCAGCCTCAGCAATAGTGGCGGACTCAAGTGAGTCAACGCATATTTCGACCAGAAAGGACAAATCTTTGTTTTGAGGTTTTGAAAGTACATAATATTTAGGTATTATTGTATTATCTAAAACATTAAATAAGATGAAACCTACATTATTGGTACTTGCTGCGGGAATGGGCAGCAGATATGGCGGGAACAAACAGCTTGACCAGGTCGGCCCGTCAGGTGAAACAATAATTGATTATTCAATCTACGATGCAAAGAGGGCAGGTTTCGGGAAAGTCGTCTTTGTTATCAGGCGCGATATTGAGGATCAGTTCAAGGAGACATTTGTAAAACGTCTTAAGGATGTCATCGAAATTGACTATGTGTTCCAGGAACTGGGTAATCTGCCAGCCGGCTTTAAAGTGCCTGAAGGGCGTCAGAAACCGTGGGGTACCAGTCATGCCATCCTTGTTACCGAACCAAAGATCCATGAACCCTTCGGAGTTATTAACGCAGATGATTATTACGGGGTCGATTCATTCAATGTGCTTTACGACTTCCTGACCAGGGACAAGACAGACACCAATTTCTGTATAGTCGGTTATCGTCTGGGAAACACCCTTTCAGATCACGGCCATGTGAACCGTGGCATCTGCAAGGTAAACAATGACGGTTTCCTTGAGACAATGGTTGAGACCCGCGGGATTGAGAAGAGACCTGACGGCATCTTTGCACCTGATGCCCAGGGGGTTGTTCATCAGTACACAGGCGAAGAGATTGTATCGATGAACCTTTTCGGCTTCAAGCCATCATGCTATAAGTATCTTAATGAGGAGTTCAAAAACTTCCTTCAGGAGCGGATAAACGATCCGAAGGCAGAGCTTGACATACCCACTTCGCTGGACAAATTTGTAAAGAAGGGCGAGATAACCATTCAGATACTGAGGAGCAACAGCCGCTGGTTTGGCGTCACCTATCGGGAAGACAAACCTTTTGTCGTTGAAAGCATACGCAGGATGGTTGACAACGGAATCTACCCCGAGAAACTTTTCTGATCAGGGATTTACCATTTGAATTTACTCTTCAGGACGGACCTGTTACCGCGGTTATCGGTAACGGTGAGCTCCATCTGATGAAGGGTGTTTTCTTTTAGCACCGGTGTCTCCGGCCTGTATATCAGCAGGTTGTTCTTGGCATCATATTCTGCTAGCACCCACACTCCGTCGATCATGGTATCATAGCTTTTAATACCGGAGAATTCATCAGTTATGGTCACAGTGAACAATTGTTTTCCTGTCAGATTTGCTCCTGAGGCAAATGAAGGCTTTATTGATGGGGGCAGGGTGTCAACGGTGACCACATAATCACCCAGCTTGTTGACATCTGCACTTACATACCCGTATCGCAGATCTCCTCCAACGTATGAAGGATTCCCTTTGGTGTTCAGCATTGCCAGACACATCTTCCCTTCCATTCCTGCCAGGACAGTGTCAGGCCGTATTGACAGCCTGTACTTGTCATGCACAGCAACAGTCTCATCATGAACTGAATGAACCGGAGAAAGGAAGGTACGGATATCCCTCCTGACATTATAGACCAGGAAGAGCGTATCATAAAAAGTCCCTGCTGGAAAGTGTACCCTGATGCCATCAGCCGTGAAATCGGAAGCCCTGGCAAAAGGAATTATCTTGCTGCAGCTTACCTCCACGGGCGGTACAGGCGGCTCTGACAAAGACTTTATCTTAAATGAAGCCGATGACTTGTTGCCTGCGGCATCACGTACAACGATACTGATACTGTGCTCCCGGTCATCCCTGAACTTTAACACACCGCTGTTAACCCGGCAGTCGTACATTGACAGCCTGTTGCCCGGTTGAATAAACAACTTATGGATATACTCATTATCAGTTACTTTAGCCTTGTAGTCGACAAGGCTGTTAAGGTACCGCGATTCGCTGAATGAGAACCGGTCTGCAGTGAAGCAGTAGACTTTAATGGAATCGACAAGCATTTCAATGGAATAGATGCCGCATTTGTTAGAGCTGTTGTCAAGATTATCATAGCATTTCAAGCCAATGCCCGTCTGACCATAAATGACAGGAACGGGGCCTGCTGGAATAGTATAGGAGCCGTTTGCAGCTACAGTTTTCAGTGTCAGCCGTCCATGACCCTTGTTTACAGATGAGTTTCCGTAAAGAGGATAAAGGAAGATTTTATCAATCACCGGCCTGGTGTGGTCAGTCACCCCCATGTCAAAGTTTAACGGGTTAAGTGTTTCTTCGGTACCTGAATCACGCACCTCGAAATGAAGGTGGGGGCCCGACGATCCTCCGCTGTTGCCGGACCAGGCGATCACCTCACCTCTTCCAACCTTAAACTGATCCTCTGAAGGGAAAAGAGAGACGCTGAAACTCTTCATTTCATACTGCTTCTTCTTCACATACTCCTCGATATCAGGCCGGAAGCTTTTAAGGTGGGCATAAACAGTTGAATAACCCGAAGGATGACGGATATAGACAGCCTTGCCAAATCCGGAAGGGCTGACAGCTATGCGGTAAACATAACCTTCTGCGGCCGCCATCACCTCTTTTCCGGTCACCCCGCCGGTCCTGTAATCCAGTCCTGAATGAAAATGATCATTTCTCAGCTCTGCGAAACTCGCTGAAAGAGATGGCGCATCCTTCAACGGACTGACAAAAAGCTTTTCCTTTACAGTCTGTGAACTTATGTTCAGGGTCACTGTTATAACGACAGCGATGAGTAGTATTTTTTTATTCATGATTTCGACCAGAAGTGCAAAACTAAGTTTCCATTCCAAAAGGGCAAACTTAATGCCATTATTTTTTTGAAACGAGTTAAAAAAATGTTATTTTTGCCAATATAGTTGTCAGTTATGAACGCAAAGGGATATGAGGAATATCTTTTGCTCAGAAGATCAGTGGAAGCCCTGGTTTCAGAGCATGAAAAACTGAGAGAGCTGGCAGCGGATCTTAAAAATGAACTGTCAGTTGTCAGACAACAGCTGGCGGAAAAAAATGAAGAAGTAAAGGAGCTTCAGACAAGATATGAAAGAGCGAAGTTCACGGGGGCTGTCCTCGGGAACGGAGACGATGCCGCGAAGGCAAGGAAGAGAGTGAATGAACTTGTGCGGGAGATAGATAAATGTATTGCTCTTTTAGACAGATAAATATATAACAATGGATGATAAGCTTTCGATCAGGGTTAATGTGGCCGACAGATATTATCCGTTGAAGGTGGAAGGTGAAAATGAAGAACGTATCCGGAAGGCGGCCCGGCTGATCAATGAAAAAGTGCTCCAGTATAAACAGCGCTATGTTGATAAGGACACACAGGATTTTTTGGCGATGGCTGCCCTGCAATACGTTATCAGGCTCATAGAGATAGAAGAGAAGGAGGAAGATTCAACAGTGGAAGAAGGACTGAAGGAGTTGTGTGAAAAAATCGACCTCTGTCTGTCAAAAAGATAATACTCGTTCTTTAAAATAGCAGGATATTGCCCGCATTGTTTCTCTATTTCATTTTGAAAACTCAACAATTTGTACTTTGAAGAGGGTCTTGGATTGCCAAGGACAGGCCTCATCCCGATTCGTCGGGACTCCTTCGGGGGCAGTGGACGTTCAAAGTAATTCGGCCGCTTCAGCCATGTAGATATGGGGTTTTTTTAAAAGTTAGAGAAACTTTGCGGGTTTTTTTATATAATTAACTTAAACTTTATGATCATAGGAGTTATATCAACCGGGATAGGCGCCGCCATTGGCGGAGCAGCCCTTGTCGCAGGCACAGTGCTGTCATATTATCTGTGGCAGCTGCTTCTGCGTAACAGAAGAAAAAAGATCATCACTGAAGCTGAGGCTGAAGCTGAAGTGATCAAGAAGGAGAAAATACTCCAGGCGAAAGAGCGCTTTCTGCAGCTTAAGGCTGAGCATGAAAAAGTTATCAATGAGAAAAATAACCGTATCAGCCAGGCAGAGAACAGAACTAAACAGAAAGAACTTGCGCTCTCACAGAAGCTGGAAGAGGCACAGCGGAAGAAAAATGAATCGGATGCCATCAGGGACAGTTTAACTCAACAGCTGGAATTGCTTGACAAGAAATCAGAAGAAGTTTCAAAACTTCACCGCCAGCAGGTTGAACAGCTTGAGACTATCTCAGGGCTATCAGCTGAAGATGCAAAGAACCAGCTGATGGAATCACTCAAGGAAGAGGCCCGTACAGGAGCCATGTCATACATCAATGAGATCCTTGACGACGCTAAGATGACAGCCACAAAGGAAGCTAAGCGTGTTGTTGTGATGGCCATCCAGCGTGTAGCTGCCGAGACTGCCATTGAAAATGCAGTGACAGTTTTCCACATTGACTCTGACGAGATAAAGGGCCGCATCATTGGCAGGGAGGGCCGTAATATCAGGGCTCTCGAGGCAGCTACAGGCGTTGAGATAATTGTCGATGACACCCCTGAGGCCATTGTGCTATCCGGCTTTGACCCCGTCCGACGTGAGATTGCACGTCTGTCTCTTCATCAGCTCGTCACCGACGGACGGATACACCCGGCCCGCATTGAAGAAATCGTTGAGAAAACACGTAAGCAGGTGGAAGAAGAGATTGTCGAAATCGGAAAACGCACGACAATCGACCTTGGAATTCATGGCCTTCATCCTGAGCTTATCAGGCTTGTAGGCAAGATGAAGTACCGTTCATCATACGGACAGAACCTTCTGCAGCATTCACGCGAGGTAGCCAATCTGTGCGCTATCATGGCTTCAGAACTCGGTCTGAACCCGAAACTGGCAAAAAGGGCAGGACTGTTGCATGACATCGGTAAGGTGCCTGATGATGAGCCTGAGCTTCCGCACGCAATACTTGGCATGAAGCTGGCTGAGAAATACAAGGAAAAACCTGAAGTTATCAATGCAATCGGATCACACCATGACGAATCCGAGATGACAACCCTTATAGCACCCATTGTTCAGGTCTGTGACGCCATATCAGGCGCGCGTCCCGGAGCAAGACGTGAAGTGATCGAATCATACATTAAAAGACTTAATGAGCTTGAGTCACTGGCACTCAATTACCCCGGTGTTACAAAGTCATATGCCATACAGGCCGGAAGGGAGCTCAGAGTGATAGTAGGAGCAGACAAGGTGTCAGACAAGGATACTGAGAACCTTTCTTTTGAAATTGCACGTAAGATACAGGATGAAATGACTTACCCGGGACAGATAAAGATCACTGTCATCAGGGAGACAAGAGCTGTAAATTACGCAAAATGAAAAAACTGAAAATACTGAATATTGTCGGCGCCAGGCCACAAATAATAAAAGCATCAGCCATAAGCCGTGCTATTGCCACGGAATTTGCGGACACAATAAACGAGGTAATCATCCATACCGGTCAGCACTATGACCGCGAGCTCTCGGAGGTCTTCTTCGATGAACTTGAGATAAGGAAGCCTGATCATAATCTTCAGGTAGGGTCAGGCAGGCACGGCCGTCAGACAGCTTTGATACTGGAGCGCATTGAAGAAGTGATCCTCGAGGAGAAGCCTGACTGTATTATTATCTACGGAGACACCAATTCAACCCTTGCTGCAGCGCTTGCTGCCTCCAAACAACACTACCCCGTAGTGCATATTGAGGCAGGTATGAGGTCTTTTAACAAAACCATGCCGGAAGAGCTCAACCGTATCGTCGCAGATCATGCCTCCACATTGCTGTTCGCATCAACAAACACGGCGTTCAAGAATTTAATGGCCGAAGGCTTCCGTCCGGAGAATGTGGCACCCTACAATATCAACAATCCCAGGATAATCCTTACAGGCGATATCATGTACGACAACAGCCTCTTCTATGCCGGTCTGGCGGATAGGAAGAAGCAGAATTTTCTTGAAAAGATGGGTCTTGCCGAAGATCAGTTTGTGCTTGTCACTATTCACCGTGACATGAACACCGACGACCTCGGGCGACTTACAGCAATCTTCAGCACACTGATGGATCTGGCTGAAAAGAACCAGATGATCATGGTTATGCCCCTCCATCCAAGAACCCTGATAGCCCTCCGTGACAAGGTGCCTGTGCTCTATGAGAAACTGTCAGATAATCAGATGATAAGGATCATACGTCCTGTTTCATTCCTTGAGATGATCCTGCTTGAAAAAAAGGCTGCGTTGATCATCACGGATTCAGGCGGGGTGCAGAAAGAGAGTCATTTCTTTTCAAAACCGTCTATCGTGCTGAGAAAAGAGACAGAGTGGGTCGAGCTGGTGAAGAATGGTACCGTCAGGCTTGCTGACGCTGACCCCGGAAAGATAACCGCGGCATGGGAATACTTCATGCATAATAAGGAATCCCTGAAATACCCTGGGTTTTACGGTGACGGAAAAGCTGCAGTAAAAATCCTGCAAGAAATTATAGAGACCTTCAGGAACTGAGGGCATCCAGCACGTGCTGTGCAAGGGTCTTCATTACCGGTTTATAATCGGAGAGAAACTCCCCCGTAACCCTGTTGGCTATCACCAGACATACAGTGAGTGCCCTGTGATTCAGAAGTTTTGAGAGCCCGTATATAGCAGAGCTCTCCATTTCATAGTTGGTTATGACTTCACCTCTGAAACGAAAAGACCCGATATTATCATTTATCTCGTTGTCAAACGGCTCCAGTCTCAGTCTGCGTCCCTGCGGACCGTAAAAGCCGGGTGATGATATGGTGTTACCTTTTCGCATTCCGGCTGCGACCTTGTCAAGCAGGGTGGCATCAGCCTCCACTACATAGGGGTAAGCCAGGGTATCCGGCCACTCAAGGTGACTGGCAAGAGCATCGGCAAACATGTGGTCAAGGCACCATTCATATCCTTCATAGAAATGCAGTACCCCGTCAAAACCAATTGCTTTACCCGTGGCAATAAATGAACCGGCAGCTATATCTCCCTGGAGACTACCGGTAGTACCGATCCTGACAAAGCTTAATGAGCGAGGCTCACTTGCCACTATTCCTGTCGCCAGATCAATGTTAGCGAGTGCGTCAAGTTCATTGAGAACTATATCAATATTGTCACAGCCGATCCCTGAAGAAATAACGGTTATCTCGAGGTCATGATAGCTCCCGGTAACTGTGCTGAACTCCCTGTTGCTCTTTCTTACTCTCACAGAATCAAGCATCTGGCCTATCATTTCCACCCGTTCCGGATCACCAACGATGATTATGTTGTCTGCAATGTCGCCGGGAAGAAGGTGCAGATGAAAAATTGACCCGTCAGGGTTCACTATCAGTTCAGTTTGTTTCATATCGTTATGAATAAGCTGCAAAAATACAAAAAATGCCATTGGTGCAATGGTATGTTTTCTTCCCATTGCTGTCGTTAAATATTGTTAATGTCATGCATAAGAAACTGTATTCAGCAAGAGAGGGATATATTTGCTACCTTAAACGCCCAAATAATTTTTATGCACTTTAACTTCTTATGCACTTCAGCAGGCAGGATAATTATACTCTCAATCTTTCTTACTTTAGGCTTTTCCCTGGCAATGGTGTCAGGAAAAGAATCCGTGGATTCACAGGAAAAGAAAAGGGTAGTGGCCGTCCGTACCGATGAAACAATACATATTGACGGCGATCTTTCCGAGGCGGCTTGGATAAAGGCCACACCTGCCTCCGATTTTGTGATGTACAATCCTTTCAACGGTATCCCTTCAGCTTTCAATACTGAGGTTCGCCTCCTTTTTGACGATGATGCCCTTTATATTGGAGCAATTATGCAGGATGATCATCCTGACAGTATTTTCACGGATCTTGGTGCAAGAGACGCTGACAATATTAACGCTGATGTATTCTATATTGAGATCTCCCCTTTCAATGACGGACTGAATGGAGAAGTGTTTAAGGTAACTGCCTCAAACGTGCAGATAGACAACAAACTAAGCACGGAAGATGACTGGGATAATCCCGACACTTGGGATGCCGTCTGGGAGAGCGAGACAAAAAGAGGTGATAAAGGATGGGTAGCTGAGATCAGAATACCCTATTCTGCTCTCAGATTTTCAAAGTCCAAAGAGCAGATATGGGGGATTAATTTCTGGCGTGAGGTACGCCGCATAAGGGAGACCTCCTCCTGGAACTTTGTCAACAAGGAGTATGGGGCTACTATAGCGCACCTGGGTGAAATGACAGGTATAACTGATGTGAAACCTCCGCTTCGTTTATCGTTTGTACCATATATATCCGGTTATATTGAGAATATTTCAGATCAGCCCGGTGTGGGTACTTCATATAACGGAGGCCTTGACGTCAAGTTGGGCCTCTCAGAAAGCTTCACCCTTGATGCAACGCTGATACCTGACTTCGGGCAGGTGCAATCTGATGATCATGTGCTTAATCTGACACCCTATGAGGTGCAGTATAATGAGAAACGACCATTCTTTATGGAGGGCACCGAGTTGTTTAATAAAGGAAATATCTTTTATACGAGAAGAGTAGGGGGTGTTCCACACCTTGTCACAGAAGTCTATGATATGACAGAGGAGAATGAGATCATTACTCATAATCCTGCTGAAGCGGGTCTGCTGAATGCCACCAAGGTCTCCGGAAGAACAAGAGGAGGACTGGGCCTGGGTATGTTTAATGCAATTACGAACACAATGTGGGCAGAGGTCCGGGACACGGTCACTGGCGATACCAGGAGAATAATGACGGAGCCGCTCACAAACTATAATATGATCGTGGTGGACCAGACACTGAAAAACGATTCATATGTCAGCCTGGCCAACACCAACGTGATCAGGTCCGCGGAGAAGAACGAAAATTTCTATACTGCCAACGTCACAGGTTTTGAGACTCTCCTTCAGACGGACAACAGGTTGTATTCTTTCTCCGCCAGCGCCGCTCTCAGCCAGAAATATTACGAGGCTGCTGAGACCGGTCTGGGTCACGCGCTGGGCTTTAATATCGGTAAGACAGGAGGAAACTTCCGTACTGACTACAATTTCTCGCTTATAAATGATACTTACGATCCCAATGATATGGGATACCTGCGCAACAATAATGAACTTGGTCATTCGATCGATTTCTCTTACAATACTTTCGAGCCAATAGGACACCTGATGTCAACGAGCACTTCCATCGATCTGAACTATGAACAGCTCTTCAGTCCAAGGACATATACGTCAGCCGGCATCGATTTCAGCAGCATGATCATTCTCATGAACTACTGGTCAGCCTCCCTCGAGGCGGAGATCACTCCCTGGGGTGAGGATGATTATTTTGAGCCGCGTACGCACGATATGTCGATGTTCTATCACAGACCTCCTGCAGTGGCGATAGGTTACAGGGGTGACACCGACATGAGCAAGAAACTCTACGCTGAAGTCCAGGTTCAGTATTACAAAAGTTGGTCTGACTATGACCAGTATGGATACGCCTTTTCCATTCAACTTCTGTACAAGGCGAGCCGGAGGTTTTCATTCAATTATGCGTTTGGATTTGAAAAGCTTGTAAATGACATAGGGTATGCCGGCACGGAGGCTGATAACGAGATCATTTTCGGGAAACGTGATGTCACAACAATGGAAAACACGCTCTCGGGCGCTTTCATCTTTACCGCCAACTCATACCTCACCCTCAGGGGAAGGTATTACTGGTCCAGGGCAGACTATGACGGAGATTATTACAGACTGCAGGATGACGGCAGCCTGACGGAAATCATATATACTGGGAATAATGACGTAAATACCAACTTTCTTAACATGGATGTTGTGTATACATGGCGTTTCGCACCAGGCAGTGAGATGTCAGTTGTTTGGAAGAATGCCATATATTCGGAGGGTGATGTTATCATAGACGATTCATTTGAAAATCTCGGTAACCTTCTTTCAAAGCCGCAGACGAACAGCATTTCTTTGAAGATTTTGTACTACCTTGACTATCAGAATTTCAAAAAGTTATTCTCATCAAAATAACTGTGATATAATATGATACAGAGAATCCAGACTTTATTTCTTATTGCTATTCTTGTTCTGTCAGGACTAATGTTAACAGGTGACCTGATAAAGATGGATAGCGGTACCGGTACATTTTTCACAATCAGCTTTGCCGGGCTGGGAGAAGAAGGAGGGGAGACGATTCAGCGTCTCTGGCCGCTTTCTGTGGTGATGGTTATTGTTCCGTTGCTGGCACTCATTGCCATATTCCTTTTTAAAAGGAGGAAGCTCCAGATGCGGGTCACGATGCTTGTGCTGCTCTTGTCACTCGGTCTCCTCATACTGGGAGCGTTTTATACCATCATGTTTGACAGGAAGATCGGTATAACGGTTATCTGGCAGATAAAGGCGATCTTTCCTCTTATTTCCGCCATCCTTGCCTGGCTGGCTTACCGTAATATAATGAAGGATGACCTGATGGTGAAGTCTTATGACAGGTTAAGATAGGCTTTTAAGGAGGGGGTCCTGACCGAAGAGTCAGGACGGGGTGGTTAAATACTATCAGATGATCTCCATCCTTTCCTGGTCCGTGATCTTTTCGCAATAATGACATTTAAGTGCCACAGGCTTCTTTGAGACAACCCTGAACCGCGTGGTCACCTTCTCAAAGTTGGTGATACACTTGGGATTCATGCACTTGGCTATGGCCGTGATAGTGTCAGGAACAGCTACAACCCGTTTTTCAATGACCTTGTAATCTCTTATGATATTGAGTTTTGCATTGGGTGCCACGAGGGCTATACGGTTAATATCGTCATCCTCGAAAAACTTGCCCGCTATCTTAATAATAGCTTTTTTACCGTCAGTCTTGCTGTCAAGGTTAGTCCCGAATGTGATCTGATTCCTAATCCTGTCAAGCCCAAGGATCTTTATTACCTTGAAAAGTGTGCTGGCAGGTATATGATCGATTACAGTGCCGCTCTCAATTGCACTGACAAGCAGCTGCTTTGGATCATTCATATTCTTCATGGCTTCCTTATTTTAGTCCGAGTAACGTACAGATGATAGCCTGCCTTGTGTAGACACCATTAAGCGCCTGCTCAAAGTAATATGCTTTGGCGTTTGAGTCGACATCGGGGTTAATCTCGTTTACACGTGGGAGGGGATGCAGTATCTTCATTCCTGGTTTAGTGCCTGAAAGCATGTGATCATGAAGCACATAGGCATTCTTTACTTTCTCGTATTCTATCGGGTCGGAGAAGCGTTCCTTCTGCACCCGCGTCATATAAATAATATCAGCCTTATTGATCACATCCTGAAGGTCAGCAGTCTCGTTGTACTTCAGCCCGATGTTATCAAGATAGAGTTTGTATTCATCAGGCATCTTAAGTTCCTCCGGTGCAACAAAATTGAATGAGGTGTTCCATCTTGACATCGCCATGAGTAGCGAATGTACTGTCCGTCCGTATTTCAGGTCGCCGACCATACAAATATTCAGGTTATCGAGGGTGCCCTGCGTTTTGAGAATGGAATAAAGATCGAGCAAGGTCTGTGTAGGGTGCTGGTTAGCACCGTCACCGGCATTTATCACGGGCACAGTCGATATTTCACTTGCATAACGTGCACTGCCCTCTATAGGATGACGCATGACTATCATATCGACGTAGTTGTTTACAGTCCGGATGGTGTCATTGAGTGTCTCTCCTTTGCTGACACTTGAGGTCGAGGAGTCAGTGAAGCCGATGACTTTTCCCCCGAGCTTGCTGACGGCGCTTTCAAAACTCAGACGAGTACGCGTCGAAGGTTCAAAAAAGAGTGTTGCCACAACTTTGCCGTGAAGGATTTCCTGAACAGGGTCCTTTTCAAATTCTGCGGCAAGCTTCAGTATCTTCATGATCTCCACGGTGGTCAGATCATCGATTGAGACTAAGCTTCTGGTTTTCATTAAGATATGTTTTATTTCCTGTGTCCAGACAAATTTATTACAACTATTGCTCTTTTATCAGTGCTGTTTAAAAGTATTTAAAAATAACTCTTTCATTCTGTCCGGAGCCATGACATGGTGAGCCCTGAAACCTTGCGCAGGCGTCCGGCTACCTTATCTGCTTGTGATGTCCTGAAAGAAATCTCAGCGGAACATTCCTCACCGGTGTAATTATGAGAATGCTGACTGCAGCCCTCATCCTTCATCACTTTCATCACATCGTTCATTGCGGCGTACGGGAAGGTTACCAGCCAGCTCTCCATCACGTATCTTTCAACAATCCGGGCATTCGACAGTGCGTCTTCGGCGGCAGAGCGATAGGCATTGATCAGTCCGCTGACACCGAGCAGTGTTCCGCCGAAATACCTTATAACCACAACCAGTACATTCGTCAGCTCGCGCGAGTTTATCTGCCCCATGATGGGCCTGCCGGCTGTGCCGGACGGCTCACCGTCATCATTGACGCGCCATGTCTGCCTGTCAGGTGTCAGCATCCAGGCATAGCAGTGGTGCCTCGCATCATGATATTCCCTACGCAGCTCTTCAAGAATGATTTTGACCTCTTCCTGGGATGACACTGGCCTGGCAATTGCTATGAACCTGCTGCCGCGATCCCTGAAAAGGCCTTTCGACTCAGCTGCAATTGTTTTATAGGTGTCAGAGAATAGCATTTCTTATCCGAAGCAGTACTGACTTAAAAAATAAAGAGTGTCTTCGCACCCTTGATCAATGTAATTACTCCCATGATTAGCAGAACGATATATACCACCGTCGTAAAAGTTTTCTGGCTTATACGTGAAACCAGCCTGTCACCGGTGTAAAGACCGGCCAGAAGTGCAGGAACGGAACAGAGTGCCAGCAATACGGTCTCTTTATGGACAAGCCCGGTGACCATGTAGAAAAGGAGAGCATAGCAGACTGCAATAAGTATGAAGATGGAAATAATTGCATTGAATTTTTCTTTCGGTGTATTAATGGAGGAAAGGATAATAGCAACCGGTGGTCCTATAATTCCTGTAGCTCCGGCAAGCACTCCGCCAAACAGCCCGCTCAGGGTCAGCGCTGTTCTCTCAGACCTGATATGCAGGTCCAGTCCGCGCGCGAGGGTGATAACGATGAAGATAATCAGCAGACCCCATATAACCTGAATATAGGCAGGGTTGACAAGTTTGAGTATTACAGCGCCTGCTGCAACACCGGCTCCGGTCCAGACAGCCATCGCACCCAGGGGCTGGTTTTTGACTATCTCCTTTGACTTGCGGTAATAAATAAGTGAGAAGACCAGATTGATCATGGCGATGAAGACGGCTGTGTCAGTGACAGGCATAAAAAACTGTATCAGAGGCACTGCAACAAGTGCAAGGCCAAAACCTGTAAATCCTCTTACAACCGAAGCAATGAATATGATCAGCGACAGCGCAATTATATTTCCCGCAGATACCATTCTATTCAGTGTATAATGCCATCTGCCTGAATTCCTTATTGAATGATTCAATTGAGGCATCCCATCTTGAGATCTCATCAGCGAGCGACAGGCTATTTTCAAGCACCTCGCGCATGCGACTGTCGCCTGAAAGTATGTCAAACGGCATCATCCGGTACTCATATTCATACGGAGGCGGGTTAAAGGTAAGCGAGCCGGCAGGTGAAGTCTTTATTATAGCATCAAAGAGATTAAGGACTGTTACAACAGGCCTGAAGACTGATGCATCAGTCACGTGTATCTGAATCCCATGACAGTACTGCCCGGTAAATTTGTTAAAAGTGGGGATGAAATCATGTGTGCGGAAAACACAGCCGGGTATATTCCTGATCCTCAGTTCATTCAGAAGCCGGGCACTGTCAATGAACGGTGCACCTGTAAGTTCGAAGGGAATAACCGTTCCGCGCCCTTCGGAAATATTAAGCGCTTCTGCCAGCACAGTACCGGGATATACAAGAGCTGTTTCGGGTGTCGGCATATTAGGAGAGGGGAGGACCCACGGAAGACCTGTCTCACGGTAGAGTGAGTTGCGTCTCCATCCCTCAGCCCTGATGACATGGAGGTCGCACCCGGGCAGGTGTTTCTGCCTGATCCATACAGCCATTTCTCCGATGGTCATGCGGTGGCAAAGAGGTATAGAAGCGCCTCCCACAAAAGTGAAAAACTCCTCGCTGAGCACCGGTCCGTCGGCCTGCACCCTTCCAATAGGGTTAGGTCTGTCAAGGACATAAAGCGGTATTCCTGCCTCAGCGCATGCTTCCATGCACAGTTTGACAGTCCATATATAAGTATATAATCTTGCGCCGACGTCCTGCAGGTCAACCACCATGATATCAAGGCCTTCCAGCATTGCCGGTGTGGGTTTGCGATGCTCCCCGTAGAGACTGTAGACAGGAATTTTAAGTACGGGATCTGTTCTGCCTTCCCACTCGATCATGTTGTCTTGTGTCTGTCCGAATATGCCGTGCTGGGGCCCGAAGATACCAGCTATCTTACACCCGTTCCCGCTCGCTAATACTTCGGTTATGAATCTGAAATCAGATGTGATGCTTGATGCATGGCACAAAATACCGGCCCTCTTCCCGCATAGGCCTGTCGGCATGTGCATTGAGACAACATCCAGCCCTGAGAGTGTTTTCATAATCTTACAAAAATATTAAAAAAGAGAACCGGCGACACAACAGTAAAGGATATCTCATTGTTATTGTTAATGGTTATATTTGGAAACCCAAAAAACATTCAGATGAAGATCCGGCAACTGTCACTGTTCGTACTTTTATTATACCTGTTATACGGATGCAAAGCGCCGGAGGGACTAAATATTTATGTTACCACTGACCTTCATGGGATGCTCCTTCCGTTTGACAATACCGAAGGCAAAGCGACTGACCATTCGCTGGCCAACCTTGCTTCCCTTGTCCAGTCAGAGGGTAGTGAGAATATGCTCCTGCTTGATAACGGAGACATTATCCAGGGAGACCCGCTGGCCTATTATTACAATTTTGTGGACACAACCCGGGAACATGTTGTTGCTGACATCCTTAACCACCTACATTATGATGCTGCAACAACAGGCAATCATGATATTGAGGCCGGTCATGCGGTCTATGACAGGTTGAGGCGGGAATATGACTTCCCGCTGATGGCTGCAAATGCAGTTGACGTTACAACGGGGAAACCTTATTTTGAACCATACACCGTCCTCCGCAGGAAGGGACTGAAGGTTATTGTCTTTGGCCTTATCACGCCGTCCGTGCCTAACTGGCTGCCCGAATCACTCTACCACGGAATCAGGTTCGAGAATATGGTTAAAACTGCCAGGAAATGGATGCCTGTCATGCAAAACGAGAATCCCGATCTGATCATTGGATTGTTTCACTCAGGCATCGGCGATGAGGGTGAAAAGGATGACGATGAGAACAGCTCAATGGCGGTGGCAACCAATGTGCCGGGTTTTGACCTGATCTTCTGCGGTCATGATCACAGGCAGGACATCAGGGAGATAGTGAACACTGCGGGAGAAGATGTGCTTCTCATGGATGGCGGCAGCAGAGCAGAATTACTTATGCATGCAAATATCAGCCGGCAGAAAAAAACTGAAGGAAACGGGGGTATTGAAATCACAGGCAGCCTGATAGAAATGAACACCCTTCCGGCTTCATCGGACTTCATAAAGAGATATAAAAGCGTATCCGACACACTTAAAGATTATACCGCTGAGGTAATAGGCAGGTCAAATGCTACCGTGACAACGCATGATGCCTTTTTCGGACCTTCAGGGTTTGTAGACCTGATACATCGTATACAGCTGGATATCAGCGGAGCAGACATATCTCTTGCTGCACCTCTTTCATTTGATGAACGGATTGATAAGGGGGATATAATGATCAGGGATATGTTCAGACTCTACCGGTTTGAAAACTTCCTTTACACGGTGAAAATGACCGGCCGCGAGGTTGACCTTCATCTGGAACATTCATACGGGTTATGGTTTAACACAATGAAAAACCGCAATGACTATCTCCTCAGATACCGGACCAATGAAAGCGGCGAACCGGTAATGGTAAACGGTACCCTTAGGTTGCGTAGTGCCTCTTATAATTTTGATTCTGCCATGGGCATACGCTACACGGTTGATGTGACCAAACCTGAAGGAGAAAGGGTTACAATCACCTCGATGAGTGACGGCTCGCCATTCCGTCCGGATGCAACTTACAAAGTGGCAGTAAATTCGTACAGGGCAAACGGCGGCGGCGGGCACTTCGCGGCAGCAGGAATAACTCACGGGATGCTTGAACAGCGTGTTATCTCTGCAACTGAACGCGACCTGAGATACTACATGACTGAATGGATAAGGGAAAAAGGAGTGATCACCCCCGTTCCACAGTCTGATTGGAAAGTCATTCCTGAACAGTGGGCATCCGAAGCCGCAAAACGTGAAAAGAAAATGCTGTTTGGAAATAATTAATTAATTGAACATGATATGAAAAAATTTCTTTATTTGAATGCTATATTACTGATATTTATTACTTTAACAGCGGCGGGAAGCGATAATAAGAAGCCAAAGAACCTGATTCTTTTCATTGGCGACGGCATGGGTGTGGCGCAGGTATATGCCGGTATGACATTTTCGGGCTTTACCATGACATTCCCGGCTTTTCCGGTAACTGGTTTCAGCATTACATATTCAGCAAACAGATATATTACGGACTCAGCAGCCGGCGGCACGGCAATGTCAACGGGAGAGAAGACAAATAACGGCATGCTGGCTGTGCGTCCCGACAGCACAGTATTACAGACATTGATGGAGATCGCAAAATCAGCAGGGCTGTCTACCGGGGTCATAAGCACCAGCACTGTTACGCATGCCACCCCTGCCTCATTCATAGCACATGATGCGTCAAGAGGGAGCTATGAAGACATAGCCTTATGGTTCCTCAAAGGCACTGCAGATGTTTTTATCGGCGGCGGGGTAAATCATTTCAGGGTACGGAAGGATTCAACTGATCTGACTGCTGACCTGCAGAAAATGGGTTATGAAGTTGTCTATAATCTTCCTGACCTTAAGAAATCTTCAGGACCGCGTATTGCAGGCCTTATGGCTGATGGTGATATGCCCTACATTGATACGGGCCGCGACCCCGAATACCTTGCTGCTGCCACCGCAAAAGCCATTGAAGTGCTTTCCCGCAATAAAAACGGATTCGTACTCATGGTTGAAGGTTCACAGATCGACTGGGCAGGTCATGACAATAATTTAAAAAGATCCATAGAGGAAACTCTTGATATGGACAGGGCGGTAAAGGTTGCCTATGAGTATGCCAAAAAGAACGGAAATACTCTTGTTGTTGTTACTGCAGACCACGAGACAGGTGGTTTAAGCATAACCGGAGGAGCCGTTGAAGACAGTACTGTGTCAGGCTCATTCAGCACCAACGGACACACCGCTGTGATGGTGCCTGTCTTTGCATTTGGTCCTGGCGCCGGTGCCTTCGCGGGAGTGCAGCAGAACACGGAACTTTTCAGTGATTTTGTCAGACTCCTCTCTCTGAAGAAGAAATAAATAATGGGTAACCTGCAGGCAAATAATGACGGGCTGCACCTTCCTCTTGCGGAAGAGTTTTATTCCATACAGGGGGAGGGATGCAATACAGGCAGGGCAGCGTATTTCATAAGGATCGGAGGCTGTGACATCGGATGCAGCTGGTGTGATACAAAATTTGCATGGAACGCTGACATACATCCTGCGGTGGACATAAATATGATTGCAGCCAATGTCATTGCAGCGGGAGCTGACTCAGTTGTCGTTACAGGAGGTGAACCGCTGATGTGGAACATGTCGCC
>Ga0209745_1000504_pt1 | contig 23695 bp, 20 predicted proteins | sample BarGraNGADG00312_FD_184495 | JGI IMG/M metagenome (GOLD analysis project Ga0209745, IMG submission 184495) | Arctic peat soil microbial communities from Barrow, Alaska - Barrow Graham LP Ref core NGADG0004-312 (SPAdes) (version 2) | ecosystem: Environmental > Terrestrial > Soil > Wetlands > Peat...
GGGAGCCGGCGTCGCGGCGGGAGCCGGCGTCGCGGCGGGAGCCGGCGTCGCGGCGGGAGCCGGAGTCGGCGTGGCGGAAGTCCCGGACACGAGGGTGAAGACGGTCGAAGCCACTGTCCCACCGCCCTGGGCGCTCTTGGCACTCTTCTGGGCGGTCTCGGCGGCCGCCAGGGTATGTGGCCCGTCGACTGCGGCCGGAACCGTGATCGTGACCTTGAAGCGGCCGGCGCCGTTGACCGAGGCGGTCGGCAGACGTACGGCAGAGTTGTCCCAGGTAAGTTGGACACGCGTCCCGGCGCGGAAGCCGGTCCCCGTGACGGTGACCGAGGCCCCTACAGGGCCCACGGAGGGCGAGAGCGAGATCGCGGACGCGGATGTGGCCGCGAAGCTCGATGTGAACGGCAGGAGTAGAGCCGCGGCGACGATGAGCATCGTGGCTGTCGCGGCCAAGTCACGCCAACGCGAACTGCGGCGCGTCTGCGTGGGGGTGACGTCAGAAACCCATCGAGTCCCGTCCCAGAAAGCCAATGCAGTGCTCCATTCGGCGACCCGGCTGACTCGGGGAGTCCCGTGGCTTTGCGGCCCCGCCTCGCGACGGGTGTGCCTGTTCGTGGCGGTCCGGCCTTCAGGATGCCTCTGGGCGGCTCGAGACGCCCAGAGGTGGGTCGAGAGGTCATGTCGACCGATTGGCGGCTGAACCGTACGCCGTGGTGTCGGCCGTGCCAACTACGCGGACGTTCGGGACGGCGGAACCGAAGTACCGGGCTTCCGACCGACGTCCGACGTAGCCCCGCTGCGGTCTTGTGCGGTTAGCTCGGGCCCACCCTTGGCCCGTGATTCCGGCCCAGGGAGAACCCTAGGCCCGTATGGCCGCCCGGACGAGCGCTATCACGCCGGCCGACAGGCCGATCGATGGCCGCCAGCCGAGGCCTCGCAGACGCGCGGCCGAGATCGCGGAGTGGGTGACGTCGCCGGCCCGGCGCGGTCCGCGCGCACGACCCAGCGGCCGTCCGACGGCGCGCTCCACGGTCTCCGCCAGGCCCGCAATCGTGATCCGACGGCCAGCCGCCACGTTCCAGGTGCCGCTCGGCGTGTCGGATCGGCTCAATCGCCACAGCGCCTCGACGACATCGACCACGTGGATGAAGTCCCGCGTCTGGGAGCCATCCCCATGGATCAGCAGCTTCCCGTCGCGAAGTGCCTGATCGATGAAGGCAGCCACGACGGCCCCCTCGAGACCAGCGGCCTGACGCGGACCGTAGATGTTCGACGGCCGAGCGATCGCATACGGAACCCCGGCGAGCTCGACGTGGCTTTCGGCGGCGAGCTTGTGGGCGCCGTAATAGGAGCTCGGCGCGGGACGGGCCCGCTCGGTCGCCGGTCGCGCCGTCTCGCCATAGACGGCGCCACCCGACGAGACGAACACGAGCCGACTGGCACCTGACGCACGAGCGGCGGCCCCGACCCGGTGGGTCCCGACGACGTTGACTGCAAGATCGCGCAGCGGAACCTGGCTCGAGATCGGAACGCTTGCCTGCGCCGCCAGGTGGAAGACGACGCTCGGGAGCCAGTCGCGAAAGACGGCTTCCAGGTCGTCGCTGGCCACGTCGAGCTGCTCCAATTGGGCCTCGGTCCGGAGGCTCCCGGCACGGCCACTCGACAGATCGTCGACGACGAGAACCTCATGGCCTTCGGCCACCAGCCGATCGACCAGGTGGCTGCCGACGAATCCGGCGCCGCCGGTGACAATCGTTCGGGGGCGGCTGGTGGCCCGAGCGCGGCCGCCGCACGCCGTCATGCCGCCCACCCTGGTCGCAGAGCGGTCATGCGGAGGCGACCTGTACGGCGTGGTAGTGGTCGACCAGCCGAGCGGCGTTGCGATCGACGTCGTACCGCTCGAGGACGAGCCCGCCCAGCCGCTTCGCCGCCGCCTCGGCCTCATCGCGACCGGCCAGGAAGCCGGTGAGGGCGGCCGCGACGCTCTCGGCCGACACCCCCGGCAGGATGGTCCCTCGATCGCTGCCCAGCAGCTCGGGTATCCCGCCAACCGCACTCGCGATGACCGGCACGCCGAGCGAGCCTGCCTCGACGAGGACGGTTGGCAGACCTTCCGCGTACGACGGCAGCACGAGCACGTCCGCGGCCGACAGATAGCGAACGACGTCGTCGTGCGGTCGAGGGCCGACGTACGAGAGGCGGCTGGACGCCCGCGGATCGACACTCCCGTAGCCCGCCTCAGGGCCCCCTCCGACGAACACGCCGAGAAACGGATCACCGAGGCTCAGAAGGGCGTCGGCCAGCTCGCGGACGCCCTTCGTCCGCTTAAGGTTGCCGACGAACAGCACGACGACCCGATCGTCCGGCAGGCCGAGCAGCCGTCGGGCCTCCCCGCGTGGTAGCGCCGCCGCTCGGAGCGCCTGGTGGTCGCTGCCGATGGGCAGGTGAATGGCCGACACCCCCGTGACGTCGCGGATCCGATCAGCAAGGGCCGCGCTGACGGCGATGACCACGCCTGCGTCCCGCACCGCGGCCCGGAGATCCGCCAGTCGTTCCGGATGTGCGTCCGGCCACGAGTTCATGTCGCTGCCGTGGAAGGTCAGGACGAATGGGAGGCCGGCCCGCTTCGCCAATCGCCAGGCGGCGAGACCCGTGATCGAGTAGTGCCCGTGGATCAGCTGCGCTCCGGACCATCCCTCTCGCGATCGCCAGGCCGCCCTCGCGATGAGCTGATCCGGATGGGCCCATGTGGGTTCACCGGGGACATTCGGGTAGCAAGGTCGAAGCACCCTGACGTCGCCATCCTCGGACACGGCCGGAGCCGCCGAGTGGAGACGCCATCGTGGCCGAAGGAGCGGGAGCGGCCAGGGGGCCCACGGTGTCGGGCAGACCACGGTGACCGATCGACCGAGGCGAGCGAGTGCCCGAGCCTGTGTTTGGTAGAAGATGCCGACCGCAGGGTCATCGCGCCAGGGATATCTGGGAGCGATCCACAGGATGTCCGTCACGAGCGATCGGGACGCCCGGGCCCGCCGATCGCCATCGAGGTGGTGATGGCAGCTGATGGCGACCGGATCAATCGTCGCCCGAACGGACGCGCGTTGTTCTGGAGCCTCGCGCTGCGAGCCAAGTAGGCCAGGCCGCAGGCCAAGCCTGCGAGGAGCCAGACCTGCTTTCGGTTCAGGACGTCGAGGAAGAGGGCGGTCGTCACGAGTGACGCCAGCGCCGCCTGGACGACGGCAGCATCCGGTCCCCAGCCCGGGCGAAGCACGAGCGGCCCGAGGAACGACGCCAACAGAAACAGTCCGACGGGGCCCAGCTCGCCGAGCGTCCCGATCACGATGTTGTGGGGTGCCCGGTTTGCCGGGTTGTTGGCGGAATAGATGCCCACGTCCGATTGACGGACGAGCTCCGGTGTGTACGCCACCGGGAAGTTGGCAAGGCCAACGCCGGTCAGGGGCGCTGAACTGTAGATGTTCAGCCCGACCGTCCAGATGTCGGTCCGCCCGGCGCCACCCGACGAGACGGCGATGTCCACGCGCTGGGTGATGAGGGTCGCCAGCCCAGGGATCTGCAAGGCGACAATGCCCAGCGTGGCGATGATCGCGATCGCCGCCATGCGGCGGACCGGCTCGAGCCGGGGCAGGATGAACAGGACCACGACGACGATTATGGCGACCCAGGCCCCACGTGTTCCGGAGGCGGCGATGGCCCCGGCGGACATAACGGCGACCGCGCAACTGATGGCGACCCACCGGCCGTTGATGAGCTCGTACAGGCTGAAGACGAAGGCCGGGAGCAGGATCGCGGCGTAATAGGCAGGGTTCTGATCCTGGAGCGCCGCGGCCCTGTCATTTGGCCCAGGGATGACCCCGGCGGCAAGAAACAGGTAGAGGCCAACGGCGGCAATGGCGGCTGCCGACAGACTGTAGCTCCAGAGCAACGGCCGGACGATCGCTGGACGCTCCGTCACCAGGGCGGCCACGGCGACGGCCGTGGCGAACAGCAGTACGAGGATCGGGATCTCGGTCAGCGTCGGATTCGGATTGAGAGCCCAGCCCACGCTGAGGATCGCCCAGGCGACGTATCCCCAGGCCGGGAGGGGCATCGCTCGAACCGTCAACCGACCCAGCCGCGGGATCCCATAGGCGACGATGAAGATGATCTCGGCGTAGCGACTGAGCGTCCCCAATCCGCCCAGGACGACGACCTCCTCGATCGGGATCAGCAGGGCGAAGGCGAACAGTGGCAAGAGGGGCCAGCGTAGGCTCAGCAGCACGGCGACGAGAGCCGCGGCCACGCCGGTTGCCTCAAGCAGCAGGTCGAGTCGCGTCGAGACAGCCACGCCGACCGCGACGACACCGAGCGCGGCGAAGGCAACGAGGAGCGCGCCGCGCTCGCCGACACCTAGTCCCTCGCGGATCCGGACGAGCGCGGGGCGTGCGCCCGCGAGCAGGCTTGCTCGTCCGCGCTCGCCGCCCAGCGCTCCCCCGAGCGAAGTGATTCGATTCATCGGCGATCCGTCCTTCGTCGAGACTCGACCGGTCCCTGCTTCAACCAGGCCCAGCTTTCGGGGCGGCAGCATAACGGATGGGCCCGGCGAACCGCTCGGAGGAGTGCAGTGGCGCTTCACGGCGCCCGCCTCATCGTCTGCCCGGGAGTCGATCGGTCAATGGAGGCTGTCGTTCGAAAAGGTTACGCCAGCTGGCTTGCCGCCCTGGGAGCTGTAGAAGCCCTGGCTACCCGATCCGGTGGAGGTGACGTTCGACAGGACGATGCCCGTGCCACCGTCGGACTCGTAGCGAATGGCGTAGCGGAGGGCGCCGGTTATGTCGACCATGTCGAACTTGATCGCCTGGAGATTCTGGGCCCACAGAATGAGCGCCTGTTGGGTCCCGATGACATGAAGCCGACGCACGGTCACGTTCGTGGCGTTCGGATTGGCGCTGTCGCCGTGGTAGAAATGAAACGCGCTCGCGAGACCGCCGCGACCGTCCACCGTGACGTCCTCGAAGAGCAGATCGTGGGGGCCTACGCTCGCCGCATTCGAGACGTAGAAGGCGTGGTCGACGGTCGGAGCTGACGCGCTCGTCGCCCTGCCGGTGCATGTCCTTCCGATGGTGATGTAGCGCAGGGTGATGTGATGCGGCGTCCTGCGCGGGACATAGCCACCGACCTCGACGATGCCGGACTCGTTGGCGGCCATGTTTGCGAAGTTGAAGCCATCCCAGGTTTGGTCATGGGCGCCATCCTCGAAGCTGAGCCCGCCGAAGCCCGATGCGCCTCCACCGTCGAACGTCACGCCACCGCGAGTCTGGGCCTTGACGGTGATGGGTCGCGTGCGGCCGGCATAGGCAGGCCCGATCCACAGCGAATCGGACCGCACGTCGTTTGACGGGCTGACACGGTACGTCCCGTTCGCCACGACGATCACATCGACCGAGTCGTCCGCCAGCGTCGAAAGGAGCGACGGGATCGACGAGACCGTCACGGTCTTGAGGTCGGATGCCGAAGGCGGGGTCGGGGTCCCGGTCGTCGGGTCACTGGTCTCTGACGTGCGATCTCCGGGCGGGAGCAGCGGGGAGCAGCCGACCGTCGAGAAGGCGCCCAGGACCGCGAGCACGAGCACCAGTGCGTTGACGCGCGGTGGGAGGAGCTTGCGGAACGGTCGCTCGGGGCCGCTGGGGAGCGACAACGGAGGCCTCCTCCTCTAAACGAGCCCGATTTGGACAAGCCCGGGGACCGCCCCGGCCGTATGGTGCCACGCCGACGGTCTTCGGTTGGTCCTTCGATCGGACAGTGATCACGGGCGAGGAGCCGCGCACTCGGAGCCGTCTGGAGATGGGGCTCAACGGCGACCCTCCGATCCCGCTCCACCCGACCGTAAGGGCGAAGTATCCCCCAAATCCGTTCAATGAGTGCCCGGCAGATGGTCGATCAGACACGGCCCTCAGCCGGCTGCTGACGTCGTAGCTTGGGCTGCGCGAAGCGGGGCGAACACCTCGTTGCCTTCGATCGAGCATCCGACGTCCAGGTCGTCGACGTGGCTCACGATGAAGTCGAAGTCCCGGAGTTGGCCGGACCTGCGTAGGTAGGCGACGCTCTTACCGCTTTCGCAGGCTGTGGCGGGTGCCCCGCTCCAGCGCTCGATGATTTGACGGGTCTCGTCGGTCTCCGGCATGTACCCGGCGCGCGTCAGCAGCTCGCCGATCCAGGCACAGCACATCTGGTCCTCTTCGCGAAACTCGCCGCGGCTGCCGGCACCGACAATCGCCACGCGCCGGTGATTGCCGATCAGGTCCCGGGCGACTGCGCTGAAGTTCCGAAAGCAGGCGACATCGGCCCCTGCGGCGAGCCTGCCGGCCTCGAGCATCAGGGGGGCCCCGGAGCTCGAGACCATGATCAGCGGGCGGTCGACGTCGGTCCGGAGGTCCAACCCGGCCGGACTGTTGTTCATGTCGAAGCCGTCGGGCATGTCCCCGGCGAGCTCACCCGCCAGGACCGCGCCGCCGATTCGCTTCCGGATGGCGATGGCCTCGTCGCGACCGGTCGCCACCAGGCAGCGCCGTCCCGTGGCGACGGCGGTGACGACAAGGGTCGTGGCGCGGATGACGTCGACGACCACGACCCGGTGGTCATCGGCATACTTGGCAACACTGCCCGGAAAGCAGTCGATGACGATGCTGGCCTCGATGGCCCCGCGGGTGGCTCGTCTCACCTCGGCGCCGACGGTCGCAGGTTGTCGTGCTCGAATGCGTCCGAATGCAACCCACGGCGGTAGATCTCGACCCGCAGGATCTCCTCGAGCCGGATGTTGCAGAGGTGAACCTCGGGCCCGAAGTGATTGAGCAGCGCGAACTGGCTCGCCTTGTTGGGCGCCTCGAACATGCACGTCCGGAGGCCAAACGCCTTCTCGAAACGATCCCCCACCGCGGGGTTGAAGTTGCCGTGCTCGTCGAAACAGCCGATCCCGACCGCGCTTTCCCGTGCTTCGATCACCACCTGCCGTGCGCCGGCATCGAGCCACCCCTGGCCCTGCCGGATGAGGCCGGTCACGACATCGCCGGTGAACGCCCCGTCGTGCTTCTTGCCGAGCTCGAATTGCACCTCCAGGCCGCGTTGCCCGGCCATGCCGACGACCTCCGACGGCGGCAGGAGCATGTCCGTGAAGCCCTCGCCCGCCTCGATCCTCGTGACGCCCAGGTCGGCTACGAGGTCGAGGTACAACGACAACTGACCCTGCTGGACGGCAACTTCGAAAGGTCCACCGCCGGTCACCGTGGGAACGCCATAGTGCGCACAAGCCGCCACCTTCCAGCGGGCGACGTCCTCGTCACAGACCTGCCAGGTGGCCATGGAGATCTTCATCTGCTCCATGAGATGCCCGCTCTGGATCAGATGGCCTTCGAACGTGAAGGGGTCGTAGCCCGGATCGAAGGGGCACGTGGCCGGCGCGAGGTCCGGCACGCCGATCGCCTTCAGGTAATCCCGCGTATGAAACTTGCCGGCCGGGACGTCGATATCGCGGCCAAGACGAGGCCTGTCATTCACGGCTGATGCTCCTCTGCTCCGTCGCTGGGTTGGTCCTCACTCGTCCCGAAGTCGCTGTCCCCGGCTGTTGACCGCTCAGACACTCTGCTCACGGCCAGCGGCTCTGGCCTTGCGGCGGAAGAACTCCGAGCAGACCCTCAGGAACGGCTTCAGGTCGTCCGCAGCGAAGTAGGCGGTCTCCCGAACGCCGGCCAGCGAGGCGACCCACCGTCGTGTTGTCAGTTTGCCTTCTCGACGATAACGCAGGAACGAATCGAAGTCGCCTCCCTCGACCAGCCATTTCCGGCCGTCGACCTGTTCGGACACGGGTACGGGCTGACCGGTCAGATCCAAGTACAGCGCCCGTACGACGTCGAGGCCATTCTTTGCAACGAACAGCCGGAACGTTGCGCCGATGCGGGGGTTCACGTCGAGGACCTTGTAGCTTCCATCGCGGGCGTCATAGCGATAGCCGATATCGAGGATGCCGCGATAGCCGAGCCGTTTCATCCATTGCCGCGTCGTCTGCTCGACGACGTCGTTCCTGAGACACACGCCCAGACTCGTCACGCCGGTGTAGGGAGGGGTCTGGCGCAGCTTTCGTCCTGTGAAGCTGGCGAGGCAGTCCGAATTGGCGTCGAAGTAGCCGTTGAACATCCAGATGCTGTCGTCGCCGCCCGGAATGTACTCCTGGAGCATCAGGTTGGGATCGGTCAGGTCCTCCATCTCCTGGTAGAGCCGGACGAGCGCGGCCGCGTCCGCCACGATCTCCATTTTGCGGCCGGTCCGCCGTTTGAGCCGGTTGCCGTCGATCCCCTTGAGCATCACGGGGAATGCCGCCTTGTCCGCGAATGCGCGAACGTCCTCGACGCCCGAGGGGAAGGTCACATCCGGCGTGGGGATCGAATCTCGCTTGGCCAGGCGGTGCATCTCCTTCTTGCTCGACAGCGAGAACGCCAGGTTGTCGGGTTGGTTCGGGAGTAGGAAGTGCTCACTCAGCACGTCGTAGGCCTCGGACGCCAGCCGCGCCGTCTCGTCCCATGTCGGGATCAGTACGGCTCGAGACCCGAGCTTCTTTGCGACGCCGGTGAGGTAGTCGACGGTGGCGTCGGCCGTAGCGGTAGCCACGTCGAAGCGGAAACGGCCACGAAGATACTTTGAATACGAGGCCGGCCGGCGAGGGTCGGCGTCGACGGCGTAGACGGGTATCCCCAGCCGCCCGAGACTCCGAATGATGCCGAGACTGCCGTAGTTCTGGGCGCTCAACACCACCACGGGGGTGCTCGTCTCGATCCCGTCGATCGTTGCCGGGCGCCTGGGCCGAGGGGATGCAGCGGGGGTTGGGCCTCCCTCGGCGGTCATGAGGGAGCCGGGTTTGATCGCGGAAGAGATGCCACGTCGACTCCAGGTACTGCCAGGATCAACCGTTCCTACGTTCCTGTCTACACTACCCCGACGCCGGCCGCGAGGCCACTCCGGCGGTGACTGGCCACACCGGAGGTCTTGGCGTCTCGGCGGCTGATGTAGCACCTTGTGGGGGTCGATGATGGCATCGACCTCCACGGGGAGACCGGCGTGCGGCTATCCGGCAGATGACCGTTGAGTCCAGCCCTGCTTGCAGGGCTAGCTGATGCCCATCTGAGCGAGGTTTCGGGATCGGGTATGGTCAGGGCCCGGCCGCGGCGCTTGTGCGGCGGTGGTGAGGACTTCATTTCCACGCGAGCACTGCAAACGCCCAGCTCCGGCGACTCATCGCCGAGCTCCCGAGCGTGACGGCTCGGTGAGGAAACAAGGGAAGCAGCGAGGCTCCAGGCCGCCGCAACCGACTTGATCGCGGTTCCCGAGCTCGATACCGAGGTCGCCTTCGAGGTCGGCCTCCTGCTCGACCAGTATGACCAGCTCGAGAGTCAGATCGAGACCGCCGACCGGCACGTGGCCCCGCTGCTTGACGGCGAGATCGCCTGTCGCCTCCGGACGATCCCAGGCGTCGGCCCGGCGGTCGGGGCGACGCTCATCGCCGAGATCGGGGACATCAGACGGTTCAGCGACTTTGACCAGCTCCTCGCGTACGCCGGCGTCCACCCGGCCGAGCGCAGCTCCGGTCGGACGGCGCCAACCCTGAGACTGCCTGGCACATGTCGAAGGCGGGCAACAGCCACCTCCGTGCGGCGGCCTGTCGGATGTCCGTCGGCGGCCTCCAGCACAACCCGGTCATCGCTGCCCACGAAGCTCGCAAGCGCGTCGCCGGCAAGACCAAGATGAACGCACTCGGCCACTGCATGCGCAAGCCTCAGCATCGTCTGGGGCGTCTGGCGCAAGGTTCGGGACTTCGACCCAAGATGGGGATCCCACACTTGACAGGACCCTGTGGGATCTAGACCTGGCCGGGGACCTTCCGCAGCAGCCGGCGGGCCAGCGTGACGGTCGTCCCCGCGGCGAACCGGATGTCGCTCCATCTCGGGATCCAGAAGTCGAGCCGGCCAGCGTGGGCGAATCGGGCCGCAATGATCGTGAAGGCGATCGACGAGGCCGTGTAAGAGATCAGGGATGAAGCCGCCGCCCCCAGGATGCCGAACCTCGGGATGAGGACGAGGTTCACGGCAACGTTGAGGACGAACGAGATGACATTCACGGCCGACGTCAAGCCGGTCCTGCCCAGCCCTGACAGATAGCCACTCAGGACCTTGGCGATGCTCAGTGCGACGACCCCGGGAAGAAGGACATAGAGCGCCGGCAGTGCCGGCGTGAACGCCGGCAGGAAGACCGAGATCAAGACCGTTGCGACCGGCACCAGCGCCAGCCCGAAGCCGGCCGTCATGAGCAGCGTGACCCGCGACACCATCGGCACCTGCCGATCGGAATCCTCTCGCGGCGAGCCGGCCACGTGCGGGAAGAGGAGGATCGACACGGCATTCGGGAAGAAGAACACCATCTCGGCCATCGACACCCCCATGCTGTAGTAGCCCAGTGGCGCCGATGCGTCGACGAGAAGAAAGGCTAGGATGAAGACGTCGGCCCGGTAGCTGAAGAACTGGGTGAGGGCGCCCGGCCAGAGCGGCAATCCGTACTTGAACAGATCGCGTACGGGCACCGTCTTCGAATCCTGACTGTGCGCGGTCACCCGTGCCGCCGCCGCCAGGAAGCCACCGGCCTGAAGGCAGGTGATCGCCAGAAACACGCCGAGTGCCCCAACGAGCCCGAGCCCGAGCGTGGCGACAACCACGACGAGGAGAACGCTGTAGGCGATCACCTGGGTGATGTTCACTCCCGCGTACCAGCGAACGGCCTGGCGACCGAGGACGATGCCCGTCGTGAAGGTGGCGTTCAGGGCAATCGGCAGTGCGAACAGGGCGAACACGATCTGGCCGGACTCGAGCCCGGCCAAGAACGTCGCCCTGAGCACAGGCAGGAGCGCGACGGTGACGGCGAATGCTGGCAGGGCGATGGCGGCCGTGAGGAACAGCGTCTTTCGGGTGAGCCCTCGTGTCTCGCCCCGGGCGGCATAGAAGCCGAACGCCTGCGGCAGCCCCAGCTGGGTCAGCACCATGATCGTCGACGGCAGCAGGGTGAGCAGGTAGTAGTCGCCCTTGGCGCTTGGCCCGAGAAGGCGAGCCAGCACGAAGCCGTTGAAGATCCCGACGCCGGCCGTGACGACCTGGGCCACGAACAGAACGACGACCCGGTCGGAGAAGGGCTGGCCCAAGGCCTCGGCCCGCCGGCTACCGCTCATTCGGAGCGGCTTGGAATATGCGGCTGATCGGCCAGTTCGACTCGCGGTTGCCGATGCCACCGAGCTCCACGGGCATCACGGACCTGCGCCCGGCCGCATGCGGGCGGACGACCGTCGAGCGGATCTGAATACGCGGGAGGTCATTTGCGGCGTGCTTTCTCCGCTGTCGATCGGTGGCCAAGGATATAGTCGCCATGTTCACGGCCCCGCGTTCGAGCCCGAAGGTCGGGACGTCGGCGGCCGGGAGGAGTCCCCGACCTAACGATGAAGGCTGCCATCACCCTGGAAAACTCGAGCCCTCGTCGTCGTGTGGTCTGGATCGTAAACCAGTACGCGGGCTCTCCTGCTCACGGAATGGAATACCGCCACTACGAGCTCGGGCGCGAGCTCGTTCGTCTGGGTATGACCGTGGTGGTCGTCTCCGGCTCGTACTCTCATCTGTTCACACACCAGCCGTCGACCACCGGAGGCTACACCTTCGAGGACGTCGGAGGACTCACCTACTGCTGGGTGAGAGTCCCGATCTACCGGCGGGCGATGAGCCTCGGGCGTGTCTTCAACATGATCGTCTTCATGCTGAGGCTCTACAGGCTGCCGCTGGGCCGCCTCCCGATCCCCGATGCGATCGTCGTGTCGTCCCCGTCGCTGTTCCCGATCAGGCCGGCCGAGCGATGGGCGAGGCGCTGGGGCTGTCGGCTTGTGTTCGAGGTTCGCGACCTCTGGCCCCTCACGTTGCAGGAGCTTGGCGGGTTGTCTGATCGCCACCCGCTGGTTGCCGTGATGAGCTGGTTCGAGAACCATGCCTACCGCGTGGCGGACGCAGTCGTCTGCGTCCTCCCGGCAGCTGGCCCTCACCTCGAGGCTCACGGGATGTCGCCCTCGAAGCTGCGGGTGATCCCCAACGGAGTGAGCGAGGATGCCCTCGCGGAGCCGACGACCGGACCGCCCGCCACCGTTCGCGCGGCAACCGTGGTCGGCAACTTCACGGTCGGCTTCGTCGGCACGCTCGGGATGGCGAACGCCCTCGATGCGCTGATCGGGGCCGCCCGCCTTCTCGTCGACGAGGACATCCGAGTCGTTATCGTGGGTCAGGGTCCCGACGAGGAGCGCCTGCGTGCCCTGGCTGCGGGCCTCGCCAACGTCGAGTTCACCGGGGCCGTGGCCAAGACGGACGTCCCGGCGACGCTTCGGCTGCTCGACGCGTGCTACGTCGGCTATCACCGAAGCCCGCTCTATCGGTTCGGGATTGCACCGAACAAGGTCTATGACTACATGGCCGCCGGGCGCCCGATCATCCTCGCAGCGGAGGCATCCAACGACGTGGTCCACGACGCGAGCTGCGGGTTGACCGTCCCGCCCGATGATCCAGTGGCTCTGGCCGAGGCCATCCGGTCGCTCCGGGCGATGCCCGCGGCGGAGCTCGCTCAGCTCGGTACGAACGGACGGGCATACGTCGAACGTGAGCACACCTACGGGAGCCTCGCCCGGCGCTACCTCTCCGTGCTCGAAGGGAGCGCGGAGTGAACGCCGACCCGCGCGACCTGTTTCGAACCCGGATCGGCGAGTCTCTCGGCGTTGACCCGGATCACGTGACGCTCTTCGCCAAGGGCCGCGTTGCCCTCTACGCGATCCTCCGCGCGCTCGACGTCGGGCCGGGCGACGAGGTGATCCTGCCTGCCTTCACGTGCGTCGCGGTGCCGAACGCAATCCTCTATGCCGGCGCACTCCCGGTCTATGTCGACATCGATGCCGCGACGTACACGATCGATCCGGCGGCCGTCGAAGCTGCGATCAGCCCGAGGACGCGGGTCGTCCTCGCTCAGAACACGTTCGGCCTGTCGGCCGACCTCGACCGCCTGGAGGTGGTTGCGGAGCGGCATAGCCTGACCATCGTCGACGACTGCACCCACGGCCTCGGCGGGCAGTACGGTGGGCGGCCGAACGGTTCGACCGCCGCGGTCTCGTTCTTCTCGACCCAGTGGAGCAAGCCGCTGTCGACCGGCCTTGGCGGGTTCGCCGTCGCCCTTGAGGGGACGATCGCCGCTCGTCTCCGTCGCCTCGAGGAGGCCACCCCGGAGCCTGCGCCCGTCCGCGTCGCCGCCCTTCGAGCGCTCGTCCTCGGAGCCGAGCGTGCCGGCCATGGCCGGCTGTTTCGGGGAGGCCGGTCGACCTATCGGGCGATGAGCCGGCTGGGTGTCGTGCCGAGTTCGTCGAATCGCGACGAGCTCAACGGGATCGACATGCCCGACGGCTTCCTCGTCAGGCTGTCGCGATGGCAGGCCCGGATCGGAGCTGAACGCATCAAGCACCTCGGGGCCGAGGTGGCGCGGCGTCGATCGATCGCTCGACAGTATTCCGACTGGCTGTCCGGCCACGACCGAACCGCGGCGGCGGAGCCGGCCGGGACATCACATTCCTTTCTTCGGTATCCGCTGCGGGTCAGCGGCCGGACGGCGTTCGCCGCCGCGGCCGAGCGCGCCGGGATCGATCTTGGGGATTGGTTCGTTTCGCCCCTTCATCCGATCACTTCGGGTCTCGATCGTTGGGGCTATCGCACCGGTACGGCTCCGGTGGCCGAGGCCGCCTGCTCGGAGATCGTCAACCTGCCGACGGACCCGTCGCTGTCCGAGCGCGACATCGAGCGGGTCCTCGATCTTCTGGCAGCCGAGTTCGACCAAATTCGGTGATGTTCCCCGGGATCTTCGCGTCTACAATCGGGCAATGCCCAAAGGCGTCACGAGGATGACCCAATTCGATCTTCGTGTCGCCGTCGCGACAGAGGTCCCCCTCGTCCGCTGGCAGGCTCGCTGCATCGAATCGCTCGCCGAGGTGCCGGGCGTCACCGTCGAACGTTGGGTCCAGGTCTCGCCTGGCCGGTTGCACGGCGGTGCACGAAGTGGTTCCGGGGCGGTCGGGATCGTGCCCATCCCGAGTGTGCTTCGCCAGCTCGGACCTGACGCGGCGCCTCAGTTGTCGGCTCAATCGGCGCTCAACGGCAAGGTCGACATCCTGCTGGATCTGACGGGTCGCGGCGTGGCCCTGCCCGTTCCGTGGGCATCCGAAGTGTGGCGCTTCCGCTACGGCGAGGCCATGTCGGCGGATCCGGCAAGAGCAGCCCTCATCGACTTCGTCCGAACCCCGGGTCGCACGCGGGTCGCCCTAGTTGTCGAGCCGAGTCGTGAGGTCGTCAGGGAAGGCTGGCTCTCCTGGTGGCGCGGCGAGCAGCTCGATCGGATCCTGCTCGACCCCGCCGACTGGCCCGCCATGGCCGCGCTCGACCGGACGAACCCGACGATGGGGGAGGACGCCGGTTCCGGGCCCCGAGAGGATGACACCGACGCGCGTCGAGCCGGGTTGACACGGCGACTCGGGCGAGGCTCCGGGCTGCCTTGGCCAGTCCTGCAGGTCGCCGCCGCCACCCGGCGGGTGGCGAAGGCGGCCAGCACACTCATGCGACACGACGATTGGCACATCGGGATCGTCGAGGCGCCCATCGAGAGCGTCGTCGCCCCGGGTGGCGACCTCCTGGTCACGTGGCTGCCCGGCCGGCGTGGCCGGTTTGCCGCCGACCCGTTCGGGCTGGAGCGGGATGGCGTGCTCCACGTGTTCTTCGAGGACTTCGACCAGCACGTTGCACGGGGCACGATCAGCCACGTCGAGATTGCCGCGGACGGGACCGTCGGGGATCCCGAACCCGTCCTGGACCCGGGTGTCCATACCTCCTATCCGTTCCTGGTGGAGCATCAGGGTGCGACTTTTCTGCTACCCGAGACCGCTGCCGCGCAGAGGCTGGTGCTCTATGAGGCCGTGGACTTTCCTCTCCGGTGGCAGCCGGCTGTCACGATGCTCGACGGCATCCCGGTGGTCGATGCGTCGGTCATCGAATACGCCGGCCGCTGGTGGATGTTCGCGACGCGTCTCGACCGTGGCGCCAACCACAACCTGTTCATCTGGCATGCCTCCGAGCTCACCGGTCCGTGGATGCCGCACGCGGCCAATCCGGTCAAGACGGACGCGCGTTCCTCGCGATCGGGTGGCACGCCGTTCGTGTCCGACGGCAAGCTCTACCGGCCGAGCCAGGACAACTCGCTCGTTTACGGAGGCCGGATCGTCGTGAACGAGGTCCAGATTCTCTCGCCGCGCGCTTTCGTCGAGCGACCGGTCGGGGCGGTCGGGCCGTCGCCCGGCTCGCCCTACCCGAACGGCCTTCATACGCTTTCCCGGGCCGGGACGCGAACGCTGATCGACGGAAACACGCGCCACTTCGTGAAAGAGACCTTCAGGCACGACCTGGCCGTCAGGCTGCGTTGGCGGGGACCCAAGAACGAGGCCTGATGCGATGGCATTGAGGGCCCTGCGGAATCGCGTCTACGCCGACTTCATCATGCCGTCGAGACTCGGTTTATACCGGGGCCTGCTCCGGCTGGCAAACGGCGCGGATTACCGGGTCCTGTCGATCGAGAGCTTCTGGCAACTGATCGTCGACGGCGCCGTCGATCCGGCGCGCCGCTACCTGATCCTCCGGCACGATATCGACACCGATCCTGAGACTGCGGCCGCGATGTGGGCGATCGAGCGGCGTCTCGGGATTGACGGGTCGTTCTTCTTTCGTTTGTCGACGCTCGACCAAGGACTCATGCAGGCCATCGGGGAGGCCGGCGGCCAGGCTAGCTACCACTTCGAGGAGCTCGCCACCATCGCCAAACAGAGGCACCTCCGACACCCCGCTGACGTGCTGGCCCACCTGCCGGAGGCGCGGGCCCGGTTCAGTGAGAACCTGCAGCACCTGCGAGCGTCGACCGGCCTGCCCATGCGTGTGGTCGCGTCTCATGGCGACTTCGTCAATCGGGCGGTTGGCATCGCCAACCGGGCGATCCTCGAGGACCCAGCGTTCCGGCGAGAGGTTGGCGTGGAGTTGGAGGTCTACGACGACGCCCTAATGGGCCACGTCACCAGTCGCCATTCGGACACTCATCATCCTCGCTACTGGGTCAGCGGGGAGCCGGCCGACGCCATCGAGCGACGGGAGGCCGTCATCCATGTCCTGGTTCACCCTCGCCACTGGCATGCCCGTCGCCTCGTAAATGCCGGCGACGACATCCGACGCGTCTGGGACGGTCTCCGCTACCGGCTTCCAGCTCGGTCGAGCTCACCGGGGCTCGTTGCCACGCCTACTCCACCCGGAACGCCCGACGGCGCTGACGTGGACGCGCGGGCCCGATGACCGGCCGACCGTCGGCGGGTCTTCGGGTGGCGATGGCCCTCTACGCCGATGTCACCTATGACAGCCGGGTGCAGCGGGAGGCGGAGGCACTCTGTCGGGCTGGCCATTCGGTCACGATCTACTGTCTGTCCGGAGCCGCCCCAGTCGGGTCGTCGTTCGCGGTCGTGGCGTCCAAGCCGACCGTCTCGGCCGTCCTGCCCGATGGCAGCAGCCCCTTCCTCAGGGTCGAGACGTCGTTTGTGCTCGGCAGGATTGCGAGCCGTTCCCGGTGGATCGTCGGCTACGTCCGGAACATCCGCGCCTGGGGCCGCTGGGCGGTGGCGACAGCCGGCACCGTCGACGTCTGGCATGCCCATGACCTGACGGGGCTGCTGGCCGTCGGCCCACTCGTGAAGGCGCCGGCCCGGTTGATCTATGACAGTCACGAGATCTTCATGGAGACTGGCACGGCCGAACGCCTGCCCGGGCTCCTTCGCCGCGCCCTCTCGGCATATGAGCGGCGGCTTGCTCAGCGAGCGGTCGCCCTGATCACCGTCAACGACCACTATGGCGAGGTTCTCAACCGGCGGCTTCGACCGCGCCGTATCGTCTTCGTCCGGAACTGCCCACCGCGATGGACGCCGGCCGCACCGATCGGATCACGACTGCGCGACGCGACTGGCGTGGCGGCCGCGGTTCCGCTGATCCTGTACCACGGTAGCTTCACTCGCCATCGTGGGATCGAGCAGCTGGCCGAAGCGATGCTGGAACCGGGGCTCGCGTCAGCGCACCTGGCGCTCCTCGGCTTCGGTGGGACGCGCGGCGAGCTCGAGGACCTCGTGCGCAAGCCGCGTTTCGAAGGACGGCTTCATCTGCTCGACGCCGTCCCGCCTGGCGAGCTGCTGGAGTGGGTCGCAGGCGCCGACGTGGACGTTATCCCGCTCCAGCGCTCGACCCTGAATCACTGGCTATGCACGCCTAACAAGCTATGGGAGAGTCTTGCCGCCGGAGTGCCGGTCGTCGTTAGCGACTTTCCCGCGATGCGTCCGATCGTCCTCGATGACCCGTCGGGAGAGCTCGGGGCGGTCTGCGACCCGGCCGATCCGGCGTCGATCGCCTCGGCGATACGCGGGATCGTCGAACTGCCGCCAGAGGCGCAGACGCAGCTGCGGGCAAAATGCCTCGAGGCGGCCCACACCCGATGGAACTGGGAGCGGGAGTCGGCGAAACTGGTCGAACTATACGGGGAGCTGGATCGCGTCGACTGACCGTTGCCGTGCACTCATGTACAGTAGCCCGACAAGCTCAGCACGCTCCGAGGGTCCCATCGTGGCCGACCGCCGCATAGACCGCGAGTCATGGGTCGAGGTTCTCCATCCGGGCATCGCCCGGGTGGCCGTCGTTCCGGAGGTCTCCTCGATCGCGGCGCCGCGATGACGGAGCGGCCGGCAGACTATCTTCCATTCGCCCGTCCCTCGATCACCGAGCGTGAGAAGGCCGCCGTCCTCGAGGTCCTCGACTCCGGCTGGCTGACCACCGGCCCGTTATCCAAGACCTTCGAGGAGCGGTTCGCGGCGACGGTCGGGTCGCGTCACGCCATCGCCCTGAACTCGGCGACGGCGGCGCTCCACCTGGCCCTCGAGGCCATAGGCGTCGGGCCAGAGGATGAGGTCATCGTGCCGACTTGGACGTTCGCGGCCAGCGCCGAGGTCGTCGCCTACCGCGGCGCCCGCCCGGTCCTCGTCGACGTCGACGCGGCCACGCTCAATGCGACGCCGGAGGCGATCCTGGCGGCCGTGACCCCGCGGACCCGGGCTGTCGTCGTCGTTCACGTCGCCGGCCGGCCCATCGAGATCGATCGACTCGTCGCCCTGCTCAAACCGCTTGGCATCGGGATCGTCGAGGACGCCGCCCACGCCTTTCCGAGCCGAGTGGGCGGTCCGGACGGTCGATACGCCGGCACGTTCGGCACGGCCGGCGCCTACTCGTTCTATGCCACGAAGACGATCACGACCGGCGAGGGCGGGATGCTCGTGACCGACGACCCCGCGATCGCCGATCGGGCCCGGCTCATGTCGCTGCACGGCATCAGCCGGACCCCCTGGAACCGCTACGCCGCGAGCGGCTCGTGGTACTACGAGATCGAGGACGTCGGCTACAAGTACAACATGACCGACATCGCGGCCGCCCTCGGTCTGGTCCAGCTCGAGCGGGCGGAGGAGCTGCTCGACGCTCGCCGCGAGCTGGCCGGCCGCTATTCCGCGTGTCTTCGTGAGTCGGAGGCCGCGGACCTGATCGAGACCCCGACCGAAGCTCCAGACGGATCTCACGCCTGGCATCTCTACGTCATCCGCCTCGCTCTCGATCGGTTGCAGGTCGATCGCGGGCAGGTCATCGACGGGCTCAAGGAGCTCGGGATCGGGACCAGCGTCCACTTCATCCCGCTCCACCTTCACCCGTACTACCGGCGGCGCTGGGGATACCGTCCCGAAGACTGCCCGGTTGCGACGGCGGAGTACGAGCGAGTGATCTCGCTGCCGCTCTGGCCCGGCATGTCGGGCAACGACATCGATCGAGTCGTAAGTGGCCTCGAGGTTGTCCTCGGATCAGGCCGTCGCTCGAAGACCGCGGCGATGGCCGTCGACGCCGGGCTGGGGCTGATGTCAGCCGCCGAACTGCCGCACGTCTAGGCAAGCCAGGTGGCGTTCGACGATTTCCACGATTTCATCGCGTACCTCGCCGACTATGCCTGGTTCTGGCCCGGTGTGGCCACCTCGATCGTTCTCGGCATCGTGCTGAGCCGTCGGGTCGCACGGGCCTTGAAGGTCCGGAGGACCGTCGCCATGACGCTCCTCCTCAGCCTCGGGCTTATCGCCTCGGCCACCCTGACGCCCAGCCGCGAGGCGGTGAGATTCGGCACGATCGGGAGTGGATCGTGTGATCTCGGTCGGATCGGGCCGGCGTCCCTGGCGGAGCTTCTCGCATTCGGCGACCCGACCCTCAACGTCCTGCTGTTCATCCCGCTGGGAGTGGTCATTGGCCTCTTCCCGGCGTCCCGCCGGAAGGTTGTTCTCGTGGTCGCGGCCCTCGCCCTCCCGTTCGCGATCGAGACGATCCAGCTGCTCACGAGAGGCCTCGACCGGGCCTGTCAGAGCTCGGACGTTTCGGACAACCTGACCGGGCTGGTCATCGGGCTGCTCGTCGGGCTGGTCGTCGGCGTCGTGGCCCGACGCCTGGCGCAATCGGCGAGCGGCAGCGGCCGGGAAGATGACGGGATAGAGCCCTGAGGCGGTCTCAACGGCGGCTCAGCCGGCGGGCGGCTCCGACGGTCTGCCGAGGACCGCACCGATCGTCCGAAGGAGGATCTTGAGGTCAAGCAGCGTCGTCCGGCGGTCGAGATACTCGGCGTCGAGCCGAAGCTTCGCCGGCAGGATCTCCTCGCGATAGCGGCGTTCGGGATCATCGCCCATGAGCAACTCGGCCTCGTCGTGGAACTGGAGCTGGGCGAGGCCGGTGATACCGGGCTTCGCGGAGAAGACCCGCCGATGGAGCGGATCGGTCATGTCGACGAATGCCGGGTCCTCTGGCCGCGGGCCCACGAGTGACATCTCCCCGTGGACGACGTTGACCAGCTGGGGCAGCTCGTCGAGCCGGTAACGACGGAGGATTCGACCGAGGGGCGTCACCCGGGGATCGTCGCGCCCGGTCAGCCGCGGGCCATCGGTGCTCACGACCATTGTCCGGATCTTGAAGACGCTGATGATCCTGCCGCCCTCGCCAACCCGGCGGGCGCGATGGAGGATGGGCCCAGGATCGCGGGACAGTCTCGTCGCCACGACGACGCCTGCCAGGATCGGGCTGGCCGCGGCGAGACCGAGCAATCCCAGGATGAGGTCAAATGCCCGCTTGGAGTCCACGTCGTATCCCCGCAGGATGGCGCGGCCGGACCCGATCCGGACGGTCAGTCCTCACGCAGCTCCCAGCGAAACCGCTCCTCGCGCTCGACCGGTGACTCGAGCTGGCTGTAGATCCCACCGTGATAGAGCGGCAGCGGCGCGTCGCGGGGGTTGAGCCAGACCGGCTCGAGGAGACCGAGGAAGACGGAATGGGAGTAGGCCGCATAGGACGTGTCGGTCAGTCGCTGGTCGATCGACGACAAGTTCACCCCGAACCGACCGCGGGCTGTGATCTCGGTGTGGGCGCGAGATTCCCAGTATATGCACACTAGCAGCGACGGCGGATCGGCCGACAGCGAGCACATCGACGTGGCCGTCATGCCACATGGCGAAGCCTCGGAATCGAGATACGTCAATACGACTACCTGAGCAACGTGCCGTCTGAACGCCTGTCGGAAGAGGTCGCTATCACTCATCGAATCGGCTCCGCTATGTCGCGTGTCCGACGTTCCGTATGGCCTGCCAGGCCGATGCCTCGTCCCAGATCCCAGGGTGATCGCCAGGGGGTCCATAGATGCGGCGAGGAGCTGATGTCATCAACCTCGTGGGAGAACCAGAGCTAGGCGGAGCGGCAGCAGCTCCATTCCATCGTCAGGCAATCCGGTGCGTGCAGCACCTGCACTTGCATCGGATGCATCGGAAGTACTGGTCGGGCGCTCCCGTTTCGACTATTCTGCCGACTCCGGGGTTGTCCCGTTTGTTGGTCTTCATATCTCTCAGGCTTCATCCGCCCCCGGTCTCGGGTCCGATCGCACCATCGGCGTCGTCGCGCCGCTTCCCGCCGAACGGAGCGCACTGCCCGCACATACGGGAGGTCGACCGGACGGGCAGGCACACATCGCCGATCCGAATGATCAAGTGGCCCGAGAGCCGATCGCCGTCAAGGTCGAGGGCGACGATCGCGCCAATCTAGTGACGATCACCGGCTGGGTGGATTCCCCGACCGGCCGGAACGACTCGACCATCAGGATCGCGGCCAGAACCTCGGCCAGGATCTCGTCGAGACCAGGTAGGAATCCCGTTCGCCAGAAGCTGGAGGATCTGTGACCCAGAACCGCTGCGTGGCCGTTATCGGACTCGGGTATACCGGTCTGCCGCTGGCGATCGCCTTCGTGGAGGCCGGGCTCGAGGTTGAGGGCATCGACGCGTTCCCGGGCCGTGTGGCCGAGCTAAATGCCCGGACGTCCCCGATCGATGATGTCTCCGACGAGCGCCTCTCGGCCGCCCTCGACGCCGGGCTGCGTGTCGTGTCACCCGCGGACGCTCGGGCTTCGGACGCCGATGCGATCTTCGTCTGCGTGCCGACGCCGATCACGGCGACGAAGGACCCCGATCTGGGCCCCGTGTTGAGCGCAGCCGAGTTCGTCCGCGACCACCTGCGCCGGGGGCAGCTCATCGTGCTCCAGTCGACGACGTTCCCGGGCACCACGAGCGGCGCATTTCGCGAGGTTCTGGAGCGCAGCGGGCTGGTCGCCGGCAAGGACTTCGACCTGGCCTACGCTCCGGAGCGGGTCAACCCCGGCGATCCGGCAAGCGCCGCCAAGAACGTGCCTCGGCTGGTCGGCGCGACGACGGCTGCCGCCACCCGGCGCGCGGCCGTGCTCCTCTCGAACATCAACGACCAGGTCGTCGAGCTGTCGTCACCCGACGCTGCCGAACTCGCGAAGCTGCTCGAGAACGTCTTCCGCAACATCAATATCGCGTTTGTCAACCAGCTCGCTCTCCTGTGCGAGCGGATGGGCCTCGACGTCTGGGAGGTGATCGCGGCGGCTGCCACCAAACCGTTCGGCTTCATGAAGTTCACGCCCGGTCCGGGCGTGGGCGGACATTGCATCCCGGTCGATCCCTATTACCTGTCGTGGCGGGCGCGAGAGTTCGATTTCGTTGATCGTTTCATCGAGACCGCGGCCGACATCAACTTCGCGATGCCTCGGCATGTCGTGGATCTGGTCGCGGAGGCTCTCAACGACCACAGGCTCGCCCTGAAGGACGCGAAGGTCGGCGTGCTCGGTGTGGCGTTCAAGGCCAACATCCAGGACGCTCGCAACTCGCCCGCCGCGGACGTGCTCGCGGGCATCGCGGCGCGCGGGGGCGACGTCCGATACCACGATCCCCACGTGGCGACCTTCCGGGACGCCACGGGCGTCATGAGGTCGAGTAGCGATCTCGACGGCCTCCTCGATTGGGCGGACGTCATCGTGGTCGTGACCGCGCACCGGGCGATCGATTGGGAACGGGTCTACGAGCGGGCGGATCTGGTCGTGGACACCGTGGACAACTCCCGCGGCCATTCGGTCCGGCCGCGCCAGGTGCTGCGCCTTGGCGCCGGTTGGTCGAACCGGTCTTGACATCGGCTCAGGACGAGCCCAGCCAGTCGATCGTCAAGGGCAGGATCGCGAGCGCAAAGATCAGGTCGAGAGCGACGCTCTCCGGCCAATGGCCGCAGCCAGAGAGTCCTCACGGCTTTGATCGCGGGTTGGCGCCGCAGGACCGAGAGACTCGAACCCAGGACTGCCGTGGTGCCGTGACGCCGTGGATTCCAGTCCAATAGCAAACGCGACGTGGACCTTGTGAGCTTCCTTGGCTTCCGCGGTCTTCAGCACAGGTTCTCGGTGATCGTGGTCCGCTCCGTTCCCGTGCTCAGCCAACATCCAGTATTTACGCGCACTGGAAATGCGTGGAACGTTGTCGCGACGGGTGACTCGGCCAACCGTACCGGAACGGCCCCGTAATGGTGCGCGCGCGCACCGGTCCCGGGGCGAGATCGTGGCGTCCGGGCCGATAAGTACTAGGCAGGGGGCGCTGATTGTCCTAACGTTCGGGGTCCGAGCCGGCCCCCGGCGCTGAGGAGCGTCGCGGCCTTGCGCACCCCGGCTCTGGGTGCGTTCGCGCGATCGCCGGGGGAATGGCGTCATCTCTTCGAGAGGGCCGCCGCGCAGCTCGGATAGACTGACTGAGGGGTCCATTGGCTGTCCGCCGCACGATCCGGCCGACTTTCCGCCCGTCCGCGCTGCGGCGGGGCGGGGCAGTGGAGGGTGCGCCGGTCCCACCCTCCGACCCGCAGGTCCTCCGGTTCGCGGCGGCGCTTCGAGGACGGTATCTCCTCGCGATCGACCTGGTCGGGATCGTCGTTGCCGCCTACGTCGCGCTCGCGCTCCGCTTCGACCGCTTCAGCGGCCCCATCCTCCTCCCCGCCTTCCCCGTGGTCGTCGGAATCCTCCTTGCCGTCCGCACGAGCACCAACATCCGGTTCGGCCTGTACAGCCGCCGCTGGCGTTT
>Ga0209745_1000505_pt1 | contig 23694 bp, 23 predicted proteins | sample BarGraNGADG00312_FD_184495 | JGI IMG/M metagenome (GOLD analysis project Ga0209745, IMG submission 184495) | Arctic peat soil microbial communities from Barrow, Alaska - Barrow Graham LP Ref core NGADG0004-312 (SPAdes) (version 2) | ecosystem: Environmental > Terrestrial > Soil > Wetlands > Peat...
CCAGGGAGCGAACGGCCGCGTTGATCCTGATGATCCACAGCCTGTGGAATTCGCCCTTCTTGGCCCGCCTGTCTCTGTAGGCGTAGGAGAGAGCCTTCAGAACCGATTCGTTTGCCTTGCGAAAGTGAGTGGTCCGTACTCCCCGGTGCCCCTTAGCGAGGTCGAGGATCTTCTTGTGGCGCTGGTGGGCCGCTACGCCGCGCTTGATTCTAGCCAATGGTGCCTCCTGAGCAAGCAACCGGTCCAGTCTCATGGCCAGGGGGCGTTGATGCTATTGCCCCCGGTGATAAAAGCTGGACCTGGCACGAAAGTACTTCGAACAAATTACCTTGGACCGGAACTGCTGGCCGCGTTATCCTCAGGCGCCGTAAGGTAGGAGCCTCTGGACTCTCTGTCGGTCCGCACCCGACACGGGAAGCATTGCATCGTACTGCCTGGCTGCGCGGGCGGAGCGGTTTCGCCTCAAATGGCTCTTGCCGTGCTTGGTGCGCACCAGCTTGCCGGAACCGGTCACGTGGAAGCGCCGCGCGGTGCCCTTGTGGGTCTTCATCTTAGGCATCGAAAGGGTTTCTCCTGTTGCGACATCTATCAATGGATGGCGATTGGGGAGTATAGCACGAGCCCTCGGCCCCGCGCAAACACTGCCCTCTCCAAGATCCGCTCAACATCAGCTACAGTCCATCGACCTCTCAGTTCCACCGTCGGCATGGTTCACGATAGGGGTGGCAGCTGTAGCGTCGGGGCTCGTCCCCGACGCTACAGACTCACACTGTCACCATCTACCCGCTCTCGTGAACTATGCTCTACCGTCACTGCAACAGCCCCGATTCCGGGCCTCCTCCAAGAGACGGAATGGAAAAGGAGGGCAGAATACATTCCATTCTTCTTTACCATCCACCCCCCGCTTGATGCCCACCGCCATGCTAGGCTAGAATTGTCACACTCTGACCTCAAAGGTGACTCCCCAGTGAAGCTATCCGTAGTGGTTCCCGTGTTCAACGAGTGCGCGAGTCTCCAGGCGATCCTGGAGCAGGTTCGGTCCGCACCCGTGGCTCCCATGGAGCTGGAGATCGTGGCGGTGGACGACTGCTCCACCGATGGCAGCAGGGAGATCCTGAAGTCTGAGGCTCAGCGGGGCGACCTGAAGGTGATTTTCCACGAGGTGAACCAGGGCAAGGGGGCCTCGGTGCGGACCGGCCTGCGGGCCGTTACGGGGGATATCGTGCTGATCCAGGACGCCGACCTGGAATACGACCCGGCCGACTACCCCATCCTTCTCAAGCCGATCCTGGCTGGAAAGACGAAGGTTGTGTACGGCTCTCGGTTCCTGGGCGAGCACAAGGCGATGTACTTCTGGCACTCCCTGGGCAACCGATTCCTCACCCTGGTAACCAACGTCCTTTTCGACACTACGTTGACAGACATGGAGACCTGCTATAAGGTCTTTACCTCTGAGGTGGCCGCCTGCATTGAGCTGAAGTCGCCCCGCTGGGGGTTCGACCCGGAGATCACGGCGCGGATTCTGCGCCATGGATTCCGCATCTACGAGGTGCCCATCTCTTACGCGGGGCGTGAGTACCAGGAAGGCAAAAAGATCACCTGGAAAGACGGCCTCGTGGTCCTCTTTACTCTGCTGCGCTACCGATTCCTTTCCTAGGAGAGCCGTGTGCGCAGGTTCTGGCCCGGCGCGGCAGCGGTCGCGGTCCTTTCCGCACTGGCCGCCATATTCTATCGGGGCATCGTTTTCCAGGGACTGATACTCGGTGATTACGATGCCTTCGTCTATTTCTATCCCCTGCGGCAGTATGCCGCCGATGCCCTGAGAGGGGGGCGGTTTCCGCTCTGGAACCCCGACCTCTTCCTGGGTGCACCCTTCTTCGCCAACGTCCAGACCGCGGTTCTCTACCCCGTCAATCTGCTCTTCCTGGTGCTGTCCACCCCGTACGCCTACTCCGCCACCGTGGTGTTTCACACCCTGCTGGCAGGCACCGGGATGTACCTGTTCGCCCGACGCTCCCTGGGGGTGTCTCTGCTGCCGGGGCTGATGTCCGCGGTCACCTTCATGTTCAGCGGCTTCATCACTGGGCAGGTGGGACACATCAATCAGTTGACCGTTGCCGCGTGGCTGCCTGTGCTTTTGGTGGTCTTCGACGAGGCGGTGAGACGACGCAGCCTGTCCCTGGCTCTGGCTGCAGGGGTGGTTGGATCCCTGCAGTTGCTGGCGGGCCACACCCAGGAGTGGTACTTCAGCACCGTCACCCTGGGGTTGCTGGCCCTCTGGCGTTTTGTGCTCCCTCTGCCCGCGAGGCCGGATGCCCCCAAGGTTCGGCCGTTGTTCTCACGTATGGTTCCCCTGCTGTTTCTCGGGGTAGCCGGCGTTCTGGAGATCGGGCTCACCGCAATCCAGGTTCTGCCCACCCTGGAGCTATCGGCCGAGTCGGTCCGCGGGGGCGGGATGAGCTACTCGGAGGTGGTGTCCTTCTCCCTCCCTCCATCCACCGCGCTCTTTACCCTGCTGCCCAACTATCCCACGGAGATGTTCAGCGAGTACGTCGGCTACGTGGGGATCATCCCGCTGGTGCTGGCCATCATCGCCGTCATCACCTGGTCGCTTAGACCGGTGACGGCTTTCATGGTGGGGATATCCTGCCTTGGTCTGTTCATGGCCATCGGTGGCTACAACCCGCTCTATCCGGAGTTAGTCCGGCACGTTCCTGGGCTTGCCCTCTTCCGGGTGCCGGCCAGATGGCTGCTTGTGTACACCTTCGGCATGGCCGGCCTGGCCGGTCTGGGCGCCCAGGTGGCCATAGACATGGGGGACCGCCACCTGGCTCCGGTGGCTCGCCGTTTCAGGGAGAAGCTTCCCTCTCTGTCGATGTTTGCGGCGGCGCTGCTCGTCCTGGTGGCCGCCTCTGGGTGCCTGGCCTTCCTCTACCGCATCTCGACGCCGCGTCCCAACTTCGGTCAAATCCAGCTCTGGGGGGCTCTGGCCGCCCTTTGTCTCGCAATGGTGGCCCTGTCGGCCCTCGGGCGTCGCGTCGCCTGGGTCGCGGTCTCGCTGCTCATCGCGGTGGTGGCCGGCGAGCTGTACGCGGCCGGCGAGCAGACCCCAATCCGGCGCCCCGTTCCTGTCGAGGCATACAAGCCGGAGCGCACCAGCATCTCCTACCTCCTGAGCGAGATGGGGAAATGGGGGGAGGTGCCTGGGAGGCTGCTCAGCTTTGCTGCAGACTCATACGAGGTGAAGGAGACGCCGGACTACAAGAAGGAGTACAGCTGGCTTGACCCGGAGGCGCTGACCCAATTCATGGTGGACATCAAGTTGAGTGAGGTGATGGCGGCCAACATCCCAATGGAGTACGGTGTGGAGACTGTGGACGGATACGACGGGGGCATCCTGCCGTTGAAGCGGTACGGGGAGCTGAAATCCATCCTGTTGCCCACTCCCGGGCTCCCGCCCGACGGCCAGATCCGGAGAAACCTACAGTATGCCCCACCGTTCCGGTTGCTCGATCTGCTCAACGTTCGGTTCATCCTCAATAGCAAGATCCAGGACACGAAGATGGACGGGGTGTATTACGATCGAGCCTTCAGCATGATCCTGAACTCCGGGGATGTGGGCCGGCTGCAGCATCTGCCTGCCGGAAAGACCACCTCCATAGGGTTGATCTCCAGCACGGAGGGTGCCAGGGAGATGCAGGACGGCGCTGGTGCAGCCGCGCTCTCAGTCAAGGATGCCTCCGGAATGACCTACAACTTTACGATTCGGATGGGCATGGAGACCGGTGAGACCCCTGAGCGGGACAAGGAATCCAAGCCACCCGCTCACAGCAAGCCACAGCTAGTACCGTCCTGGATCCCCACGGAGCTCTCCACCGAGTACTATGCAAAGATTCCTCTGCCGCTGCCGATGGATGTGAAGGAGATCTCCATCACCGACGCAATGCAGTCCGCCAAGATCCGGCTGCGTGCTATCACTCTGATCGACGACCCGGGCGGCACCAGTGCGCCGCTGGTGATGTCGGACCGATTGGACCGGCAGCTGTTTTTCGATACGAAGGTGTACACCTATCGGGACCCGTTGCCCAGGGCCTTCATGGTCAACAACACGGTGGTGCGCAACGATGACGTTGCACTGGAGACGATGCGCGATTCTGACTGGGCGCTGGACCAGGTTGGCGTTCTGGCGCCTTCGGCCACGGCCAGGACCATATCCCGTCCGTTGAACAGCACTGCGCCCCGGCCCGAGGTGCAGTTGAAGAGCTACGAGCCGGAGGAGATCGTGGCCGAGGTGTCCGCCCAGCAAGATGGCTACCTGGTGCTGCTGGACGCCTTCTATCCTGGATGGACGGCGGATGTGGACGGTGTGGACACTCCCATTGAGAGGGCGGATCACTCCTTCCGTGGGGTCTACGTGACCCCTGGGAAACACACCGTGGTTCTCAGATATGCCCCCCGCTCCTTCCAGATCGGGTCCTACGTGTCCGCGGGGAGTGCGGGTCTGCTGCTGTTTGCGCTGCTGATTCTGCGGTTCCGCTGGGGCCTCAGGCCGTGGCACCCGCGCTGCTAAATGGTATAATCAAGAGGAGGTGAAGACCAGTGAACATACTCAACCGGATTCTCGTCTGTCTATTCCTGCTCGTTTTCACGGTGTCTGCGCTTCTGGTAGCACTGCTGCCCAAAATTGTGATCGAGAACTTGCGCTATGCCCTGAATGTGGCCGACCTCAACCTCGGATCCGCAACTCAGCTTATCGGGGCGGTGCTGGGGCTTCTGGTTGCCGTGGGTGCTGTCCTGCTACTTGTTGCCGAGCTGAGGCCTTCCGCCCGTCAGTCGGTGGTCGTGGCCCAGAGTGCCACGGGCACGGCCGAGCTGACCACGGAGTCGGTGGCGCTTCGGGTGAAGAGGGTCGCCGAGTCGATCAGCGGTATCCGCGAGGCCTCGCCAGCCATTCGCAGCCACGGGAAGAGCGTGGGGATACTGCTGCGGCTCTCCACCGACCCTGACGTCGACCTCCCTCAGAAGACCGAGGAGGTGATGACGGCTGTCCGGGCGGAGACCGAAACGAAGATGGGTATCCCCGTCAAGTCGCTGCGGGTCACTGTTAAGCATGGTTCCCAGGGGCGCAGCCAGGGCAACACGGATCAGGCCGGCAAAGGGCTCGACTCTTTTCGTGGCTGACGACTTGGGTTTCCCTTCCGTGGATTACCCGATCAGGGAGCTGGCAGGTCATCTTGTGGCAGTGCTGTTCGTCTCCGGCGGCCCGCTGAGGCTGGAGGAGGCGGCCAAGGCTATGGGCGTCAGCGCGGCCGCCCTGCACGAGCCTCTCCAACTGCTGCGCGAGGAGCCCCCCCTTGGTCTGATGTTACTGCGCCACGGCGACGAGTTGGAGCTGGTCAGCCACCCGCGATCCGCCGCGTACGTTCAGGCGCTGCTGGGGTTGGACCGTCCGGTGAGGCTATCCCGTGCCGCCTTGGAGACCCTTGCAATCGTCGCCTACCGGCAGTCGGTCACCCGTGGCGATGTGGAAAACGTGAGGGGTGTCAACTCGGACAGTGCCGTCACAACCCTCCTCAACCGTGGCCTGATCGCCGAGGTCGGTCGTAAGGAGACCGTTGGCCGGCCTTCCTTGTACTCCACCACCCCCGAGTTCCTGCAACACCTGGGCATCGACAGCCTGGGTGCCATGCCTTCCCTGCCGGAGTAGATCCCCGGATATTCACCACGAGCGGGCTTCGTCACTTGGCTGGACCATTGTGGGCCAAAGCGCTGCCCATTTGCCGTTCTTGGCGCTCGCATCCTAATGGACGACGTACGGGCGTCGCGGCAGCGGGGCGAGATTCTCGTCCTGAGGCCCAATGCTCCCTTGTCGTTCCGCATAACCTTCCAATCCATGCTCCATGCCAACGCCCGGCCTTCCGCCCGTGGAAAGTCGCCAGCTACTTGGAGTATGGGGTATCCTTCATGTGCTTGGGCTTAACGCCGCCCATTCTGGGAGGACCCTCCCCGGACGGGGATGTCGGAGGGACGCGGGTTGGAGAAGTACGACATTGTGGTGGTTGGTGGTGGCGAGTGCGGACTGGCCGCCGCGAAGCAGGGTGCTGATCTTGGGGCAAGAGTCGCTCTCGCGGAGCCGGGAGCAATGGGGGGAACCTGCCTTAACAGAGGGTGCATCCCCAAGAAGGCTCTGGTCAGGTCAGCCTACATCTATTATCTGATGGGGGAAGCCGTAGACTTCGGTGTCCGGTCCCTCGTCCCCGCCCTGGACTGGCAAATGGTGATAGAGCGAAAAGACCGGTTGGTCAGGCAACTGGAACGGGAGAAGCGTCGCTCCTTGGAGGCTCGATCCATTCCCGTTCTGCGCGGAAGAGCCAGCTTCCTTTCCCCGCACGATCTGACGGTGGGGGAGGTCCTCGTCCAGGCAGACAATATTGTCCTGGCAGTTGGTTCCAGGGTGGCGAGCATCCCGGTGCCAGGCGCGGAGTTGGCGATGACCAGTGACCATGCCCTGGCGATGCGAGAGCTCCCGGAATCGGTGCTGATTGTTGGTGGCGGGGTTATCGCCATGGAGTTCGCCCACATCTGGAACCGCGCCGGCGTTAGCGTGACCGTGCTGGAGATAGGCGATCGGATCCTGGCAGCGATGGATGATCAGGTCGCCGAGGAGTTGACGCGTCTCTCTTCGGAGCGCGGAATTGAGATCATAACGCATGGCCGATTGGAGCAGATTACCCGCGAGGATGGCGGCTTGTCCGCTAGAGCCCAACTTCCGGGTGGCTTCAGGGAGATTGGCTGCTCCGTGGTGCTGCTGGCGGCCGGGAGGGTCCCCAATATAGCTGGGCTTGGGCTGGAGGCTGCCGGGGTGCAGGTAGATAGGGGCCGGGTGGTGGTGGACGAGTATCTGCAGACCAATGTGTCCCACATTTACTGTGGCGGTGATGCCATCGGGGGCCATTGTCTTGCGCCGGTGGCGGCCTACGATGGACGGCTGGCTACTCGGAACGCCCTGCGGGGCAATGTGGAGGTGACGGACTACAGCATTGTCCCCTACACAGTGTTCTCCACGCCTCCGGTCTCCTCCGTGGGTTTGACCGAGTTCCAGGCGCGTGCAGCCGGAGGTCAGGTGGAGGTGAGCGTACTTCCCATGGCCACTGTTGAATGCGCCGTGGTGGAGGGCGAGACGGAGGGCTTCATCAAGATCGTTGCTGATGCGGACAGCGGGAGGATCCGTGGGGGCCACATCGTTGGCGCCCGATCGGAAGAGTTGATCCACATTATCGCCGTGGCCATGAAGGGCAAGCTGACCTGCGGAGAGTTGGCGGAGATCATTCCGGTGCATCCGAGCTTCTCGGAAGGGGTGGTGGAGACGGCACGGCGCTCTCCGGCCGCCGGCTTGGTGGCGTTCGAACAGTGACTCGGCGAGCCTCGACCGGGCGGGATGGTATAATTCACTTCTCCATTCCCGCTAGGAAGGTCGCAGCTGTTGATCGACATAGATGGTCTTCTGCCCAGGGTGTCCAGACCGGCACGCTACGCCGGCGGCGAGTTGAACGCCGTGCACAAGGACTGGAACTCGGTGTCTACCCGCCTTGCCCTGATTTATCCCGACGTTTACGAAGTTGGCATGTCCAACCTGGGGCTCCAGATCCTGTACGATCTCGTGAACCGCGAGGCCGATTTCCTGGCCGAGCGAGCTTACGCCCCCTGGGGGGACATGGAGGCGTTGATGCGCGAGAGGGGAATCCCTCTTTTCTCGCTGGAATCGCGCCGTTCGCTGGCAGACTTCGATCTCCTGGGGATCTCCCTTTCCCTGGAGCTAACTTACACCAATGCGCTGAACGTGCTCGATCTGGCCGGCCTGCCAGTGCTGGCAGCAGAGCGCGACGACCGCTTCCCCATCGTTGTTGCCGGCGGCAGCGGCGGCTACAACCCCGAGCCGATGGCGCCGTTCTTCGACCTGTTCGCCATTGGCGACGGGGAGGAGCTGCTGCTGGATCTCATGCGGCTGCATGGCAGGATCAAGGGAGGCGGCCCAAGAGGGGATCGCAATGGCCGGGTCTCCAGGGTGGAGTTCCTGAGGGAAGCGGCGAAGCTGGAGGGAGTCTACGTACCGTCCCTCTACAGACTGGATGATGCGGGCTTCCCTGTTCCGCTGGAGGATGGCGTGCCGGCCACCATCAAGGCCAGGACGCTGGCAAAACTTGGTCCATCGCCGGTGAAACCGGTGGTCCCCTTCGTGGAGGCAGTTCACGATCGCGCTATGGTGGAGGTGCAGCGAGGCTGCACGAGGGGCTGTCGCTTCTGCCAGGCGGGGATTCTCTACAGGCCGGTGAGAGAGCGATTGCCCCAGGAGGTGCTGGAAAACGCGGAGGAGCTGATTGCCAATACCGGCTACGACGAGCTTTCGCTCTTGTCGCTGAGCACTGCCGACTACAGCGGTGTCGAGGTAGTCACAGACGTGCTGGGCAGCCAGTATCCGGAGCGGCGGATTAGCGTGAGCCTTCCTTCGCTTCGGGTAGATTCCTTCTCGGTCAAGTTGGCCACGGCGCTCAAAGCGTCCTATGGTGGTGGTATCACCTTCGCCCCGGAGGCGGGCAGCCAGCGGTTGAGGGACGTGATCAACAAAGGGGTTACCCAGGAGGATATCGAGGGTGCGGTGGAGGCCGTGTTCGCCCAGGGGTGGCATGCGGTGAAGCTGTACTTCATGATCGGTCTCCCAACCGAGACCGATGAGGACCTCGATGAGATCGTCAAGCTGGCATACAGGGTCAGAGACATCGGCCGCCGTCACTCGGGCAACCGGACGAAGGTCAAGATATCGGTGGGCGCTCTCATCCCCAAGCCCCATGCCCCATTCCAGTGGAACGGCCAGATGCCATACTCCAAGATCAAGGAGAACATGATCCGGCTGCAACGGGGTATACGCGGGCCCGGCCTCGCATTCAGCTGGCACGAGCCCGAGACCAGCGTGCTGGAGGCGGCCCTGGCCAGGAGCGACCGCCGTGTCAGCCAGGTGATCCTGCGTGCCTGGAAGTCCGGCTGCCGCTTCGATGCCTGGGCGGAGCAGTTCGATTTCGGCCGCTGGCGAGACGCCTTTGCAGCGGAGGGCATGGATATCCACGTCGCCGCCGAACGCCAGTTCTCTCTGGAGGAGCGGCTCCCCTGGGACCACATCTCCACCGGGGTCAAGAAGGATTTCCTGGCGGAGGAGTACCGGCGGTCGTTGCGCGCTGAATTGTCGCCGGATTGCCGGAGCGGAGGCTGCCTGGCCTGTGGCATCCGTCAGAGCTACGGAGGTTGCTAGTGGGGCAGCGGCTGAGAGTCATTTTCTCCCGAGGCGAAGAGACAAAGTACCTTTCCCATCTGGAACTGATGCGGATGTGGGAGCGAGTGTTCCGGCGAGCGGGTTGGCGTCTCGCGTACAGCCACGGCTTCAACCCCCATCCCCACTTCTCCTTCGCGGCCCCGCTTCCAGTTGGGGTGGCCGGTGAGGCTGAGATGATGGAGCTGCTGCTGGATGAAGTGCGCGAGCCTGCTGAGGCCTCACAACAGCTTTCCGGCCATGTGCCGCCTGGTGTCGGCGTCGTCGGTATCCAGGAGATCCCGGAGGCGGCGCCCACGATGCAGCGGCAGTTGGTGGCGGCGGAGTACAGGGTCGCCTGTCCTGCCTCCGCATCGTTGGACCGGTTGAGGGTGGAGGCAGCTAGGATGATGGAGGCGGCTACGCTCCCCAGGCAGCGAGTCAGGGAGGGGAAGACGCGCAGCTACGACCTCCGTCCGATGCTAAGGTATCTGGAGATCCTGAATGGCACCGAAAACGGCGCTGTGGCTCGGATGGAGCTGCGCATCGACGCCGACGGCGCCGGCAGGCCCGACGAGGTGCTCCGGGAGCTTGGTATCGACCCGGCAGATTGCCGCATCACTCGGACCCGCCTGTTAATGAAAGAGTGACTGGGGGAACGACCGATGGAAATTGAAGGAGTGGTCAACCGGATGCAACTGCTTCACCATCTGGCAAGCCTTATCGCGGCCGTCGATCGCCCGCACCCGGTGAGGGTGGCCATCGATGGAGTGGACGCCGCCGGCAAGACCATCCTGGCGGATGAGTTGGTGATGCCGCTGGAGGATCGGAGCCGCGCCGTGATCCGTGCCTCCATAGACGGCTTCCACCACCCCAGAGCAGAACGATACAGGCGTGGCCTGGACTCTCCGGAAGGGTACTTCTACGACTCCTTCGACCACGACGCACTCCGCGAGTTGCTGCTGGAACCGTTGGGTCCCAGCGGCAACCAGCAGTACCGCCGGGCTGCGGTCGATTTTAGACTGGATGAGTCGGTGGACGAACCGCAGTGTCACGCCCCGGTTGACTCCGTGCTTCTGTTCGATGGGGTGTTCCTGATGCGGCCCGAACTGGACGATTGCTGGGACTACCGCGTGTTCGTGGATGTGGACTTTGAGGAGGCGATCCGCCGCGCCGTTCAGCGTGACCAGCCTCTGTTCGGCTCGGAAGACGCGACCTTGGAGCGATACTGGAAAAGGTACGTGTCCGGCCAGAGACTATATCTGGAGGTCGCACGACCGTTGGAGAGGGCCGATGCGATCGTTGTGAACCAAGATCCTGCCCATCCGCGTCTGTTCGTCCTGGAACGTCCTGAAGAGGGTAGGGAGCAGGGCGGCGAGGAAATGGTCGCGGCGAGCTAGCGCTGCCGGCCTCGCTCCGGCTCAACGCTGTCCAGCCAGAAGAGCACGTCTCGCCCAAAACTGCCGGGCCGTGCCTTGACAGTGCTGAGCGCTCGACGCTATAATCGCCTACTGCGGCGCGAGTAGCACCGCGTTTTGTTGTGCGGGGTTGGCTCCTCACGGTCTGACGAGGCAAGCACACTCAGTTGACATAGCGGGCCAGGGAAACCTTGGCGCTTGCGGTGACCAGGGAAGGTGTTGAATGTACGCTGTAGTTGAGACGGGTGGAAAACAGTACAGGGTCGAAGTTGGGCAGACCATGGATGTGGAGCGCCTCCAGGGGGAGGTTGGGGACACCCTCGAGCTAGGGCGCGTCCTGATGGTCTCCACCGACGACGGTCCCCGCTTTGGCAACCCCGTGGTGGCGGGGGCTCGGGTCACGGCGAGCGTTTTGGATCAGTGCCGGGGCAAGAAGATCATTGTATTCCGGTATAAGGCTAAGACTCGTTATCGGAAGAAGACAGGCCACCGCCAGGAATTGACCCGGGTTTCGATCCAGGGCATCGCGCTGGAGTAGGAGAGAAGCTGAATGGCACATAAAAAAGGCGTAGGAAGCTCACGTAACGGCCGCGACAGCGCGAGCCAGCGGCTTGGCTTGAAGGTTGGTGACAGCCAGTCGGTCCACGCCGGATCGATCCTGGTGCGCCAGCGCGGGACCGCGATGCGCCCTGGCGACAACGTGGGTGTGGGCAAGGATCACACCCTCTTCGCTCTGATCACCGGCGAGGTCAAGTTTGGCAACTTTAGCAAGGATCAGAAGAAAGTCAGCATCTACGCGGCCCCGACGGCGTAGTGGCTGATCGGGGAGGAGCGGTTCTATGAAGACAGGGATTCACCCCAAGTACGGCGAGACGACCATCGTCTGCGCCTGCGGCGCGCAGCACCCAACGTCGTCCACCAAGGACAAGTTGAGGATCGACGTCTGCTCTAAGTGCCACCCGTTCTTTACGGGCGAGCAGCGGATCATGGACACGGCCGGACGGGTCGACAAGTTTATGAAGAAGCTGCAGAAAAAGACAAGGTAGATCTTGGGACTCGATGGGGAGAGGTGGGGCATTTGCTCTGGCTCTCCCTCTTTGTTTTCTGATAGGTTATGGTATGGCGGAATGTGACGTCAGAGGGGTCGAAGTTGGCCCCGCCTATCGGAGTGGGCTTGGAGCGCGACATGAGTTCTAACGGCAAGAGCTTCCCATATGGCGGGCAGGCGGTGCTGGAAGGTGTGATGATGCGGGGCAAGCGATGGTCAACCGTCGCTGTCCGGGCTCCATCCTCCGAGATCGTCTTGCACTCCGAGCACCTTCCAAAAGCGCTCTACGATAGCTGGTTCATCAAGGTGCCCTTCGTCCGCGGCGTGGGCATGCTGTGGGACACACTGGTGTTGGGAATGAAAGCCCTGATGTACTCGGCCAACGTTGCCCTCAAGGAGGAGGGCGAGGATGGAGAGCAGCCTCAAGAGATGAGTAAGCCGGTCATGTGGGGCACGGCAGCCGTCGCCATCCTCTTCGCCATTGGGCTCTTCTTCGTCGCGCCCCTCCTGCTGGTGGGGATGATAGACCCCTACATCCACTCCTCCCTAGCGAGCAATGTGGTGGAGGGTGTCATCCGCTTAGCGGTGTTTCTCGTCTACATCTGGGGCATCGCCTTCATGCCCGACATCAAGCGGGTGTACGCCTACCACGGGGCAGAGCACAAGTGCATCAACGCGAGGGAGGCAGGAGAGCCTCTGGAGGCTTCCCATGCAGTGGCCTACTCGACGTCTCATCCTCGGTGCGGCACCAGTTTTCTGCTGGTGGTGATGGTTCTCTCGATCCTGATTTTCGCCCTGCTGGGCAGGCCCCCCATGTACTTGAGGATCATCTCCAGGGTAGTGCTGGTGCCTGTGATCGCCGGCGTTGCCTACGAGTTCCTCAAGTTCACCGCGGCCCACTACTCCAATATGCTGGTGCGATGGATGGCCGCTCCCGGACTGAAGCTGCAGCGGTTGACTACCCGAGAGCCGGATGAGTCGCAACTGGAGGTGGGCATGGCCGCCCTGTGTGAGGTAATGCGGCTGGACGCTCTGGAGGAGAGAGATGTGGCCCCGCCGCGGGCGGTGAAGTTCGTGGAGTTCAAGGTAGGCAGCGCGGGCTAGAGGCGGATGGGAAGACCGCGATCCGCCAGATAGCGCTTCACGTCGCGCACGGTGTAAGTGCCGTAGTGGAAGATGGACGCGGCGAGAACCGCGTCGGCTCCACCCACGGCGAGGGCATCGTACAGGTGGGAGGGGTTGCCGGCGCCTCCTGAGGCGATCACCGGCACGGTGACGGCCTTGGAGACGGCCGCCATCAGCTCCAGGTCGTAACCGCCCTGGGTGCCGTCCCTGTCCATGCTGGTCAGCAAGATTTCCCCTGCACCCAGCTCCACAACCTTCTGAGCCCACTCCAGGGCATCCATGCCGGTGGGGGTGCGACCGCCGTAGGTGTACACCTCCCAGCCCGAGGAGCCCTCGCCGCCTGGTCGACGTTTGGCGTCCACTGAGACCACCATGCACTGGGCGCCGAAGAGGTCGGCACCGCGACTGATCACCAATGGGTCCTTCACCGCGGCGGTGTTCACGGAGACCTTGTCCGCGCCGGCCCTCAGCAGGCGGCGGGCGTCGTCCACGGACCTGATGCCACCACCCACGGTCAGGGGGACGAACAACACCTCGGCCGTCTTCCGAACCACATCCACCATGTTGTCCCGGTTGTCGCTGGAGGCGGTGATGTCCAGGAAGACGATTTCATCGGCGCCCTCCTGCTCGTAGCGAACGGCGAGCTCCACGGGGTCTCCCGCGTCGCGCAGGTTGACGAAGTTGACGCCCTTTACGACTCGGCCGCCATTGACGTCAAAGCAGGGAATGATTCTCTTAGTTAGCATGTTGCCTCTGGGGGAGCAGCCCAAGCTGCCGAAGATCGGCCATTTTGACGTCGCCCGTGTAGAGGGCGCGGCCGACGACGGCGCCCTCGAATCCGAGGTCGCGCAGCCTGACCAGGTGTTCCACCCGGGCCACTCCGCCGGCCGCCACCACCGGCACGTCCACCGCAGAGAGCAGTTGCGCGGCTGCCTCCATATTTGGCTCGGTGAGGGTGCCATCCCGGCTGATGTCCGTGTAGATCAGCCGCCTGGCCCCAAGCTTCACCATTCTCCCCGCGACATCCACGGCGGACTCGCCAGAGGCCTCCGTCCACCCACGAGTCATCACGATGCCGTCCTGGGCATCCAGAGACACCGCGATCCGGTCACCGTACAGCTCGCACGCTCGCTTCACCAGCTCTGGCATTTCGACTGCAGCGGTGCCCAGGATGGCCCGGTCGATGCCTGCCTCCAGCACCTTCTGAATGGATGGCATGTCACGGAGACCCCCACCCATTCCCACCGGGACGGAGACTGCCTTGGCGATGAGCCGGATCACCTCCAGATTCTTGGGGGTGCCGGCAATGGCACCATCCAGATCGACCAGGTGGAGTCGTGGTGCACCTTCAGCCTCCCACCGGAGGGCAACCGCCACGGGATCATCGGCGAACACCGTCTCCTGGTCGTATTTACCCTGGTACAGTCGCACGCAGCGGCCGTCCCTGAGATCAATGGCCGGGATTACCTGGAATTCCATCCTTCACCAGCCTAGCGAAGTTGTCGTAGATCTTCAGGCCCAGTTCTCCGCTCTTTTCCGGGTGGAACTGGGTCCCCATTACGTTCCCGGCGGCAACGGCCGAGGTGAAGGGTATGCCATACTCAGTCTCGCCGATTATGGTGGAGCGCCGCTCGGGGTCCACGTAGTAGGAGTGGACGAAGTAGAGGTAGCTGTGGTCTGGGATGCCCTCCCACAGTGGGTGCGGCGTAGTCTGTCGGACGTCATTCCACCCCATATGGGGCACTTTGAGTCCGTCGGGAAGCCGCCGAACCCGGCCTGGGATCACGTCCAGGCAGCGCTCTCCGCCCCCTTCATCGCTCTCGGTGAACAGCACTTGCAGCCCCATGCACACCCCCAGGAAGGGAGTGCCGCGCCGGATAGCCTCCAGGATCGGTTCCACAAGCCCGTGCCGGCGCAGCCCCCCCATGATGCCGGCCGCTGCCCCCACTCCGGGGAGGATCACTCCGTCCGCATCCATTATCCGGGCACCCTCGCTTGTGAGGTACGCCTGGTGCCCCAGCCGCTCCAGCGTCTTCTCGACGCTCCTCAGGTTGCCCGCGCCGTAGTCCACAATCGCGATCAATGCGATCCCACTCCTTGTATTTCGCCGCCCTCAGTCTAGGAGTCGGGGTCGTCCCTGACCCGGACGGCCGGCATCAGGGACGATGCCGGCCTCCCCCTATCCGCGAATGCTACGCCTCTTTGCCTATCTGGGAGGTCAGGTAGCCCTGTATAAACTGCTCTATCTCGCCGTTCAGCATGGCGTTGACGTCGCTGGTCTCCACGTTGGTGCGGTGGTCCTTTACCATCGTGTAGGGGTGCAGAACGTAGGAGCGGATCTGGTTGCCCCATTCTGCATCCACGTGCTCCCCCTTCAGCTTTGCCTTCTCCGCGTCTAACTTTTGTCTTTCCAGTTCCAACAGCCGAGCCGTCAGGATCTTCATGGCCGTCTCACGGTTTTGAAGCTGAGAGCGCTCGTTCTGGCATGTGGCCACGATCCCGGAGGGGATGTGGGTGAGCCTGACGGCGCAGCTAGTCTTGTTCACATTCTGCCCGCCTGCCCCGGTCGCCCGGTAGACATCCATGCGGATCTCGTCCGGATCGATCTGGACTTCTACCGTGTCCTCAACCTCGGGCATTACCTCCACCGAGGCGAAGGATGTGTGGCGCCGGTGGGCGCTGTCAAAGGGGGATAGCCGGACCAACCGGTGAACGCCCTTCTCTGCCCGCAGGTAGCCGTAGGCGTGTGGTCCGGTTATCTCCACGGTGGCGGCCTTGATCCCGGCCTCTTCACCTTCGGAGAAGTCCATCACCTCGGTTTTGAAGCCCTGGCGCTCGGCCCATCGTAGATACATCCGGAGCAGCATTTCGGCCCAGTCCTGGGAGTCCACACCCCCTGCCCCGGCGAAGATGGCCACGATGGCGTTTCGCCGGTCATAGGGGCCGTTGAGCAGCAGCTCGAACTCGAGTTGGTCGGTCTCCTTCTGCAGTTGGCGGGCGCCGCTCTTCAGCTCGGAGGCGACGCTTTCGTCCGCCTCCTCGATGGCCAGGTCAGCCAGCGTCACCAGGTCCAACGCCCGATTGCGCAGATCCTTCCAGTTTCCGATCTCCTGGCGGAGGTCGGCCATCTGCTTCAGCGTCTTCTGAGCTTCCCCGGCGTCATCCCAGAGGTCGGGGGCGGAGGCCCGTTCCTCGATCTTGGCTAGCTCCACTTCCTTCGATGTGACGTCAAAGACGCACCATCAGGTCCTGGATCTTGGCCTCCAATGAGGCGAGGAGCTGTCTGGTGTCGATCAAAGCAGTTGCTCTCCCTTAGTGCTTGCCTGAAGGCCGGCAGCTTTTGCCAGCCTCTTCGCTAGAGTCGGGATATCCAGCAGATTTGACGCCCACGGATACCCTTCCGCACCAATCATTCTGGCTGCATTATAGCGGTCCGGGGTGAGGGGACGCCAGTTGACAGCTTCTGGGGCTTGCGCTACTCTAAACAGCCAGGGCTGGTAAGTTGTTCAGCCAGGTGCCGGTTGTTGCACCGGCTGTTCGGCTGTCTCGCGACTGCAACCACTATTCGCAAATGGGCCTCTCTGCTGGATCGCAAAATCGGCGGCTTAGTACGCTCCGCGTCTATCGCCGCAGTCCGGCGTGGACCCTTGCCTCAACCTCATGCCGTTCAATCGGGAAAGTTCGACACATGCATAGCGTCCGGCTTGGCCGGGCTGCGCAGGAAAAGGAGAGTCTGTAAGTTGGGAACCATTCGCGTCGCCATCATCGGCGTTGGCAACTGCGCATCGGCGTTGGTCCAGGGAGTCAACTACTACAAGAACGCCGCTGACGACCAGTTCGTCCCCGGACTAATGCACCCTCGTCTGGGTGGCTACCATGTCGGGGATATCGAGTTCAGCGCCGCCTTCGACATCGACGTCAACAAGGTTGGGAAGGATCTGGGAGAGGCCATCTACCAGCTGCCCAACAACACCATTCGCTTCTGCGAAGTGCCCCAGCTGGGTGTTAAGGTCGAGCGAGGCATGACCCTGGACGGTCTTGGCTTCTACCTATCCAAGATTATCACCAAGGCTCCGGGCGCCACCTCCGACATCGTGCAGATCCTGAAGGACACCAAGACCGACGTGGTGATCAGCTACCTGCCCGTGGGCAGTGAGGACGCCACCAAGTGGTACGTGGAGCAGATCCTCGCGGCCGGCTGCGCCTTCGTGAACTGCATCCCTGTGTTCATTTGCCGCGAGCCTTACTGGCAGAAGCGGTTTGAGGACCGTGGCCTTCCCATCCTGGGCGACGACATCAAGTCCCAGGTGGGCGCCACCATTACCCACCGAGTGCTGACCAGGCTGTTCAGGGAGCGAGGCGTCAGGTTGGAACGCACCAGCCAGTTGAACGTCGGCGGGAACACCGACTTCTACAACATGCTGGAGCGAACCAGGCTGGAGTCCAAGAAGATCTCCAAGACCAATGCCGTTACCTCCCAGCTGGACTACGACATTGGGGCAGACAACGTCCACATCGGTCCTAGCGACTACATCGCCTGGCTGACCGACCGGAAGTGGGCCTACGTTCGAATGGAGGGGCGCGCCTTTGGTGACGTGCCGCTGAACCTCGAGTACAAGCTTGAGGTGTGGGACTCTCCCAACTCCGCGGGCGTCGGTATCGACGCGATCCGATGCGCCAAGCTGGGTCTGGATCATGGCATCGCCGGTCCGCTTACCGGCCCGGCCTCCTACTTCTTCAAGTCCCCGCCGGTCCAGTACTCAGACGACCACGCCAGGGATGAGGTCGAGAGGTTCATCCGCGAAGTAACCGCTTCCCGAGGTACTGAATGACCTACTGGCTCTTGCGCGCCGTGCGCAAGGTTGCCCAGTCGCTGCCGCTGCGGGCCTGCTACGCGGCGGCAGCGCTGCTTTCGCGGATCGCCTGGGTGATCCTGCCTGTGCAGCGCGGAAACGTCCTCGATAACATGGCCCATGTGCTGGGACTCGACCGCCGTGACCCTGAAGTGCGGCGAAAGGCGTTGGCCTCCTTCAAGAACTATGCCCTCTATATTGCCGACTTCATGAGGCTGCCGGCCCTGGACCCAAAGGATATGGAGGCTCGATTCCAGTTTAATGGCTGGCAGCAACTGGATCGGGCTTTGCAGGCGGGCAAGGGTGTGATCTTCATCAGCGCACACGTGGGCAATTTCGATCTGGGCACCGCTGCCATCGCGCGGCGCGGCTACCCGGTGAACGCCGTGGCCGAGTCATTCCGCCCCGCGAGACTGAACGATCTGGTGCAGAGTCATCGATCCTGCCACGGGACGAAGGTGATACCTCTGGAGTCCTCGGCGCGGCGAGTGCTTGGCGCCATTAGAAGAAACGAGATCCTTGGCCTACTCATCGACCGCCCTTCCCCCGGGACCGGTGTGCCGGTATGCTTCTTCGGTGGGATGACCCAGGTACCCGCCGGGGCGGCGTTGTTGGCTCTAAAAACCGGCGCCAGGATCGTGTCGGGCATAATCGTTCGCAAGCCGGACCACACCTACGATGGCTTCGCCACCTCCGACTTCGACGTTGAGTTGACGGGCGATCTCTCGGCAGACGTAAAGTTGCTTACACAGCGGATCATGGACACAATGGAGGCGTTCATCCGCCAGTACCCGGAGCAATGGTTCATCTTCCGTCCTATGTGGCCCAAGGACGCCTCCTAATAGGCCCCGCGGTGGTGGTCCTCGCCGTTCAGTATTACCCTCACGCCGTCCCGCCTAGTCTGCCCGGGGGCCGTCGACAGTGCTAGAATACCTTGTGTTCCGCCTCCTGAGCCTGCTGGCGCCGATAATCCCGCCGAGCGTGGCCTACTGGCTGTGCAACCCAATCGGCGATGCGGTTCGGCGGCTGCTGCCCGGGAAGCGGCGGATTGTGCGTCGCAACCTCTCGATAGTGATGGGCGGGGCCCGAGGTGATATCGACCGGAAGACCCGCGAAGCCTTCCGAGAGGGGATCAAGTACTACTACGACACGTTTCGGGCGCCGGCGCTTAGCGACGCCGATATGGACAGGCTGATCGAATTGCGAGGCTGGGAACACGCCGAACGAGGCATGGCAAGGGGCAAGGGTCTGGTGGTAGTGACCGCCCACCTGGGAAGCCCCTCCTTGGTGGCACAAATCCTGGCCGTCAAAAAGGGCAAGGTCACCATGGTGGTCGAGCCGGTGAAACCGAAGCGGTTTTACGACCTGATGGTGAGGGTTCGCGGGTGTGGACGCATCAGAGTGATCCCCTTCGGGGCGGGTGTTACCAACGAGTTGATGGGGGCCTTGAGGCGTAACGAGATGGTAGGCATCGTTGCTGATAGGGACGTGTCCAGCACTGGGGTGCAGGTGCGTTTCTTTGGATTGGAGACCACCATGCCCGCGGGACCGGTTTTGTTGGCGCTCAGGACGGATGCCCTGGTGCTCCCCGCCTTCACCTTTCGGCGAGGCGGCGGTGGGTTCGAGGCGCGGATCTACGAGCCGATGGAGATGACAAGGAGCGGCAACCTGAAAGCAGATTTGAGGGCGAACACCGAGAGGCTTGCCGAAGTGATGGCGCGGGCAATAAGGGAGAAGCCCGAGCAGTGGATGGTTTTCGAGCCGGTGTGGCCAGAGGGAGCCGAGGAGACTGTCCTGGGGTCCTTCCAGTGAAGATTGCCCTGGTTTCGCCCTACGATTATCCATATCCCGGCGGGGTGACCGAACATATATCCCACCTCTCCACCGAGTTCAAGCGGCGGGGCCACGAGGTCCACATCATCGCGCCGCAATCCAGTCGCGTTCACGAGCAGGTCGGTGAGATTGTCCACACCGTGGGGACGGTGGTTCCGGTGCCTGCCAATGGCTCCGTCGCGCGGATCTCCCTCTCTCTTCGACTCTCGAGGAGGGTGAAGGATATCCTGGAGCAGGAGAATTTCGACGTTGTCCATCTGCACGAGCCGTTGCTGCCCGCTCTGCCGATCACGGTACTGCGCCACTCCCACTCCCTGAACATCGGTACATTCCACGCCTTTGCAGTCTCCAACTACGCATATTTCTACGGCAAGCCGTTCCTTCGCTACGTCGTCAAGAGGCTGCACGGTCGGATCGCAGTATCCGCGCCCGCCAGGGATTTCGTCTCTGAGTACTTCCCGGGGAACTACTCCATCATTCCCAACGGTATCGACTACGAGCGCTTCGCGACCCCCAGGCCTTGTCTGGAAGAGTACAGACAGGGAGGGCCCAACATCCTCTTCGTCGGTCGGATGGAGAAGCGGAAGGGGCTGAAGTTTCTCATAAGGGCCATGGCGGGTGTATGGGATCACTTCCCTGAGGCACGGCTGATTGTGGTGGGCTCGGGTCCGTTGCTGGACGACTACCGAAAGCTGGTTGAGGCGCATCAGTTGGACAAGCTGGTATTCACCGGCTTCGTCTCCAGCGAGGAGTTGGTTAGCTACGTCCACTCCTGCGACGTCTTCTGCGCCCCCTCGACCGGGCAGGAGAGCTTTGGCATCGTTTTGCTGGAGGCCATGGCCTCCGGGAAGCCGCTGGTGGCCTCGGATATCCCTGGCTATCGCGTCGTCGTGACGCCGGGTGTGGAGGGTCTGATGGTCCCTCCGAAAGACGAGCAGGCACTGGCACTCTCCCTTGTTCGGCTGCTCTCGGACGATGCGCTGCGGGCCAGGATGGGCGAGGCCGGCCGGATTCGAGCCGAGCAGTTCTCCTGGGACAAGGTCGCGGCCAGAGTGCTCGACTACTACGAAGAGGTGGGGACATCACGCCCCTTGGTGGAATCCCCCAACCGCAGCCGATGGCGCCGAGCTGCGACCAGCCTGACTGATCTGTTGAGCAGGTAGCCCATGTTTGAACGAATTCGACCCCTGGCAAGGAGCGGCGCGGAGTATCCAGCTCGCCTGCTTGCGGCGGCCGGCATCACGCCCAACGCGCTGACTCTGCTCGGACTGTTGCTCAATGTCTTCGTGGCGATCGTGATTGCCATGGGCAATCCGGTGATAGGCGGCATTCTGGTCCTGGGTGCCAACGCCTTCGACATGCTGGACGGCGCCGTGGCACGCGTGAGCGGCCAGGGAAGCCGCTTTGGCGCATTCCTGGACTCCACGCTGGACCGCTACGCCGAGGCGGTGATATACGGCGGCCTTATGGCCTGGCTGCTCTCCGTAGGCGATCAAACGTCACTGCTGGCCGCCTACCTGGCGATCATCGGGTCCATCATGGTGAGCTACGCCCGGGCTCGAGCCGAGGGGCTGGGGATCCGGGGAGAGGTGGGGTGGCTACCCCGGCCGGAGAGGATCATTCTGCTGGCGCTGGCGCTGATTTTCCACCAGTACCTGCTGGTGCCGGTGCTGTGGCTGCTTGCGATACTTACCAACTTCACGGCACTGCAGCGAATCCTGCACGCTCGGCGCATGCTGGAGTCGGAGGACAAGGGCTGAAATTGGAGTCGGGGTTTAGCCCAATACGGTTCAGCCGGGAGTAAGGCGCTCGCGCCTCGGTCGCTGCGTCAAGCCGCCGCACTCCAGAACAGGAGCGGGCGGGTGGATGTTCCACCCGCCCGCTGCGTTATCCAGTCCTCGGCCTCGGGAACTATTCGTCGACTTCTTTGCGGGCGACGCCGCATGCCTTAGCCTCGGCCGCCACGGCCTTGGCAACGGCGGGGGAGACACGCCGGTCGAAAACGCTCGGGATGATGTTCTCTGCGTTCAACTCGTCCTCGCTCACCAAGTTGGCAATGGCCTTGGCTGCCGCCAGGTTCATGGACTGGGTGATCCTTCGAGCTCGGCAGTCCAGGGCTCCACGGAAGAGGCCGGGGAAGGCCAGGACGTTGTTCACCTGGTTGGGATAGTCGCTGCGACCGGTGGCCAGAACGGCTACGTAGGGCTCGGCCTCCTCCGGCATGATCTCCGGGGTCGGGTTGGCCAGGGCGAAGACGATGGGGTCCTTCGCCATCTTCTTGATGTCGTCCCCGTGGAGCAGTCGCGGCGCGGAGACGCCCAGGAAGAAGTCCGCGCCCTCCAATGCCTGGTGGACGGTGCCCTGGATGCGATTGGGGTTAGTGTTCTTGGCGTACCATTCCTTTATCGGGTTCATGCCGGCTGTGCGCCCCACGTAGATGGCCCCGGTGCGGTCGCAGCCGATGATGTTCTTCACGCCCATCTCCATCAGGATCTTGGTGGAGGCGACGCCGGCAGCGCCTACCCCGCTGATGACCACCTTCATGTCTTTCAGTTTCTTGCCGACCACCTTAGAGGCGTTAATCAGCGCCGCGGCAACCACGATTGCGGTGCCGTGCTGGTCGTCGTGGAAAACCGGGATGTCCAGCTCCTGGTCCAGCCGGTCCTCGATCTCGAAGCAGGCGGGGGCGGCGATGTCCTCCAGGTTGATCGCGCCGAAGACTGGGGCGATCCGCTTGACGGTCTCGACTATCTCGTCGATGTTCTGGGTGGTGAGGGCGATCGGGAAGGCGTCTACCCCGGCGAACTCCTTGAAGAGGACGCACTTTCCTTCCATGACGGGCAGGGATGCCTCGGGCCCGATGTTGCCGAGACCCAGCACAGCGCTGCCGTCGGTGACGACGGCGACCATGTTGCACTTGATAGTCAACTGGAAGACGCGATCCTTGTCCTCTTGGATCGCCTTGCTGACGCGGGCGACGCCCGGGGTGTAGGCCATGGAGAGGTCGTCCCGGGTCTTCAGGGGGCGTTTGGACACGACGTCCAGCTTGCCGCACTGGTGAACGAAGAAGGTTCGATCAGTGACGCTGAGAACCTGGATGCCTTCCACACGTCCGGCGCTGTCGGCGATCTTCTCCTGCTGCTGCTCGTCGGCGGCATCAATGGTCACGTCTCGCACGACCTGCTCGCGGCCTGACTGAACCATGTCTATCGCGACCACGGTGCCGCCGGCCTCGGAGACCGCCGAGGCGAGCTTTCCCAGCATGCCTACTTTTCTTTCAATGCGCGCGCGCAGGGTGAATCTGTAGCCCGCACTGGTGCCGGCGCCGGCGAAATCTGAAGGGTTCTGCATCGATATTCTCCTCGAAACTTCGTTGGCCGCGCTGGGTAATCAGGTGTGTCTCCATCGACCTATTGGGCAAAAATGGCACATCATGGGACCGTGGGCCCCCGATATCGGAGACCCACGGTGGGACATGATTAGTGATGAAGGGACGCTGCCATCTGATCGACGTCTTTGTCGTGGAGGATTATGGCCAAGTGCGCGGCCAGACTCCCACATCGGAGTTCGGACGCGTCCATTATACATCATGGGCTTCGCAGGGGGTCTTTGCAGGCATTGCACGAGCATTGCAGACGAGCCTGCACAATGGCTAGGCATCCGAGGCGTCACCGGTGTGGCCAACGACCTGAAAGTCACCGGCGATGCGGCCTGCGAGTAGGGCATGAAGGTGGGGTGCGTTCCTTGCCTCCTTTTTGAACGCGCTCCCTCGGTGTGGTATAATTGTGTGCGCAAGCCCCGTTAGCTCAGTGGATAGAGCACTGGCCTCCGGAGCCGGGTGCGGGCGTTCGAGTCGCCCACGGGGTACCACACATTAGGCGGCAGGATCACCTGATCCTGCCGCCTTTGTTGGTGCGCCCGGCATGGGCGCGGACTTGGGAGCGGAAGTCTCCCACGGTGGATGCAGCAGCCAACCGTTAGCCAAAGACAATGGCGTCCTTACTCAATTGCACCGGTAGAACCAGTATAACCATAGGCCATGCACCCGGCCCCGATTGGGCACGGTTCACGACAGGGGTGGCAGTTGTAGCGTCGGGGCTCGTCCCCGACTGGTAC
>Ga0209745_1000507_pt1 | contig 23631 bp, 21 predicted proteins | sample BarGraNGADG00312_FD_184495 | JGI IMG/M metagenome (GOLD analysis project Ga0209745, IMG submission 184495) | Arctic peat soil microbial communities from Barrow, Alaska - Barrow Graham LP Ref core NGADG0004-312 (SPAdes) (version 2) | ecosystem: Environmental > Terrestrial > Soil > Wetlands > Peat...
CGGCGGCACGGCATACCTCGTGGTGCAGAAGAACCTCGGCGCGGACTCGCTGCAGCGCTGGCTGGCGGGCCGGCTGGAGAAGATGGCACCAGGTGTCTTCGCGGTTGGCCGGCAGGCCACAGCCAAGGGGTTCCGGCTGCTCTCCGTCCACCACGTCCCGGCCTGACCCACCTTGCTCACTTCAGGCCGCTTTGCTCACTTCAAACCGCCTTTTCGGGCCTTCTGCGGTCTCAGAAGCGGCCTCAACTGAGCAAACCGGCCTCAGGGGAGCAAAGGGTGGTGACCCCATCGGCCACCAGGACGGCTGGACCGGCGAGCTCGACCTGCTGACCGGGCAGGGCCCGCACCCGCAGCGTCCCCCCGGGAACGTCAACCCGCCACAAATCGGTGGCCGCATCCGCGCCGGCCCACCAACGCGTGGCCAGCGCCGCCGCAGCAGCGCCCGTGCCGCACGAACGGGTCTCACCGACGCCGCGCTCGTGCACCCTCATGGCGATGTGCCCGGGGCCAAGTGGCCGAACGAACTCGACGTTGGTGCCATTGGGCGCAACAGGTTGGACGTCGGGGGCGCTGGTCAGGTCAAGCGAGGCCAGATCTGCCGAATCCAGCAGTGCCACAACGGTATGCGGGTTACCCAGGTCCAGGCTCAGGCCGGGCATCGGGTCGTGTCCGTGGACGTTGACCATGGCGTCAAAGCCCTTCTCCCGGGCGCCGTCGGCATCCACGATGCGCCAGCTGCCGAGGTTGACGGCAATGAGATCGCCCTCGAAATGGACGACCTTGATGCCACCCCGGGTGGCGATGGCGAACTCGTCGGCCGTCTCCAGGCCCTCACGGCGCAGGTATGCCGCGAACACCCGGGTGCCGTTGCCGCACATCTCGGCGGCGCTGCCATCGGCGTTGCGATAGTCCATGAACCACCGGGCCCGGGCGCCCTGATCTCGTACGTGCTGCTCAGCCGCCGCCTCGGTGGGTACAACCCGGATGACCCCGTCGCCACCGATGCCGGCGCGGCGGTCGGCGAGGCGTCGCACCTGCTCGGCCGTCACGTCGTGGGTGCCGTCGAGATCGGCCACCAGCACGAAGTCGTTCTCGGTGCCGTGGCCCTTGGTGAAGTGCAGCGCGCCCGTGTCAGTCATCCCGCCCAGTGTCCCTCACGCCGAGCCGATGACGTCGAGCGCGCGGTCGGTCAGTCGCTGGTCGTCGTAGGAGAGCCAGTGGATACGCGGGTCCGGCCTGAACCACGACTCCTGCCGCCGGGCGAACCTGCGGGTCGAAGCGATGGTGTCCTCGACGGCTTGCTCGGCCGTGAGGAGACCGTCCAGATGCGCCAACGCCTGGCTGTAGCCGATGGCCTTGGCTGCCGTCCTGCCCTCACGCAGGCCGGCCACCTCGAGGCGGCGCACCTCGTCGAGCAGACCCGCATCCCACATCCGGTGAACCCGGGTCGCAATGCGCTGATCGAGCTCTGGCCTCGGGACCAGGAGACCGATGGTGATGGTGGGAAGCTCGTACTCGCGGGTCGGCAGGCTGGCCGAGAAGGGTCGGCCGGTGAGCTCGAGGACCTCCAGGGCCCGAACGACGCGCCGGTCGTTGTTGGGCTGGATGGCTTGTGCCGCAATGGGATCCGCCCGCACGAGTCGCGCGTACATGACCTCGACACCCTCTTGTGCCAACTCATCCTGGAGCCGCCCACGCACCACGGGGTCGGTCGGCGGGATCTCGAGACGGTCGAGCGCGGCACGGATATAGAGGCCCGAGCCGCCGACGAGGATCGGCCGGTGTCCGCGTGCCCGGATGCCGGCAACGTCCAGCCGGGCATCCCGCTGGTATGCCGCGACGCTGGCTTCCTGCCGTATGTCCAGGACGTCGAGCTGATGGTGGGGGATCCCCCGGCGTTCCTCGAGCGAGAGCTTGGCCGAGCCGATGTCCATGCCGCGATAGAGCTGCATCGCATCGGCGTTGACGATCTCGCCGTCGAGTCGCCGGGCGATTGCGAGGGCAAGACCCGACTTACCACTGGCGGTTGGCCCCACGACCGCGATGACTGGCACGCCTGCAGTCTTCCAGATGCGCTGACGACGACGGCAGGTCAGGCTCGAGCGACGCCCGTGCTCGCTGGGCCTGGGCGCCACGCCGCGACGGCCCAGCCGACGCCGTAGGGCGCCCCTCTCCAGAGCACCTCGCCGATCCGGTCGCTGCCTGCTGCCGTGAGTAACACAGGCCACACCTGCGGTCCCGTTGCTCCCAGCTCAGCGCCGAGGTCGACGTCGATCTGGGCCAGACGACCCGGTTGTCCTGACGAAAGGGCCGCACAGACTCGGTCGTCGTAGGCCTGGGCCCGCGAGTCCTCGGCCCGCGGGGCCTTGGGACCGTGACAGGCTGCGCCATCAGCCACGAGGATCAGGGCGATCCGCCTGTCGTCCTCGCGCAGCCGCTCGCCCAGAGCCGTCGCGTCGGCGCCGCTTGTCGTGATCCACCGGGCTGTTGCCCACAGATGAGCGTGCTCCGGGTGTGCGGCGACATCACGACTCGCGAGATAGCGAGCGACCATCAACGGCGTCGGCAGCTCGGGGTCGGATTCCTCGTCCTCGACCAGAGCTGGGAGCGCGACGCCGCGCCCGAAACTGGCGAACGACACGGGCCCGGCGGCGTTGAACTCCCCCGGCTGACCGGGACCCACGACGACCAGTTGCGCCGAAGCTGAACCTGAAGACGGCGAATCTTCTGCCGCCGCAATGAGATCGGACACTGCACGAGACACTACGGAATCCGCGGCATCTCGCAGGTCGTCGAGCTCGTGAGCGGCCGAACCCATCAGCTCCGCGACAAACGCCGGAGGTCCTGGGACCACGGCAGCGGTGATGAGCATGGTGAGCCGGCCGGTCAGCAGCAGGTGGCCGAGGCGGCGGGGGCCATCTGCGGGCGCCCGATGGACGGCATACCGAGAGTGACCGCCGGACGACCCGATCCCGGCGCATCCTGCAGGGCTTCCCAGGCGTCGCCGCCCGCGGTGCGGCGAACGGTGAAGACCCCGCCGCGCACACCGGAGTCAGCCACAAGGTGGTGCGGTGCGGCACGGGTCACGGTCACCTCGACGACGTCACCTGGACGCGGCGCCTCGCCCCCCCCGGGAACCGCGAAGTGCACGAGGCGGTTGTCGCGGGCTCGCCCCGACAGCCTCGCGGTCGCAGCGTCCTTGCGGCCCTCGCCCCGAGCCACGAGGACCTCGACCGTACGCCCCTCGAGTTTGCGGTTCTCCGCCCAAGAGACCTCTTCCTGGACCGCGAGCAAACGCTCATAGCGCTCTTGCACAACGGCTTTGGAAATCTGGTCGGTCATGGTCGCGGCCGGGGTACCGAGGCGGATGGAGTACTGAAAGGTGAAGGCGCCCGCGAACCGCGCGGCCTTGACCACCTCGAGGGTCCGTTGGAAGTCCGCTTCGGTCTCACCGGGGAACCCGACGATGAGGTCGGTCGTGATCGCGGCCTCGGGAATGTGCTCGCGAACGGTGTCGAGGATGCCGAGGTACGTGGCGCTGCGGTAGGACCGGCGCATCTCCTTGAGCACACGGTCCGAGCCCGACTGAAGGGGCATGTGAAGACTCGGCATGACATTGGGCGTCTGCGCCATCGCGAGGATCACGTCGTCGGTGAAGGCCGCGGGATGCGGGCTGGTGAAGCGGACCCGCTCGAGGCCTGCGATCTCACCGCAGGCACGCAACAGCTTGCCGAACGCCAGTTTGTCGCCGAACTCCACGCCGTAGGTGTTGACGTTCTGGCCGAGCAGCGTCACCTCGATGACGCCCTGCGCCACCAGAGCCTTGATCTCGGCCAGGATCTCGCCGGGGCGACGGTCCATCTCCTTGCCCCGCAGAGCCGGCACGATGCAGAAGGTGCAGGTGTTGTTGCAGCCGACCGAGATGGACACCCATGCGCTGTATGCCGATTCGCGCCGCGTAGGCAGGGTGGATGGGAAGACGTCCAGGCTCTCCAGGATCTCGACCTCGGCGACCTTGTTGTGACGGGCGCGGTCCAGCAGGGCAGGCAGGGAACCCATGTTGTGGGTGCCGAAGACGACATCCACCCAGGGCGCCTTGTCCACGATGGTGGCGCGGTCCTTCTGTGCCAGGCAGCCGCCGACCGCGATCTGCATGGCAGGGTTCTTCATCTTTGCCGGGCGAAGCTGACCGAGATTGCCGTAGAGCTTGTTGTCGGCGTTCTCCCGCACGGCGCAGGTGTTGAACACCACGACGTCCGCACTCTCCGGCGGATCGAGAACGTCGGCAATGGCGACATAGCCCGCGGACTCCATCAGCCCGGAAAGCCGCTCGGAGTCATGCACATTCATCTGACACCCGTAGGTGCGCACCTCATAGGTCTTCATCGCACCGACAAGGGTACGTGTTCATGCGTCAATCACGTCCGACTGGTCAGCACGAACACCCCTGAACTCGCGCTATTGCGGGCTTCACCTTGCACGCCACGTTATGGTGCGATGAGACAACCAACCATAGGCGGGGTGTAATGACGATGCGAAGACTGGCCCTCATGTCCGTACTTGTCGCGGTACTCGCGGGGTGCTCCTCCGGATCGAGCAACGTGGCCGGCTCGACGAAATCGACGTCCCCGACGGGCACCAGCTCGACGTCCCCCAAGGGAACCAGCTCGAAGTCTGCAACGGTGTCCCCCAAGATTGCCCCAAAAACGGCCGCGGTCCCCATCGGCGGTGCCACCAGCTTCTGCGAGGCATTCAAAGAGCTACAGGGCGTGAAGGCCTCCGACGGTGCCGCCGCCGCCGGTGCCGCATACCAGGCCGCCGCTGCCGACATGCGCAAGTATGCGCCCACTGCCATCAAGGGCGCGGCCACGACCTACGCCACCGTGATCGACGACGCCGGGAAGGCATTGGCGTCCAAGACCATGCCGACGCGCATGGCCGGCAAGCCAGCGGACCTCGCGACGGTCACAGCCTGGGTCACCAAGAACTGTCCCAAAAAGTGACCGGACTGCCCACCGCGAACCCCGACCGGACTCCCTGGGCCATCAGTTACTACTGAGCGCGCGTTCTAGTCAGGCAGGTGTTCGGGTGCCTCCGCGATGGCCTCACGGATGACGGCGTAGGCCATGCTCGAGGAGTAGCCCTTGCGTGCCAGCATGCCGGCCAGCCGTCGGGTCTGGACCTCGATTCCCAGGCCGTGCATTGCCCGCAGCTTCTTGTCCACGAGCCCGCGAGCCCGATCACGTTCAAGCGCGTCGGGGATGGAGGCCAGCGTCACTTGGGCCAGGTCGTCCTCGATGCCCTTGGTGCGCAGCTCGCGGGCTAGCGCGCGCTTGGCCAGACCGCGTCCGGCCTGCTGGGAACGCACGAGCATCTGGGCATAGGCCTCGTCATCGACCAGACCGACCTCGGTCATCCGGTCCAGGACGGCCGCCGCCACGTCAGCGGGGCAGTCGCGGCGCGCGAGCTTCTGCTCCAGCTCAGCCCGGCTGCGCGGCGCCATGGCCAGCTGCCGCAGCACGATCTGTCGTGCCACGTCGTGCGGATCCGGCTCCCGCTCGCGCGTCTGGGGATCGGGAGCCGGAGCACGCGTCGCAGGGGACTCGATCCCGTCGGCAACAGCAGCCGCCGCGCGCGCAGCCTGGTCCTGCGTCCTGGTCGCCATGCGGATCAGAAGTCGACCGGCGCGTCTTCGATCGGCACGGCGGCGATCGGGTCAGCCGGCCGGTCAACCCGGGGACCGACGCCGAGCTTCTCCTTGATCTTCTTCTCCAGCTCGTCGGCGAGGTCGGGGTTGTCCCTCAGGAACGAGCGGGCGTTCTCCTTGCCCTGCCCCAGCTGGTCGCCCTCGTAGGTGTACCAGGCACCGGCCTTGCGCACGAAGCCATGCTCGACGCCCATGTCGATCAGGCCGCCCTCACGGGAGATGCCCAGCCCATAGATGATGTCGAACTCGGCCTGTTTGAACGGCGGGGCGAGCTTGTTCTTGACGACCTTGACGCGGGTGCGGTTGCCCACCGCGTCGGTGCCGTCCTTGAGCGTCTCGATGCGGCGGACGTCCAGGCGGACCGAGGCGTAGAACTTCAGCGCCTTGCCACCGGTGGTCGTCTCAGGAGATCCGAACATCACTCCGATCTTCTCGCGGAGCTGGTTGATGAAGATCGCCGTCGTGCCGGTGTTGCTGATCGTGCCGGTGAGCTTGCGCAGGGCCTGGGACATCAGTCGCGCCTGCAGACCCACATGGCTGTCGCCCATCTCGCCCTCGATCTCGGCGCGAGGAACGAGCGCCGCGACCGAGTCGATGACGATGATGTCGATGGCCCCGGAACGGATCAGCATGTCCGCTATCTCGAGCGCCTGCTCACCGGTGTCGGGCTGGCTGACCAACAGGGCGTCCGTGTCGACGCCGAGCTTCTGGGCGTAGTCGGGGTCGAGCGCGTGCTCGGCATCGATGAATGCCGCGATACCGCCGGCCTTCTGGGCACTGGCCACCGCGTGGAGGGCGACCGTCGTCTTGCCCGAGCTCTCGGGCCCGTAGATCTCGACGACGCGCCCACGTGGCAGCCCGCCGATGCCCAGGGCGATGTCCAAGGCGATGGACCCCGTGGGGATGACGTCGATGGGGACACGGACCTCGTCGCCGAGCCGCATCACCGCACCCTTGCCGTGCGCCTTCTCGATCTGCGCCATCACTGCTTCCAGCGACTTCGCGCGATCTGCTCCAGCCATGTCCTTCACCTGTCATTTCTGAATAGGAGTCCGTCGTCTACCTGCGACCGACACCTATGCGGGGATGCATCTCGTGTCGAGTCAGACGTTACGAGCGGCCACCGACACCCACATCCATCAGGCGCAATCCTGTGGAGTGTGGGACGTCGAAGGCAACCCATGGGGACAAGATACCCGAACAACTGTTCGATCACCTGTCGCTGAACGCAGGACACGCCGGGAACGTTCGCCGGAGTCGCCGCCGCGATCAGGACAGGAGCAGCTTCTCGATCCGGCGCGCAGCCCCGACCAGCCCGAACAGGCCAAGGGCCGCGAGGTAGGCCACGTGAACGAGCAGCCCGGGCCCGACCTCACCCAACATCAGGGCCCGCTCGAGAGCGACACCGTGATACAGCGGCGTGGCCTGCACGATCCACTGCACCGCGCCCGGGTAGGTCGCGAGCGGGAAGAACGTCGCGGAGAACAGGAACATCGGCTGGATCACCAGGGTGACGTAGTCGAAGTCCACCCACGAGCGCATGTACGTGGTCGCGAACATGCCGACGGCCGAGAACGCGAAGCCGATGAACGTCGCAGCCGGCAGCGCAAGCAATGCCCACCAGGAGTGCACGGCCCCGACGAGCCACGCGACGACCAGAAAGGCCGCCGCATAGAGAGCACCGCGGATCAGTGACCAGCTGATCTCGCCCACCGCCACGTCCCGCGGCCCCATCGGGGTGGCCAGCACCGAGTCATAGAGCCTGGCGAACTTGAGCTTGAAGAACACATTGAAGGTCGAGTCGAACACCGCGCCGTTCATGGCCGAGGCGGCCAGCAACGCCGGTGCCACGAAGTGCGCGTAAGGCACCGACTGACCACCGTCCGTGGCCACGACCTTGACCAGCGCGCCGAGTCCGACCCCGAGCGAGAACAGGTAGAACACCGGCTCGGCGAAGCCCGTGACGAGGGCGATCCAGCCGTGCCGGAAGCTCATGATGTTGCGCTCGACCAGGATGCGCGCCATCCCGGCGCCGGCGGGCAGGGGCACGACCCTTGCGATGCGGGAGGCGAGCCCCCTGGTGGGCGACGGAGGCGCTTGGGGCGCGGCCGTCATACGACCAGCCTCTTGGTGAAGGCGCGATGAGCGAGCCAACCGCCGATGGCGATCACGACCAGAAGGTATGCCGTGTGGCCCAGAACGCCTGCAACGTCAGGTGATCCGAGGGCCAGCGAGCGGTTGGCCTCGACGCCGTGCCACAGCGGCGTGACCCACGCGATCGGTCGCAGGAAGGCCGGCAGCTTGTCGATCGGGAAGAACACGCCGGAGAACAGGAACAGCGGTGTCATGATGAATCGAAACAGGATGTTGAAGCCGCCGTCGCTCTCCTGCTTGGCCGAGAACGCGAAGACGGGCACAGCGAAGGCCATCCCGGTCAGGACGGTGATCGGCAGCGCGAGCAGCACCCACCACGAGCTGAACGACCCGAACAGCGCGGCCACCCCGATGAAGATGGCCGTGGCGCCGGTGACCTGCATCGCGACGTAGGTCAGATGGCCGAGCAGGACGTCGTCGATGCCGATCGGCGTGGCGAGCATCGCGTGGTACTTCATGTTCCAGCGGATCGCTCCCATCACCGGGTAGGTCGACTCCCCCATCGACACCCACATCGCTTGTGCCGCAACGATCCCCGGCACCACGAAGTGCAGATACGGGACTCCTCCGACGCCTCCTGCGGACTTGTCGACGAGGCTGCCCAGACCAAGACCCATGGACAACAGGAAGAGAAGTGGTGACAGGAAGCGGCCGAAGATACTGCCCCGCCACGTTCGCTTGTATGCCGTGAGCCAGGACCCGAAGACCGGTCGCCACGGAGCGGACCCCGTTGCGGGCGGCGGCGTTGGAGTGTCGACCGATGCGCTCATCAGTCGACCAGCGTCCGTCCGGTCAGGTGCAGGAAGACGTCCTCCAGGGTCGAGCGGCGGACCAGTGCGGACAACGGCTCGACACCCCGCATGTGCACCGCGGCAGCGGCGGCGTCACCGTCCTCTGCGTAGACCAGCAGCCGGTCGGGCAGGACCTCGACGCGCTCACCGATCCCCGCGATGGCGTCGCCATGGTGGCCATGGTCGTCGGTGTCGAAGCGCAGCTCGAGGACCTCGCGCGTGGAGTACTGGGTGATCAGCGATCGCGGCGATCCCTCGGCCACGATCTTGCCGTGGTCCATGACGACGAGCCGGTCGCACAACTGCTCGGCCTCGTCCATGTAGTGCGTGGTCAGGACCAGCGTCACACCTGAGCGCTTCAGCCGGAAAAGCCTGTCCCACAACAGGTGTCGCGCCTGCGGGTCGAGCCCGGTGGTGGGCTCGTCCAGGAGCAGGATCTCGGGCCGGCTGATCAGGGAGCGGGCGATCGTCAGCCGTCGCTTCATACCGCCCGAGAGCGGCTCGACCTTGGACGTAGCCCGGTCCGTGAGCTGGGCGAAGTCGAGCAGCTCCGTTGTACGAGAACGGACCTCGCTGCGGGAGAGCCCGAAGTAGCGGCCATAGATCCAGAGGTTCTCCTGGACCGTGAGCTCTTCGTCGAGGGTGTCCTTCTGCGGGACGACGCCCAGACGCGCCCGGATCTGCGGGCCGTGGGTGGCCGGGTCCTGCCCGAACAGTCGCAGCTCGCCGCCGGTCGCCGGGGACACACAGCCGACCATCTTCATCGTGCAGGACTTGCCGGCACCGTTGGGCCCGAGGAAGCCGAACGCCTCGCCCCGCTGGACCGCGAAGTCGATGCCGTCGACAGCGGTGAAGTCGCCGAACGTCTTGGTCAGGCCGGTTGCCTGGAGCAGGAGATCGGGGTCCGGATCAGTCACGTGGTGCACGCTACCGCGGCATACGGACAGGGACTCAACCCCTTTTCTTGGGGTCCCGCGGCTCCTTGCCGAGCCTGCGTTCCACCGGCACGTCCATGTCGACGCACAGGGCCAACCAGGCCTCGCGCGGCTTGACCCCTGACTCGAGCGCCTCCAGGGGAGTGCGGTTGCCGAGAGCTCCGAGGACGTGGTCGCGGGCCAGGGAGCGCGCGTAGGCAGCACCGAACTCGTCGTCCATCAGCCGCCAGAAGTCGCTCATCCGCACCCGGGGAGTCTCGCACGGGCTCGCCCGACCCCTCATAGCGCAGGTCCGTCATTGATCGGGCACGCGCGTTCGTGCGCCATCAATGACGCACGTGCTCCATCAAGCCAAAGTCCGCTCAACGATGAGCCGTCTGTATGCCGGAACCGTCCGGCGCCGCGCGACGTCTCATCTTCATGAACCGCAAACGATGGGCTCCCGTCGCCGCAGTCGGAGCCGTGCTCGCGGTGCTCATCGGCATCTCGGTGTTCTCGGACAACGGGCGTGCGGAGGGACCGCCGGTGCTCCGGCTCGCCGCTGCCGACGGCTCCTACGCAGCCGCCGCGGTTGGCGCCCACGGGTCCTACCGGCTCATCGGGAAGCTGCCGGACGGGCCCTCTGAGGCCCGGCTGCGAGACCTGCCGGCAACGGCCGTCCCCGTCGCCCGGGTGCGCGCTCTCGCGGTCGCCCTCGGTGAGACCGCTGCGCCCATACGGGTCGACGGCCGCTGGAAGGCGGGCGACCTGGTGGTCACCGACGAGCCGGGCAACCCGTGGACGTGGGGCGCGACGTGCCGACCGGTGACGCCGGTCTCCTCCGACGGCGGCGTCGCCAAGGACCTCTCGGCGCCGAAGTGCCCTGACGGCGGTGGGTCGAGCGGCACCGGGTCGATCGCCGGCGGACGCCTCACGTGCATCGTCACGGTCGGCGGCACCGGGTGCTCCGTGCCTGGCTCGGTCGGGACCCCTGGGTCAGCGCCATCGCCCGGCACCCGCGTGATGCCGCCTCCGCTGCCTCTGCCGATGCCGATGCCGCCGGCGCCGGCGCCGGCGCCGAACAGGGTGCTCCTGAGCGAGTCTCAGGGGCTGACCGCCACCGCGACCCTCCGCCATTCCCTTGGCCTGGGCGACGCCCCCACCCGCGTCGAGGGGCTCAGCGTGGTCGTCGAGCCGCTCGCCGGCGGCCTGCCCACGAGCGGGATGGCGACCCGGTTCCAGCTCTCGAGCCAGGGCCGACTGGTCAGTGCCACCGGGTCGCTATCGATCGGTCAGGAGGGTGCCCTCTACCCGCTGCGCACAGCCCGAAAAGCCTTTGACGACATACCAATCCTGCAGCTCGGCGTTCCGTGCGACGCCGGCGGATGCCCCGAAGGGCCAGCCGTCACCGGCGCCCGCCTGGGTTTGAGCCGCGTGACCCTGGACAAGGGAGCCGTCGCGTTGGTGCCGGCCTGGCTGTTCACCGTGCAGGGTTCGCCCGTGCCGCTCGTCGCCCTCGCGGTGGCCGACCGCTTCCTGGGCGGTCCCGACCCTGTCAGGACGGGACCGGGCACCGGCCCCGGCACCATCGAGCCGGACCCCAACGTCTCGGTCGCGCCCCCTCCGCCGGCGAGCGGTAAGCCGACCGGCCCCCAGGACCGCGAGGGCTTCGCGTTCGATGCGGCCTATGCCGATGCCGACCCGAGCGTGCTTGTCGTTCGCTACGGCGACTCGGGGAGCTGCCCGAGCCAGGCCGTGCGTCACGATGTCGTCGAGCAGCCCGACCGGGTAGTGGTGACCCTCACGCGTACGCCGATACCGGCCGACCGGGCCTGCACCATGGACTACCAGGCCAAGCTCGTGCGGATCACGCTCAGCGCCCCACTGGGCAGCCGCGAAGTCGTCGACGGGTCGCGCAAGGTGCCAGTGCCCATCTCGACCGGCTCCCTGCCTTTCGGCTGAGCCGGGTCACACCGGGGACGTCAGTCGAGCGGCATACAGGTCAGATCCAGCTGACGTGCTGGCGCAGGTAGAGGTACCCGACGAACGCGAACATGTCGAGCAGGAAGTGGGCGACGACCAGCGGCAGGACGCGACGGGTGCGCTGGAACCACCAGGCGAAGATCAGCCCCATCACGAGGTTGCCAGCGAACCCACCGAGGCCCTGGTAGAGGTGGTAGCTCCCCCTCAGCACCGCGCTCGCCCCCAGTGCTCGACCGTTCGACCATCCCATCTGACGCAGCCGGGTCAGCAGGTAACCGACGACCACGACCTCCTCCAGGGCACCGTTCTGGGCGGCCTGGAGCAGGAGGAGCGGCACCCGATACCAGGTGTCCGGGACGTCCACCACCGCCAGGGTGGCGCTCACCCCGAGATGGTGTGCGGCCCAGACCAGGACCAGGCCCGGTATGCCGATGAGCGCGGCGAAGCCGGCACCGCGCAGCAGCTCCCTGCGCGCGGGTCGACGGTGGAGGCCGATCCCGAAGCCGGCGGTCCCCGGGTCGCGCGAGAGCAGCACCAGAGCCAGCAGGACCGGCATGAGCCCCTGGACCAGGCCGGTCACGTCGTAGGCGATGTCGAGCCAGACGTGAGAGGTCTGAGCGCCGGAGGCAACGGTTGCGGTCGTCGCCGAGATGCCACCCTTGACGGTCAGCTCGGCCCTCAGGTAGCTCAGTACGCCGTAGATGCCCGACAGCCCGAGCGAGACGCCGAGCACCGCAAGCACCTCGGGACCACGGTGTCGCGCTGGTGAGCTCGCCGTCTCGGCTGACGAGGTCATCGGGCCGGTACGCCTATCGACTCCACTCAGAGGTCGTCCAGGGTGAACCCACCGGGTGGCGGAGGACCTGCAGCCGGCTCCGCCGGAGGACCCGCGGACGGCGAACCAGCCGGAGCGCTCGGCTGCGCTGGCGACTGCGGCGCGGGGCCCGGAGACCCCGACCCGGTCTGCCCGAGCGGACCGTGGGCGGCGACGTGTGCGTCCAGGGCACCGAGCGCCGCCACGACGGCCTCGTGCGAACCACCGCTGCGCTGCTCGGCGTAGAACGCGGCCCCGACGTCGCGCAGCAACCCGTCCGCGGCCCGGGAGGTCTGCACCTCATCGAGCTTGGCCTGCCCTTGGGCGAGGCCTTGCTGCGCCTTGGCCGTGGCCTGCTGCGCGGCTTCGCGCGCCTTGTCCATGAATCCCATGTGCTACTCCTGACTGCCCGAGAGCAAACCGCCCAGCGGGCCTCGCTTGTCGTTGCCCGCGCCCATGTTCTTGGCGAGAGCCCTGGCCAGTCCTTCGATGGTCATGGACTGAAGGATGACCTGGCCGTCGCCCTCCAGTGTGGCCAGCGAGAGCCCCTCGCCGCCGAACATCGCAGTCATCATCGTCTGGGTGTTGAGTGCCCCGACGCGCTCGACGCCGTAGCGCACGGTGTCCTGGAAGGCCACGACGCAACCGGTGTCGACCTGGATCTTGCCACCGTACCTGGCGGGGTTGAGCTCAATGAAGTTGCCGGCCCCGGCGATCAGCACCGTGCCGTGCCCGCTGAACCGCTCGAGGATGAAGCCCTCACCGCCGCGCATGCCCGACCGCAGACCGGAGAACGCGATGTCGAAGTCAACGGTGGACTCGGCTGCCACGAACGCGTCCTTCTCGGCGTACCAGCCGGTCGTCCCGTCCAGCTCCAGCGCGCGCATCTCCCCGGGCAGGACGCCCGCGAAGGTGACCAGACCGCTAGCACCGTTGGCTCGGTAGTACTGGAAGGCCAGGCTTTCACCGGCGAGGACGCGCTTGCCCACGTCGAGGGCCTTCTGGAACAGGCCGCCGGCGCTGGCCGGCGCGCCCTGCTGGTTGCCCTGGGGCTTGGTCAGCCGCGTCTCCACCGAGACGTTGACCGTCTTCCACAAGAACTTGCCCGCCTCGCAGTAGACGGTCTGGCCCTCCCCCAGCTGGCACACCACCATCTGCATCGCATTGCCCACCACCTTGTGTGCCAGGGCCACCAGAATCCTCCCCATGAGTCAGGACTGCTGCTGGGCACAGTACGCGGAAATCCTTGGGGGCACACCCGCTTCTCCGGACCTCAACCGAACCAGCAGAGGTATGCCGCGCCACTCACCCGCCGCTTCCCACAAGGACCCGTGGGCATCCGGCTCGTGGCGTTGTCGGTGTCGGATGGCAGGCTTGGCTGGCGATGAGACCTGACAACGTCCTCGACCGATTCTCCGCCGCGACCCGAGACTGGTTCAGCGGGACCTTCGCCGAGCCCACGCCGGCACAGGTCGGTGCATGGGATGCCATCAGCTCGGGCGAACACACACTCGTCGTGGCCCCCACCGGCTCCGGCAAGACGCTCTCGGCCTTCCTCTGGGCGCTGGACCGTCTGGCCTCCGCTCCCCCACCTGCCGAGCCACTGCGCAGGTGCCGGGTCCTCTACATCTCGCCGATGAAGGCTCTGGCCGTGGACGTCGAGCGCAACCTGCGCTCCCCCCTGGTCGGTATCGGTCACGCCGCCACCCGCCTCGGCCTCCCGAAACCCGAAGTGAGCGTCGCGGTCCGCTCCGGAGACACCTCAGCCGCAGACCGCAGACTCTTCGCCCGCCGTCCCGCCGACGTCCTCATCACCACCCCCGAGTCCCTCTTCCTGATCCTGACCTCAAAGGCGCGTGAGTCCCTCGCCGGCATCGAAACCGTCATCCTCGACGAGGTCCACGCGGTCGCCGGCACCAAGCGAGGCGCCCACCTGACCCTGAGTCTCGAACGACTGGATGCCTTGCTGGACAAGCCTGCTCAGCGGGTTGGCCTTTCCGCTACCGTGCGGCCGGTCGAGGAGGTCGCGCGCTTCCTCGCGGGGGGTCGACCGGTCACGGTCGTCCAGCCTCCGTCGACCAAGCAGTGGGACCTCCAGGTGGTCGTCCCGATCCCCGACATGTCCTCACTGGGCGAGCTGACCGGTGACCTCAGCGGCGCCGCCTCCGGAGCGCAGCGGCGGGCCTCAATCTGGCCGCACGTCGAGGAACGCATCGTCGACCTGATCGCGCAACATCGATCGACGTTGGTCTTCGCCAACTCTCGCCGCCTGGCCGAGCGCCTGACCGCTCGGCTCAACGAGATCTGGGAGGAGCGCCTGGAGCTCGAGTCCCTTGCTACTGAACGCGATCCGGACGCGACGGTCGCCATCAAGGCGAGCGCACGCAGTACTCCCGCGCAGCTGATGGCGCAGGCCGGCGGGTCCAGGGGCGCGCCTGGCGTGCTCGCCCGCGCACACCACGGCTCGGTCAGCAAGGAGCAGCGAGCCCTGATCGAGGACGACCTCAAGGCCGGTCGCCTGCCCGCGGTGGTCGCCACCAGCTCCCTCGAGCTCGGCATCGACATGGGCGCGATCGACCTCGTCATCCAGGTGGAGTCGCCGCCGAGCGTGGCCAGTGGGCTGCAACGGGTCGGGCGGGCTGGTCACCAGGTGGGCGCCGTGTCTCGCGGAGTGGTCTTCCCCAAGTTCCGTGGCGACCTCGTCCAGACCGCTGTTGTGGTCGACCGCATGCGCGCCGGTGACATCGAGTCGCTGCGCGTCTTGACCAACCCGGTCGACGTCCTGGCCCAGCAGATCGTCGCCATGTGCGCGATGGACGACTGGGCGGTCGATGACCTGGAAGCGTTGGTACGCAAGGCGACTCCCTTCGCGGCCCTCCCCCGCTCGATCCTCGAGTCGGTGCTCGACATGCTCTCCGGGCGTTACCCCAGCGACGAGTTCGCCGAGCTGCGACCGCGCCTCGTCTGGGACCGCGTGACAGGCACGCTCACCGGGCGGCCGGGTGCGCAGCGGCTCGCAGTCACCAGCGGGGGGACGATCCCCGACCGAGGACTGTATGCCGTGTTCCTTGCCTCCGGCGAGGGCACGGGGCGGCGCGTGGGCGAGCTCGACGAGGAGATGGTCTACGAGTCGCGGGTCGGCGACGTGTTCACCCTCGGCACGTCGTCATGGCGGATCGAGGACATCACCCACGACAGGGTGCTGGTCACCCCGGCGCCCGGCCAGCCCGGCAAGCTGCCGTTCTGGAAGGGCGACTCGCTCGGCCGGCCGGCCGAGCTCGGCCGCGCCGTGGGCGAGTTCGTCCGTGAGCTCGGCCGGCTCGGTCCCGACAAGGCGCGTGCCCGGGTGAGCGCAACCGGCCTGGATGCCTGGGCCGCGGACAACCTGCTCACCTATCTGGACGAACAGCGCGAGGCCACCCGACACGTCCCCGACGACCGCACGATCGTGATCGAGAGGTTTCGTGACGAGCTCGGCGACTGGCGCGTGGCCGTGCACTCCCCGTTCGGCGCGCAGGTGCATGCGCCTTGGGCGTTGTGCGTTGCGGCCAGAATGCGTGAGCGATTCGGCGTCGACGTCCAAGCCATGCATGGCGACGACGGCATCGTGTTCCGGCTGCCCGACATCGAGTTCGACACCGCCGCCGGGTCGACCGGGCTGGGGCTCGAGCTGATGTCCCTGATCGCGCTCGACGCCGACGAGGTGCACGATCTCGTCACCACGGAGATCGGCGGATCTGCTTTGTTCGCAGCGCGTTTCCGCGAGTGCGCGGCACGGGCCCTGCTGCTGCCGCGTCGCCGTCCCGATCGCCGCCAGGCCCTGTGGCAGCAGCGCCAGCGGTCGGCCCAGCTGCTCACCGTGGCAAGCCAGTACGCGTCCTTCCCCATCATCCTGGAGACGGTGCGCGAGTGCGTGCAGGACGTGTTCGACGTGCCCGGACTGAGCACCTTGATGCGCGAGATCGGGTCTCGCACGGTGCGCCTCGTCGAGGTCGAGACGCCGACGCCGTCACCGTTCGCCCGCAGCCTGATGTTCGGTTACGTCGCGCAGTTCCTCTACGAGGGCGACTCGCCCCTGGCCGAACGGCGCGCAGCGGCCTTGTCGCTCGACCCCACGCTGCTGGCCGAGCTGCTGGGGCGTGGTGAGGGCGCCGCACTGCGCGACCTGCTCGACCCTGCGGCGTTGGCCCAGACCGAGTCCGAGCTGCAGCGGCTGGCTCAGGGTCGGCGTTGCCGGGGTTTGGAGGATGTGGCAGATCTGTTGCGGGTGCTGGGTGCTCAACCACATCAGGCCATTCTCGAGCGTTGTGTCGAGGGATCGACCGCCAACGACGTGTCGGCATGGTTGGTCGATCTCGAGAGCGACCGACGGCTGATCCGGGTGCGCATCGGTGGCGAGGAACGCTGGGCCGCCATCGAGGACGCGGGACGGTTGCGTGACGCCCTGGGAGTCGCACTGCCGACCGGCGTCCCCGAAGTCTTCCTCGAGCCCGTCCCGGACCCACTGGGCGATCTGGTGGCCCGTTACGCCCGCACCCACGGCCCCTTCACCGGACGGGACGTTGCCGACTGGTTCGGTCTGGGCATGGCCGTCGTGGCCGATGTCCTGCGCCGGCTCGTCGCCTCTGGCCGGGTTGTGGAGGGTGAGCTGCGCCCGATCGAGTCCGGAGGCGGAGTCCATGGCAACGACTTCTGCGACGCAGAGGTGCTGCGCACGCTTCGCCGGCGCTCGCTGGCGGCTCTTCGTGCCGAGGTCGAGCCCGTGGCCGCAGTCGATCTGGCCCGCTTCCTTCCCTCGTGGCAAGGAGTGGGCGCCGGGCTCCGAGGCACCGAGGGGGTTCTTCGTGCGGTCGAGCAGCTGGCTGGAGCGGTCCTGCCCGCCAGCGCGGTCGAGACTCTCGTGCTGCCCAGCCGCGTGACGGCATACGGCCCCGCGTTGCTGGACGAGCTCACGGCCAGCGGCGAGGTGATCTGGCGCGGGCACTCTTCCCTTCCCGGCGACGACGGTTGGATCTCACTGCACCTGGCCGAGACGGCGCACCTGACCCTCGCAGCGCCGTCAGAGGACCTTGACCTCACCGACCTCCACCGCGACGTCCTGGCTGCGCTCGCCGGCGGCGGCGCGTTCTTCTTCCGCACGCTCTCCGACGCGGTGGCGAGCGCCGACGACCCGGAGCTGACGGCGGTGCTCTGGGACCTGCTCTGGGCGGGCCGAGTGAGCAACGACACCCTCGCTCCGTTGCGGGCGCTGCTCGCGGGCGGGCGCACGGCGCACAAACCACGGCGTACCGCCCCACGCACCATGCGCTACGGGGGCCGCCCGACAAGTCTCGGCGCGCTGTCGGGTCGTCGGCTCGCCGGTCGCGCCCCGCTCCCAACCCGCACCGGTCCCCCCACCGCCGCCGGGCGATGGTCGCTCCTGCCAGAGATCGAGCCCGATGCCACTGTCCGTTCCTATGCTGCGGCCGAGATACTGCTGGATCGCTATGGCATCGTGACCCGTGGCTCCGTTGTCGCGGAAGGGATTCCTGGCGGCTTCGCCGGCGTCTATCGGGTGCTGGCTGCCGCTGAGGAGTCCGGGCGGGTGCGCCGCGGGTACTTCGTCGAAGGCTTGGGCGCCGCGCAGTTCGCAACCGCAGGAGCCGTCGACCGACTTCGCGCGCAGAGCCGGCCGCTGCCGGACGGACCCGCCCCCTATGGTGCCGGACGTCGTGACAGCGCGCCGTCGGTGGTCCTTGCCGCATCGGACCCGGCCAACCCCTATGGCGCGGCCCTCGGCTGGCCGGTCCGCGAGGCTGATCCGAGCGAAGAGCCCGGGGCCACCAAGTCCGGGCCCAGGTCGGGGGTCAGGTCGGGCGTCAGGTCAGGGCACAAGCCCGGGCGCAAGGCGGGTGCGCTGGTGGTGCTCGTCGATGGCGCGCTCACCCTGTACGTCGAGCGCGGCGGCAAGACGTTGCTGTCCTGGACCGACGACCCGGCGTTGCTGCAGTCTGCTGCCGATGCGTTGGCCCTGGCTGTACGCGAAGGGGCATTGGGCAAGCTGACCGTCGAGAAGGCCGATGGCGACCCGGTCCTCGGCTCCGACCATCCCCTGGCGACCGCCCTCGCCGGGGCTGGCTTCCATGCAACGCCACGTGGGTTGCGCCTGCGGCGTTGACCTGGCCGGTTGGTACATGACGCGCAAACTGCCTAGATCGCTGTCCTGAGGGCGTGCAAACTGCCTAGATCCGCGGGTTGGAGGCGGGCAAACTGCCTAGATCGCGGGGTCAGGCGGCGGAGGCGCGGAGCATGGTGTCGGCGCGCTGACCGATCGGCAGGCTCACGAGCGCACTCACGGCCTCGGACTCGGCGACCCGGTCCGACACGTGGCTGAGCATGGTGGACATCGGCAGGTTCAAAGCCGCACAGATCGACGCCAGCAGCTCCGAGGAGGCTTCCTTCTCACCGCGCTCGACCTCGCTGAGATAACCCAGCGATACCGCAGCCGAACCCGACACCTCGCGCAGGGTGCGCCCTTGGGCCTGACGGTGGTCACGGAGTACGTCACCGACTTCACGACGAAGCAAGATCATGACGCCTCCTCACAACTTCTCGACGGTTGTTAGTCAAGGACAACGGTACCCCCCGAGCCCGCGGGCCCGCATGCCGGTCTGCCGAGTTGCGTCCACACGTTGGGTCAACAGTGCACACCGGGGGGTTCTTCCCTGCCCTGGGCCTCGAGCTCCTGGGCGAGGAGCGCCAGGACCGCGAGCACGCTTTGAGCCCGGATGCCCGCGCGGTCCCCGGACAGGTCCAGCGCCTTGACCCGCGAGGTCCCCGGCCCCACAACCGCGACGTAGACCATGCCCACCGGTTTGCCGTCAACCGGATCCGGCCCGGCCACACCGGTGGTAGCCAACCCGTAGGTCGCGCCCATCAGCGACCGCACTCCGCTGGCCATCTGCTCCGCCACGTCGGCGTCCACGGCTCCCGCCCGCGCCAGCAGCGCCCCGTCGACCGCGAGAAGCTGGGCCTTGAGGTCCGTCGCGTAGGCAACGACGCCCCCACGCACGACCACGGAAGCACCCACGACATCGGTCAGCGCCGCGGCCACCAGCCCGCCGGTCAGCGACTCGGCAACCGCCACCGTGCGTCCCGCGGCAGTCAGGCGCGCCACAAGATCCGCTGCCACTGTGGGCACCACGCTCAGACCTCAGGACCCGCGGTACGCCGTGCGGCCGCCTCGGTTGCAGCCACCTGAGTTGCTGCCACCGCGGTTGCTGCCGCCTCGCGGGCCGCCGCGGCGCGACGCTCGCGCTTGGCCTGCGCACGGGGGCTGGTGTTGCGCAGCGTGTGCGCCCGCAGCACGTAGTCCACGCCGGTTCCCACCGTCACGATGACCGCCAACGCCATGACCACGACGGCGACGGAGTGCCAGAAGATGCTCAGCGGCAGGACATAGAGCAGGATCGCGAGTGCCTGAAGGGCGGTCTTGACCTTGCCGCCGCGGCTGGCCGGCATGACGCCGTGCCGGATGACAACGAACCGCAGCGCCGTGATGCCGACCTCCCGGACGACGACCACTGCGGTGACCCACCACGACAGCAAGCCGATGATCGAGAGCCCGACGAGCGCCATACCCATCAGTGCCTTGTCGGCGATCGGGTCGCTCACCTTGCCGAAGTCGGTCACGATCCCCTTGGCGCGCGCGATGTCGCCGTCGATGCGGTCGGTTGCCGTGGCTACCGCGAAGACGCCAGCGGCGAGCAGGCGGTAGTTGGTCGAGGGATCGCCGTCATGCAGCAGGAGCCAGCCGAAGACGGGGACGAGAGCGAGGCGCGAGACGGTGAGCGCGTTGGCGATGTTCCAGGCGCTGGCCTGGGGAGGCTGAACCTGTGTGCCGTCCCCCGTGGAGATCACACGGGCTCCGCAATGAGGTCGATGCCCTGCGTGTCAACAACGCGTGCGGCGATGACCTCGCCGACGGCCGGAGCCTGGACACCTGGGTGAAGCCGAAGGATCGTGGCGCCGTCGACGTCCGGCCCCTGGTGGGCAGCCCGCCCGGTCAGCTCGTCGGTGTCCTGGTCCATCCCTTCGACCAGAACCTCGACGCGCTCGCCGAGGCGCTCCTCGGTGCGCTGGATGTTGAGCTCCTCGACCAGCGTCGTGAAGTGCGCGAGGCGCTCGGCGATGACATGGCTCTCGAGCTTGCCCTCATAGGTCTCGGCCTCGGTGCCGTCCTCATCGGAGTAGCCGAACACGCCGACCACATCCAGACGAGCGGCGATCAGGAAGGCCTCGAGCTCAGCGAGATCCTCCTCGGTCTCCCCGGGGAACCCCACGATGACGTTGGACCGGATGCCGGCGAGCGGTGCGCGAGCGCGCACCTGGTCGACCAGCTCGAGGAAGGCCCGACGCGAACCGAACCGGCGCATCCTGCGCAGCAACGGCTCGGACGCGTGCTGGAAGGAGATGTCGAAGTAGGGCACGACTCCCGGCGTCGAGGCCATGACGTCGAGCAGGTCCATCCGGATCTCGGCCGGCTGCAGGTAGGACACGCGGACGCGTTCGATCCCCTCAACCGAGGCGAGCTCGGGCAACATCGTCTCGAGCAGGCGGAGGTCCCCGAGGTCCTTGCCGTAGGACGTGGAGTTCTCACTGACGAGGAGGATCTCCTTGACGTCGTGCTGTCCGAGCCACCGGGCTTCGGCCAGGATGTCGGAGGGCCGCCTCGACACGAACGCCCCGCGGAACATCGGGATCGCGCAGAAGGCACATCGACGGTCACAGCCGCTGGCGATCTTCAGCGGGGCCCACGGCCGGTCATCCAGACGGGCGCGGATGACGCGCGGGCCGCTGCCCGGAACCGGTCCCTGGATCCTCACGCTCTCGGGAACGCTGCTGGGGAGCACCTCGGGACCACCGTGACCGGGCAGTGCCACAGAGGGTGCAGAGGCCTGCCGTGCGGCCGGGGAGAGAGGCAGCAGGCGGCGCCGGTCCGACGGCACGTGTGAGGCGGGCCTTTTGCCGTCCAGGATCGAGGTGAGGTGGCTCGACATGTCGGCGTACGAGTCGAAGCCGAGCACGGCGTCGGCTTCGGGTAGCTCGGCGGCGAGCTGCTCGCCATACCGCTCGGCCAGACAACCCACCGCCACGACCTTCTGCGTGCGTCCCTCGCCCTTGAGATCGGCGGCCTCGAGCAGTGCGTCGATGGAGTCCTTCTTGGCCTGTGTGACGAAACCGCAGGTGTTGATCACGGCGACATCGGCCCGCGCAGCATCATCGACCAGCAGCCAGCCCCCTGCAGCCAGACGTCCGGCGAGCTCCTCGGAGTCGACCTCGTTGCGAGCACAGCCCAAGGTCACCAGCGCCACGCTACGGCGGCTGCCGGTAGCCCGGGAGGCGATCGACGTCATGGGCCCACCATAGTTGGGCTGCGGTTGAATGACCCCATGCCCGACCTCGCACAAGACACCCTCGCCCGCGTCACCGAAGTGCTGCGCCGGCACCCGCTGATCGACGGACACAACGACCTCCCGTGGGAGGCACGCCAGCAGACGGGCTACGACTTCGACCGGCTGGACCTCTCGAAGCGGCTGACCACCACGCACACCGACCTTCCGCGGCTGCGCGAGGGCCGCGTCGGCGCGCAGTTCTGGTCGGTCTGGGTGCCCTCCTCGCTGCCCGATGGCGCGGCGGTGATCCAGACCCTCGAACAGGTCGACGCCGTCCACCAGATGGTCGCTCGGTATGGCGACCATCTGGGTTTCGCCCGCACCGCGGACGAGCTGGAGGCGGTCTTCGCGTCGGGGCGGATCGCCTCGCTCATCGGGGCCGAGGGCGGACACTCGATCGGCTGTTCCCTGGCCGCGCTGCGGATGCTGCACGTGCTCGGTGTGCGCTACCTGACGCTGACCCACAACGACAACGTCCCCTGGGCCGACTCGGCCACCGATGAGCCGGTCCTCGGCGGGCTCTCCGCATTTGGCGTCGAGGTGGTGCGTGAGATGAACCGCATCGGCATGCTCGTCGACCTATCGCACGTCTCTGCCGACACCATGCGGGACGCCTTGGCTGTCAGTGAGGCGCCGGTGATCTTCTCGCACTCCTCCGCACGCAGCGTGTGCGACATGCCCCGCAACGTCTCTGACGACGTGCTCGAGATCCTGCGTGACAAGGGGGGCGTCTGCATGGTGACGTTCGTGCCCGAGTTCGTCTCCCCTGCTGCCGGCCATTGGCGCAAGGAGGCAGCGGTGGCGGCGCTCGAGGTCGGCGTCAAAGCCACAGACCACCTCGCCTTCGGAGCGTTCGCGAGGACGTACCGCAAGCACCACGCCAAACCCACCGCGACGATCGACCACGTCGTCGCACACATCGAGCACGTGCGCGCCGTTGCCGGCGTCGACCACGTCGGCATCGGAGGCGACTATGACGGCACCGACGATCTGCCTCTCGGCCTCGAGGACGTCAGCGGCTATCCGCGCTTGTTCGCCGCTTTGGCCGAGCGCGGCTGGTCCGACCAGGACCTGGCCAAGCTGGCCGGCGGCAACGTCCTTCGCGTCATGCGCGATGCCGAGGCGGGAGCCCGCGACCTGCAGACAACCCGCGGACCCAGCCTCGCGACATACGAGGCACTTGATCTCGCCGCCCATCGACGTCCCTAGCAGTTCCCAAACGGTCCTTCGGTCAACAGATGCCTGTCCCGAGCGGAGAGCGCAGGCGTAAGGGTTCGCTCGGTTCGCGTTAAGAACCCGTCAATGCCCCGACGCAGCACCTCTTGAGCGCCAAGACTTCCTTCGTGGTCGCCATCAGGCCACCTGATGACTGGAGTGCAATGTCCGATCTCGTCTTCGTGATACTCACCGGAGCGTTCTTCGCTCTCATGGCACTCATCGTCAAGGGGGTCGAGCGGCTGTGAGCGTCGAGAACGCCGCCGGGCTCACCGTCTCCGTCCTGCTTCTCGGCTACCTTGTGGCGGCCCTTCTGTTCCCGGAGCGTTTCTGAGATGTCTGAGACCACCGCCGGCCTGCTGCAGGTCGCCCTGCTGATCGCTATGCTCGCCGCCTGCTACCGGCCGCTGGGCGCCAACATGGCCCGGGTCTACACCAGCGAGCACGACTCCCGCATCGAGCGGGTCCTCTACAAGGTGATGGGCGTGGATCCCAAGGCCGACCAGCGCTGGCCGGTCTACGCCCGCTCCCTGCTCGCGTTCTCCGCGGTGAGCTTGCTGTTCCCGGCGGCCGAGGCGCTCCCCACAGTGCAGACCCCCGACTTCGTTCTGGACTTCGC
>Ga0209745_1000508_pt1 | contig 23624 bp, 20 predicted proteins | sample BarGraNGADG00312_FD_184495 | JGI IMG/M metagenome (GOLD analysis project Ga0209745, IMG submission 184495) | Arctic peat soil microbial communities from Barrow, Alaska - Barrow Graham LP Ref core NGADG0004-312 (SPAdes) (version 2) | ecosystem: Environmental > Terrestrial > Soil > Wetlands > Peat...
CTTGGCCTGTTCGAACAGATCCCGCACCCGCGAGGCGCCGACACCGACGAACATCTCGACGAAGTCCGAACCGGAGATGGAGTAGAACGGCACGCCGGCTTCTCCCGCGACGGCGCGCGCCAGCAGGGTCTTGCCCGTGCCGGGAGGTCCGTAGAGCAGGACGCCCTTGGGGATCTTGGCGCCGACCGCGAGGAACTTGGCGGGCTCGGCGAGGAAGTCCTTGATCTCGAGCAGCTCCTCGACCGCCTCATCCACGCCCGCCACGTCGGCGAAGGTGACCTTGGGAGTGTCCTTGTTCGCCAGCTTGGCCTTGCTCTTGCCGAACTGCATGACCTTGGAACCGCCGCCCTGCATCTGGCTCATGAGGAACCAGAACAGGCCCAGGACGATGATCAGGGGGACGATCGTGACCAGGAGGCTGAAGAACCAGTTCTGCTGGGGCGGGTCGTCGGTGTAGCCCTTGGGCGGCTGGTGCGTCTTGAGGGCGAGCACCAGGCTGTCGCCGCGTTGGACGACGTAGTAGGCCTGCACCTTGGTGGCGCCCTTGACCTTGTCCCCGTCGGAGTACGACTGACCCGGTTTGAGGGTGAGGTCGATCTGGGAGTCACCGACGAACTTTGCCGAGTCGACCACGCCGGTGTTGATCAGCTTCTCGGCGGCCGAGGTGTCGATACGGGTGAAGCTGTCGGCACCGGCAAGGGAGAGCCACGCCAGGCCGATGCCGAAGATGAGCACCACCCAGACGATCGGGGTGCGAAGGATGCGCTTGTAGTCCATATGCCTGCGAGGCTCGGTGCCCCGTCCCTCCTGCTCGTCCAGCCATGTCAACTGCCATCTCCAGCGAGTGGGGCGACAGTCGTAACGACGGTACACCGCACGGCCGTAGCGACATTCTCGCCAGTCAAACGCCTGACATGGTGCTGGTGTTCCAAAAGTCCGTTGTGATGTGCCGCGGCCCGGCACCCCGAACGAGGTGACTCATGCGTAGACGTGAGGTGCCAAGGTGCCGACGTCGCGCAGGTTGCGGTACTTCTCGGCATAGTCCAGGCCGTAGCCGACGACGAACTCGTTCGGGATGTCAAAGCCGACGTACTTGATGTCGACCTTGACCTTGGCCGCGTCCGGCTTGCGCAGCAGCGTGACGATCTCCACCGACGCGGCCGAGCGGGACGCGAGGTTGGACTTGATCCAGCTCAGCGTCAGACCGGAGTCGACGATGTCCTCGACGATGAGCACGTCCCTGTCGGTGATATCGGTGTCGAGGTCCTTGAGGATCCGCACGACGCCGGAGCTCTTGGTGCCCGAGCCGTAGGACGAGATGGCCATCCAGTCCATCGGAGCCGTGCCGGGCAGCGCGCGCATGAGGTCGGACATGACCATCACCGCACCCTTGAGGACGCCCACCAGCAACAGGTCCTTACCCTCGTAGTCGCGCCAGATGTCGGCGGCAAGCTCACCGAGCCGGAACCGGATCTCCTCTTCGGTCACGAGCACGCGTTCGAGGTCGGCCCCCATATGGGCAGCGTCCACGGAATCTCCTTGACGGTAGGTGAAGAGGCGGCGAGCGAGGTCTGTGGCCTATTCAACCCGACGGGTGGCAGCGACGAACACCCGACCACCGCTGCGGCTGCCCTGCACATGACCCGGCAGATCGATCGGGCCCTGCCCCCGCCAGCTGGTGAGGAGGGTGTCGAGCGCCTCGACATGGGTGGCGAAGAGCGCGCCCGGAGGACAGCCGGCCTCGAGTGCGAACAGGCGCCAGACGCGGGTGCGGATGGCCCGGGGCAGCGCCAGCAGCACCGTTGGGTCGAACGGCCCCGGCCCGAGCTCATCGCGCGCCCCTGCAGCGAGGTCGTCGAGGGCATCGGCGTCCTCGCGCAGCAGATCGGCCGAACGCGCCAGTGCCGCAATGGTTCCCCGGCCGAGCTCGGTCTCCAGGAGGGGCAGCAGAGCACGTGCCCGAACCCGCCCGTATGCCGGGTCGCTGTTGTGCGGGTCCACCCACGCTGTGAGACCGGCCGCCTCACAGGCGGCCACCGTGGTGGTCCTGGCCACGCCCAGAAGGGGCCGCACAAAGCGTCCGCGACGGGTCGGCATACCGGACAGGGACCGTGCTCCAGAGCCTCGGGCGAGGCCGAGCAGGACCTGCTCTGCCTGGTCGTCGCGGGTGTGGCCGAGCATGACGGCCACCGCACCGACCCGTTCGGCGACATCCTCCAAGGCCCGGTATCGCGCGTCCCTCGCCCGCGCCTCGGGGCCGGAGCCGGACGATGCGACCTGGACTGTCACCACCTCGACGGGGTCCAGGCCCAGGTTCCGACACTGGTCCGCGCCACGGCCGGCCACCGCCGAAGAGCCTTCCTGCAGGCCGTGGTCCACGATCACGGCGCCAGCAGACAGGCCGCACCGGGGGGCCTCGAAGGCAACCGCTGCCGCAAGCGCCAGGGAGTCCGCGCCACCACTACAGGCGACGAGCACCAGCCCGCCAGGCACGATCTGGGTGAGCTCGCGGCGTACGGCTACCCGCGTGGCGGCAATGGCGCGATGCGGTCCGGTCATGTATCGACGCCGATCATCCGTGGATGCGCTGGACCCAGCTTGTGGGGTTCTCGATCTCCTGGGGCAGGGGCAGCGTCTCCGCCGAGGTCCACACCGCGTTGAAACCGTCGGTGCCGACCCTGTCAGTGACCGCCCGGACGAACGCGGCCCCGTCGCGGTACTGACGCATCTTGGCCTCGAGGCCGAGCAGCCGCCGCAGGATCTTGTCCACGCCACCCACGTCCTTGCGCCGCTGCTGGAACCTGGTCCGGATCTGCTCGACGCTGGGCACCACCGCAGGCCCCACGTCGTCCATCACCACGTCGGCGTGTCCCTCGAGCAGCGACATGATCGCGGTGACCCTGGCGATCTGGGCGCGCTGCTCAGGGGTGGCGAAGATGTCGGTCAGGCCGTTGCCGCCACTCCTGAGGGCGTCGGGGAGGTTCTGGGCGAGCTTGCGGATCATGTCGCCAAGGCGCTCGGGGTCGGGCGCGAGGTCCACCGAGAGCTGACGGGCCGAGTCGATGAGGTGCTGGCGCAGCCACGGCACGGCCGTGAACTGCACGCGGTGGGTCTCCTCGTGCAGGCAGACCCAGAGCCGGAAGTCGGTCGGGTCGACGCCCATCTCGGTCTCGGTGTGCAGCACGTTGGGCGCCACGAGGAGCATGCGGGGTGTGCCGTCGGGGGCAAGGTCGTACTGACCCAGGATCTTGCTGGCCAGGAAGGACATGAGCGCGCCCGCTTCGGCGCCGGTGACCTTGCCGCCCACGCCCTGAGCCAGGTCCGACGCTGGCTGCGCCGGGTTCTTGCGCTTGGCGAGCATGGCGGCGATGACCGGCTCGAGCATGGACTGCAGGGAGTCGACATTGGCGTCGATCCAGCCTGGACGATCCACGATGAGGACGGGGCTGCTGCCGGCAGGTGAGTGCATCCGGGCCGTCTCGGCGACCGGGCCGCGTGATCGTTCGGCCGCCGAGCGCAGGGCCACGACGACCGCAGCGGCCTGGGCGGCCGTGACCTTGGGTCCAGCCGGGACCAGGCGCCGCCCCGTGGCCTTGGCGAAGGCCCAGTCGACATACCCGCTGGTGTCGACCTTGCCCGACGGCTGGGGAGCCAGCTCCGATGAAGTCATCATGCCCATGTCCTCCTCAGCCGCACCCGCACGCTGCGAGCGTCGCCACGAACCGGTCCAACGCCGCCCGAGCGGTCAGCGTTCCCACACCGGGTCTGACCTTGTCCGCCAGGATCGCAAACGTCAACAACCGGCCGTCCTTGTCCACAACGGTTCCGGCAAGGGAGCTGGCTCCGGTCAGTGTGCCGGTCTTGGCCCGGACGATCCCCGCGGCAGGGTGCTCAGAACCCTTGAGGAACCGGTTGGCCAGGGTTCCGGTCAGACCGGCGACCGGAAGCTGCGCGATGACGTGCTGCAGCGCTGGATCCTTCCCCCCAGCGGCCAGGGAGAGCACGTCCCCGAGGGCGCGCGCCGGGATGAGCGTGCCTCCTGAGAGCCCACTGGTGTCGACCAGGGTGACCCTGTCCACGCCGACCCCCTTGGATGCGACCGTCTCCTTGACCCATGCGGCCACTGCGGCGAACGAGGTCCGTCGGCCGGCATGGACGGCGCCCTGACGGGCCAGGGACTCGGTCAGGGCGTTGTCACTGTCGTCGAGGGCCAAGGCCATGACGTCGGCCAGGGGCGCGGACTCGACCACACCCAGATCAGGCGCTCCCTCGGGCGACGCCGCCCGGTCTATGGTCGGCGCCACGGTGATGCCCTCGGCGACAAGCGCCCTCCTGAAGATGCTGGCCGTGCTCAACACGGGGTCGGTGGACCCCGCCTTGTTCAGCCCCGGACGCTGGTCGGAGAGCCCGAGCATGGCGACCGGGCCGGTCAACCCGGCGAAGATGTCGGCGGCGAACCAGCCCGGTGCATACCTGGCGCCCGAGGCGTAGCGATCGTCGATGTGCAGCCTGATGCTGGTGACGCCTTGGGCCCTGAGGGCCTGGGCGGTCTGTCCGGCGAGGTCGGCCAGTCCCGCCCGACCAGCCACAGCCTCGGGGTCGCCCTTGCCCGGGCTCAGCAGGGTGTCGCCGCCGGCGACGAGGATCACGTCGCGGCCTCCCGCACCGCGCACCGCCCGGGTGGAGAACGTCAGGGCGGGGTCGAGCGTCGACATGATGGCGGTCGCGGTGAGCAGCTTGACGGTCGAGGCCGGGATCCGTGGCACCTGCTCCGAGACGTCGAGCAGGTGTGCCCCGGTCCTGGCATCGCGCACGGTCAAGCCCACGGACGAGCCGAGCCCGGGGTCGGCGAGTGCGGCCGCCAGTGCGGCCGTCAGACCGGCTCTGGTCGGCAGTGGGGTCGTGCCGTCGGCTGCGACCAGGGGCGCAGCCGCAGAGGCGGCCGCCGACGGGATCGGCACCTCGGTCACCGACGCCGAGGGGGAGGATCCCGCGCTCGGAGCGGTCGGCAAACCGGCGGGCGTGCTTGCTCGGGCCAGAGTGAGAAAGCCGGGAACGAGGTCGTAGACGTCCGCCGTGAGGTAGCCGCCGGCAACCAGGACCAGGACGCCGAGACCGGCAAGAGCTCGGCGCACAAAACCCCCTGTTCGTGAATCGGCTGCGATGCGGGACACTTACGGGCGAGCCTAAGCCAATCGTCATCGAATGGGGTGTAGCTGTGCACTACGACGTCACGATCGAGATCCCCAAGGGACACCGGAACAAGTATGAGGTGGACCACGCGACGGGTCGCATCCGACTTGACCGGTTGCTGTTCACCTCCACGCGGTACCCGGCCGACTACGGCTACGTCGAGGACACCCTGGGCGAGGACGGCGACCCGCTGGACGCACTCGTCCTGCTGGAGGAGCCGACGTTCCCCGGGTGTCTGGTCGACGCGCGGCCGATCGGTCTGTTCCACATGACCGACGAGGCCGGCGGCGACGACAAGATCCTCATGGTGCCGGCGCGCGACCCCCGGGTTGCCCACCTCACCGAGCTGGAACATGTCAGCGAGTTCGACCGCCTCGAGATCCAGCACTTCTTCGAGACCTACAAGGACCTCGAGCCCGGCAAGTCGGTCGAAGGCGCCCACTGGGGTGGCCGCGTCGAGGCCGAGAAGGTCATCCTGGAGGCCATCGACCGCGCCACGGGAGCCGGCATGTCCACCGCTCGCTGGAGCGGCCCGGCTCACTGACCTTTGCTCACTTGAGGCCGGTTTGCTCGGTTCAGGCCGGTTTTCGGGCCGAAATTGCCTCAGTTCAGCGGCCTGAACTGAGCAAGGCTCGATCGGTCAGGTTCCATACCCAGGCTGTATGCCGGGTGCTCGGCTACGGGCGGCCGCCCTCCGAGACGATGTCGCTGCGCCAGATCGAGGACGTTGTCACCGATGCGCCGGTGTGCGGAGCCTCGATCATCATGCCGTTACCGATGAAGAGGCCGACGTGATGGCTGTCCGGTCCGGAGCTGCCATAGAAGACCAGGTCACCGGGTTGCAGGTCGCTGAGCGGGACCCGGCGGGTCTCGGCCCACTGGGCTCCGGTGTAGTGCGATAGGTACACCCCGGCCTGGGCCCACGCCATCATGGTCAGACCTGAGCAGTCCCAGGTACCGGGACCGGCCGCGCCCCACGCGTAGGGGTCACCGATCTGGGCCCGGGCGAACGCGATGACGGCCGAGACGCCACCGCGGGACGGAACAGGGGCCCCTGACACCGGACCCGGCTGAGGTGCCGGAGCGACTGGCTGGTTGTTGGCAATCTGGCGAAGGCGCCGGGCCTCTGCTGCAGCCGAAGCCTGACGCTGGGCCGCGGCGTCGGCACGAACCTGAGCGGCCGCTCGAGCCTGCGCGGCGGCCTGGGCGGCCGCGGCGGCTCGCGCCTGGGCCTCGGCCTTGAGCCCGTCCTGCCGCTGTTTCTCGAGCGTCACCGAGGTGCTGCGCAAGGTCGCCAGCTGCGCGATCATCGCACTCTGCTTCGCCTGGATGCTGGCGGTCTCGGCAGCTGCTGAGTCCGCCTGGGCCGCGGCCTGGGCCCTGGCGCTCTCGGCCTCCTGTGCCGCGGCGAGCTGCTGGGCTTGGGCCTGGGCCGCCGCGCGACGCAGCACGCCGGCCACCACGGAGGACGCGTCGGCGTCCTGCACGATCCGGCCACGGATGTCGGTGATCAGCTGGATACCGGCGGCGCGGTCCAGGACTTCCTCTGGCCCCGAGCTGGACAGGAACGCCTCGAGCTGGCCGAGGTTACCGCCCTGCATGTAGGTCGTGGCGGCGAACTGTCCGAGCTTGTCCGAGGCGATACCCGCCGCCTTCTGAGCTGCGGCCGCGCGCTCTCCTGCACCCTTCGCCGCGTCAGTGCGCTCCTGGAGCAGGATGCGGGCCCCGTTGTACTTCTCGTTCGCCATTTCGGCGGCCGTCTGCACCTCGTCCAGACGTGCGTTGGAGGCCATCAGCTGGGCCTCGACCGCGGCGACCTGCGCGGCCTTGTCTCCGACGGCAGCCTTGGCCCCGTTGACCTGACCCTGTGAGGGGTAGACCGGGTCTGCCTGCGCGCTGACCATGGGGGTGCTCAGCACGAGCGCAAGGGCGGCACCAGTCGCAACGACCAGCTGGGCGCGGATGGGCCTGCAAATGCTCGCCACGAGCTAACGCCTCTCAATCGACAAACTCAGCCGTCTGAGACTATGGCGTTCAACCACTCTAGGAACACGAGTCACACAAATTGCATGTAGATCATGGGGAATCGCCCATCCGCAGTCCATTGGACACACCGAATGACACCGATGTTTTTCTGCAGGTCATCCGCGAATTGACCCGCTAGAGCCGTGCTCGAACCTCTTGCATCACAAGTTGGTAACGACGGGGCCGATCACGCCAGACAATGGGGTCGAGAGGGCGTCAACCGGCCGACCGAGATGCCCGATCCGGCGTTGAGCCGCCAGGGGGGTCAGGGCGCATCGCGGCAGACAGGTCCGGCTGGTCACGTGGGAAGGCACGTCGAGCCTTGCGCCGGAAACGCAGGATCTGGACCAGACCGAGCACCCAGACGATGTACTGCACCGACATGGCCACCCGGAACGAGTCGACCGTGTAGGTGGAAGGGCCCCCCGGCGCGACCTTGTCGAGGACGATGCCGATCAGCGCGACCGTGCCCAGCGATGCGACGAAGCCGCCGACGTTGACGATCCCGGTGGCGCTGCCCAGTCGGGTGGGCGGGTTGAAGGTCCGCGCCAGGTCGAACCCGACCATCGAGCCCGGGCCACCCACCGCGAGCACCACCACGAGGACGACGAGCAGCCACAGGGGCGCTCGTCCGGGCCAGATGAGAACGACCGCCCAGATCACCATGATCGAGCCGACGATCCACAGGATCAGCGTGGACCGGTGGTACGGCCAGCGCGTGACGAACCCCCCGACAAGCGGGCTGGTCACCACGGTGGTGACGGTCATGAGAATGAGCAGGCCACTGGCCGCACCCGGGGTCAGGCCCTGGCCTGAGACCAGGAAGGGGAACCCCCACAGGAGTGCGAAGACGGTGGCGCCGAACTGCGCGGAGAAGTGCGACCAGAGCCCGAGCCGGGTCCCCGGCTCGGCCCAGGCAAGCTTCAGCGCACGGCCGACGGCCCGCATCTTGACCTGGTCCCGATGGTGGTCCTCATAGGGCGAGTCCCGGACGACGACGATCAGCACGACTCCAAGAAGCACACCAACACTTGCCGCTGCGGCGAAGGACCGGGTCCAGCCCAGGCTGTGCAGCGCCGCCGACAGCGGCACCGTGGCGGCGACCGCGCCGACCTGCCCGAGGACACCGGTCAACTGGGTGATCATGGCGGTCCGCGCCGGCGGGAACCACAGGGCGACCAGCTGCACGAGGCTGATGAAGATCATCGCGTCGCCCATGCCGACGAAGACCCGGGCCCCGACCCCGACCCCGAAGGTGCTCGCGAAGGCGAAGGCGAACTGGCCACCGGTCATGAGGAACACCCCGGTGACCAACATCTTCTTCGCGCCGACCCGGTCCAGCATGGCGCCGACCGGGACCTGCATGGCCGCGTACACGAACAGCTGCACCATCGTGAAGGTCGCGAGCTGGGTGGAGGTGATGTGGAACCGCTCTGCCGCCACGAGGCCGGCGACACCCAACGAGGTGCGGTGGAAGACCGCGAGGATGTAGACGGCGATGGCGGCCGACCACACCATCCAGGCTCGCCGGCCACCAAGGCGATAACGCAACGTGGGGTCGGTGGGGGCCGATTCGACGTGGTGTGGCGGCGTCATCGGACGATGCCCGCCTCCAGGTGAGCCAACTTCGGATAGTCGTGGGTCGCCGCCATGAAGTCAGCCTTGGTCCCAGCGGCGAACAGTTCGATCATCCTGACGCCAACCGTACACAGCAGCGCGACGGCCCGGGGTCAAGGCACGCGTGCAGTCCCGTTGTGCCGAGACCGACCAGGACACCCTCGAGCAGATGCAGGTTCATGCCGCAAACCAGCTCGGTGTGTTCCTGGGCCATGACATGGAACGGGCAGTTGTGCAGGACGATGTCGCCGCCCGCGACGCGCGGCTCGTAGCCGTGGTCCTCGAGCAGAGTCATCAGGACGCCGGTGTCGTCATCGCCGGACTGCTCAGCCGCCAGGGCCCGACCGAAGTCACGGGCCCGCCGGTCAAGGACCTCGCGGGGAGGCTCGCCGGAGTGTTGGGCCTCAGCCACTGCCCCGGCCAGGAGCCTTCCGGCGAGGTCGTAGTGACGCGGCGGCAGCGAGACCGACACCTCGCGGGCGGACCGCTGGTACAACTTGGCCGGGCGACCTGCGCCCGGACCACTGCGCCCACTGCGCCGAGCGAAGGAGACGACCAGCAGGCCCTGTTCGGCCAGACGGTCAAGATGGAAGGCCGCCGTCCGACGCGGCACCTCGAGCGCGTCCGCCACGTCGTCGCGACTGACCGGGACCGCGTGAGCCCGAACGTGGTCGTAGATGCGCCGCCGGGTCGGCTCATCCAGACTCGCCACCGCCGCCACATCTGCCGCCACGCCCGCGGCCGCATCTACCGCCGCCTCGCGGGCGGCCTGCCCGGAGGCCACGTGTTGCGTTCCTGACGTCATGGCTTCCACCCTCTTCGGCCGCTTCTATTGACGGGCTCCACTCTACCTTCTACTGTCAACCAACATAGTTTTTAGAAGGGAATCGACATGAGCATCGCCAAGCTCGAGCACGAGATCACGGCGCCGGGCGGCGCGCAGGACGGCGGTCGGCGCCTGCGTGTCGTCCACGACCGCGAACAGGTCAACCTGCCGGCCGCCGAGCGCGCGGTACGTGACCTGCTTGTCGCTCTCGGCCGCGACCCCTCCTCTCCGCACCTGGCGGACACTCCCCGTCGGGTCGCCAGGTCGTTCACCGAGATGCTGACGCCCCGGGAGTTCGACCTCACAACGTTCCCCAACGACGAGCACTACGACGAGCTCGTGCTGGCCAGGAGCATCCCGCTGCAGTCGCTGTGCGAGCACCACATGCTGCCGTTCACCGGGGTCGCCCATGTCGGCTACCTGCCCGGCGAACGCATCCTCGGCCTGTCCAAGCTGGCCCGCGTCGTCGAGCTGTTCGCCCGTGACCTCCAGGTCCAGGAACGGTTGACCGTCCAGGTCGCGAACTGGCTGCAGGAGCACCTCGACCCCAAGGGAGTCGGTGTGGTGATCGAGGCCGAGCACATGTGCATGTCCATGCGCGGGGTCCAGGCCAGCGGCTCGCGGACGATCACCTCTTCTGTCCACGGTGTGCTGCACGAGGACGCGCGCTCGCGCCAGGAGTTCTTCAAACTCGCAGGGGTCTCCTGATGGCATCAGCGCAGACATGTGTCATCGTCGGCGCGAGCCTTGCGGGCGCCAAGGCCGCCGAGACGCTGCGCACCGAGGGCTTCGAGGGCCGGGTGGTGTTGATCGGCGAGGAGACGCAGCGCCCGTACGAGCGCCCCATGCTGTCCAAGGAGTACCTGCGCGGCGACAAGCCGGCGGCCAAGCTCTACGTCCACGACGAGGGCTTCTACGCCGAGCACGACATCGAGCTCTTGACCGGGACTCGGGTCGCGTCCGTCGACCCCGCTGCGCACGAGGTCGCCTTTGCGGACGGCAGCCGTATGCCGTACAGCCGGCTCCTGCTGTCCACGGGCGCCGCCCCGCGGCGCCTTCCACTGCCGGGCGCGGACCTGCCCGGGGTGCGATACCTGCGTGAGATGGGCGACTCCGACGCTCTACGCACCGCGATCACCGCGGCCAGTCGCGTCGTGGTCATCGGCGCCGGCTGGATCGGCTGCGAGGTTGCCGCCTCAGCGCGCCAGCTCGGCGCCGAGGTCGCGATCGTGGCCCCCGCCGCCGCCCCGCTGGAGCGTGTCCTCGGACCGGAGCTCGGCCGCGTCTACCGCGACCTGCACGCCGAGCGCGGCGTCGACCTGCACCTGTCCACCCAGATCGAGGCGATCGTCGGGAGCGGCGCCGCGCAAGGGGTCCGCACCACCGGCGGCTCGGTCATCGAGGGCGACCTCGTGGTCGTGGGAGTCGGCGCGTCGCCTCGTGACGAGCTCGCGCGAGCTGCCGGGCTGACCCTGGAGAACGGCATCGCCGTCGACGAGTTCCTGCGCACCAGTGCGCCGGAGATCTTCGCCGCCGGGGATGTCGCCGCGACCTGGAATCCCATGTACAACAAGCGGATTCGCATGGAGCACTGGGCCAACGCGCTCAACCAGGGCCAGACCGCGGCGCGCAACATGCTCGGCCAGGACACGGCATACACGAAGCTTCCCTACTTCTACTCCGACCAGTACGACCTAGGCATGGAGTACAACGGCTACGCCTCCGACTGGGACCATGTCGTGCTGCGCAAAGGCACGTCCGTGCTCGAATTTGTTGCTTTCTGGCTCAAGGACGGGCGTGTGCTCGCCGGCATGAACGCCAACGTCTGGGACCAGGGCGACGCCATCAAGGCGCTGGTGCGCGGCGGCGCCACCGTCGACGCAGACCGCCTCGCAGACCCCTCGGTCCCCCTGGCCGACCTGGCGTAGTCCCGGGCGCTCATTCGCCTACGACGAAGGCCTTCAAGAACGCAAGATCGGGCATCTTCTTGTGGCCAATTCGACGCTTGACCGGGCGGTCCGCTGGTCACCGATGATCGCCTCTGGGACGTCATCAATCAAGGCTCTGTGCGGTGTCGTTCAGCTGGCTGTGAAGCCGCTCGTTGCCTTACCGGTGGACGTAGTTCATCGTGAGGGTCTCGACGTCGCTGAGGGTGCGGTGCGGACCGGCCAGTCGGTGTGATCGCGCAGCCGCAAGGCCATGTTCCGGCTCTGCTTGACGAAGCTGGCGTCCTTGCAGGTCGAGGTGTACCAGCCCACGATCGCCCGGGAGTAGAGGGCGATCGTGAACGCGACGCATACGAAGCCGGACCTGGTCGGCAACCTACGTGAAACCCCGGGCCGGGCGGTCTCACGCACATCGCGTCGTTGAGACAGGTGATCATGCGCGCGACCCTCCGCGCTTGTCTGGACAACTGCAATGAGAGTTCGGCCCGGTCAGCTGGGTGCGTCGTGCCGCATAAGCGCTGCGAGACGGCAACTGCCGATCAGAAAGATGCCGACATGATTGAGCGGAGGAGCTGACCTTCGTCTGGAATCTCGTGTGCGCTGCGACGATCGTCGGTTCACGCGTGCGTGTAGGCGATGGTCGTTAGTAGGGTGTCGAAGTCGTGTTGAACCGTTTCCGTGCCCGGGCCGGCGATGCAGGCGTCGAGTTGAATCCGTCTTTCCGTCAAACCGCCCCGTGCCAGGACGTGGATTCCATACCTGCCACCGATGTCCAGGCAAGAGCCTGCTGCCGCCCCCCCCGAGTGAGGACTGCGGGTTGCCCGGCGATTTGGCTGTTGGGATTTGGGGCCGCCGCCGTCTCTGGGTAGGGACCGTCGGGCCCGCCCAAAGTGATGAGAACCCCGTTCGGCCCGAGGCGGCTCAGAGGGGGTCCGCAGCTGACTTCGCTACCACCGCTCACTTCAGTGGTCCTACACGGTTCGTGGAGGGCTTCGGTGCTGAGATAACCGGTGATGCTGACCATCGATCCGTCGCCGATGTAAGGGAAGAACCGCCATCGGGGCGGGTGCCGAAAGCTCAAACCGTGGTTAGAGATGCTCACCCACCCGATGGGCGGCACGGTCTGCACGCTCGGGTCTGAGGTGTCAGCCGCCGTGCTCCGGCTTACAGTTGCCGCAGAGGCGTGGGCGGCAGGCGTCGAGGCCTTGGCCGTCGGGCTCACCGCCTGCCCGGCGCCGGACGTGCACCCGCCCAGGAGCACCGAGGCAAGTAGCGCCACGCCTACAGAAACACGATTCATCACGGCCTCCTCTCCGACAACGTTTTGGACGCTCCCAGGTGACGGACGGTTCCGTGCGGCTCCTGGTTGTCAAGAAGGTTCGAGGAGCCAGTTCGTCGGTGCCACTGTGCCACCATCGCCACTCGATCATCTGAGGGACGGGCTCGTCCCGAGGGCGTGTCGGTCCCACCACTGCCACTGAACCTGATCTGCTGACGGTGACGTCGCGGGCTGTGCCAACCACCCGGGTCCGCCCGGCGCCCTCACCGGGCTGAGGTTCCCGGCTGTGTATGATTTGCGCCGGGCGTAATGGGTCCATAAAGCAGACTGAATAGCCGTACTCAGCCGACCTTGATGACGGCTGTGAACTGAACGCCGCTGCAGTCCTTGCCAACGCATCCGTCCAGCGTGACATTGCCGCCGACATTAACCAGGTCGAAGCCGATGACGACGATGGTGTTCGACTTGGCGGCGATGTTGGTCCGTCCCATGGCACCCGAGGCGGTCCGCGGCTTGCCGTCGAGCCCGCCATAGGTCGCTGAGAAGATGTTCACGGATATCGGTTTGGCACCTGTCTCGACTTTCACGGTCATGTTTAGTCCATTGGTAGTGTTGGTCTTGTAGGCAGTCAGGAAGGTGAACTTCGCTCCTCCCGCCGTGACAACCTGGCCGCTGCCCGCCGTAAGACGCGGCCCGATCACCTGGCTGTTGACAGTCAGGTCGACCAGCTTGCCGGCCGGGTTGATCTTGAAATCGCCCAAGATAGCGCAGGTCTTCTCATCTGCAGGGTCACTGCATGCCTTGAACGCATCGCTGCCAACGGGCGTCACGTCCCTCTTGGTGTACGGCTTACCTCCATCAAGTGCAGCCTGGGCTGTGTTGGCCAGGTGTTCGAGGTAGATGTAGGCAACCGAGTTCGGCGCAGCCAGCTTCAGCCCCTGGCGTATCGCATCCGGGTTGCCTCCGTTTGACGTGGCTTCCACGTAGGACCTCATCGCGTCAGGTGAGGCGAGCGCGGAACCATTGTCAGTAGCCGTTGAGGCGGTCTGCGTGAGGGTGGCACCGGGTGCCGAAGTGGTCACCGTGGTTGGCTTCGTGCCCCCACCGCACCCGGTGAGCAGCAAGAGCCCACATGTACCCACAAGGACTAACTTGACTGCGCTCATGGCTGGTTCCCTGCTGAAGTGCCCGGATATCCCTGGAACGTTCTGCAACGCGAGCACCTGGGAGGGTGGTGGTACAGAGTGTAATGAATCGCTCTATACCGGCGCGCATCGTGCAGCCAGAACGGCATCCAGAGGCGCTGTGGCGGCCACCGTGCCGACGGGCACGGTTATCTCAAGGGGCCCCAGCCCCGCCGGCATGGCCGAACCGGGTCTGGGCAGTCGAGGGCGCCAACGGCGCAGGACGACCGCTCGCCCAACGCCTACTCAGCGAGCGCCCGCGGCTCCACACTGCTCCAGATCCACGGCCTCGGCCCATGAGAGTGCGTTCAGATGACCTCGGCCATGTCCGTTCAGTTGGTGGTGATGACGAGCTTGCCCAGGGTTCCGCCGACGAAGTCGGCCAAGGCGGCGGGGGCGCTGTCGAGGCCGTAGACGCGTTGGATCTTGACGCTGGTGTGTCCCTTTGCCTGGTTGTCAGCGACGCGGTCAAGGATGTCCGTGGTCGGGTTGGCGTAGACGGGCACCACGGTTGCCCTCTCGGCTGGCAGCTGCTCGGGTGAGCCGATGAGAGTGGAGATGAACCTCCCGCCATTGCGCACGACCGCCAGCAGAGGGGCCGGATCGCCGGCGAGGTGAACAACTGCGTCCACCCCTTGTGGGTGGGCTTGCAGCACCGCGGCGGCGACGTCGCCGGTGTAGTCCACGACCTCGGCTGCCCCAAGCTCGGTCACATGCTGACGCTCGATGTCTGTGTGCGCGGTGGCGATCACGTGGGCGCCGGCTTTGACGGCCAGTTGGACGACCTGGGTTCCGACCCCGCCGGTGGCGCCGACGACCAGTACGGCCTGCCCAGGCCGTGGTGCGCACGCGTCGGTGGCCGCCAGTGCGGCGGTCCCGGCCAGCCCGAGGGCGGCACCCTCGGTGAAGGTCACGGACTCGGGCAACTTCGCCAGCCCGGTGGCTACCGGCACCGTGACGAACTCGGCGAACGAGCCGTCTCCCAGGTACGCCTTGGTGACCACCCCGAACACCCGGTCGCCTCGCGCGTATCCGGTGACCCCGGGACCGAGGGCGTCGACGGTGCCGGCGAAGTCCTTGCCCAGCACCACGGGGAACCGGTGCTCCATCATGTCCTTGAGGTAGCCGTTGGCCACCGCCAGGTCGAACCCGTTGACCGAGGCTGCATGGACGTTCACGCGCACCTCTCCCTCGGCGGGTTCGGGGACTTCGAGCTCGCGCACCTCGGGTGCGGCACCGAAGTCGGTGAGGACAGCTGCTTGCATGGGTTTCTCCTTGTCAGCGTTGAACGTTTGGGCGTTGTCGGAGTTGGCTAGAAGGCGTATGGGCCGAAGCGGCCCCAGGCGACCACGGCTGCCAGGACCAGCAGCCCGGCGTTGAAGGTGATCGCGCTCGGCTCCTTGCGGCGCGCGTGGGTGATCGCGGCCAGGACCATCAGCACGACCAGCCCGGTCGCGGCTAGCGGGGTCAGCATGGGCGCGATGCCAGTAGCGGCGGGCAGGATCAAGCCGAGCGCGGCCGCGAGCTCGGCGACGCCGATGAGCTTCACGGTCGCCGGGGAGAAGTCCTCGACCCAAGGGAGCCTCCCGACCAACTTATCCTTGGGCTGGGTTGACTTCATGGTCCCGGACATGGCGAACATCACGGCGAGCACGACTTGCAGGATCCACAGGGCCACGTTCATGGGAGGGCTCGATTCCTAGGGGGCCGGGACGCCAAGTAACTGGACTGGGTGCTCCATTTCCAATTACCAAGGCCAACACAAGAACCGGAGTGGCTATTCCACTTGCGTTATGATCGACGGATGGCATCGCCCGGATCGTCACCAGATGGTCCCTGCGAGCCGCCCCTGCGCGCAGATGCTGAACGGAACCGAATGCGGGTACTGGCCGCCGCGCACGAGGTCTTTGCCGAGCAGGGACTTGAGGCCCCGATGAACGAGATCGCCCGACGGGCCGGCGTCGGCATCGCCACGCTCCACAGGCGGTTCCCGACCCGCGAGGACCTCATCACCGCCACTTTCGCCGTGAAGATGAAGGCTTACGCCCACGCCATCGACCAGGCACTGCAGGATCCCGATCCATGGCGTGGCTTCTGCGGCTACATCGAACGGGTCTGCCAGATGCAAGCCGCCGACCGCGGCTTCACACACGTGCTGACCCTGACATTCCCGACGGCCAAGGCCTTCGAGGCAGACCGCAACCGCAGCTACCACGGCTTCGCCCGGCTGATCGCCCGCGCAAAGGAGACCGGTCGCCTCCGAGCCGGCTTCTCCCCAGAGGACCTGATCCTGCTCCTCATGGCCAACGCGGGCGTGATCAGCGCGACCGGCGAATCGGCCCCAGACGCGTGGCGCCGACTGGTCGCCTACATGGTCCAGGCATTCAGCGCCGACCACACAGAACCCCTACCCCCGGCACCAACACCGAAAGCCATATACCGCGCCATGATCCGCCTCCAGCCGAGGAAGACGGTGTAGAAGCCACGGCCAAGCATGAACGCATCTACTCATCCTCACCAACGAACTGCGGCATAGAACAAGATCGCCTGCATCACCCAGATGACGGTCTATTCGGTACGTAGGCGGGATCAGCCCGCCTGCTGGATGCGAAGGGCAATCAGCATGTTCGTCAGCGACGTCAGCATCCAGCCAAACCGCACGGGCATCCCCGCGACCGCTTCCGTAGAGTCCAATTGCATGTCCACAGGGCCCGATCCTGAGTCGGATCGGGCCCCGTGATCGAGGACGAAAACCCTCGTTGACCTGCGGTGATGCCGTGGAGCCGCCTATCGGAATCGAACCGATGACCCATTCATTACGAGGGAGTTACATACCCGGAAAGCACTCAACTGGCTGGCACCTGCCGCGTCAACCAAGGCAACTCAGCTGGGTCAGAACGATCGGACAGAGGTCGTGTATGTCCAAAATGCGCCCACGCGAACGCTGTGTGGTCTACTCGACGCATGCCACAAAAAGGCGGGTGGCGTGATGCGCACACTTGGCCATTGGCACACGACCGTCCCATTGGCAGTGGCGGCCGTGGGGTTGCGACCTCCGGGCTATGAGCAGACAAGGCTACATGCCAGGAGTTCCTTCGCGTCCCATCGTCACGCCTCCTCCTTCGATCTTGGCTAATTGGCTCCGGTGACACCCGGCGTCCCGCGCCGTCCCACCCCGTCTTGGTCAGAGCGTTCAAGATCGCGGCTGGAAGACGGTTTTGCTAACAGGATGGGGCGCCAGGGTCTAAAGTGCCGTCCTTGACAGCAGGCGAGGTAGAGTCCTCGCCAGGCTCATCCGTTCCGGCGCCCGGAACGAGACCTGCCCGGCGCTGGCGAGAGGATCGTGCGAGTGCCGCCGAAGATGATGGCCCATGCCCGCGACGGCGCGCGTAGGTATGGCAGATCCGATCCCATCGATGCACTGGCTGTCGCTCGGTCTGCGCTGCGGGAACCAGACCTGCCGATGGCCCGCCTGGAGGGACCAGCCCGGGAGATTCGCTAAATGGCCGATCACCGGGATGACCCGGTAACAGAGCGAACTCACGCTATCAACCGACTTCGCTGGCATCTGCACGAGCTGGACCCGTCTTGGGAGCCGCCAGCGAGATGCCTCTGGCGGCCCAAGCATCTGAACGCGATCCTGCAGCGTCTGGACGGCGCCCCGGCATTGTCGCCCGGCTCGCGCGTGGCTTTTTCGAACGGTGCAGGCTGCTATCGAGCGAGATCCTGGAGCTTGACACGGAACTCGACCAGCTCGTGCGGCAGATGGCTCCCACACTGCTGGATCTATGCGGCTGCGCCACCCTGAGCGCCGCGAAGATCCTCGGCGAGACCCGGCATGCCTACGCCGGCCACAACGGGACCGCGCCGCTGCCGGTGTGGTCCGGTAACCGCGAAAGTTACCGCTTCAGTCGCACAGGTAACCGGCAGCTCAACGCCGCGATTCACCGCTTCGCAGTCACCCAGGCGCACTACCACCCTGACGCCAGAGCCTTCCTGGCCCGGCGCCGCGCCGCCGGCGACCACAAGGCCGAATCCATCCGTGCCCTCAAGCGGCGACTCTCCGACGTCGTCTTCCGAGCCCTCATGGTCGACGCCGAACGGGTCGCCATCGCCGGCCAACCCCTGGCCGCTTGACATTGGAGCAAGTGGACTCAACCAACTCAGCGTTGCGCGTGGTACATCGCTCGGGAGACTGCTCCCATGAGTTCCGAGCGGAGGCCGAGTTCAGCGGTGCGCACGTCCACGGCCTGCGCGATGGCGGGTTGGGCGTAGCGATCTATGGATTCGCGGACGCCGGCGACCAGTGGCCGTCCTGCCGTGCCGAGTTCTCCGCCAAGGATGATCGCTGCAGGGTTGAGGCAGTTGCAGAGCTCGGCCAGCACCCGGCCCAGGGTGCGGCCCGCTTCGGTAACGACGCGCGCTGCGATTGGGTCGTTGGTGATGAAGGCCAGAGACAGGCTTTCATCGAAAGACGCGTTCTGGACCCTGATGTGCTCGAGCTGGCGCTGGACTTCGGTGATCGAGACGACAGTCTCCAGGCAGCCCCGGTTACCGCAGCGGCACCAGCTACTGGCGCCGGGCAGTTGGGTGTGGCCGATCTCACCGGCTATGCCGATGGATCCGCGGTACGTGTCACCGTTTAGGACGAGCCCTGCCCCGATGCCGTGCGAAGCTTTGATGTAGAGGAAGTCGCGACACCCTCGGGCAGAACCGAACCGCATCTCGCCCTGTGCCCCCATGTCCGCATCGTTGCCGACGTGAACCGTCCGGCCCAGGCGGCTCGAGAGTTCCTGTTCGGGGTCGAGGCCGACCCATGCGGACAGGATGGTCGCCGAACGCACCCGATGGGAACTGGAGTCCAGCGGACCGGGAATTCCTGCGGCGATGCTCAGGACCTCGGAGGCGGACGCGCTGGCGTCTGCGAGGCACCGCTGGAGCAGGACCGCTGCTGTGTCGAGCGCCGCGGCGGCTTCGTCGTCGACGTTGACGGACTTGCGGTGCTCGACGAGCACGCTGCCGTCGGTTCCGGCCACCGCGACGGATACGTGAGCATGCCCGAAGTCGATCCCGGCAACGAGGCCTGCACGCTGACAAGGCGTCAGCAGGGCTGCAGGGCGCCCACGTCCGCTACTGCTCCCTACCGTTTCCGTACCTTCCTCGACCACAAGATGGTCTCTGATCAGCCCCTGGACCCCCTCGGCAATCGCGCTGCGTGACAAGCCCGTCAGGCGACCCAAGTCGTTTCGCGTGATGCTGCCTCGCTCGCGAATGAGGGTGAGGAGCTGATGCCGGGACCGTTGTCGCCTGGCGGACCGCTCGTTCTGTGGGGGCACCCCGCGAGTTTACCATTCATCCTGTAACCGGAGTGAAACGGCCTGCATTCAAGAGCCTTGACAAACTAATGGTGGCGTTCTAGCGTCATTTGTGCTCAATGATCCGATGTGTGTGCAATGACCCGATGTGTGTGCAATGACCCGAAGGGCGGGAACGCGACATGACTGACCCGAACTCCAATCGGAGAGACACTCGCAGCAGCAAAGGCTCTTGGCTGCACCGTCCCCGACGCAGCCTCGTGCTCGGATCATGCCTGCTCGCAGGGGCAGGCATGATCGCCGCGACGTCCGTGACGTCCTTGGGCAGTGCGTCGGGCGCGCCCAGCGCGAAGTCGGTTTGGGGCAACGGCACACTCACCGATGCCGAGTTGTTGTCACTGGTGTCGCAGATGACGCTTTCTGAGGAGACCGGCCTGGTGCACGGTGGCACCGACACCACGTGCGCGACGACGCTGCCCCTCGGGTGTGTCGGCCAAGCCGGCTGGATCCCGGGCGTGGACAGGCTCGGCATCCCACCGCTGCGCATGACCGACGGGCCCGCTGGTGTGCGGCTCGGCCACGTCGAGACCGCACTGCCCGCGCCGGTCGGCCTGGCCGCCACGTTCGACCGCACGGCCGCCAGGACGTACGCCACATCGGTCGGCGCAGCCGGCCGGGCAACTGGTCAGGACGTGTGGCTCGCCCCGATGGTCAACGAGGTCACCTACCCGACCGGGGGGCGCAACTTCGAGACATTGGGCGAAGACCCCTACCTCGCCGGCCAGCTCGCCGCGCAGGAGGTCATGGGCGTGCAGAGTCAAGGTCTGGTGGCCGAGCTCAAGCACTACATCGAGAACGACTTCGAGAACGGGCGCGGCTCCACCAGCGTCGCGATCAACGACCAGACTTTGCACGAGACCGAACTGCTCGCCTTCGAGGCTGGCATCCAGGCCGGCGCCGGTTCGGTCATGTGCTCCTACAACCGGATCAACAACGAGTACGGCTGCGGCAACTCCAGCACGCTCGGCGACATCCTGCGCGAACAACTGGCGTTCACCGGCTTCGTGCAGTCCGACTGGGGCGCGGTCCACAAGATCACCGACCTGCCGTACGGCACCGACATCGAGCAGCCCCGCGCGAACAACTTCACCGACGCCGCCCTCGCCGACGCCGTCGCCAACGGCACACCGGCCGTCGCCGCCACGGCCGACTTCCCGGCTTACCCCGCCATCAGCGGGCCGGAGTGGAAGCAGGCCATCGACACCTCGGTGTTCCACATCCTGTCGACCATGAACAAGGCCGACCTGCTCGAGGGAACGCAATACGGCTCGCATTTCGCCGGCACGCCGACTCCGTGGGTGCCGACCCGGCCGAGCCTGGCCAATCTGCAGGCGACCGATGCGGCGACAGCGCAGGCTCTGTCGCAGGAGAGCGCTACGTTGCTCAAGAACGACAGCCAGGTGCTTCCGCTGTTGAAGGCCGATGTCAAGGCCAAGAGCGGCGGGGTCGTCGTCATGGGTCCGACCGCGGTCGCGCCTTACTACGGTGGCGGCGGCAGCGCGCACGTGACGCCCTACGACGGCGCGCAGAGCCCGTACACCGCGCTCGGCCAGCTTGCCGGCTCGACGGCCGCCCTGTCCTACGTGCCGGGCTATGACCTCGACGGTCAGGTCGTGCCCTCGACGGCGCTGTCTGCCCCAGATCCTGCTGCCAACTACCCATACTGGACGCTGACCGCCGCCGACGCCGCCTTCGCCGGCCAGCCGGGTCTGCTACGCCAGCAAATCACCACCGACGCCGTGGCATCCGGTGCTCAACCGGTCCTCTACACCGGCACAGGTGCCGCAGCAGATCAGCTCAACCCGACCGTCGACTACACCGGAGCCAAGACGCTCCCCGCCGGCACGGCGTGGCGCTGGTCCGGGCTGCTCACCGCACCGACCAACCCGGGCGGCACCAACTGGCAGCTCAAGGTGTTCGTCGCGCACCAGGCCAGCTCCCAGTTGTTCGTCGACGGACTAACGACCTCGTCACGGAGGGTGAACATCAGTGCCTACCCGGCGGCGCCGGCCTCGTCCTACGCCGGCCTGACCGAGACGGCACGGTCGCACGATCCGGCGAACCCGACCCTGCAGCAGGCCACCTACTCCGTGAGCCTCACGCCGGGCCAGCAGCTGCACCTCGACCTGCGGCTGGTCGGCGGAGCACAGCCGAGCCAGATCCAGCTGCGCTGGGTCGCGCCGGACAACCAGGCGCAGTCCATCGCCAAGGCCGTCGCAGCGGCGAAGACTGCCCAGAAGGCCGTGATCTTCGCCTACGATGAGGGCACCGAGGGCTCGGACCGTGGTGGGTCCGATCAGGCGGCGGGGCTTCAGCTGCCCGGCTACCAGGACGCGCTGATCAGTGCAGTGGCCGCCGTCAACCCGAACACGATCGTCGTGCTCAACACCGGTGACCCCGTACTGATGCCGTGGGCTGCCAGCGTCAAGGCGATCCTGGAAATGTGGTACCCCGGCCAGGAAGGCGGGCAGGCGACCGCGAATGTGCTGTTCGGTAAGGCGAATCCAGGTGGCAAGCTGCCCGTGACCTTCCCGGCGAGCGCTACCCAGACGCCGATGTACGACCCGAACTGCACCGACACCTCGGCCACCGGCAACTGCCCGATGTACCCAGGTGTCGTCGGCCCGAGCCCGTTCGTGGCTGGTGCGACCACCAGCTACCGGACGATCACCGGCATGCAGGTCAACGGCATCTACGAGGGCTACCGCTGGTACGACGAGAAGGGCGTCACGCCGTTGTACCCGTTCGGGTACGGCCTGTCCTACACCACGTTCAGCTACTCGAAGCTGCACGTCGCCCACAGCACCAGCAGTGGTGTCGATGTCACCTTCTCGGTGAAGAACACCGGTAGCACCAAGGGTTCGGAAGTTCCGCAGGTCTATGTCGGACCGTCGTCGGCACTACCAACGAACATCCAGCAAGCTGTGCGCAAACTCGTCGGGTTCCAGCGAGTGACCCTCGCCCCCGGCGCGTCGCAGAGGCTCACCGTCCACGTCGACGAACAACAGCTCTCCTCGTGGGCCTCGGCCGCGAACAAGTGGCTGGTCGGCACAGGAAGCCGCACGATGTATGTCGGTTCATCGTCGCGTAACCCGCGACTGCAGGCAGCGTTCATCGTGTCCTGACCCGCCGCCCCACTGATGAACGGCTCCCTCCACAATCAGCGGAGGGAGCCGTTCATGCAACGGATCGATCAGCGCTGCCGGGCAGCTGGTCGCGCGGACACCAAAGGCAGATCCTGGACCCGGTCGCGTTGACAAGGTTGACTTCCGGCACTACCCGGATGGGCGGACGTCCTCACATCGGCTACTTGTCCAGTAACATCCGATGCTACCCCGCGCTCGAGTATGCAGGTCGTCATCGGGCCGCTCCCCTGCTGCGTTGATGCTCCTATAGTTGTCGAGCCGCGATCGATGCGTGGGCACATTTTGGACATACACGACCTCGGCCAGGTCATGCTGACCCAGCTGAGTTGACTTGGTTGACGCGGCAGATGCCAGCCAGTTGAGTGCTTTCCGTGTATGTAACTCCCTCGTAATGATGAGGTCATCGGTTCGATTCCGATAGGCGGCTCCGAGTAACCCCAGGTCAGCGGCTTGCTGGCCTGGGGTTTCCGCTGATCTGGTCAGAGGCTGCTGCATCCCCATTCGCGGCTCTGCTCTTCTTCACGTCCACATGATTACTACTGCCGACAGCAGATCCCCCTCTTACCCGCTGTCACTGGCCGCCTTGTGGCCCACGTCGGGAGGCGGTCAGGCGGCGCCGATCGTGGGCCGTTCTCGACGTATCGTGCTGCCCTGCTGTCACTGCATATTCGTGTGGAGTCTGGCCATTCTTTCCTTCGCCTCTGGCTCGTCCCGCACCAGACCCAGGATCAACGCGTCTAGGACGAGAAGCGCTCCCTGCTCGAATGCGCTGCCGCCGAGCTGCTGGGAGTCGACAACCGGGATGGTCAGCGTGCAATCCGACAGCTGCGACAAGCGACTACGCGGATCGCTGGTGACAGACAGGACATGAGCGTGTTCGTTCTTGGCGACGCCTGCATAGCCGAGGCTTACCGGGGTGGACCCGGATCCGGACACGATCATGATCCAGTCGCCGTTGCGGATGGCGGGCGCGGTCACCTCGCCGACCAAGTGGACTTGCAGCCCGAGGTGCATAAGGCGCATGGCGAACATG
>Ga0209745_1000509_pt1 | contig 23603 bp, 20 predicted proteins | sample BarGraNGADG00312_FD_184495 | JGI IMG/M metagenome (GOLD analysis project Ga0209745, IMG submission 184495) | Arctic peat soil microbial communities from Barrow, Alaska - Barrow Graham LP Ref core NGADG0004-312 (SPAdes) (version 2) | ecosystem: Environmental > Terrestrial > Soil > Wetlands > Peat...
TCGGGTGGCATAGGGGGCCCGGTGCGACAACCGGGTAGAATAAGGGAAAAGACGGCACTACCGCGTACGGGGTGTCGTCTTTTCATTTATGGTGTTCCCCTATTAGTGTAGAGATTTAGGAAGGAATTATGTCTTTGCGCTTTCTAACAGGCGGTGAGTCGCACGGTCCGGCGTTGGTTATTATCGTGGATGGGATGCCGGCCGGTCTTCCTCTTTCCGTCGACGCGATAGACAGACACCTGGCCCGCAGGCAGCGAGGTCATGGCCGCGGCGGTAGGATGAACATTGAGAGCGACCGCGTGCAAATACTTTCCGGTGTCAGGTTCGGGCAGACGATGGGCAGCCCGATTTCCCTGTTGATCGAGAACCGCGACCACGCGAGCTGGGACGAGGTAATGTCGGTGGCGGAGGTGGAGGGAAAGAAGTTCGCCAGGGAGACCCGTCCGCGGCCGGGGCACGCGGATCTAGCCGGGATGCTCAAGTACGGGACTGGTGATGCCCGCGACGTGCTCGAGCGGGCCAGCGCCAGGGAGACCGCGGCGAGGACCGCCGCTGGAGCGGTAGCCAGGAGGCTTCTGGAGGAGCTTGGGTCGAATATCGCCAGCCGTGTTGTACGGATTGGAAGTGCCAGCGCTCCGGACCCTGCGCCCGTAACGCGAGCGGCGTTCGCCGAAGCGGACAGCGACCCCATGAGATGTTCCGACCCGGAGACCTCGCGTCGAATGGTAGAGGAGGTAGACACGGCGGCCGCCGACGGCGACTCCCTGGGGGGGGTATTCGAGGTAGTCGTTTTCAAGCCTTTGCCGGGGCTCGGCAGTGCCGCCCAGGCGGACCGCAGACTCGACACGCGCCTCTGCGGGGCGCTGGCTTCCATCCCCGGCATCAAGGGAGTGGAGATCGGTGAAGGCTTCAAGCTGGCCTCGATGAAGGGATCGGAGGCGCATGACGAGATATTATTCGAGGCGGACAGGGGCGTGGTCAGGCGTACAAACCGGGCGGGTGGGCTGGAGGCGGGCATGACCAACGGAGAGCCGATTGTGCTAAGAGCCGCGATGAAACCAATCCCGACCCTCGCGCGTCCGCTGGCAACGATCGACGTTGACACGCTGGAGCCGACCGTGGCGTTCAAGGAAAGAGCGGACACGTGCGCGGTGCCGGCGGCGGCGGTGGTGGGGGAGGCAGTGGTAGCCTTTGTGCTGGCCCAGGCCGTCCTGGACAAGTTCGGTTCGGACTCTATGGCTGACATCAAGCGGAGCGTGGACGGTTATCTGGAAAGGATAGCCGGACTGTGGAAGCGCGAGGTTTGATGTCCCGTGACTAAAGACAACATCGTTCTGTCGGGATTCATGGCCTCCGGCAAGACCACCGTTGGCGCCCTGCTCTCAGAGATAACGGGGTTGCCATTCGTGGATACCGATGGGTTGATAGAGGAAGAGACCGGCAGCAGCGTTCGTGAGATCTTTGAGAAAGACGGTGAAGCGCGGTTCCGCGAGCTCGAGCGCCTCGTAATCGAAAGGGAATCGGCTCGTGAAGGCGCGGTGCTGGCCGTTGGGGGAGGGGCGGTGTTGGACCCCCGAAACGTGAGCAGGTTGAAGAGGAGGGGCGTAGTATATCTCCTCAAGGTCTCGGGGGAGGAGGTCGCCAGTCGCGCCGGGACGGACTCCGGGCGACCGTTGCTCGAAAGCGATATCGCCAGCATAAATGCGTTGCTGGCGGAAAGAGATGCCGCTTATCGCGAAGCGGCCGACGTCGTTGTAGAAACCACCGGGCGGATTGCCGATGAGGTGGCGGGAGCGATAGCGGCCGACTTTGAATCTCGGAGGGGCGCACCACCGAGGGAGCCGAGTTGATGGACGTGAATAGAATACAGGTCGAACTGGGCGATCGTTCCTACGACGTGTTGGTGGGAGCGGGGTTACTGGGTCAGATCGATCAGCTATTGAAGAAGCTATTGAAAACTCGCGGTTGGCGCCGGGTGGTGATTGTCACTGACACCAACGTGGGTCCTCTGTACGCCGGGGACGTAGCCGGCGCACTTTCGCGCGCGGGCCGCGATGTCTCGGTGACGTACGTCGATGCGGGGGAGAGTTCAAAAAGCGCGCCCGGTGCCCTGCTGCTGGTGGATTTCCTGACCAGATCGCTCATGACCAGGTCGGATCTGGTGGTGGCGCTGGGAGGGGGCGTGGTGGGTGACCTAACCGGATTTGCGGCCTCGATCTTCAAGAGGGGCGTCGATATCCTCCAGGTGCCAACGACTTTGATGGCCCAGGTGGACTCCTCCATAGGTGGAAAGACGGGGGTAAACCTAGAGCAGGGCAAGAACCTCGCCGGTACGTTCCACCAACCGGTGGCCGTAATATGCGATGTCGATACCCTCAAAACGCTGACGCCCAGGGAGTACTCCTCGGGCCTCGCTGAGGTCGCCAAGTACAGCTTCCTAAAACCGGATGCTTTCAACGCGACTGTCGAAAGCTCGACCGCGGACCTCCGGGACCCCGAGCAGGCGGACCTGGCGCCCGCGGTGGCGAGTTGCGCCGCCATAAAGGCTCAGGTGGTATCGGTGGACGAGCGTGACGCCGGGCCAAGGGCGGTGCTGAACTACGGTCACACTCTCGGTCATGCCCTGGAGGCTGTAACAAGCTACGGGGGAGCCTACACGCACGGTGAAGCCGTCTCGGTAGGCATGATTTTTGCCGCGCTCGTGGCGGAAGCGATGGGTCTGTCCGATGAAGGCCTGAGAGAAAGGCACCGCAGTACCCTGGAGAAACTCGGTCTCCCGGTTGCCCCTTTCGAGCCCGCTCCAGCGTTCAATTCGCTAACCCGGCATATTGCGCAAGACAAGAAGAGCCACGGCGAACCGACAATGGTGTTGCTGGAAAGAGAGGGCGCTCCGGTCACGCTGGGGGGTCTCGATTGGGAGTTGCTTGAGCGCTGTTACGCGAGTCTGTGTGGGGGTTGAGGTGGAACGGATAATCGTACTGAACGGGCCCAACCTGAACCTTCTGGGGGAGCGTGACCCCGGGCATTACGGAAGCAAGACGCTGGACGACATCAACTCCGGCATCGCCTCCCTGGCGGCCGAGCTTTCAGTGGAGGTCGTCTTCTTCCAATCGAACCACGAGGGCGATCTTATTGACAGGATTCACGCGGAGAGGAACTCTTGCGACGGCATCATAATCAACCCCGGCGCGCTGACGCATTACAGCTACGCGATTCGCGATGCGCTGGATGCGGTGCGCATCCCGGTGGTTGAGGTCCACCTCTCGGACATCTACTCCCGGGAGGAGTGGCGCAGGACCTCGGTGATAGAACCCGTGGTTTGGCTGAGCATCGCGGGAAAGGGGCCGGACGGCTACCTGGAGGCTCTGAAGAAACTGGTGGAACACCTGCGCGCGCCTAAAAAAGAATGAAGGTCGAAGGTTGGAAAAGCGCGGCGCGGCGACACAAGCCCCTACCTGCCCAGGACTCTCTCATACCTCTTATAAATGGAGAGCTCCAACGTTTGCTTGCCGTTTCGCAGCACGTCGATCGAGGGGCTGGACTTGATAGCAAATCCATCGGCGCCATCCGAGGCCACCTGCTGGGCTTCCTCTCTGGGAGTACCTTCGATGCCGCGGAGGGACTGCGTTTTCAAATAATTGATTAGCTTGCTGTCGCCGGTGCCCAAAATGAATGTAAAGTTGGCGCCGGACCGCGAACCCGCAAAAAGAGACCGCACAACAGGAGCGATATACGATCTGCCGAGGGACCACCCGTCGGGGTATGTTTCGGAGTTGATGGGAAACGTCATGATAGAACGGCACCCACCCGATTCAACGACGGTATATGGCCTGCCCACTTGGAATATGAGCTCGAGGGGGTTGCCCGAGGTATTCGGGGGGACCTTGTTGCCGGAAACGTTGAGCTCCGAACCCTGGCTGATCTCCAATCGCGATACCTCTATAGAGGATTCCTGGTTATTAAGAACACGACCCTTTTCCTGGTTAGATTCGATACGGCATGTTACCGTAACGTACGCCTGGCCTTTGGCCAGGGCCACCTGGTAGGACTTGCGCAGCCCGTTCGGAGCTTCCAGGTCCACCACGTATCCCGCCGCCCCCGCGTTCGCGAACGCCAGTCGGGGGCCGGTTACTTCTGTGTTGTCCGCCTCATTTCCACTGTTGTCTATGGCAAGAGGGTCGTACAGCGGACCGGCTTGCCCCGGTTCAGCCACTCCGGTTATGCTGTCAATGATATACCCCCTACGCCCCCCACCCGCGGTCACCCTTATTAATCCGTTGTCGAGCTCGATATTCTGCGGCCCCGCGGCGGGCCCTATGTTCTTAACGTTCACACCAGACGGCCTACCGTTGCCGGCAACCGTTTTTAAACCACCGACAGTCAGCACATCTCCGAGGTCGTACGCCGTCCCGTTGATCATGGTGGCCGTAATGCGGCTTACATGATCTAGGGAGTTCTTCGTCAAGGAGAAAGTACAACTGCCGTCGTAGGCGGTAGTCAGGATAACCTCACCGCTGACGCCGTTGATGGTACTGGTGCCGGTTTTATCAACCAGGCGAACCTCCCTGCCACCAACGCCTGCGCCGTCGCTTGCCCTCAGCGTAAGGGTAAACAACTGAGGCCGGCCTATTTCAATCGCTGATGTCCGCGGAGACACCGTTGCCGAGACCGTTCCATGCGTCGACTCAAAGCTGGCAGGGAACAGCGGCAGAACCTCGGACCTGCCGTTAAGCTCCACGAAGGCCTCCAGGTTCCGAGCTCCTTCTGCTCCGTCGATATTGGCAGACACGCTGACCTGGCCGCTGGCGCCGGGCTTCGCTCTTACGGAATTCTTACCGGCATCGAGCGTTGGTCGCCCGCTGGTATCCCTCACCGTAACCTGCGCTCCCGAGGCGGGAGACAACGCCGCGAACGCCCCCGCGGATGCCAGCCGCTTTTCTATGTTCTCCGCGGTGGTATCCACCACTCTGAGCTGCGAGGCGACACCCTGCGCATCCGGCATGGCGCTGTCCTGTCGAAGCATATCCTCAACCACTACTCTGTTGGCGGTGTAGTCACCGGCGACGGTTGTAAGACTGGCCGGATCGAGCTTTTTATTGGCGATGAGATAATCCAGCTCAGACAACCTGGTTTGGGCAAGCGCCAGATTCTTTTGAGCCTTCTTCGCCTTGTCCCACGTGAAGACCAGTTCCAGGTTTTCTCGGAAACGTTTGATTGAATAAAGTGGGTTACCGGGCTGGCTGTGCTTTGCGGCCAGCACCAGCGCGCCGAAAACCCCGAAGCTGAGGAGGAGAACCAGCGCTACGGCGGTAGCGACCCTGGCCGGACTCACCGCGTGGGCAGGCCGCCTGTCCGCTTCACCATCGGGACCGCGCAGCGCGGAATAAGAGGCCCGGCGTCCTTCGATAAGGCGGCATGCCAGGGAGGGCAGATAGCAGTAAATGGCCATCCTGGCCCTGAAGGCGCGTCCGGGTTTTATTCGCGGGAGGGCACTGATGCGCTCGATGATCTCCGGCATCCCCTCCGGTCCGCTTATTTCTTTATGTCCTTCTCTTTCAGTGTCGGTCATCGTTGTTTCCCGCGTTTGGAGTGGGGTTCCGATTCGTTCCGGCCGGTGGGCGCCGTTTCTTCGCCCACAAGCCTGTCGCGAAGTTTCTTGATCCCCTTGAACTGCAGGGCCCTCACGGTTACCTCTTTCTTGTCAAGTATCATGGCCGTCTCCGCCACGCTGCGGTCCTCGATGAACCGCAGTATCAGGACCTCCGCCTGCGCTGCCGGCAGGCCGGCTATCTCCAGGTACAGCCCCCGGCGCTCCTCCTGCGAGGAGATCAAGGACACCACATCTCCGTCGGTCGCTATCTCCGGGACCTCCTCCAGGTCCACCGTGGGCTTCTGTAACCTGAAATGGTCCACGATCGCGTTATGCGCTATCCGGTAAAGCCAGGCTTTGACCGAGAGACCGCGCTCCTCGTACGACGCTACCGCCTTCAACCCCTTGGCGAAGACGTGCATCGTAAGGTCTTCCGCGTCACTGCGGTTGCCAACCCTTCTGGCTACGTAGTCAAATATATCCTCGTAGCACAGCTTGAAAATCTTCCCGTAGGCCTTTCTGTCACCGTCCTTCGCGCGGACGATGAGTTCCTTCAGGAGATCTTCCTGAGGGTCCCGGCGGGCTTTGCCCATCCTTGCTCTACCCTTTCAAACGATATTGGCCGCGGTTTTGTTAACCGGAACCATGTTACATTACCACCGTTGTTGTTCAACAAACCAACGGGAAGCGCATGGTGTCGCGCAATGCGGCTGCGCGCCGGAGCGCGTAACGACAGTCCCAGGCCTCGCTTACCTACAATGTCGGTTTTCTAATATAATGACTGAAACACCGCAAGAACGTGATGGGATGGCTTGAATTCGGGGTTGCGCCATGAAGCGGGATCTACCTGGAACGGTTTGGGGGCACGCTTGCGACTTGCACGGTTGAGAAGAGCACAAAACGACCGCGGCTTTGCCCTGTGGGAGATGCTGGTACTGCTTGTCGTGCTGGCGTTGTTCCTGTCGGGGGTGATCGTTCTGGCATCGAAAGGCATTGAATCACTGCAGCCAAAAAGCGCCGACCGCCAATTAAGAGAGCAGGGCGAGACGTTGATGGGCCGCTTGGAAGCGCTTACCCGTGAAGCGATCGTTATCTACGCTTCCCCGGTGTCGGATCAGTCGTCCCCCCTATTTCAGCACGACGGCATCCTGTTGGCCGCGGATATAGACGGTGACGCCCCCAAAAGCGCGGTCGACGCATTCGTGGCAAGCAGCAGTGCTTATATCGCTGACGGGCGCATAGAAACTGTCAGTATTACGCAACCGGACGCGGTAAGTATTGAACTGGTGGCGCGGGTCAGCGACGGCGACGTGAAGGATAAGACACAGATTCTTGCACAGGAAGTGATTCTTACCAAGATTCTCGATGCCCGCCGCCCACCGGCGTTTAGGGTTGAATATGAGGCAGGCAACAAACGGGTTTTAAGAGAAGCTGATCTCGCTCGAGTATCCGGGGGCCTCCGGATAACCGGACTTCACATTTATTTGAAGCTTGAGGATCGGGGCAAGACACTGGAGTTGGACCGGGCCTTCAAGCTCAACAATCCGGCACCGGTGCGTGCCACGCCAATGAAGGACAAATAAACAGGCCTCCCGTAAACTAACAAAGAATGATCCACGTTATTAATGTTGACGGCTTTTTTGACGAGATAAGTATTGTAGGGTGCCGTCGGCAGACATCGCCATAGGTCATAGTGCGCCATGGAGGGCCAGATGAGCGTAAACTCAGATGGGAAGCACCAGGTGGGGCGACCACTTATCTTGACTCGGGTCGCTTCCCGGGTTTTGTGCGAAAAGGCTTTTACTCTGATTGAACTATTAATAGTCATAACTACCATTGGAGTGATGATCGGGGCCGCCACCATAGTATGGGATGCAACTGCTCGCAACATGGATGTCCAGACCTCCGCCGAGATGCTCAAGGAGGACATAAGAGGGGTCTATACAAGGGCGGGCTTGGGAGTTGGGGTGGTGGACTCGGCGACTGGAATCAAATATCGGGACCAATATATGTTGGAGATCAACACGAAGACCGGCAGCCCACCCAATTGCTACAGAATCCGTACCCGGACATGGAATGGTGCCGCTTATGGTTTATGGACAACGGTCACTCCCCGAAGCACGGAGGCTAACCAGGTTTCCGGCGGATATATAAAGCCGAGCTCCATGTCCAACATGAATATCGATATCCTGAGCAATGGCGAGTCCATGGGTGTTGCTTCCTATCAGATTATTTTTGAATCGAAAGGGTCGATAATTCAAACGCAAAGCAGCGGGGATATAGTCATCAGGTTGAGTTCTCCTTCAAAGCGCACTGACGTTACCGTCTCAGTCTACGGAGACGCATCTTGATACCGTTACTTGATGAAACGCTTTTAGGAGTTGGGTTTCCGGAACTACTTGAGTAAGGGGCTTTCGGCGGGAGGAAGAGCACGATGTTTAGCCTTGCAAACATAAAGAGGCACTTGAATGACCAGGGAGGCTTCTCCCTGGCCGAGGTTGTCATGGCGGTTTTTCTATTCACCAGCGCGGTAGTGGGTGTAAGTGGCCTAGTTCTCAGTGGGGGATCCGCGATCACCCGCGGCGCATCAGATGCCACGGCGGCGAACCTGGCCAACAAGAAGATTGAGCAGGTCAAGAGCCTCCCGTTCTACAGGTCCTGGGCGGGCAAGAATCAGGATATCGACGATTTCTACTTCAACACAACGAAAGATAACAGCCAGCAAATCAACAACCCCGGCAAGGTCGAAGATTACGACAAGATAACCGGGGCATCCGGCTACAAGATGACCACTGCGGTCCAATACCAGGTTGCCGCTGCCGATGAGTCGAGCATGGTACCAGCAGTAATGGCAAGCCGAGCACTTGGGTCGGCAAGCGATTGGGTCCCCAAGCCTGCTACCGGGAACCTGCTCACGACCCAGATCGACAAGCCGACCAGAGTAGTAAACGAAGCGGTTCACTCGCTGATCGTTGAGGTCGCGGTATACTACCGTGTCAACGGCGTGGAGGTTGTATACAAGCAGCGAGCGCTTTGCGGCGACATGCTCGTACCGGGGGGTTCCAGCGTCCCGGTATTGACGGTGACAGCAATAAGCCCCACCTCAGCCGCCAAGACCGAGACCAACCTGCTCATGAAAGTAACCGTCAACGCTCAGGATACTATCGTGGGAGGGAATTTCGAGGTTAAGCTCTGGGCTTCCGGGTTGTCCGACATCGTGGGTACGGGTACAACCGTGGTCAATCAATCCGAGATCGATACACGTTTCAACCTTACCGGGACTGCGGTAAAACAGGGGTTGTACAGCATATCCGTGTATTGGCAGGACAACGGTTGGCAGGACAAGAATTTCAGAAATTGCTTTACGGTTTTGGGAACCGTTCCCGCCATTACGAGTATCGGGGACTACAAATGGGGTTTCCGGGACATGAGTGCAAGGTCAGTTACCATCAACGGTACCAACCTTGATAACCCAAGTTATGTGGGACTGCTTGGTCCAAATGAAGGGGGTACCGGCGATCCCAAAACCGACCCGGATTCGGTCTCGATCCCCGGCTCGATAGTAAGTGCCAGCAGCACTAAGATCGTGGTTAACTTAAACCTGGGCAAAGTGCCCGATGACTCGCTCACTACCAAATGGACCTTCGTGGTAACGACAGGCGGTGGCACCGCCAGATCGGGCAGCAGCGATCGCATGCTGGTTGACCCCAAACCGCAGGTGACTTCCATAACTTGTACTCCTGTTACATTCTACAGGAAGTGCAACTATCAAAACCCGATCGTGGTAACCGGAAAGTATTTTCAACCCGGCACCACTCCGACGATAACCCTCAAGAAGGCAAACTGTGCAGACGTTACGGGTGCTTATGCAACCGGTGGCGCGGTTACCGAGGATAACAAATCACTGGGCACGTCCCATTTCACAATGAGCTTGTTGGACTTGCGCCTGGCGGACAATACCGTGACCACGCGTCCTATTAAGCCGGGCAAAGGCAACGACGAAGTCGGCAACTGGAATCTCTATGTGACGAACGCGGACGGATTGGGGAGCGCGGAGACGGACAAACTGGTAGCGGTTGCCCACGCCCCGATACAGGTCTCTTATGTTGGCAACAAGGATGCGAGTTACATCTGTTATAACGACTGGGACAGGCGGTTCTACCTCAGCGGCAATTACTTTTCTCCCGGGTACATGAAGGTCAGTTTCTACGACCAGTACGGTGTTTCCGGCGATTTTACGATCACGGGAGAATATGGGGCGGGTCAATGGCTAGGCCAAGCTGATACAGATACCCTGGTAATGAACACCATCGGTCTGAGCAACACCACGTATAGCGGCGCTCAGGCGCTAAAGGTGGAAGACACGGAAAATGGACAGTCCTGCACCTTCAATCTTACGGTGACGGAGCCTCTGCCGAACGATGTTAGCGTGCTTGCACCTGGGGTGACGGCGCCGCCGGGCTGCACCTGGCCGCAGCAGAACGCCTTCTGGAACGACAGTACGGTCCCCGGCCATGATACCGACGCCTCAGTTGCCGACTCGAACCTCTGTTATGATTTCGGCGCCTATACTTATAAGATCATCGCCAAGAGAATGAGGAACTCGGGCGTACGTTGGTCGTTCAAGCCGGGTGCTGATCCTGAGCAAACGTATCCAGTCACCGTTTCCTTAGACCGTGCCAATCAATACGTTTTGGGGACGACGGAAACGGGAGTCGTCACCTGGTCCAACTTTGCCCCTGAAATAACCCTCGTCGATGTAGCGTGCTCAAACGGAGGGTCATTCTGGGGTCCCGTGGCAGGTAGCCGAATTAGGATAAAGAAACACATCTGATTATGCTATCGTTTGGGAGTGACTGGGAAAGAAAACGGAGCAAACATGAGTGTTAAGCGGATAAACTTAACCGCCAGGAAGATCAGAGCCGCATGTGGTAGTGACGAAGGACAGCAAGCTTTCACGATCGTCGAGCTACTGCTGGTCATGATAATCTCCTTGATCATAATGGCGGGGATGGTCGCGCTGATCTCGTCCGTTTTTACTGTCTTCCGGACGAGCAGGGACCTGCAGGCGCTCAACGATTCCTCGCGCCGGGCGCTTGATATCATGTCCCGTCAGCTGAGGACCGCTCTTCACTTTGAGAGTAACATCTGCAGCGTGGATGCCGTGACTTTCTGGGGCGATATAGACGGCGACCAGGACCTTCCCGGGTCGACTGCTCCAACCCCGACTGACGTCAACAACTATACCCCGGCCGAGATGGTACAGTTGCGCCAGCGGGGATCCACGGTCGTCGCCGATGTGACACAGCCGGGCAAGATACCACCAACACCAGATCCTCCTATAACCGTTGGATCCTTCGTGGGTAACTTGAACTTTTATTACTTCGCGAAAGACGTGGTCCCAGGCGGGACCGACCCGACTGATCCGGATGGGAACTTCAACCCCAGCGTGGACAAAGTAAACGACAAGGCCGCGATGATAAGAATCGTACTGAGGTTGCGGAAAGGGAAGGTACATCATTCATATTACGGGGATGTATTCCTGAGAATAGTTCTGAGGCAATCCTAGCGCAAAGCGGGGGGATCCCGAGATGAAATGGGTCTGGGACTTCAAGTGGGGAAAAATAAAGAGCGATGAATCGGGCTATATCATGGTAATGGCCATCTTCGTTCTGGTAATCACATCGCTTATCGCGGTTGGGCTGGCAGTGGTGGGTGCAAACGAGTTCCAGCTGTCCGGGCGCACCAAGCTGATGGACAAAGCCTATCAGAACGCGGAGGCGGGGATAAGTCGGGCCGGCGTGTATATCAAGGACCACCCCAGCGTGGTGCTGGAAACCGGCTCCGGGGCACACAATTACAGGACCAGCCCTACGGCGCAGTGGCAATCGGGAACGCAGGATTTCGGCGCAACGGGCTGGGAAGGCACGTACTCGGCCAGCACGTACTCGGCCAGCATCTGGCAGAGCGATTTCGTGCCTGACAACCCTTATTACAAGGTGATCCTTTCGACCGGTTCAGTCAAGAGGAAGAATGGCGAGACGGCGGAACGAACCATTGAGGCGAGGATCATAGCTGGTCCCTCCACGACGGACTATGACGCTTCTTTCGATTACTGCATCTATAACGGATTCTATGGCGCGGGCAAACCCGGTGATCCCGACTATGAGGCACCGACCGAGAACGGCGTCTGGCCCGCCGCAGGCTCCGACTACTTTCTAGGCAACATGATCATCGATGGAGTCACCCCGTACAACGGCCACAGCCCCAAGGGCGCGATTTACACCAGGGGCTCTATCAGCATCCCGGCGAAGGGTCTATCGGGGTGCACGATTCACGGCAACATCGTGGCCACGAAGAATGTCACACTTGAAACTTCTTATAGTCTCGGCCTCACCACTTACCAGGGCATAAAGATTGACAATGTAATCCCCGCGAGCGGCGCCCCTGTCGTGGGACAGGGAAACGTCATAGCGGGTCTTAGTGGAACCGGGAGCGCGAATTTGGTCGTGAAAAGAGTTACCGCAGGTGAATATACGGCCCCCTTGACCGTCTCACCCGGCTTGGTCGTTGCCGCGAACGACGTCACGATCAACATCGCCAATAATGCGTCCTTTGGCGGCGGCGACCAGGCGTCCGTCACAACGGGCGGCATTATCGCGGGGGGTAACGTAACTTTAACGAAGACCGGGCGATTTGGCGCGTCTCAAGCCTGCACCTTAGGTAACATCTTCTGCAGCGGAACTGCAAACATTCAAAGCGAGTTCGCTAGCGTTGGCATCGCTCAGTTGAGTGCCGGAGGGACGCCCGTCGGCTGCCACATAGAAAACACGTCCGGCTCAATCTCGACCGCGGCGATCTATTCCGAGGGTCGCGTTGAGTTGGAAGCCAACGCGGGCGGCAAGCTCTTTACGATCGGCGATGTCTATACCGGGTCTCCGTTAGTGGAAAGTCTCAATATCGACGCGAGCGCTTCCAATGTTTCCGTGGGTAACATCACCGCGCAGGGAGGCGTCTACATCAAGAGTGGCAATGCCTGGACTCCAACGATAGGCACAATCATTGCCGGTATAGACAACAGCGCTACCAGGCCCGGAAACGGAGTCACCATATCCGTGACTAGTGGAGGTCTTTGGGCTGGATCATGTAAGGTGAACGGGATCACCGCTCTGGGGTCGGTGACCGTTGGCGCGAATTCCACGGGCGGCATAATCAACATTATCAGCGGGAACGGGATATGGTCCGGCGGTGATGTCAGCCTCACATTCGCCTCAATCGGATTTGCCAATACTACGATTGGAGATATCAGCACGCGGGGTAGCCTTACCTACAGTGGCGGTATATGGCTTGTGGGAACAGTAAGGATTGGCAGGATATCGGCGGAGCAGAACGTAACATTTGGTTGGACATTTGGCGTCGCGGCCTGGATGTACATCTCGGGTATCAAAGCGGGCGGTAATGTGAACTTGACGGCCGCTGGTTTCATTGGGGGGAGCATCACAACAGATCAGCTCAACCCCTGGGTGCAGGGGCAGGGGACGCCGGATACTACATGGCCCCAACAAGACCCTGCGAACGATGCGATCGATGCCGGCGGCAATATATCGCTATCGGTGGCAAGTGGCTGGTTAGTCTACGTAGACATGAACAATAAAGCGCGAGCCAAAGGAACAATCACTACAACTGCAGGCGTCACCGGAACAATGGAACAAGGCGTGGTGGGCCTAGGTAATTTCAAGCCGGGGGTAGACAGTCCCGGTACGCCGGCTTCTCCTTGGACATTCGGCCCGACCACGGGCTACCCGGGTTCTCCTACGGAGACCTCGGATTGGTTCAAGTACAAGGCTCCCGTGGTCGACCAGAGCCTGCTCCTGCTCTTGGCCAACCGGTTGGAGACACCCGTTCAGTTTATCGAACCGAACTGGGGTTACTTCGCTGAGGCGGCGGCCAACGATGAGGGGGTTGTATGCCCCAACCCAGATTGTCGTAGGACGAATCCAAAGGGAGCCACCACATGCTACAACTGCGGAACGAGCCTGGTCGGGATCCCGGCAAAGAAAACACATACAATAAAGGACACGGGACTGGTGGCCGACGGTGACTACGATGGCGTTGCGGGAAATGATCAGATCAAGTTCCTGTGGGACGCCACAAATCCGCAGAATTACAGTTCCAATGAGACTATATATCAGGGTGATCCAACTGTGACCGTCATCATGGACGTCAACTGGGGAGGTAATGCCGCCGCAAGCTTCAAGGGCTCGCTGGTAACAAAGGGCGGGATAAAAATCACCGATAACTTGACAGGCGGTTGGCATTTCCAAGACGGCCAGGAGCTGAATCTCGTCTCCGGGAAGTCCATAGGCAGGCTCGCCGCTGGTTTCACTTGGCTTAAGGCTGATAAATTGACCTACCATTGGTGGGCCAGGTACAACATCGACTTGAGTGACACGACCTTTACCCTTCTCAAGGCGGTTGCATTCAACGGCTCGTTTACCGCTGGGAACCGGGTTATCTACAATATATCGGGTGTTGATGCATTTTGGAAGATATCGACCTGGACTTGGACCCGGTGGGGCCTGGATTCACGCGCGTGGCTCCCGGCGTTCACGGTACTTTCTTACAAAGAGATCTAATTCCGACAGGATCCCGCTGGGATTTAGTTCCTACGAGAGCCGGCCCGCGCCGGCTCTCATGTCGGTATGGGAGGATATTACCGAGGAGTCATTGAATAGACTTTTACGATGGAGGTGTAGCTGAATGTGGCAGGGCTCGATTCGAAGCCGGAATTGTTTATTAGTGGGCTGCGTCGTCGTTCTGATGCTGCTACTGGCATGCGCTGTGCTTCTCCCTGGTTGCGGCCAGAGCACCGCCGACAAGCAAAAAGAGTACCCCGCGCAGTACAAGGAGATCGTAAACGCGTTTCAGACGAAGGTGGCCAAGGACGACGCCAAAGCCAGCCAGCTCGGGCAGAATAACGACCTGACCGGGTTGATAAAGCTGAACAACCAGAGGCTGGCAGGTGTCAATGCCACGTTCGACAAACTCCTACTCTTGTTTCCGCCCAGCGATCTCAGAAGGGTCCACGGCGAGACACTCTATTATCTGATTACCGTGATGGACCAGATCCAGGCTCAAAACGCCTATGCCGAGGCCGTCCTGGCCGGAAAACCCAGCGGGGACCTTCAGAACATAGCTGGCAGCGCGACGACTAAAGCCCAAACAGTGGGCGGAGAGCTGGCTCTTGACCTCCAAAAGGCCAATATCACGATAAAGAGCGCGCCGGCAAACCCACAGGGCCAGCCCCAGTCGGCACCGTCATCAACCAATCCCGGCGGGGGCACCCAGAAATGACCCTGTGGACCATGCCGCCGATGAGTCCGCGGGTCTGAGCCCATGGCGGGGAACTCTTGCCCCAAACACCCCAACAGCGAGAGCATGGTGCCGTGCCTGGGATGCGGCAGGAACTTCTGTCGTATCTGTGACCCCATTCGAGGCGCCGGCCAGTATTGTCCCACGTGCTACGAGGATTCGCTTGCGCACATATCCAGGAAGAAGACTGTACCGGTGCGGGGGAGGCTGCGCGACTTCCGGGATAACAGGAAGGCTAAACGTTCCCACGCGCAGGACGCGTCCGTGCCGGGGAAGGAACCGGCGAGCAGCAGCAAAAAACAGTTTGCCGGGCTAGGTGGCACAAGAGCCGGTGCTATTGGCTCGGGCGCCTCCAAGACCACTTTCGCAGGCCGGACGCTTGGACCCGGGAGCAAAGCCAAACAAGTTATATCCACTATCGGTGGTTGGGCGACGGCGTTGCCGGGCCGGTTAATACCGTCTACAGTCGCCTTCACCAAGGAGCATTTCCCGTTCGCGCTCAGGGATACCCCGAGGGGCGAAGGGATGCCCCCGTTGGCGCGCGCCTGGTATAAACTACTGCCGGTTGTCCTCGGCGGAGCCGCCGCGTGGACCATAATCGTGGCTAAAACGCACCGCAGATTGGGGCTGCATACCTGGATCATCGCCGCGATCATCGCCGTCTGCGTAGTGTGGTCGCTCGGTCCGCGGTTTGATCCGCCAACCGCGGTCGTCACAGTGATGTTGACTTTGCTCTCGCTGGTGATAGGCGAAGTGCTGGTGCTCCTGCTTTACAAATCGAAGGCGATACCAACACTGGACGTGGGAATCTCTGATGCCGCTTCAGCCTATATGCGCAGCTTCCTCTACAAGGTTCTTGTCAACAGAATGCTCCCCAGCGCGTTGATAGCCCTTCTCATCGGTCTTTGGCCGCTGCCCAAACAGATCAGCTGGCGCGGCTTCAAGAGGACGGAGGAGGGCTGAGAGTAACCTTGGTGTTGGGGTCTGACCCTTTTGTTGTGTTTGTATTAGGTGAATCTGCTATAAGTCCCAAAATGCAATGAAAGGGTCTGACCCCAATCTAAATTCAATTTCACCCCCACCTTAATCCTCCCCCCTCAAGGGGGAGGGAAAAGGATTAAACGCGGATATCCGCCGAGAGCACTTCCGGGCCTCGCTGTGTCATGAGGACCAGCTCCTCGATGCGGACCCCGCCTAATCCCTCGATGTAGACGCCTGGCTCGATGGTGAACACCATCCCCGGCTCGAGTACGTCCGTGGAGATGGTCGAGAGTGTGGGCTTCTCGTGGATCTCGAGTCCCACCCCGTGGCCCAGGGAATGGCTTAAATGCTCCGCGAAACCCGCCTTAGCGATGTATTCGTTGGCCAAGGCATCGACATCGGAGGCCTTGGCGCCCGGCTTGAGGCTGCCGAGCACCTCATCCAAGGCTCCGCTGATGACCTCGAACGCCTCTCGGGCGCGCGCGTCCGCGCCCGGCAGCAAGAAAGTGCGGGTGGTATCGGACAGGTATCCGTCTCGCTTCGCGCCGAAATCGACAACAACCAGATCGCCCTCCGAGAGAGGACGGTCGGTCAACGGCGCGTGTGGCAGCGCCGAGTTAGGGCCGGAGGAGACTATCGTATCGAACGCCGGCCCGTCCGCGCCCGCCAGCGTCATCCGGTAGTTGAGCTCCGCGGCGATCTCGCGCTCCGAACTGCCCGCGGTCACCATGGCACGGATCGCATCGAATCCCGCCTTCGCGCAGCCGAGCGCCGCGCGCATGCGCTCGATCTCCTCTTCATCCTTCGTGCCTCTCAGTCCTTCGACGATGCCGTCAAGCGGCTCCAGCCGACTCCCGTCAACCTCCACGGATAGCTTATTCTGGAAGTCGAAGCTGCATGTCACCTCGAACCCACACCGCTCGCTCATGGGAACGGCGCCGGCGATCTCTTTAAAGATCGAACGGGTGTAGACGCGTATCTCCCAGCCTGAAGCCTGAGCAGGCGCCTGCTTCTTGTATCGTCCATCGGTGAAAAGGATGGAATCGGTCGGGGTCACCAACCCGACGGCGCTGCTGCCGCCAAAGCCACTCAGGTAGCGGACGTTCTCGATCTTGGTGACCAGCATGTAACCCAGGCCTAATGAATCCAGAATCGACCGCAGTCTTGCCAGGCGCTGCTTCATTGTTTTTCCTCCACAAGTATGTTGCTTAACATCATGGTTGCCACGACGTCCTCATACAACGGTATCTCGGTGAGCCTTGTGGACATACCGTCGGACTTTATCTCAAGAGTGTTATGCCCCGGGGTCAGTGTGACATCCCGTATTATTACGTCTACCGGCCACACGTTGGCCTCAACGGTCGCCTTCAACTGCTTGTTGACCATGAATGTGACCTTGCTCCGCGACCTCGCGCTCATTACCTTCAGCTTGATGTCGCAGACCGCGGGCTGGTGGAGCCTTGATTCTATGCCAACCGTTACATTGTTTACTCCCGGGTACCAGAACTTGCCTTCCGGGTTGCTGTAGGGAGGGTATGAGCCTTCTACGAATAGCGGCACGAAATCGGCCGGCGGCGCGTTTACCCTATACACGAGACAATCGCTGAATCGACGGATGAGAGTAAGTCCGGCTGCGATGCGCGATTCGTCGAGGGTGGTAGGGAAAGTGTAGTTGCGGCGAATGGCCGGTCTGGAATACAGGCTCGGGATTACCAAGGCGTACTCCGTGCCCCGATCCTTGAGCAGCCCCGGGGTACTTGGGTCGGTTATGTCGAGGACACCCCAGCGATACACATCAGAAGGATCGTCCAGTGTGGAGCCGTTGATCAGCTTTTTCCGGTGGAGCCTTTGCTGGAACAGGTAGTTGTAATTTTCGAAGTCGTTACCTTCGAAGACCGGGTAGACGACCGCCACCGGTTGACCGGGCCGCTCTTTGAGCCATCGGTAGTAATCGGTGGTCTTTTTTGTATCAAGGGAGTAGAAGGGGGGCACGATACTGAACTCCAGTAGTACGACCGCCATCAGTATCGCCACGAAGAGCGCCCCGTGTTTACGCAACCGGCCTCTTTCGGTAAGGAAGGCTATCCCGTAACCGGCGAGGACCGTGACGCACATCATCAAGATGATGCCGAACCGCGCATATGCCCTGAACTGCGGGACCACTTTGAACAAGAAATAGGATGGCATGTACAGCTTTATCCCGAGCACCTTGGACGTTGGCGGCATCGAAAACATGAACGCGATTATTCCTGAGAAGATCAATCCCCATACGAACCGCCTGGTCTCGTCGGCCCGCGGTTTTTCGTCGCCCCCGTATCGCCGCGCTTCGCCGGTCGGAGAAAGACCTGCCGGAACCGGTTCCTCGATTTCGTTGACCGCCTCGCTTGCAGGGGGGGCTTCGCCGCTCTTGCCGGTTGGCCCGCGCTTCCACAATGCGCCCACTATCCCGACCACTGATAGCGCCAGAGGCACATAGCCGAGAAACAGGCTGCTCTCGGCAGTGAAACCGCCGTGCAGGTGGGAAAAAATGAAACCGCGGGTCAGATTACCGAACAGGAAGCCGTCGGCATGTGGAACGAAGTAGTCCCAGGGGCGCGCCGAGTACATATAGAGAGAGGTTACCAGGTTCTTGAAATGAAACAGGCTTCGCGCCGCAAACAACAAGACTCCCGCCACAATCGCCGCGCTGCCCGCAAGCAGTAGGATTTTCGGCAGCAGGTTCCTCGGGGACCGCTTGAGACCGCGCCACGGCCGGCCCGCCATCCAAAGGGTCACCAGAAAAGTGACGGCGAAAACACCGCAAAAGAGCCCGAACTGGAAGTTAAAGAGCGTAAGGAGAAGGAACACCAACACGCACCACAGGATGGAACCGTAAGTGCGGCGCCTCCACCCTTTTATCAGGGTTAGGACGAAGAGTGGAATCCAAAATGTCACCACCAGGCTGATGTGCTCTTTTCCCTGGGTGAGCATGAACGGGCAAAACGCGAAGGCCAGACCGGAAAACGCGGCCGCGGCGGGGCTTCTGGTCAGATACTTCACCAGGTAGTACATGCACACGGCGGCCAGGAGGAAAGAGGCCAGCAGAAAGACGTTGTAGACGATCGTCTCGTCGAAAACGACGGTCATACCGCGGAGGGTGTATGCGGTGAGCGGGTCTACGCTGTACCTTCCAAGATTCAAGTAGAAGGGAACGTTGACCAGCGTCATTACCGAAGTCGACAGATGATGGGCAACAGCGTACTTAACCCACCAATAATGCCAGAGGCTACCGAGAGGATCCCTTGGTTCGGCATAGGTGCGAGAGACCAGTGTTATCGCCGGGTAAGTGAAAAAGATGGTGATCCCGGCGTAGACCAGGAAAACGAGGGTCTCCCAGCGTTTGAACCTTTCGAAAAACGGTCTCTTGGACAAGCAACCCCTTCCAGGTTTCCAGCCAATCACAGACGAACCCTGCTACCGCTGTTTCCAGCCCGCGCGTTCCTGCTCTCGAGGCTTGAAGGAGCCCTCGATGAACCCCCACCCGTATACTACTAGGGTAATGATGCACGCGGGCGCGTGTATCGCCCAGGCGGCGTCCGGTTTCCTCGCGTATCCTCTGGCGGACTGTAACAACAAGGGAACGACCAGAAGACAGTAGAGCACGAATTTTGTAAGCCCGGTTTTTTTCTGCCGGTTCCAAGGATAGCGTCTGATTCCCAGCGACCTGTAATACCGGAAGTCCCGGACCCGGCGAAGTTGCTTGCGTGCGAAAGTGGAAAGGCCGCGTCCGTATAGATGTACTATCCCCACTTTCACCTTCGCGAAACGGTTGTGGCCGCGAACCACCAACTCGTGAACCACGTCGATATCGAACAGGTAGTCTCCTATGTCCAGCGTGTCAAGGAGGGATTTCCTTACAAGGAAACCGTTGGCGCCTATGGTGGGTATGGAGCCAGGTTCGAGACGCGCCTCAAGATAATCACCCCTGTCGACGGTGACGATCTCGAGACCCGTCCATTCTCCCGAGAGCGCGTTCATCCTGTCATAGTTCTTCAAGAAGTAGCATAATGGATCGTTCATGCCCATCAAGGCACAGTACCTGGTCAGGACGGGGTCGGTCCGGCGGTAGGTGAACTCGATTGGTTCGGTGCCCGAAATTCGAGGGTCCCGGAACGGCTCCACCATGCGCTCCAACCAATCGTCATCTGGGAGTATGTTGTCACTGTCGATCAGCGCCACCACGTCACCGGAGGCCGCCTTGAGACCCGCCGCCTTGCCCGCTTCGCCGGTTTTCCCGGGGTTGTCGACCACGACGCATCCATGGCGCGACGCGATATCGAGCGTGGCGTCGGTGGAGCCCCCGTCGGCGACGATCACCTCAACAGTTTCGGGGTAACGCTGTTTCTCAAGGCTGAGAAGGCAGCCCTCCAGCGTGCTCTGCGCGTTAAGGGTCGGAATGATTACGCTTATATGAGGAGGCCCGTCGCCCTGATCTCGTTTTTCAAACATACGGATGTTCCTCATGTCCGAATGTTACTATACTGGTCAACAATACAGGAAGCAGCCCTTAGAAAGAGAAGGTTGCGTGACTTTCTCAATCGAGGAGCGCCGGTGAATCGCACGATCAATGAAAGGCTTCTTGCTTACATCCGTTGCCCCGCCTGCGGCGCCCGGGGGTCCTTGGTGGATAATTGAAGTGCATCCGAGGGGGATGACACCTTGGTGGACAGGTCGAGAATAGGTCAGAGATTCACAGGCCGGCACAAGTTCCTGTGTGAATTGTCCGGGGAACTCAGAGACGAGGTCATACTTGATGCGGGGTGCGGGTTCGGCTGGTTCGAAGAATGGGCAGTGGATAAGGGGTGTGCCAGGGTGGTGGGCCTCGATCTGGACCAGTGTCTGGTTGAAAGGGCGGACGACGCCGTGCCGGCAGCGCAAATCCTTCGGCGTGACGCGAAAGAGCCTCTTTCAGACCTCGGTCGATTCACGGTTATAAGCGCGTTCGATTTTATGGAACACCTGGCTCCCGGAGAGGACCTTGAGGCCCTGCGAAATCTAAAAGACCTACTCGAGCCGGGGGGCCGGCTACTCCTCTCGGTGCCCTACAGGAGTATCTTGTCGAACGGTTTGGATCCGGCCTGGTACTTTCACCACAGGCATTTCAGCGTCGAGGAAATGGAGTCGCTCTTAAAACGGGCCGGCTTTCGCGCAACCCGTATGGCGTTCGGCGGCGGCGTGTGGGAGCAGGTGTCGCTGATATGGCTGTACATCTTCAAGTGGGTATTCAAGCGAGAAATGCCTTGCGCCGATTTCATCGAGAAAAAACGTTTTCGCGAGTACGCCAACTTCAAGACCCGACCGGGGCGCGGCGCGTTTGTGACCATGTTTGTCGAAGCGGTTCGAGAAGAGGGTTAGCCCGCATATTGCCCGACTGCCTGAGGAAGGGCGATTATTGACCTTCTTTTGCCGGCTCTGGCGCCAGCACTCCCAGATGTTTCCCTCGATCTAATGGCGTATCTTCTCCATGAGGCCGGCGGCGTCAAGCGACTGCCAGATGGCATCCGCACGGCTCTCCCAGCCCCACATCTCCATGATGAGTTCACGTGCTTCGCGACCGAGACGGCGCCTCTGGGAGTCGTCCCTCAACAATTCGACTATGGCCCTGGCGAACGCGGCCTTGTCGCCGACGGGAACTTTTACCATACCCCTCGGATAATATGTCTGGAGCGCCTTGAGGTCGTAAGAAACGCCCGCTAGGCCCCATGCCATCCCTTCGGCTGCGGCCATGCCCCCGCTGTCGTAAAGGGCGGGGTGCACTATTAGGCTGCTTCTCTTGAATACGTCGTATTTTGGATCGCCGTCCAAGAAACCGAGGAGCTTGATCTCTTTCTCGAGACCGTTGCGCGCAATAGCCTTCTTTACCTCTTTCTCGAGTGGCCCCACACCGATGAGGGCCAGGGTTGCCCCGGGTATTTCCTCGGTTACCATCTTCCAGATGTCGATTAGATCGATGACCCCTTTTTGGGGATGCAGTCTTCCCACGAATACTGTGTGGAACGACCTGCCGTTATCGGCGATCTTCGACTCGGGGTCGAAAGACGAGGCGTGTGCGGTGTCGACGCCGCCGCGAATTACCACAACGTTGTCACGGCCACGGCGCGATGTCAGAAACGGTTCTACGTCGGGCTCACTGGTGACGAAGACGGCGCTGGCGAGGTGTTTGACGATAATGTAGATCGGCTTCTGGGAAAGCCAATAAGCGCTATTCCTAACTGTAGGAAGGCGCCAAGAGCCTTTTTCCACGAATCCCTTGAGCGGGTTGGGCGCGAATAGGTAGAACCCGGCAATCCAGTGGCACCTATCCCGGTTTCTCAGGTACAGGAAAAGGCCGGGCAGGGAGTCCGGCCAGAAGTCCGACGCGCTATAGACCAGGTTTACCGCTTGCTTGTCCATCCTGAAGCGGCAAGCGAACGCGATACCCATAACGGCCCTTTTGAGGTAACTGAAAAAGAGGTTCTTTCCCTCCTTCAACTGTACAATTCGGCGGAAGGAGATAGGAGAGCCGGCCAGGTAATCTCCCCAAAGCGTCTCGGTGAGATTTGAGCCGATGACGGTAACCCGTGCTTTTCCGGAAGCGGCCCACTGCTTTGAAAGCTCGATCGCGATTCTCTCGCCCCCGCTCATGACGGTCGAAACCTCTTGAGAGTTGTCGATGATGAAGAGGCTAACAGTCATTCCGTATCCATTTCTCCTAGATAAAGACAAACACTCTTACGGGCACTTCCTTGGTGGGAGGGCTTGCCCGCCGTGTTTATCATACGAATCTTTAGACGGTAGCGGAAGTCACGCCGTCCATGCGCAGGTGGATCGCCCACGCCGTTAGAAGAATAATGGTAAGGAGATAATGAGGTTAGAGGCACTTGAGCATGAGATTCTTAAGCTGTGCGAAAAAGAATAGGCGGATTATCGCGGCATCCGTTCTGGTGTTCTTTCTATATATGGCCGTAACGGTGCTCTTGACCTGGCCGCTCGCGGCGAATCCCAACCGCTACTACTTCAGCCCTGAGGTGCCCGGAGACGGTATTAGCCTGATAGCCGACAACTGACCGAGCCGACCGATGTGTTTCCTCTTTAATGGCGTAATTTTACCGCCCCAAGTGTTCTCCAGGACGGCCGAGCGTGGGTGGCGATGATCGGCCGGCAAGGGGGCATCATGCTGGTTAACAACGGCAGCAGGTCATCTTATTCTTTTGCCGTGACAGTTCTTAACCCGTCGGAGCCGGGAAACCTGTCGTTCAGCCTTAACGGCCGCGAGCTGGCATCGTTCGCGCTCCAGAGCGGCACCCAGCGCGTCATCCTTCCCCCTCAGGAGCTGAAAGACGGCAGGACCATCCTGTCGCTGCACTGGGACGGCAAGCCGAAATCAATCAGCGGTAAGCCGTTCAGGTCTGACAAGAATCTGGAAACCTATCTTCTGCTCTCCTCACCGGAACTGCTGGAGGATCGATAGGCCAACGGTCCTGGGAAGGGCTCCATAGCTGGAGGTGGGAGCTCTGCGTTATCTGCGCAGGGCGAAGTCTTTGAGGTGCCCCAGAACGGCTTTTCCCGCCCTTGCCACGAACTTCAAATCGTCGATGCTCCTAATAGAGACGATGGTGCGCCCCAGGAATCGCGGTGAGAG
>Ga0209745_1000510_pt1 | contig 23576 bp, 23 predicted proteins | sample BarGraNGADG00312_FD_184495 | JGI IMG/M metagenome (GOLD analysis project Ga0209745, IMG submission 184495) | Arctic peat soil microbial communities from Barrow, Alaska - Barrow Graham LP Ref core NGADG0004-312 (SPAdes) (version 2) | ecosystem: Environmental > Terrestrial > Soil > Wetlands > Peat...
TTCCGGCATGATGTCATCCTGACCCGCCGAGCCATAGAGAGCGAGGATGCCGCGCTTGAGAGCCCAGATGCGCTCTCCGATCCGCATCATCGAGTCCAGGTCGAGGCCCCAACCCGTCACGGCGTTCATCGCTGTGAGGAGGCTGTCCGGGTCCCACGAGACCGCTGTCAGGAGGCACACGACCGCCGAGTTGAATATCTGGCCGAGCTCTGAGGCCCTCGCCGTCAGGTAAGCCTTGCCCACGCTGGACTGCTCGTCGAACGGGCCCTCGAGATCGATCTGCGGCGCCGCCACCGCGCTGCCCTGCTCCATGTACAGGTTCATGCTGGCGCAGTGACAAGCGCCCCTGGGCGAAGTCGCGTAAGCCAGCGAGAAGCCGTGGAAGCCGCGCGGATCGTGCGCCGGGGCGTCCAGGCCTCGTACCTGCACCGCCATGATGGCGGCCTCGGGCCCGATCTCCTCGGAGAGCTTCTTGCTGCCCTCGGCCATGCGCGCTCCGAAGCCTTCTTTCTTTGCAGCCATATCGATGAGCTTGAGCATCGCGTCGGAGTCGCCCCATGGGGCTGCTACCCCGTCGCACTCATCCACCGACAGGAGGCCCTTCTCCTGCGCTTCCATGACCAGGGCGATTATCTCTCCCATCGTGATGGTGTCGATGCCGAGCTTGTTGCAGATCTCGTTACCGAGGGCGATGCTGGCGAGGTCATCGTTCATCAGGTTGGAACCCAGCATGCATATGGTCTCGTACTCGGGGCCCGCTCCCTGCTCTACCTTGTAGGGACCTTCCTCTATTGCGACTACGCGCTTGCAGCCGATCGGGCAGGCCCAGCAGGCGTACCCCTTGACCAGGATGTCGTCGGCGTACGTCGGGCCGTTGATCTTGGCGACGATATCGTCGTCCTCTCCAACCTGCCAGTTCTTAAACGGCACGTCCCCGAGCATCGCCCCGACCTCGAGGTTCGCGTTGGTCCCGAATGCCTTGAGTGACTCGACGACCAGTGACTCGCCGATGCCCTCCATGACCGCTTCGCGCCAGGCCTTGAGCGCGTCCGGGTCCGCGATCTCCACCTTCTCGCCGGCGCCCACGACCGCAACCGCCTTCAGGTTCTTTGAGCCCATGACGGCGCCCATCCCGGTGCGGCCCGCGATGTGGTGCTTGTCGTGGACTATCGCCGCGAACTTGACGCCGATCTCGCCCGCCGGACCGATGGCCGCGACCTTGGCTTTCTTTCCGGTCTCTTCCTTGGACCTCGCGACGAGCGTGTCGACCGTCTGGTAGGTGTCTTTGCCCCAGAGGTCGGAGGCGTCGCGCAGCTCGACCTCGTCCCCCTTTATCCAGAGGTAGACCGGCTTGTCCGACTTGCCGGTGAAGATGATGCCGTCGTAGCCGGCCGACTTCAGCTCGACACCGAAGTAGCCGCCGCACGACGCCTCGCCCCACAGGCCGGTCAGGGGAGAGCGCGCGCACACCGCGAACCGATTGCCACCGGGGATGCGCGTTCCGGTCCACGGGCCGGTCATCATGATGAGGGGGTTCTCAGGGCTCAGCGGGTCGACGTCGCCGGGCCAGCGGTCCAGGTAAATCTTGGCCGCGAGACCGGAGCCACCCAGAAAATCTCGGCAGTCCTGCTCGTTGATTTCATTCGTTTCGATGTCGCCTGTTGAAAGGTTTACTTCCAGGATCTTCCCAGCATAGCCATACATGAGGAAACCTCCGTAAGGTTCAGGCCTTGGGCCTACGGGATAGAGCATCTGAATCATACCAATGCGGCGCCCCCGCTACAACAGCGCCCGCGATGTTTGACATGCGTCTTTGATATGCCCGGCGGACTGGTGCTAACATATGCCAGAATGGCGCATCAACAGTCCCGGAGGTAACTTGTGAAACGTATAAGCGCGGTGCTGATGACGATGCTGTGCCTGGCCTTGCTGGCGGGCTCGATCGCTGTGCTGGCGGGGTGCTCGTCAGGCAAGCCAGAAGTGGTCGTGTTCCTGGGGAAGAGCAGCAAGTCATACGCTGACGTCAAGGCGATGATCGACGAGGCACAGAAGAAGTTCGGCAACAAGGTGACCTTCGTCACATACGACTACGACAGCCCTACGAGCGCAAGCGCAAAGAAGCAGTACTTCGTCTCGATGGATCCGACCGTAATCATCAAGAACGCAAAGGGTCAGACCAAGCAGACTTACATGGGCAAGCCGATGAAGGACGAGCTCCTCTCGACGATCGAGAGCTTCATACCCGGGGCCGCAGGCAAGACCAGCACTCCGGGCTCGACGCCCAATTCGACTACTATACCGGGCACGCCGTCACCGCAAGGCTCAACGCCTGGTGGTGCGACGCCGGTACCGACTCCAACGACCACTCCGTAGCCGGGTAGGGCTGCTCGGAGATCAGGGGGCTGGTGCAGGTGGCAGGGTGGCTCAGGCGCACGAAAGCTTCGTACGCGATCGCTCTCGTCTTCGTCCTCATGCTCGTCACAGGGCTCATGCTGGGCGGGTTCGACAAGGTGCTCGTCAACGGGATCGTCATCTGCCTGGACTGCATAGGATTGATCTGATTTGAGGGCCCGCCGGTGGACCCAGTTGGCGGCCGTCTTCGTAGCCAACCCGTGGTTCGTCTATTTCGGCAGCAGGACCATCTACCAGGGCAAAGCCAAGGGCCTCTGCTTTCCCGGCTTCAACTGTTACGCGTGTCCACTCGCGCTCTATTCCTGCCCGATCGGCAGCCTTCAACACTCGATGGCGATTCTCTCGCCCACCGTCCGCGTCGCGACCGCGGGAAGTGGCGTGGCGTCGGCGGTAAAGCGAACCGCATCGTTTCCCATCGGAGCGTTTCTCTACGTGGCCGGTTTCATCGGCCTCGTCGGAGTTGTGACGGGGCGCCTGGTCTGCGGCTGGATCTGCCCCTTCGGTTTCCTCCAGGACCTGCTATACAAGATCCCGACACCAAAGATCGGCCTTCCCGGCTGGATGCGTTTCGGGAAGTACCTGGCACTCGTGGTCGTGGCGATGCTCATCCCCTACCTGACCGGGATCAACTGGTATTCAAGGCTGTGCCCTGCCGGAGCGCTTGAAGGTGCCTTACCGCTCAAGGTCCTGCCGCCGAGCGCGCCGCTGCCGGCCATCGGGTGGTTCTTCTGGCTCAAGATCGCAATACTCGTCGGCTTCCTCGGATGGATGGTAGTCACCAAGCGACCGTTCTGCAGGACCGCCTGCGCGCTCGGCGGAGCGTACGCTCTTCTCGCGCCCGTGAGCCTCTATCGCATGAGGGTGGACGCGGCGAAGTGCACGAAGTGCGGCCAGTGCCGGAAGTCGTGCCCCGTCGACATCAACATCTACGAGAACGGGAACTCGCCCGAGTGCGTGCGCTGCCTCACGTGCAAAAAGGAATGCCCTGAAAAAGCCATCACCTCGGGCTTCCGTCTGGGGCCGCAGGAGCAGGCAGTCAGTGAAAAAGGGCGCGAGCAAGGAGCATAGAGCCGAGGCCCATCACCGCCGCCGGGATGATCCTCAGGACGAAGGCACGCGTCCCACCTTTTCCCTTGAAATCGACAGCATAGTAACGGGCTGCGGAGGAGGCGAGCAAGCCCATGCCTGCGAACGCTACCAGTGAGGCGGGGAGCGGGCCGATATTGTGAACCGTGACCATTGCCCGCGCCCCCCAGCACGTCAGTAACAACCCTCCCAACGCCATCACGATAATGAGCAGGTACTGCAGAGGACGCTTCCAACCACTGTCGTTCTTCATCTACTCCTCCTTGATGAGCGCCGGCGGATCTTTCTCGTGAAAGAGCCGCTTAAACAATGACTCCAGGCCCGAGGTCATCCCCTTGTGCCCGCCCTTGGTCGCGAGCTTGCAGAGCATGGTATTCGCGATCTTTCCAATGCCGTCTTTGAACGCACCGAACCGCGACAGCAGTCCCTCGAGGCCCTTGCCTCCGAAGGCGAGGCCCAGCGCCCCGAATGCCGTGCCGGCGATGAACGACGCGAGCATCCCCGAGAAAGTGATGGGCTTGTGGTTCAGGATGCAGGTGGTCAGGTTCGTGCATAGGGCGAACGAGCCTGTGAAGACAAGATAGACGAGCTTCCCGCCAAAGGCTGTGGCGCCGTCGCGCAGGAATGTGATCGTAACGTGAAGGACTACACCACTCTCCTTCAGAAACAGGACCGCGGCTCTTGCCGACACGGCGAAGCCACCTTCAGAGAAGTTGACGATCAACGCCTGCACCAGCCTGCTGCCGACAACACCCTCCTTCACCACCTTTCCGACCGGCCCTGAGATCGCCCCGACGGCGAAGGCGACGAGCATCCTCTTGAAAGAGATGTGGCCGGTGAACAGGTAGGATGTGGAGCCTTCGAAGGTAGAGGCCAGGATGCCGTTACCCACCGCGCACTTGAGTACCCCCGCCAGCCCTATTTCGGACCAGCCGGCCGAGATGGCGGCGCCCAGAGACCCGAAGCTGACCACCGTTGCAGCCACGGCGGTGCCCGCGCTGAGTGACTTGAAAAAACAAGAGTAGAAAGAGAAGCCGCTCGGGTGGACGGCCGCGTAGTAGATCGCCATGCCGAGGCACGCGAGGCCGGCCGCTATCGCGGCGATGAGCGTTACGGTGAGTGACAGTGGCAGTGTGATGATGACGACAATAATCACCAGTGCCGCGGCGATGCCCGCCGCAACGGCCTTTACGTAGCGGTTGCTCCAGCAGCGGTTCGCCCCGACGGCGATCCAGTGGCCGAGCTTGCGCGCCGTCGGGTACGTGATCTTGTTCCAGTGGTCGCTGAACCCTCTGCCGAGCCAGCAGGCGGCGGCCGACGCTCCTTTCCAGAAACCATCGATGCCGGCGGCGGCTGCCCGGTACGCCGACTTGAGCGGATTGACGAGGGTCTGCCACAGGCCGCCATTCTGCTGGACGACCGCGGGCTTTCCTGCCGTCTGCTCACCCCCGGGCCGTTGCACTGGACAGAGCCTGATGTACGAACCGGTATCGAACCCATGGATGAGCAGCCTGGGGTCGACCGGGCTTCCGTTCATGCACGCGTCGAAGTGAAGGTGCGTCGCGGACGAGGACAGGTCGCGGGTCCCGAACAGGGTGCCTAACTGCTGTCCCCGGCTGATCCTCTGTCCCTGGGTCACCGAGATGGCATCGAGGTCCAGGTACGTGGTCCTGACGCCGCCCGCGTGTGAGATCGACACAAACCTCCCACGCGGGAGCTCGCCGGTCCACGCGACCGTCCCGTCGGCGGCGGCAACTACCGCGGTCCCGCGTGGCGCGGCTATGTCTATGCCCTGGTGCCCGCCCTCCCCGTAGGACCCAGTGGCCTTCTCGAAGCCCCGCACAACGGGACCTCGCATCGGCCAAGCGAGAGTTCCGGCGGCAGCCGCGCATGGAAGCTCTGTAAGGACAAAGAACGGCAGAATTGTGAGCGCCAGCAGGAGCCACAACAGCGTGCGTTTTCGGGATGCGAGGTTGATCTTGACCTCCGTCTGTGTCCGGGTGCCGCATCAGAGACGGAGAGGATGGCATTACAAGCAAAGTATAGTGGCACTTCATAAGCAAGTCAAGCAAACTCGTTGAGGACCGGCGCCCTGCTACTCATCTGTTCCCGCGGAAGGCCCTTGGTTCCGCGCGAGGGAAGTCTCGTGCCTTTTAGTGTTTTCTGCTTGCCTGTTCCGGCCCGGTTGAATATCATACTCCGAGAGCGATGTGGGACCGCCAGGTCGCCCGAATCCCATGGGAAAATGACGGCGGTCAACAGCACCCTGCCGACGGACAGGGGTTGCCGCCGGGCCGCGTAGATCAGGAGGCCAACCGTGGCAGACGAGAATCTTACTTACCTGAAAAGTAAGCTGGACAAAGAGCAGTACAAGAAGCTCGAGACTCTCGGCCGGACGGACGTTTACTCGTTCGTGGCCGACACGGTCAAGCTGTGCAATCCGGACACAGTCTTTATTGCCAGTGACTCGCCCGTGGACAGGGAGTACGTCAAGAAGAGAGCCATCGAGGAAGGCGAGGAGTCGAATCTGGCTGTGGAGGGCCACACCTTCCACTTCGACGGCATGAAGGACCAGGGCAGGGACAAGGACAACACGAGGTTTCTCCTTCCGCCCGACGTGCACCTTGGTGAGCACATCAATTCGTTGAACCGCGACGAGGGCCTTGCCGAGGTCCTCGGGATCCTGGGCGGCATGATGCAGGGCAAAGAGATGATTGTGCGCTTTTACTGCCTGGGACCCCAGCGCTCGGTGTTCTCCCAATTGTGCTGCCAGATAACGGACTCGTACTACGTCTCGCACAGCGAGGACCTTCTATACCGGCCAGGCTACGATGAGTTCGTGAGAACGGGCGACAATTACGAGTTTTTCCGCTTCCTGCACTCCGCGGGAGAGCTCGAGAACGGCGTATGCGCGAACATCGACCAGCGCAGGATATACATAGACCTCGAGGAGAACATCGTCTACAGCGTCAACACACAGTACGGTGGCAACTCCATGGGTCTCAAGAAGCTGGCCATGAGGCTCGGCATCCAGAAGGGGCTCCGGGAAGGATGGCTCACCGAGCACATGTTCGCGGTAGGGGTGCCTGGCCCGAACGGGCGCAAGACGTATATGACGGGCGCGTTCCCAAGCATGTGCGGAAAGACGTCAACCGCGATGATACAGGGGCAGACCATCGTGGGCGACGACATCGTCTACTTGAAAAAGATCGGCGGGGAACTCAGGGCGGTCAACGTCGAGGCCGGGATCTTCGGCATCATCCAGGACGTCAACCCCGAGGACGACCCCGCGATATACAAAGCGCTGACCTCCCCGGGCGAGGTCATCTTCTCAAACGTGCTCGTGAAGGAAGACAAGCCTTACTGGCTCGGGATGGGTTCGGAGATCCCCGAGAGAGGGACCAACTTCTCAGGTGAGTGGACGCGCGGCAAGAAAGACGCCAAAGGCAGCGAGATAGATCCGTCACACAAGAACGCGAGGTTCACGATCAGCCTTCACACTCTGAAGAACACAGATGAGAGCCTGGACGACCCGAACGGCGTTCCGGTCAAGGCGATGATCTTCGGAGGGCGCGACACGGACACGTCGGTGCCGGTCGAGGAGTCGTTCAACTGGGTGCACGGGGTCATCACGAAGGGCGCGGCTCTCGAGTCGGAGAGCACGGCCGCGACGCTGGGGGCTGAGGGCGTGCGCACGTTCAACCCGATGTCCAACATCGAGTTCCTGGCGGCTTCGCTCGACACGTACATCCAGAAGTACCTGGAGTTCCCGGCGGTGCTGGCCAGGCCGCCGAAGATATTCGCGGTCAACTACTTCCTGATGAAGGACGGCAAGTATCTGAACGGCATGCTCGACAAGAAGGTCTGGATGCTGTGGATGGAGGAGCGGGTCCACGACGAGGTCGCGGCGCTGCAGACGCCGACCGGGCTGATACCGTTGTACAAGGACCTCCGCCGCCTGTTCTCGAGCGCGCTGGGGACCGACTACACGGAGGAGCAGTACAAGATTCAGTTCACGACCCGGATCCCGGAGCAGCTGGCGAAGATCTCGCGCGTCGAGGATGTTTACCGCAAGGAATGGGGCATTCCCGAGGTGCTCTTCGTCACTCTCGACGAGCAGAGAAAGCGGCTCGAGCAGGCGAGGCTGGACCTGGGCGATTACGTCTCGCCGCTGGTGCTCTCGCAGACCTGAGCTTCATTGGGGTCAGGTCGCACGGTGCGTTTTGCACAACGTGCGCCACCGGGGGTCAGACCCTAACGTTTCTGCAGCCAGGCCAGAAGCGTCTCCATGGCCCGCGGGTCGTGGCGCAGCCGGTGCTCGCCGCCCGGAAGAGAAACGAACTCCTTCGGCTCGCGCGCGGTCTCGTAAAGTTCTTTGCCTTGAGACAGCGGCACCAGCTCGTCCCCTTCCCCGTGCACGATCAACAGAGGTATCGGGCTGACGCGCCGCACGTAGTCGAGGGCCTCGTTCGCGTTTGCGTCCTTGTAGAACCACGCGGGCGAAGGCGGGAAGTCGGCGTCCCTGATTATTCCTATGTCCCGGGCGGCTTCGATGAGCTGCATAACCTGATCCTGGGCAAAGACCCTGGACAACCGCGCGGGGGCGGCGAACGCCGCTACGGCGTCCACGCCCTTGTGCTCCGCCGCGTACTTGATGGCCAGCGCGCCGCCAGCCGAGAAGCCGGCCATGTATAGTCCCTTGGGGGCGAGCTGTCCCCGGGCGAATTCCATCACGGAGCAGAGGTCCTTGTACCAGCCGCCGAGATAGAAGTTTCCCGTCGACGTTCCGCAGCCGCGAAAGTTGACGAAGAGGGCCGCAAAGCCGTGCTCGGCAAGCTGGCGGCCGAGAAGCGCGTAGCCGGGGTCCGAAGGGTCAGGCCTGGAAAGCGGGATGCCGTGGCACAAGACGACCAACGGCGCTCCGACGGCCGGCCCAATGAGGTCTCCGCGCAGCGTCTCGCCGCCTGACTCTATGGTGATGTCCGCGTACTCTACCTCTGACATATCATCACACCTGCAAGACCATGCCCGTCATGCCCGGGATGAAACGCTCCCCGTAGCGATCGAGCATCCTGGACATCACGATCGACCCCGTGCAGTGGTTGATCACCATCCTGTCAGGAAGGACCTCGTCCAGGTATTCCATGGTGGCCTCGATCTTGGAGACCGGTGCTCCCATCCCCAGGTGCGTCCCGCCTACCACTGCCTTTACAGGCCCGTACTTATCAGCGGCGTGCTTGAGGATGTTCACGAGGCCGGAATGAGCGCAGCCGGTCAGGACGACAACGCCGTCGGGTTTCTTGATGATGAGCGCCTGGTCGTCGTCGAAGGGGTCGGGGACCAGCTCGCCGTCTTTCTCGATGAAGAGCAGGGGCTCGGGGCCCTCGAAGTCGGTCACGCGCGGGACCTCGCCGGTGAGCCAGACGTCGGGCAGGACCTCGACGGGGGCGCGGCTCATCTCGATAGACGTGCACAGGGACTCGGCGGCGTCCTGGCGCAGCGGGATGCCGCCAAAGTGCTTGACGTTCCCGAACATCATGTAGCGCGGCGCCCAGGCGACCGGGTGCGTGTAGATCTTCTTGGGGCCAGCGGCATAAAGCATCGGCATGAGCCCGCCTGCGTGGTCGATGTGACCGTGGGAGAGGCCTATGCCCTCGACCTTGCGGAGGTCGATGCCGAGGATGTTGGCGTTGTATACCGCTACGTCCGACTGCCCGACGTCCCAGAGGAACGAGCGGCCGTCGACCTCGAGCCATACCGACAGGCCGTGCTCCGCACGGAACGGTGGCATGCCGGAAATGTTATCGGCGAGTATTGCCACTTTGACGTCCATACCGTGTCCTTTCTCATGGGTACAAGTGTTTATACACCTTATAATGGGCGCTATGTAAGGCGTCGATCGGCCGCGCGGGCGGCCCGAGGAGGAGCATTGAACGACACCGTCGCACTTACCGGGTGCGAGAGCTACAACCGTGCAGTGATCGAGGAGAAAGTCGCGCGCCTGTTCGACCTGCTGGGCGGGCCTTCGGCCTTTGCCGGACCGGGCCAGTCCGTCTTCGTGAAGGTGAACGCCGTCATCGGGGCGGCGCCCGAGAAGGGGATCACCACTCATCCCGAGGTCGTGCGAGCCGTGGTCAACCAGTTCAAGAAGGTGACGGACCGGGTGACGATCGGCGACAGCCCCGGGGGGCCTTTCACGCCTGCCTATCTCAGGCGTGTCTACGAGAAGTGCGGCTATGCGGCGGTCGCCCGCGAGACTGGCGCCGAGCTGGGACTGGACACTTCGACAAAGCAGGTCACGATCTCGGACGGCAAGGCATTGAAAGCAATCGCGGTCTGCAAGGCGATGGCGGACGCCGACTGCCTGGTCTCCGTGGCGAAGCTGAAGACCCACATGTTCCTCAACATAACCGCGGCCATCAAGAACATGTTCGGGGCTGTCCCTGGCGGGAACAAGTTCACGTACCACTCGCGGTTCACAAGGGACACCGACTTCGCCGATCTCATAGTCGACGTGCTGCTGGCCTCGGCGCCCGACCTCAACATCGTGGAAGCCGTGGTGGCTATGGACGGAAACGGCCCCCGGGCAGGCAACCTCATCGACGTGGGACTCCTGGCTGGCGGGCGGGACGCGATGGCGATAGACGCGGTCCTGATGGATGTCATCGGGATCGAGGCGAAGATGAACAAGCCGCTTGCCGCCGCGACGAGGCGCGGGCTATGGACAGGAGACCTCGACGGGGTCGAGGTGGTGGGAGATTCGGTGGCCGTCCTCGCCTACAGTGGCTTCCGCCTTCCGACAAAGAAAGATATCAGCGAGCACGTGCCCGAGTTCATCATGAAACGTTTCGGGGACCACATGGCTCTGCGGCCCGTCCCGGTCGCGGGTAAGTGTACGGCCTGTGGGAAGTGTGTCGAGATCTGTCCCGCGCACGCCGTCACGGTGGTCGACAAGATCGCGCGCGTGGACCTCAAGAAATGCCAGGCGTGTTACTGCTGCCACGAGCTGTGCGAGCATGACGCGATCGCTCTCGAGCGTCCGATGCTGATGAAGCTCCTCCGCATCAACCGCGACCTCGCTTAAGTGGGGGGTTCGACGCTGACGGGTTCGTTAAAGTTTGAGAAGTCGATCTCGGTGGACATCTTGAGGCTGCCGTTCACCGGGGCACCGAGCTGGCTCGCGAAGTTCATGGTCGCTTTCTGGAGGAACATGTCTTTCTTGCGGACCCAGACGTCGAGGTGCGCGACCTTGCCTTTGAACAGCGCCGGGTCGATCCCCGACAGGTTGAAGGCGCGGGCGAATGTCAGAAGGTCGAGGTCGAACTTCATGTGATAGGCGTTGTCCTTCTGGTCGACCATCTGGACGTTCTTCGCGGACTTCAGGTACTTGGACGCCACGACGTCATCCGGGGAGGAGCCGATCAGGGGGCTCGAGGTGTTCTTCACGGTCCACGTGTCTGATCCCGGGAGCTTCACCCACGTCTTCTGCCCGATGATCACCACCTCGGACTTCACTCCCGAAGACCTTATCGCAAGCTTCCACCGGTCAGGCTGCTGGAATGAGCCCTTGTACGAGACCGAAGACGAGCGGTTTCCGCCCGGCAGGCCAAGGTCGACGTCGCTCTCGTAGTCGACGGTTACCGACTTCAGCCGCCCCTGGGCGTCGATGGCCTTCTTGATGATCTGGCTCGGAGTCCCCGCCGAGGTCGTGCCGCAGCCGGCCGATGCCACGGTCACCAGCAAGGTGACGACCAGCGCTGCGAGCAAGGCGGACCTTGCGTGGAATGTCTTTGTCATGCTAGCCCCTGCGCGCGCGGCCGGCGGCCGGCGAGTCGAACTCGAGCTCCCACTTGCCGCACCTTCCACCCCAGCACGCCAGCACCTCGCGGCCTGACTTGATCTTTACTACCTCGCAGTTGTTCGAGCAGCCCGAGCAGATGAACGACGAGGTCGAATACTCGAAGTCCGCGAGCGAGAACCCGCGGAAGCTGCTCTCCTCGACATACGGCGCCTCGTCCATCGTCAAGAGCGCCACCCCTATAGCGCCCATCACGTCGTGGTACGGCGGGATGTTGATCTCGACTCCCAGCGCGTCCTCAAACGCCCTCTTCATTCCGATGTTAGCGGCCACGCCACCCTGGAAGACGATGGGAGGCTCGAGCTTCTTGCCCTTTGCGAGGTTGTTGAGGAAGTTGCGCACCAGCGACTTGCACAGTCCAAGCACGATCTCCTCTACCGGGTAACCCACCTGCTGTTTGTGGACCATGTCGCTCTCCGCGAAGACGGAACACCGGCCCGCTATCTGCGCACCCTCCTTGGCCTTGAGAGCGAGATCGCCGAAGTCCTCCACCGGGACGCCGAGCCTCGCGGACTGGTGGTCGAGGAACGACCCCGTGCCCGCCGCGCAAACCGTGTTCATCGCGAAGTCGGTGACGACGCCGTCGCGGAGCAGGATGAGCTTGGAGTCCTGGCCGCCGATCTCCAGCACGGTGCGGACTCCCGGGACGATATGCGAAGCCGCCACCGCATGCGAGGTTATCTCGTTTTTTACCAGGTCGGCGCCGATCACCACGCCCGTCAGGTAGCGAGCGCTTCCCGTCGCGCCCGCCCCTCTGATGACCACGTCACCGTCCAGCTTCTCTCCCACGTTCCGGACGCCCTGCTGGACCGCCACTATCGGCTGGCCCATCGTTCGCAGGTACTCTGAGGCGAGCACCCCGCCCTTCTCGTCGAGCGCGACGACGTTGGTCGAGACGGACCCGACGTCGACGCCCAGGTATGCGAGTGCTGCTTTCTGCTTTCCGTTGTTGTCCTCGGGTGGCAAGTCGTTGCCTTCCTTCTGCCGGCGCCACAACAGTGATTACGAGCCATCGCGCCAGCCGGTTTCGTCAGTCCTGGAGCTGGTCTTCCTCCGCCGGGTTCTCAAACTTCGAGTACGAGCCCATCCAGTAGAGCTTGAACTTGGCCGTGCGGCCGTTACGGTGCTTCGCGAGGTTGATCTCGGCGACGCCCTTGACGTCCATGTTCCTCGGGTCGTCCACCTCGGGCCTGTATATCAGGACCACCAGGTCCGCGTTCTGCTCGATGCCGCCCGACTCCTTCAAGTCCTCCAGGCTCGGGTCCTTCTTCTGGACCGTGGGCGGGGGCCGCCTCAACTGTGAGACAGCCAGCACGGGGACCTCCAGGTCCATAGCCATGACCTTGAGGTCGCGCGCAAGGCGGGACACTTCCTGCGCCCTCGATTCGGTCCTGTTGTCGCTGTACATGAGCTGGATGTAATCGACGATGATGAGGCCGACGTTCTTCTCGGTAGACATGAGCTTGCGCGCGATCGACCTCATCTCGAGCAGCTTGATGTCGCCCGTGTCGTCGATGTAGATCGGCGCGTTGCTCAAGGTCCCGGCCGCGTGCACGATGCGGTCCAGGTCCTTCTCGTCTACGTCGCCCGTGCGGTACTTGCCCGAGTCGACCCTGGCCTCGCTCAGGAGTAGACGCTCGGCGATGTCGGTCTTGTTCATCTCGAGGCTGAATATGAGCACGCCGATGCCCTCTCGGACCGCCGCGTGGTGCGCGATATTGAGTGCCAGGCTGGTCTTGCCCATCGAGGTCCGGCCGCCGACGATGACGAGGTTGGACGGCTGCAGGCCGCTCGTCAGCCTGTCGAGGTCGTAGAAGCCGGTGGGAACGCCGGTCACCCTCGATCCCTTCTCCATCGCATCGGACATGCGGTTGAAGCTCTGCTGGAGCGGGTTGCGGATGTGTGTCAGCCCTTCCCGGCGCATTCGCTTGCCGAGGTTGTACAGCTCTTGCTCGGCGTGGTCGTAGAGTTCGGCGAACTCCTCGCCCGCCCTGTAGCCGAAGCCGGTTATGTCGTATCCGATTTCGACCAGTGCCCGCCTGAAGGCCGCCTCGCGGACGATGCTCGCGTAGTGCTTGATGTTGTGGGGGTTGGGAGTGGTGTCGGCGAGCACCAGCAGGTAAGCGCGGTCGCCGACCGTCTCGAGCTGGCCCCGCTTCTTGAGCTCTTCGGCCAGCACCACGTGGTCGGTGGTGGAGCCGCCGGCGTAGAGGTCCTGGAGTGCCTTGTATATCGTGCGGTGGGATTCTTTGTAGAAGTCGTCGGCGCTGAGGATGTCGAGCGCCTCCGCGGCCGCCTGGTGAGAGAGAATCATTGAGCCGAGGACGGATTCCTCCGCCTCAAGGTTGTGGGGCGGCACGCGGTCGGAACTGCTGCGTGCGACCGGCTCGAGTGCCATGCGCGCTATCCCTCTTCGGGTTGCGGCGTATCGTCCTGCGCGGGCTGGGCCTCGCCCTCCGTGTCCTGGCCGCTCTCCTCCTCAACCGGTGATGCTGTCTCGTCGACGGCTGCCTCGGGAGTGGCGGGTGCGGCGGCAGCCGTGGTGTCGGCCTCGTCCTCGGGCGGCTCCTCCGCCTCGAACCCCTCGCCCTGCACCTCGAACTCGAGCTCTATCTCTACGTCGGGATGGAGCTTGAGGAGGGCCTTGTAGTGGCCGACGGACCTGATGCGGTCGTCAACGTGGATCTTATGCCTGTCGACTTCTTCGCCGGTGGCCTCTTCGATGGCGGCGGCGAGCTGGCGGTTGGTTATCGAGCCGAAGAGCTTGCCGCTGGCGCTGCAGCGCGCAGTGATGACGAGCGGCTTTGAGGAGATCTTCTCGGCGACCGACCGGAGCTGCTCGCGCTGGCGCTCGGCCTTGACCTCGAGGACCCTCTTCTGCTCTTCGATGTCTTTCATGGATCCGCGCGTTACGCCAACGGCCAGGCCTCTCGGGATGAGATAGTTGCGCGCGTACCCGCTCGCTACCTCTTTGACCTCGCCCATGCGCCCGACGCGCTCTATATCTTGCTTGAGTAGGACCTTCACGGTATCACCATCCCGGGATTGAAAAGCGGAATGAGACTATTTGCGCGGGTACGGGAGGAGTGCGACCTCCCTCGCGTTCTTGATCGCCTTGCACAGGTCGGCCTGGTGCTGCGTGCACGTGCCCGTCACCCTGCGAGGCCTGATCTTCCCGCGCTCGGACAGGAAACGCCTGAGCATCCCCACGTCCTTGTAGTCGATGTAATCGATCTTCTCTTTGCAGAAGTAGCAGACCTTGCGCTTCTGTTTCTTAGGATACGGCGATGGCTTCTTTTCGCTTGCTCTTGCTATGGCTGAAACACTCCTTTTCTTCTACCAGGGGTAGTCTTCGCCACCCTCTATCGGTGGCACGTCTATGCCAGCGTAATCGTCTGACGGGCCTGTCGGCCCACCCTGCTCTCCCCCGCGGGGGAGGAATTGTACGTTCTGCCCGACGACCTCGACCGAAGAGCGCTTCTGGCCGTCGTCCGTCTGCCACGAGCGGTACTGGAGCCGCCCGTCGATCGCGACGCCGCTGCCCTTCTTGAGGTACTGGTGCGCGGTCTCCGCCTGCCTGCCGAAGACGACGATGTTGAAGAAGTCGACGCCCTCGATGCGCTCGCCCTGCTCGTTAGTGTAAGGCTGGCGATTGACCGCCAGGCCGAGCCGCGCCACGGGCTTTCCCGCCGGCGTGAACTTGAGTTCCGGGTCCCGCGTGAGGTTACCCATGAGAATGACCCGGTTGAGGCTTGCCATCGAGTGTTACCCCTTGTCTCGCACGAGCGTCTTCGTCCTCAGGATGTCGTCCCTGATTCCGGTGACGCGGTCCAGTTCCTTCACTACACCTGCTTCAGCTTCAAAGTTTATCACAGCGTAGTGACCGCTTTCTTGATGCTTTATAGGGTACTCGAGCCGCCTCAGTCCCCAAACGTCCACGGACTTCACGACCCCTCCCTCGCGTGCGATAAGGCCGGTGACTTCGTCCAGCAGCGCCTTGAGCCCGGGCTCCTCGAGGTCGGAGCTCGCTATCATCAACGTCTCATACTTGCGCAAATCTACCTCCGGTGATTGGTGATGCAAAAGCCATCATCCGCGACAGGGCCAAAAGTAAAGGCATTATAGCAGAGGGCTGGTGCCGTTGCCACATCGGGGGGCAACGACGCCTGTTTTTCATGCACTTACGCGTTTGAGGCGCACCTCTCCGGATGGGATCGGAAGTTTCGCAGCCCGCCGCGCCCGCCGCGTGATATAGTCTTGCCGAGAGATCTCCAGGGAGGCTGTCTTGGAACTCAGCAATTACATGGAAGGCGTCGTCACCGCCTACGTTGACGAGGTCATCAAAGACGACCCGGATTTCTGCGACTGCGAGCGTTGCCGGATCGACGTCATGGCCATAGCGCTCAACGACGTCAAGCCCAAATACGTGGTCACGACCAAGGGGCTCGCGTATGCCCGCATGGGAGAGCTGCACGCGCAGTTCAAGACCGATACCATAGTCGCGGTGACCCGTGCAATGAGGATCGTGAGGGCCCACCCGAGGCACGAATAAAGGTTCTTGAGCCTGCACGGAGTCGAAGGGAAGCTGCCTGATGGATAGCCGCACTCCAAAACCTTACCTGTCCGATTCCTGCGAGCAATGCGGGACGTGCCTGACCCTTTGCCCCGTCATGCGCCTTGAGCCCGCCGAGGCTAAGCGCGAGATCGCCAACCTCCGCGAGGGGCGGCCATCGCGAGTGCTCAAAGAATGCACGACGTGCCTGGACTGTGACTTCTTCTGCCCGAACGGCTGCAACCCCGGCGAGCTCATCATCAACCGCTTCGGCGAGGTCGTGCGCGAGCGCGGGCTGCCTGAGAGGGCGCGGTTTTTCATGCCCCACTCGCCCGTGAACTTCCGGACGTTCGTCCTTGACGGGATGACTCCGCGCGAGAAAGAGATCGTCGAGAGCTGGCGCGATATGAGTCCGGCCGACGAGGTCTGCTACCCGGGCTGCAACATGATCGCCACCCCGCTGCTGACTCAGACGAGCGCCCTCGACGGCCTCGACATCCGGGGCGGACTCGAGTTCTGCTGCGGCGAGATGTACTGGCGCATGGGCATGTTTGACAAGCTCGAGGAGGTCGCGCGCAAGACCCAGGCCTACTTTGACGCGCTCGGTGCGAGCAAGGTTACCATCCTCTGCAGCGCGGGCTACTACATGTTCACCGAGGTCCTTCCTCATTTCGGGGCGGACTACAAGTTCGAGATGGTCTCTTACCTTGAGGTGCTCGACAGGAAGCTGGAGGCGGGCGAGCTGAAGATCAGGAAGCCTCTCGATATGACGGTGACGATCCAGGAGTCATGTTACGGCAAGCAATTCGGCCACGATTACCTGGCTCTGCCGAGGCGGATACTCGAGCGCGCCGGTGCTCAAGTTATCGAGATGGGGTGCTCCGGCGAGTGCATGCTCTGCTGTGGCATAGGGGCGGGCTTCAGCCCGTACAGCGCCTACAATCCACTGCGCCTCGTCCCGTACACCGTGAAGGTGATGCGGGAAGCGGGTCGCACGGGCGCGGACGCGATCGTTACCTACTGCTCGGGCTGCCTTCAGATGTTCTCGACGGGAAAGCTCGTCTACCCGTTCGGTCCGCCTGTCTATCATGTACTCGAGCTGCTCGGGATGGCTTTGGGAGAGACACCCGAGAAGTGGCACGGCAGGTTCGCGAGGAGGATGCTCGCCGGGACGCTGCTCAAACAGGGGCCGGCCCTGCTATCGCCTCGCAGGTTCAAGTCATCCGAGATAGATATCGGCGCCTAGCCCGGCCGCACGGCTGACCGGCACAGTGTCGTAGACAGCCCCGATTGCCGCTTTGACCGCCCAGGTCGCAATGTTAGCGAATGGCACGTTGAAAGATCCCGCCGCCCATCGCCATGTGATTATCTCGGCCAGCGCAGCCGCGATGCTGCCCGACCCCGACGTGTCGTTTCGAACCTCAGGCTTCTCGGGCGGGTCGGTTTCATCTGTCGGCTCGGGAGCGGGCTTCGGCTCGGGCTCAGGCTTGGGCTTGGGCGCTGGTTTGGGTGCCGGAGCAGGCGAGGGCGTGGGCTTCGGTGTCGGGCCCGTGTTCGTGTCGGGAGGAGCCGGAGCGGGAGCCGGAGCAGGCACAGGCCCTGGGGCAGGAATCGGCTGAGGCGTCGGGCCCGTAGTCGTATCAGGCGGGGTGGTCGGCTGGCCGGGCGAAGGAGCGGGGTCCGTTGCTGCAATCGGCGTCGCGCCGGTAGTGGCGTTCGGCGCCGGAGATCCGCTCAGATCCGTGGCGGCGGCGGATGGAGTCGCGCCCGTCACCGCATTTGCGCCCGTCGGCGTGGTCGTGGTACCAGCCTGGGCTGGCGTTGCCGAGGTGATCCCGTCCTTTGAGGCACTGCCGCTCTTCTCTGAAACCTTTCCGCCGGCTTTCGCGGTCGCTCCCGCGCTCGAGTCAACGGCGGCCGTACCCGGCGTGTGCTTTCCATTGTGGAAGAAGAAGAGCGACACACAGAAAAACACAAGGATGGCGACCGACAACAGTATCTGGAACCCTCTCTTGCGCTTCTTCAGCCATGTCATCTCGCACCTCCGGGAAACTGCCCTATTTCGGTCTCTCTACTTGACCGGTGTCGCTCCGGTGTTCGCGTCGGGCGCTGGTGCTGGCGCTGGTTTTGGAACTGGCGCTGGCGCCGGGGCTGGCGTTGGAGTTGGAGCCGGGGCTGGCGCGGGCGCGGGCGCTACGGCAGGCTGCGGATCAGCGGCCGCGGGTGCAGGCGCGGCTTGCTGCTGGTCGGATCCCGTGGATTGTCCGGCCGGTGCGGGCTGCGCTGCCGGCGCCGGCTGGGGGGTTGGCGCCGGAGCCTGAGGAGTGCTTGCCTGCGGGATTGCGGCTGCTTCTTTTTTGGGCGTCGTCTTCTTGCCCTGCGTTGCGACTGCTCCGCAACCCGCTGCCACGAGTGCGATCGCAAGAGCGAACACCGCTATGACGATAGCGTGCCTTTTTCTCATTGCTCCTCCCGGGCTAACAAAGTGGGCTTTTACACCTGATGGGAAGAGCGCCCGGAAATGTTACACCTGATTATCAACAAACTGGAAACCCGATCACGGGGCGGCGTTGGGCGTGGGGCTTGTCACCGAGTTCGGGGTCGTGGAAGTCCCCTGGCTACTTGGGGGCTGAGCCGTCGAGTGGTTGGGTGACGTCGTCTGATTGCTCGTGTACTTGCTGCCGTTATAAAAAACGAAGATGCCGATCAGCAAGCCGATCAGCATGACGACGGCTACGATGATCTTTATCGCTGTTGCGTGCTTCCGCATCGTTTCCTTCCGGTTCCTGCTCCCACTGCTTCAATCCCGCGGAGCTATCTCCTGCGGCCCGACCGGGCCGGAGTGTCACGGTCACGACGGCAGCGTGCAAGGCTCGGTGTTTGCGGGAGTCGTTGTTGCCGGGTCGGGCACCACGACGGGTTCGGCGACCGGCTGCGTCGAGACGGGCTGCGCAGGTTCAGGCTCCACCGTCTCCTCGACGGGTTCCTGGTAGACCTTCGTGTTGCTTGCCGCCGGCTCCACGGCCGGAGCGGGACGGGTTGCGGGTGTTGTCAGCGGGGGCAGTGAGATGTTGATCGGGGAAGACTTCTGTAGTGTCGTTGCACGTCCGAGGACAGGGCCACCACACCCGGAGGCGACCGCGCCGGTGAGGACGAGCGCGCATACCGCAAGCAGCGGAACCAGCCGTTTCAACAGACGACCTCCTTACATCGTTTACCGTTCGCCTATATATACGTCACATGACGCGAAGGCTTTACACAAAGTTTCATGCAGCCGGCGAAAATGCACCACTGGTGCCTGGCACCAGTGGTGCATTTCCCATTCAGGACGCCTGACCGGCGGTCATGCTTTCGGCTGTCACCCCTTGAACATGCGGGAGAACCAGCCCGCCTTCGTCGGCCCGGCCTCAGCCAGGTACTTGTCGGGCTCCGCGTCGAACTTCGTCTTGCACATCTGCGCGCAGAAGTAGTACGTCTTGCCCTTGTAGGTGCTCCTCGCCGCCGCATTATCCGGCTCGACGTCCATTCCACAAACCGGGTCCACTGCCATTGCGGCCTCCTCTCGCGACCCCCTGCCTTTGATCCGATGTTACATCCCGGGTCCGGGGCGCTCACTACTCGTTTCGACAACCCGTCATTTATCATTTTTCCTTTCATGCGCGAAGTCCTATCATTAGCGCATGAAAGAGAACGAGCAGAACAAACGGGACGTCATCATATATTTCTCGCCGACGTGCGCCGATTGCGCGGAGGCGAAGCGGCAGCTCGACATGCTGGGCGTAACGTACGAGGGGCGCGACGTGAGCGACCCCGACGTCGCGCGCGAGCTCATGGACGTGCATGGCAGCAGCATAACGCCCACCCTCGTCATTGGCACAGAGATATTCCGCGGTTTCGCAAGGCAGCGCACTTCGATAATGGAAGCCTTACTCGGCGCCGGCCTGATCCCAACGGCCGAAGAGGAGCTGCAGGCGCGCCAGGCAGAGACCGCTGAGAGCGAGCATGCCGCCAGAGTGCGGGTACCGATCACCGGCATGCATTGCGCCTCTTGCGTGGACAAGGTCGAAAAAGGTCTCGCGAAGCTCGCCGGGGTCGAGTCCGCGAGCGTGAACTTCGCGAGCGAGACCGCCGAGATCACGTACGACCCGGACAAGGTGAACCCGGCAAAGTTCATTGACGAGATCAAGTCCCTCGGCTATGAGCCGCACGTCTCCCACGTCATGCTCCCCATAGAAGGCATGAGCTGCGCGTCGTGCGTTCAGAAGGTCGAAAACTCGCTGCGGAAAGTGCCAGGCACCATCGAAGCGAACGTGAACTTCGCCAACGAGACGGCGGTGATCTCGTACGACCCGTCGCAGGCGAGCGTATCCGACTTCAAGACGGCGGTGTCATCGGCGGGCAACTACAAAGTGATCGAGGTCGTCGAGGGCGCGGATATCCGCGAGGCCCAGGCCGCGTCGCAGAAGAAGTACGTGACGGACCTGCTGGGCAAGTTCATCGGCGCACTGATGCTCACCACGATAATCATGGTGCTCAGCATGGGCGACAAGCTGCCGGGCATCAAGTCTATCGATATGAGCACCCGCTACCTGCTCATCATGGTCTTCACGATCCCGGTCATGTTCTGGTCCGGCCTCCCCTTCCTCAAGGGAGCGTGGGCCGCCCTCAAGCACAAGACCGCGGACATGAACACGCTGGTCGCGGTGGGCACGCTGTCGGCCTTCATCTACAGCACGGTCGTCACCATCGCCGTCACGGTCGCCAAGGACCCGATGATGCTGTGGAACGGCGCGCTGGGGACGATGCCGGCGGTGTATTTCGACTCCGCGGCGATGATCATCACCCTCATCCTCCTGGGCCGGCTTCTCGAGGCCCGGGCAAAGGGCCGGGCTTCCGGCGCGATCGAGAAACTGCTTGGGCTCCAGGCCCGTACGGCCCACGTCATCCGTGACGGGATCGAGATCGACATCCCGCTCGAGGCGGTCGAGGTCGGCGACACGCTGGCGGTTCGCCCCGGCGAGACGATCCCGGTCGACGGCGAGGTGCTGGACGGCTCGTCCGCGGTGAACGAATCGATGATATCCGGCGAGAGCCTCCCTGTGGACAAGCAGCCGGGCGACCAGGTGGTAGGTTCCACGATCAACCTCACGGGGGCGTTCCGTCTGCGCGCGACCCGCGTCGGCCGCGACACCCTGCTCTCGCAGATAGTGAACCTGGTCGAGGAAGCTCAGGGAAAGAAGGCGCCTATACAGAGGCTCGCCGACAAGGTCGCGAGCGTGTTCGTGCCTGTGGTCATGAGCATCGCCGTGCTCACGCTCGTGATGTGGCTCATCTTCGGGTCGACCCCGAAGGCGGCGCACGCGCTGTTGAGCTTCGTGGCGGTCCTCATCATCGCCTGCCCGTGCGCGCTGGGCCTCGCCACGCCGACCGCGATCATGGTGGGCACAGGGCGCGGGGCGGAACTTGGGATCCTGATACGGGGCGGCGAGGTGCTCGAGCGTGCGAGGCTGGTGGACACGATAGTTTTCGATAAGACGGGCACGCTGACGCTCGGGAAGCCTTCCGTGACCGACGTCGTCGCCCTCGACGGCGCGAGCGTTGCCGACATTCTCCGGCTTGCGGCGTCCGCTGAGATGGACTCCGAGCACCCGCTCGCTGTTGCTGTGCGCGCGGAGGCGGAGGCCCGCGGGATCAGCGCGGTTCGTCCGAGCAGCTTCGAAGCAGTGCCCGGCAAGGGAATCACCGCGAAAGTCGATGGCGCGGAAGTGGCCCTCGGGAACCCGGCGTTCATCGGAGGGCTCGGGCTGGTGGGTGACTCATTCGAGCAAGCGGCTGAAGAGCTCGCGAGCCAGGGCAAGACCAGCATGGTCCTCGCGGTCGATGGGAAGGCGACCGGTGTCATTGCGCTCGCCGACACGATAAAGGAGAGCGCCAGCGGCGCCATCAAGTCGCTCCACGATCTGGGGATGGAAGTCTACATGATCACCGGCGACAACGAGAGGACGGCCCGGGCGATCGCCGACGAGGCGGGGATAGACCACGTGCTCGCCGAGGTGCTCCCGGGGGACAAGGCCGCGAAGGTCATAAGCCTGCAGGACGAAGGCAAGGTCGTGGCCATGGTCGGCGACGGCATCAACGACGCTCCCGCCCTTGCGCAGGCTGACCTGGGGATCGCGATCGGTGCGGGCACCGACATCGCTATAGAGGCTTCAGACATAACTCTCATCCGCGATGACCTTGGCGCCGTGGTCGACGCCATCAAACTATCGCGCAAGACGTTCTCGGTCATCAAGCAGAACCTGTTCTTCTCGTTCTTCTATAACTCTTGCGGCATTCCGATCGCCGCCCTCGGACTGCTGAACCCGATGTATGCGGCCGCGGCCATGGCATTATCGTCGGTCTCCGTGGTCACCAACTCCCTGCGCCTCCGCAGGACGAAGCTCTGAGAGCGACTGCGGCACCTACCGATGGGGGCGCCCTGCCCGCGGCGCAGGATTGCGGGAAGTAGCGTTGAAGTCGAGACGGAGAAGGTTGACATTTGCCAATGACAGTATCTATTTAGGATGCAAGAATCATCCTAACGTTGATTCGAGGAAGGAGGGGTCACAGTGAAGAGGTACACCGTTCCACGTTGTGCGCATTGCAGCGAAGGCTGTTTAACCTGGTCCTTGGCATGACTTGAAACTGCCTGCTGAAAATCGAAAGGGTCCGGTGTGCGCAGCCGGGCCCTTTTTCTTTCCCCTGGACTATCCAACGCGTGCTCACGTTTGATCGAGGGGCGCGCGCCTGCCTCAGGGCTCTATCTTTCGCGCGAGGTTCCACAGGAACCCGCGGACCGCCTCGATGTTTTCCATTTCGATCCGGTCGACGGTGTCGGTCTCCCAGTGCCAGTTGGGGAGCTTGCCCTCGTCGTCGAAAGCCATCACGCTCATCGCCTGGTAGCCGCGCGCGAGGGCCGGCGTGGCGTCTGTCGAGAGCAGCCGGTAGCCGGTTCGCCAGATGGGAAACTTCTTCTTCTCCATGACCTGCGAGGCAAGCCAGAGAAGGACGGGGCTCGACTTATGCCCAAGGAGCATGCCCTCGCAATCTATGTAGCAGACGTGGCCGGTTCCGAGGTTGTCCAGGTTCACAATGAGGGCGTCCTTGAGGCGCTCCCCGTTCTCCTTGAGAAACGCGATCATGCCGGCGGTTCCGACCTCCTCCGCGCCCGTGGCCACGAACATCACCCCTCCGAACTCTTCCTCGCTCACCTTGTCCATGAGGGCAAGCATCCCGGCGACACCCGACGCGTTGTCGTTGGCTCCAGACGTGTAATCCATGACCGCCTCGCGGTGCAGCATGATGAACAGGGGGAAGAGCAGGTAGGTCGACACAACGGCGCTCCCAATCCAGACCCCGAGGTTAGTGTGGCCTGTCGCCGCCTGGACGATCAGGTTCGCGAGGGCCAGCAGGCCGGTGGCGAATATCCCTGAGATCATCATGGAGAAGGACAGCCGGAAGTTACCGACCAGGCGCGGGTGGAAAGAGAGGGCCGCGCGGGCGCTGTCGTAATGCGCGACGACGACCATATTGACCTTGCCGGACTCCGAGGGCGTTTCCGCGATCACGTTCCGGCTGACCCGGTGGGGAAGGACGCGCGATACGACGCCGAATGTCTCGAGGTCCAGC
>Ga0209745_1000512_pt1 | contig 23547 bp, 16 predicted proteins | sample BarGraNGADG00312_FD_184495 | JGI IMG/M metagenome (GOLD analysis project Ga0209745, IMG submission 184495) | Arctic peat soil microbial communities from Barrow, Alaska - Barrow Graham LP Ref core NGADG0004-312 (SPAdes) (version 2) | ecosystem: Environmental > Terrestrial > Soil > Wetlands > Peat...
ACAACGAAGCGGTTTACCAGCGTCTCAAGGCCACTGGCGGAGAGGGACTGCGCTCGCTCGCACTGGTAGTATATCCGCAGTACAAGTCGGATTCGGAAATGGTGCGAGAAATTGAACCTACAATCGATCAGGGCATTCCGATCCCGGCGGTCAAGGGCAACGTAAGCTTCGTCTCCCGTTCGGCTCACCGACTTACGCTTGAGACCGACCCATCATGCAGAGGACTTTTAGTGGTATCGGAGTTATACTATCCCGGCTGGGAGGTCTACGTAGACGGCAAGAAGAAAGAGATACTCAAGACCGACCTGATATTTCGGGGTATCATGCTGGAGGGAGGGCAGAAGCGGGTGGAGTTCAGGTTCCGCCCTGCCAGCCTTCGGAAAGGCATAATCGTCTCTCTGGTCACGGTCGGCCTGCTTGTGGCGTACTCCCTGATTCTGATGTTATGGGGCCTGACAAGAAGGAAGAAGAAGCGAAGTGAAGTTATCGGTGATAGTGCCGGCGTACAATGAGGAAGAGACCATCGATGAGATCATCAACCGGGTCCGAGCTGTGGACCTCGGTGATGTGGATCTCGAGATGGTGATAGTGGATGATGCCTCCACCGACGGGACACCGGAGCGGTTGAAAACCTACCGGGGTGAGGCAGGTATAACTGTGCTGCGCCACGACTCCAACCGGGGCAAAGGCGCCGCCATCCGCACCGGCTTGGACAGCGCGTCGGGGGATCTGGTGGTGATCCAGGACGCCGACCTCGAGTACGATCCCAACGATTACCCGCGACTGATAAAACCTATCATCGACGGCGATGCTGACGTTGTCTTCGGCAGCAGGTTCGCCGGTTCAGTCCAGAACATGAGGTACATCAACGTTGTAGCGAATAAGGTGCTCGCTTGGGCGGCGACGCTGCTATTCGGCAAGAGGATAACGGACGAGGCGACCTGCTACAAGGTGCTGGCCACCGATACACTGCGCTCGTTCGATCTGCAGTGCGAGAGGTTCGAGTTCTGCCCGGAGGTCACCGCCAAGACGCTCCGCCGAGGTTACCGGTTGGTGGAGGTGCCCATCACCTACAGGGCGCGAACTTTTGAGACAGGCAAAAAGATAAGGACCCGCGACGGGCTCGAAGCCATCTGGACCCTTTTGCGCTTCCGCTTCAAACCGTGACCGCCGTGTTTTGATAGAATTGAGCGGTTAATCTCAAAATGAGGTACCTGAATGATTGAGAAATATCGCGACCTTTGGTTGCACCGCGAGCTCCTCTGGAACATGACCGTCAAGGAGCTCAAGGTCAAATACAAGCGCTCCGTGCTGGGGTTCGTATGGTCGTTTATGACCCCGATGATCATGCTCGCCGTCTTCAGCCTGGTGTTTACCTTCCTCGCCAAAAATCAAGACATGCACTGGTTCGTGGTCTACCTGATGTGCGGCCTCCTGCCGTGGCTGTTCTTCGTCAACTCTCTGATGCAGTCGGTTGGCTCGGTGGTTGCCAACGCCGGCCTTGTCAAGAAGGTCTACTTTCCGCGGGAGATACTGCCCATCGCCGCGGTCGGAGCGAACATCTTTCATTTCGTGATGCAGATGCTGGTGTTCTTCGTTTTTCTTCTTATTATCCAGTGGCACTTCTCGATATATATTTTGCTGTTCCCGCTGGTGCTGCTGCTGGAGATCGTATTAGCGCTGGGCATGTCACTATTCGTGGCGGCGGCCAACGTCTACCTGCGTGACGTTCAGCACTTCGTGGAGGTGGCGACAATGGCCTGGTTCTGGCTGACACCAATCGTCTATACCATGGCGACCTTTAGAAATATGTTCAGTAGTCACCCCCAGATGGCCGGTGTGTTCACCCGGATCTACCTATTGAACCCGATGACCAACATCGCTCTCATGTGGCAATACATCATCTACAATCCCCATAGGTACGGCCCCAGCGCCGCCTATATTTCGTTATGGGGCATCGCGTACACGACGGTGGGCTCGTTCCTGTTGCTGTTCGCGGCCTACTACTACTTCACGCGGAGCGAGCGGGGCTTCGCGGAACAGATATAAGGAATAGCGATGGACTACGCGGTGGAGATCAATGACGTATCGAAGATGTTCAAGCTCTATCACGAGAACGTGAGGAGCCTGAAGGAGAAGGTACTGTTGTTCCGCAAGCGTGGCTACGAACGGTTCTGGGCGCTGGAGGACATAAACATAAAGGTCGAACCCGGGGAGACCCTGGGCATTATCGGGGCCAACGGTTCCGGCAAGTCCACCCTCCTGAAGTGCATTACCAAGATCCTTTACCCCACCACCGGCAAGATAATCACAAACGGCTCCATAGCGGCGCTCCTGGAGTTGGGGGCCGGCTTCCAGCCCGACCTTACCGGACGCGAGAACATCTACCTCAACGCCTCCATACTGGGATTTTCCAGAAAGGAGGTCGATAAGAAATTCGACCAGATAGTGGCCTTTTCGGAGCTGGACCGCTTTATCGACAACCACGTCAGGAACTACTCCAGCGGCATGCACATCCGGCTGGGCTTCGCCATCGCTATCAACGTGGAGCCTGACATTCTGCTTATCGACGAGGTCCTGTCGGTGGGGGATGAGGCGTTCCAGCGCAAATGCCTCGAGCGCATCGAGGAGATACAGGAAGCCGGCAAGACGATCATTTTCGTGACCCATAACGTCGAGGTAACAAAGGAGATATGCTCCAACGTGGTTATGCTCGATCACGGGCACATAATCAAGTCGGGGAACCCGCGTGATGTGGTCAACTATTACCACCAGGTCATGGAGACCACCGAGGAGAGTTCCGAGCGCGGCAGCCGACAGATCGAGATAACGGGCGTGACGCTATTTAATGAGGCTGATGAGCCGGCCTCCGACTTTGAGACCGGACAGTCCATGAAGATAAAGGTCGGCTACCGCACCAGCGAGCCTGTCACGGACCCCGTATTCGGTTTCTCCATTGACGACTACCGGGGGTTCACGGCCTACGGCACAAACACCATGCTAAAGGAAATGGAGCTGGGCACGGTGGACGGTGAGGGGTTCGTGCAGTTTAACTTGAAATCGCTTCCAATGCTGGGGGGCAGGTACCTTGTAAGCGTCGCCGTACACTCTCGGGACGAGCGGACCGTCTACCACTGGCTGGAAAGGCACGTCGCCTTCAATATGCATAGCGATATCAACGATGCCGGCATGCTCTATGTGCCGACGGAGGTAGAGATAAGTTAGATTGGGGTCAGACCCCGTTTTGTGCATTACGACGTTGTGGCGTAGTAGACAAAGCAACAGCAAAAAACGGCGTCAGACCCCAAGGGAACGATGATTGGGGTAAGACCCCGTTTTGTGCATTACGACGTTGTGGCGTAGTAGACAAAGCAACAGCAAAAAACGGCGTCAGACCCCAAGGGAACAAGGACCGGGAGATGGACAATGAATCCTGATGACGTCGACGTAGATGACATTCTGAGCGACGTCGCGAGTGTCTTGATGGAGCGCGAAACGGGCCGCAGCCAGGACTACCGCTCGGAGTTCCGCGAGGTAGCTGATGTGACTTATCTTCTTCCGGGCGCTTGGCACAACATCTCCAATAGCCTTCTATCGCTCGACCAGAGCATGGCGCCGCTTGAGGTACTGGCCCCCGCGGATGAGCCGAAGTTCTCCGGGAGGATCACTGGGCCGCTTAAGCGCTACGTCAAGAGTATCATCCTGAAGTCGGTGTACTGGTATGTAAACCCAGTGGTTGCACAGATGCACAGCATGCATGCGGCGACCGCGAGGGCGATGAGGGAGATCGCCGACCAGGTTAAGAGCATCAACGATCGCCTCCAGATCGTGGAGAACGAGAACTTGGAGGGGCGCCTGGAGGCGGTTGAGCGGGAGCGTTTCGACGAGAGAGTCGGGCGGCTCGAGAGGGCATGGAGGCAGACCGTCACCGAGCATTCCTCGCCACCGACAGTGACTCCCGAGTTACCGAAAGGGGAGGCGTTGCCGCGCCAGACTCGCCAGGTGGGCAAAGGCAGGGTACCTGTGGGAGGTAACGGAACCCCGGCCTTCGACTTCGATTATTACTGGTTCGAGAGCATCCACCGGGGGGATCGTGCTCTGATAAAGCGCCGCCAGCAACAGTACCTTGAGTACTTTGAGGGGTGCGACAACGTGCTGGACCTCGGCTGCGGGAAGGGTGAGTTCCTGGAGTTGATGTTGGAGCAAGGGATAAGCGGCTACGGCATAGACCTTGAGGGCGATGCAGTGCGGTACTGCCTGGATTTGAACCTGCCGGCCGAACAGGGCGAAGCGCTGGAGCACCTTGCTTCGCTGCCGAACAACAGCCTGGGCGGAATATTCATATCGCAGGTGATCGAGCACATGACACCCGGCGAGCTCATCGAACTGGTTGGCCTGGCCTATCAGAAGATCAAGCCCGGCTGCCGCGTGGTCATTGAAACCCCCAACCCCCAGTGCCTGCTGATATTCGCCAGCTTCTTCTACGCGGACATCTCTCATGTACAGCCCATACATCCTGAAACCGTACGGTTTCTGCTGCTGTCGGCCGGCTTCCAAGATGTGGAGATAAATCTCACCAACCCGGTACCCCGCAACCAGCGCCTCTCAAAGATCGCACTACCCGAGGCGGGAGGGGGCGACTCCTGGGTCGAGGAGATCAACAACAACATGGAAAAGCTCAATACGGTGCTGTTCGGTTACATGGACTACGCCGCGGTGGGAAAGAAGTAAACGGGCGTAATGACCGCATTCGTCCGTATTGCCTGATTGGGACAAAGGACTTTGATGGCGACAGTAACGATTGTGGTGCACGACTGGCGAGAGGGCGAACTCAGCCTGGAGCTTGCGCGCTCCCTGGCTGAGAACCCTGATACGGCCGGGCTGAGGCGCCTGGCCGTCGTCTCCCGCGGAGAAGCGGCGGCGGCCCGTGACCTGCTCGCGCCACTGGGTTTTGAGACCGTCGCGGCGGCCGTCGGCGCGACCGGCAGCGCCAGGAAGAACCTCGGCATCCGGAACGCTGAAGGAGACGTGGTGCTGTTATCCGCGGGCATCAAGCTGGTGGATCCAAGATGGTTCGCGCGCATCTTGGAGGAGATCGAGTCCGCCGGATGGAAAGTCGCGGGGTGTAAGGTGTCGGACGACTCCGGGACTGTTCTCAACGCCGGATATCAGGTGCTTCACTCCGACTGTAGTCTGTTCGCGTTGGGTGGCGGCAAGAAGGACTTAAACCAGTATTACTATGCCCGGGAGGTCGAGGGCGTAGACTCCAACTGCATGTACATCACCAGGGACGCGCTCGAGGCGGCGGGTGGTTTCGAGGAGTCGTTCGTCGCCGGTTACGACGATCTGGACTTTTGTCTCAAGGTAAGGTCGGCGGGTCTTCCGGTGGCCTGCGTCGGCACGACCACGGTTGTGGTTCAAAGATCGGGCGAGCACCAGGGAGCGCCGGCGGATGAATCCGCGGACGCGTCCCGGCTGGCTTATCAGAGGAAGTGGCACGGTTACTACGAGGACAGATACGAAACCAGGGTGATGTGGCATTCCTGGATTAACGCTTCCACCGGATACGCGGTATCTTCGCAGTACCTGGTGCTGGCGCTCGAGGAGCTGAACGTCGACGTGCGGTATGGTTTTGTGTACGGGGTGGAGGAGCCGCCTAACGATGATGAGCGGATCATGGAGGTGCGGCGCAAGGCAAAGGACCTCGATGTTACACAGGTTGTGTACGGCCAGGGCGACGTGTTCTTCAAGAACAGCGGCAGTTACAGGGTGGGGTATTCCATGCTCGAGGTCACCGGTATTCCAGACGCCTGGGTGGACCAGGCGAACGCGCTGGACGAGGTATGGGTGCCTTCGCAGTTCAACAAGGAGAGCTTCACGTCGAGTGGGGTGAATCGCCGTATCGAAGTTATGCCTTTGGGTGTGGACGTCGACTATTTCCATCCGTTTATAAAGTCGCGTACGTTCAACAACCGGTTTGTATTCCTGTCGGTCTTCGAGTGGGGCGAGCGCAAAGCGCCGGACATACTTCTCAAGGCATACAATGAGGAGTTTTCCTCGTCGGACGACGTGCTCCTTCTACTGAAGGTCATCAACACGGATCCCACGATGAACATCGAGCGCCAGGTGGAAGCCATGAGGTTGGGGTCAGACCGTGCGCCGATAGTCATGGTTATCAACCAGGACATCCCCAGCCACCAGATGGGTTCTCTTTACTGCTCGTGCGACTGCTTTGTCCTGCCAACTAGGGGAGAAGGCTGGGGCATGCCGACGCTTGAGGCGATGGCCTGCGGGCTTCCGGTGATAAGCACCCCCTGGAGCGCCCAGACCGAGTTCTTTAACGGTGAGGTGGGTTATCCCATAAACGTCAAGCGTTTGATACCGGCTGTTTCGAGGTGTCCGTACTATGAGGGATTTGAGTGGGCGGACCCCGATGTCGACCACCTGAGGTCGCTGATGAGACACGTGTACGAGAACCCTGAGGAGGGGCGGGCCAAAGGACTGAAAGCATCGCTTTGGGCGCGCGACAGGTGGACCTGGCTGGACGCGGCGAAGCGTATTAAGAAACGACTTATCGAGATTCAAGGCTAGGGACGGGACAGCATAAAGAAGTATAATCGCAGTTAGCCGCGGTGTGAGTGCTTGAGAAGGTGGTGCTGTTGTTGAGGAAACGGGTGGAGGAAAGGGAGAATGAAAGCAAGGAAACCGGGGTGACCGGCGAGCCCACACTTGAAGAGCTAAGCCGCCAACTGCGTGACAAATCTCCTAACGGGCATAGGATCGAGTCATTCGATGAGGGCCCGCTGATGGAGAATCTCCATCTCGCGAACGCTTTCTACGATAAGAACTTGCCCGGGGACCCGACCTCGAGGCGGCATTTCATCGGACCAACTTTCGCCGTCCTCAAGCGTTTTCTCAGCCGGACTACTTCCTGGTACGTAAGGCCGGCGCTCGATAATCAGCGTTTGTTCAACGCCTATGTTACCCGAAGCATTAACGAGATGAAACGCTACCTCGACCACATCCAGATCAACGAAGACATTCTATCCACCATCATGCATCGCGACCTGTCGCTCTTCAGGGCAAACATTGCGTATCTGAACAGGTATTTCGAGCGCCGTATGATTGATTTTGAGAACGAGATTGAGCTCATCCCGAATCGCTCCATCGAGTCGTTGGACGAGATGGGAGCGACCGGCAGCGGGGGCGACGATACGGACATCCTCTCCACCCTGGACGTGCTGGCCCTGGAGCAGAGAATCCACGGCTCTCCGCGGATGGTCCAGGACAGGCAGAAGGTATATCTACAGTACTTCCGTGGGTGCAGTAACGTTCTTGCAATAGGGTGCGGCCGCGGCGAGCTCATCCAGCTCCTGGCACAGGAGGGGATACCGACCAAAGGGACCGAGACGAACGCCACCTTGGTAGGTTATTGTCGTGACAACGAGCTCGATGTGAGCAAGGTCGACCCGGTGGCCTATCTCGACTCCTGCGAGGATGCTTCGTTTGACGGCATCGTGCTCTCGAGATTCGCGGGCCATCAGCCTCCCGCGCGACTCGTCAGGATACTTAACCTCTGCCGAGGAAAGCTGGCGGACGACGCGGTTCTGGTTGTTGAAGCTCCAAACCCATTTTCGCTCTACGCCGTTGCCAGCTACGCGCTGGATGACCCCGAACGGGTTCACCCGCTTCATCCGGAGACCCTGAGGCTGATCTGCGTAACGTACGGTTTCGTCGAGCCGATAGTAATGTTCCTGAATCCGCTTCCTCCAGAGGAACACTTGGAGGAGTTGGAGCTAACCTCCAGCGCCGCCGTGCTTGATCCGCGTCAGCAGGCGCTGTTTGACCAGGCAAACGAGAACTTCGCTAAAATAAACCGCACCCTTTTCAGCCACAGCGACTACGCTGTTGTAACCCGTAGAGGCCAGAGGGACGCTTCCTGATGACTAGCGCGGGCCGCGGAACGGTCGATGCGGCGCCGAACCGCCAGACCGGGGTTGCCGGCCGCCGGCGGGGGAGAAACCTACGCTTTCTTGAGAGGAGCATCTCAGGTCCGCGGGAGGTATGCTGACATGGAAAAAGACTACGAAATGCTGATCGACTTCTCCGATCGCAACGATACGCACGCCAGGATGATTGAGATGGTCGGCACCGGCAAGAAGGTGGTCGACTTCGGTTGCTGGACCGGCTTTGTAGCGCGCGAACTGAAGAAGCGCGGCTGCTATGTAACGGGGATAGAGATCGACCCCGAGGCGGCCGAGGAGGCCCGCTCCGTGTGCGACCGGGTGATAGTGGCCGACCTCGATACGATTGACCTAGCGGCGGCGCTCCAGGGAGAGGAATACGACGTCGGCCTCTTCGGGGACGTCATCGAGCACCTGAAAGAACCTGCCAGGCTTCTTGCCCAGATGCGTGACATGCTTTCATCCGGAGGCTACATCGTGGTCTCCGTTCCAAACATAGCACACGCCAGCATACGTTTGATGTTGCTTCAGGGGCGCTTCGACTACGCGGATACTGGTATCCTCGATGACACGCACCTGAAGTACTACACCCGCCGGAGCATCAGCGACCTGCTTGAGGCCTGCGGCTATATTGTGGACGTGATGAGTTGGACCGAAAACAGGGTGTCTGAGAAGGACCTGCACGCGGTGATCGACCCGCTTAAGCTGGCCAACCTGGAGAAGGTGGTTGAGGAGTTCAGCACCTGGGAGGCGGTTGCATTCCAGTATTTGATAAAGGCATTTCCCGCGAGCGAGGAGGCACACGTGCAGAGGCTTTCCGAGGAGAAGGTGCAGGCCGAACGCCGGGTGAGAGTGCTTGAGACGGAGCTGGACGAATCCCAGAGAGAGCGAGCCGAGCTCGAAGACGCCTTGGAGGAGGCCAAGCAGTACATACGCACGGTCAAGGATCAGATTGACAAGAAGGACGCCTATATCAGGTCGCTTGAGGAAGCGGTTGAAGAGCGGGAGCGCTCGCTGCAGGAGAAGAACCGGCGTCTGGAGGAGATGGAGCGCAGCCTGAGGGAGCTCGAGTCCCGCGGTGAGCGGGGACAGGGGCGCAAGCGCGGGCGCGGGTGATGTCCTGGTGGAGAAGCATCTGAAACCGGGCGCAAACCCGGCTTCCTCGTTAGTTATCGGGCGTGATAACGGTTGAAAGGGCGACAGACTGATAAAAAAGCGCGGCCGGGCGGGGCCACGGGGGCCGACAGGGAAGGCAGGGTTGGTGCCTTGTGGTCGGAACAGGCCGAAAAGCGCGCCTCGGGTGACGCTCCCAAAGTTGACTGGTCGGTGTCGCCCGCGATCCAGCGGGTGATAAATATAAGGTCGTCGGGGACCGAGGATCGCAACTGGTTCGGCTGGATCCGCGACGAGTTCATAGATGAGTCCCTCGAGCTTGGGCTATCCATCGGCTGTGGCACCGGCCTGCTGGAAAGGGACATTCTGGAGCAAGGGCTTTGCTCCAGGGTGGAGGGTATTGACATCGCCGAGGGAGCGCTCGCCGTAGCTCGGCGTTTAAATGAAGGGCTCCCCGTCACATACCGGCGTCACGATCTTGATCTTGAGAGGCTCCCACGCCGCCGCTACGACATCATCTTCTCTTCGGGCACCCTGCACCATGTCTGCGACCTGGAGTTCTGCGTCGGCGAGCTGCACGCCGCGCTCATGGAGGACGGGCTGTTCGCGTTGGGCGAGTTCAAGGGGCCGGCGAGGTTCCAGTGGACGAGTGCTCAACTTGAGCCGATCTCCACAATTTACAGTTTTCTTCCCTGGCGCTACCGGTACAACTATCAGGCGGCCGGTACCGTTCCTTACCCCCGCCGCCCTGAGGTATGTTCGATGGTGAAGGGTGATCCATCCGAGGCGGTGCGCTCGGATGAGATGCTGGAGGTTGTCGAGCGCTACTTCGAGCGCGTGGGGCGGCGAGAGATTGGTGGAACGCTTCTCAACCCGCTGCTTGCCGGAATTCTCGAGAATTTCGATGAGGGAGACGAGCTCGACCTTGCCTTCCTGATGCTCACGGCGGAGCTGGAGGGGTTGCTCATCGAAGGCCAGGCGATTCCCTCCGACTTCGTTATTGACGTGTACAGGCGCCGGCCGGAGCCGCTCCAGCCGCCCGACGCCGAGCGCGGGCGGAGCAGACTTATAAAGAGCCAGGAACGGTTGATTGAGGAAATGATGGATAGAGCAGTCTCTATCTGGGACGAGCATGAGGAAGCGGTGCGGCGGATTGACGATGTCAGGCGGCAGGCCGGGGAGATGGGCGCCGAGATCTCCCTGCTGCAGGCGGAAAACGCCCGGCTCAAGACCGGCCCCGTATTTGCGGCGGCGAGGCTGGCGAAGATGCTCGCCGGCAGACCGGAGCAGCCGCAACCCCCCCATGCAGACTCTCCATCAACGGGTGGCGAACTCGTTAATTCGGCGCCCCTGGCGCTCTCCTCACAGTCAGAAGCCTGCGCCCCCGCTACAGGTGAGTCCGCTGACATAGCGCGTCACGTGGACGGCATCGCAGGGGGAGCGGAGTCCCTTTGGCTGCGCTGGCTGGAGGCGGTAGTCGGTCTGAAGGGAGGACGCGCGCTCGCGGTGGGGCTTGAGCCGGCGATGGTTGAGCCGGCCTGCCGTCTGGGAATCTGCCAGGGGGCGGATATCGCCGAGATTCAGGGGTCGGGGAGAGAAGCAGTTTTTGTGGTCAAGACCCCGGTGCCGGGTATGCCTCCCAGGGAGTACGAACTTGTCTTCCTCGACCTCTCGGGTTGCGCCACCGATTCAGCCGCCGCTGCGCGGGCTGTGGGCGCGGCTGTGGCCGACGGGGGCGTCCTGGTGCTGATATCCGCTGAGGGAGCGCCCGCTCCTGGGGCAGATGAGTGCCTGAGGCGGCTGCTGCAGTGCCTGCCGGAGTCCTGGCGGGGGAACGACGCGGCGGGCGCCAGTCGCGGTAATGAGCGCGGTGTTGCGCCGGTTGGACCATCCGACGTCGAGAACTCCGTATTGGGGGAGTACACCCTGGAGGCTGAGCGTGGGTTCGGCATCGCCGCCGGCGAGGTCGTACGCGACGCACTAGAGGGTCGAACGCCTTCAGGAATGGAGCGCGCTCTGGCATGCCTGCTCATCTACGCCGAAACGTTACTCATCGACCGGGACATCCTGACACCGTCGTTCAGGGTTAAGGTCTATAGGAAAGGTCCATGGCAAGCAAAGCGTGTCGAGCGGCAGGCGAGGCACGACATCGTCCGCGTCCAGGAGCTGGAGATCGACAGGCTCAGGCGCATGTTGGAGTCCGAGCTGGAGCGTGGAAAGCACCTCTCAAAGGATTTGGCCGCCGAGGTTGAGAACCTTGAGCATGCCGCGGGGGACCTGGGGAGGTTGACCGTGGAGCGTGAACTCTTGAGCAAGAGAGGCCCGGCAAGATATTGGGGCTTCGCCAAGATGAGAGCTAAGAATAAACGGGGAAGCAGGTAGTTGCAAGCAATCGTGCTCACGTGGACGCTATGGTGCCGCCTCAATGGTGAGCTGATTTACGGCAACCCCGAGCGGTCGTTTATCAGAGGACTTCATGATCTCGGAGGGAGTCCAAGTTGACACTTCGATTTTAAACGCCAGATTCTTGGCATTTCCATCCGGTAGTATGGACTTATCGAATGTGATCTTTTTCATGCTGTACTGGGAGCTTTCGAAATAAAGCGTCGCTATTTCTCTATCCTGCGCAAAGACCTTGACGGGAACGGGGTTCTTCGTTGGTCTGCTCCCAAGTGATGCGCTTATACCAAGCGTGAGCCGGTTGGAGGTTTGCAGATTGGGCAGCGTAAATGACGCTGTGCCGGACGTCCATCTGTGCTTATCCGTCGCGGTTCCCTCTGGAGCATGAAAGCCCTCTTTGACACAGAACGTATCCGCTTTGCCTACGTCTATGGATACAATGTCAATCTTGCCTATATCTTGGATCTCGTAGATATACAACGGGAATTGGAAGGGAACCACTTTGGATGGCCTGCGATCGTATTCCTGTTTCAGCACCTTGAAGGCGACAGTTTGAGAATCAATCGGTTTTAGGAAAAGACCTTGAGTAATGGGAGGCACGCCGTCGCTGGAACCCACAAGGTAGACCTTCTTGCCCTCGGCGTTGAACTTACGAACGAGACCTTTAAAGACCTCCGGATCGCCACGTTCAACATTGAGCGGTAGAGTGTCCTTGGAATAGATGTACCGCAGGAGGTCCGGGAAGTAAGTGCGGGCGTAGGTTCCGTAGAAGATAATCACGGATTTCTGATCGGGGAATCGACCAGCGAGTGATTCGACCGCGTTAAGCGCTCCCTCGTATTGAACCACCGGATAGATCTTGGCGGTGTACATACCGCATAGTAATACAAGGGCCAGAAGCGAAACCACAGAAACGATTTTAACCGTCCTGAAGGGAAATATCCGCGGTACTTTCACCACCGCGTATGCGATCATTATGGCCATGAAAGGTATGGTGGCAGGTATAAACCTCCTCAAGAACCAGAAGTGCAGGGGGTTGCAGGCCGGGTTATAGAAAAACAGGAGACTGAAGAATCCACCAATCAAGAATAGAGCCATAGTTCGAACGTTCAGCGCATACAATACAAATAAAACGAGGCCAAGGATAAACAGGATCAGGCCTAGATGGGTAAAGTACCAAGACATTCTATAAAGAGCCTTCTCAGCGTTACTTGGGATGATTTGACCGGCGCGGCTGAATTTTCCTGTCGGGAGGTGAGGCCTTACGAGGTACCCGAACATGCATATGAGAAGCAGGATGATTGCCAGTGCGGGGCGCCAGTATGACTTGACATAACCTACGCTGGCTGCAAGCAGGCGCCTCGCCGTAGAAGACGCAAAAAAGATGAACGCCAGGATAATTGTCAATGCCAGAACCGGCAAGAGAAGTTTGAGGCCGAGCCGGAAATACCCCGGCATGACCGTCCCGATTTCCGAGAAGTAGCTCCCGTTGAACCGGCGCTGGCTGTAGTAGGCGTTGGCAATTAGGGGGACCAGAGGCAACACAAACCAGAGCATATAGAATGGCCGCTCTTTCTTAATAAACGTAACTATCAGGCAGAACAGGACAAACGCGGCCAGCGGCGCCAGGATAGCGTATAAGTCCAGACGCGCGGCTATGGTGGCCCCGAAAGCCAACGCGGCAAGCATGCCCCACCAACCGTTGCCTCTGGGGTAGTAGAGACACAAGCAGTAGATCCCAAGGAACACCAGGAATTGGGTGAATATCTCCGGTGTGGGATATCTGGCGAACCAGACCATTAACGAGCTTATGGCCAATACCAGCCCCGAGGCCAGTGCGGTCTTGTCATCGAAAAGTCTGCGGGCAGTCAAGACAATGAACAGCAGGGCAAGCACGGCAAGATACGGGTTAAAGAATGTAAGGGTCCCCTTTAGACCCAGCAACCTATAGCTGACAGCTATCAGGACCGAGTAGTACGGCAAGTACCTGGTGGATACTTCCCCGGTTTTCTGGTTCTGGATTCTATATCCCGAAACGTATTCCCCCTTCCCCTGTCGTTGCCTCGAGCCATACAGGAGATTGCCTTCGGTTGCCGACAACTTGGACATGGTCTCGTTCTTGAGAAAGATCCTGCCGTGGTCGGCGATATTGACCCCCTCGACAACGTAGGGGCTGACGTCTCTCTCCGTGAGAATGGCCTCAAATCTTCCGATGAATAACACGGAGGCAACGGCGATTATTATCAGGAGTCCCAGCGTGAACCACCAGACGCTTTGCCCCCGGCTACGCGGGGGGGTTCCCTTCTTCTTTAGATACCAAGCGAAGAGGACCAGGAACGATAGCAGAATCAACACCGCACAAAGACGAGTGAGAGTGTACCGGGAAAACTCGGCGAGCACTAACCCCACCAGCGAACCGATAACCAGGCTGAACGCAAGGGACAGACCGATGAATTCGGATAGCATGAGGTTCGCCTGGTACCTGTCTCGCACGTAGAGAATCACCGCGAACCCCGGCAAGAACAGCAGTATTGGCAACAGGACCAGGAGCTTCCATACCACTACCTGCTGCAACGCGCACCCCCTAACGAAGGTGGCGAAATCAATCCCCCGCACGGATGCATGGAATAGTCGGTTGTCCTGATATTCATCGACGGATTATTGCGCTGCCCGCAGACTCGTTGATCGTCTAAGTCAGCGGAGCAAAACATAAGGGTACAAAATGGTTGCAAATGCTTGCACTTTCTATCTTCGCTTTTTTCTGGCGGAGCTTATTGCGTGCCTGGCGGTCGAAGCCAGCCCCTCGTTCTTGATATAAAACTTCAGCTTGGCTGTGGGGCTCGACTCCGGAGTGATGGGAGGGGGGGGTGGCAAGAACAGCTCCTTCCTCTCCTCCCAGTCGGGGGCGTGGGTGGGGTTGGCTACCCACTCCCTGAGGGCCCGCGTGGTCGCTTGATAGCTGAACCGCTCGCCAATATATCTCTTGAGCCGCCTCCCCGTCTCCCGTAACTCCTCCTCGGCGCGGGCAAGCTCGAGCAGCTTCTCACCGAGGGCCACCGGGTCCCCGGCCGGGAATGTGAACAGAAGCCCCTCCTTCGCAAGCTCCTCGGTGAGCTCGCAGAGGTCGGTAGAGAGCGCCGACATACCCGCCACCGCCCAATCCATGATCCGGTTCCTGCTCCCGTACACAACCTCGTAAGTTTCCGTGTCGATGTTGATGCCCACGTTGCAGGCCAGGTAATACGAGCGGGCCACATCGCGGTCAATCCATCCTTCCAGGAGGAATCGGTCCCGGTGTGGTGACGAATTTACCATCTTGACCAGTGTGGGGTAGGTCAGCTCATCGTGCCCGTCGATACTGCCCCCGGTCGAGACGAACTTGATCCTGGAATCGCGTTCCATCGCGTAAGACAGTCCCTCGAAAAGGGTCTTGGTGTCGGTCCAGGTATTATAGCCGCCGCTCCAGAGAACCAGGAAATCGTCCGGCGCCCTCCGCCTCAGCATCCCGGCTCCCTCCTCGCTGAACGGCGTGTCGGGATAAGCGTTGGGGATATCCGCCACGAAGTCGTAACCCGACGTCTTCGAGGTCAGCCTCCTGGCGAACGCAAGCTCCCCCACCAGTTCGTGCTTCTGGCGCAGCGCCACGGTGGAAAAGCGGTCGGCTCGTATCACCACCGCATGGTCAATGCGGTAGAAGTGCTCCAGGAAGGAGTCGTCGTTATACACAGCCGCCTTTTGCTGCGCCTCCGCCAACAGGCAACCGTTTATGTCCGCCCACAGTGGGAGCTCCAGCCCCGAGACCGCCGCTACATAAGATGGATGAGCGCCCACCCCTAGCAGGCATTCGGGCTCGAACTTCTCTACGATATCGTGCAAGAGCCCACCTGATTCGGCTTCCACAGGCGTGACAGAGTAGATGGTGCAGCCGCGCTCCTCGCTCTTTAGCACTTCGGGCAGGTCTTCGTCGTAGACGAAAGGAATGCGCATTCCCACCATAACCAGCTCATGTCCGTCGGCGATGAGAGGCTCGCAAAAGTGCCATGTTCTCGCGCCGGGGGCGTAAAACTTCTTGAGATTCTCGAAAGGCAGCGGTACGTGTCCAACAACCAGTACTCTGGTCATATCCCTCCTGTTCGTCGTTTGCCGGTCAGTTGGCCAATATAGAGTAATCTTTAGACGGCTCCGGCGCTAGAGTACCTCGGAAATACCATGACGACCGATGACCGGGATTTGTGCCGGGGTGCCGGAAAGGGCACGCCAGCGTTGTTTATTCTATAATTATATCCAATGGCGTTAACCGGTAACAAAATGTCCGTTTGCAGATGTCTGATATTTTCGGCGGCGACCGTATAAAGAGCAGTGGTGGCCTGACCAATAGAGGCTGGCACGATGACAAGTTAGATTTCACAGGCGATCGGCGGGAGATGATGGTTGAAGATAGCGTACTTTAGCCCTCTAAATCCCATAAAGTCAGGTGTTTCGGATTACTCGGAGGAGTTGCTCGAGTATCTGGCTGGTTTCGGCAAGATAGAGTTGTTTATCGACGATTACAGGCCGTCCAGCTCCTGGCTGTATGACAGCTTCGAGATCTACAACTACCGAAGGATATTTGAGAACCACGGCAAGAACGACCACGATCTGCACATCTACCACATTGGCAACAACGACTACCACTCGTACATCTATTCGGTCTGCCTGGAGTACCCCGGGGTGGTAGTGCTGCACGAGCCGATACTCCACCACTTTGTATTCGCTCAGACTGTGGGAAACAACCGCCTCAGGGAGTACCTGCGTGAGCTCGATTACTGCTACAAGTCCAAACGCCCCCAGATCGTGAAGACTACCCTGGAGGATCGAGACGAAAACTCCTGGTACGACTACCCGCTGGTTGATCGCATAGTCGATAGCAGCATGGGGATAATCGTCCACAGTGAGTTCGCCAGGGATAAGGTCCTCGAAGTCAACCCGGACGCGAAAGTCAAAAAGATCCCCCTGCACTACGCTCAACCCCCCACCGAAAACATGAGGTCGCCCGAACTCCTTCGTGAGACACTGGGTTTCAGCCGCGATGATTTTCTAGTCGGGTCTTTGGGCTATATGACCTCCAGCAAGCGAATCGACTCGCTACTCAGGGTGATAGCCGGGCTCAGGGCCGAGGGCTATAACGTGAAGCTGCTCCTGGTTGGCAAGATTCTGCCCGGCTGTGAGGCGCCGCGCTGGATCGAGGACCTGGGCTTGGACGACGCGGTTCTCGTTACCGGTTTTGTGGACACCCGTACCTTCTGTGAGTACCTCAACATCCCCGACATGTTCGTCGCGCTCAGGCACCCAAGCGCCGGGGAGACGAGTGCCAGCGTCATCAAAATGATGGGCAGCGGAAGGCCTGTGATAGTATCCGACCATTACGCGTTGAGCGAGTTCCCCGATGACTGCTGCATTAAGGTGACCACTGGGGAGGGCGAGGAGGAACACCTCAGGAGCAAGCTCGCTTACTACATCGAGAACTCAGTGGAGCGGCGGGCGCTGGGAGCCCGGAGCAGGCAGTATATTCTCACTCACCATGACATCCAGAACTCCGCCAGGAGCTACGTGGAGTTCGCCACGGAAGTGCTCTCGGGAGCCAGGTAATCCGAGAGGCAGGCTGGATTGTTCTCATGGCTACAATACTGTAGGATGCCGTCCAAGAGAAAAGAGGTTTGCGCGGGAAAGAATGAACAGGCGCAAGGGCTAAAAATGCTTATACGACTGAGAGAAAGACTGGAAAGGTGTGTGGAGTTTGATGATATCAAATAGGGCGGGCACTAGATGGAAGCTGGTCGCCGCGGTAACAGCGGCCGCCGGTCTGCTGTTGGCGACGCTAGTGATTTCCCCCGGCGCCACTACCCGGGACGGACGCTCCTCGGGCGGCATAGGGGTTCAGCGCGCGCTGGCGGGAGACTTCGGCGGGGGCAGCAGTTACGAGAGCCGTACTGTCCTGGGGCTTTTCAGTGAGAGCGTAGGCGGCAATATGAAGGTGAAGATCCCCAGATCCGAGTGGTCGGGGATCCGCAACGTTCGCATCTTCGCGAAGTGGAACACCGTCGAGCGCGCCGGAAAGAACCGCTATGACTGGGGTCCTCTGGACGCCGAGGTTAACAACGCGTTGAGCGTTGGGGTTAACAGCATACTGATAACGCTGAACGGTCCGGTGCCCGCCTGGGCGATTGGCAAGAACAACCCCTCACCCCAGGACCTTGGCCCCCCCAGGAGGATGCAGAATTGGTCGGACTTCTGCTATGCGGTGGCCAAGCGCTACAAAGGTTACGTGGACTACTTCCAGGTTTGGCTCGAGCCGGGTTGGGACGTTGACGCCCCGCCGGCGGCGCAGGGCGTCGTATACTACTCGAGCTGGTGCGATTTCACGTATATCGGGTTGATGCGCGCCGGATATCAAGCGATAAAGAGGGCAAATCCCGACGCCTACGTCTGTACGGGATCGATGATGAACGGCATCACCCGGCAGGAGAGCGATTTCAAGAACTACGAGATCCTGCTGGCCGGGGGCAACCAGGACATCTCCATGAAAGTCCATTCAAACAACACGGATATCGTGGCCGAGCGTCCGATGTACTTTAACTACCATGGCAGCATTCCCGACGGCAACGTGGAACTCGGCGTCAAGGCGCCGCGCAAGGTCTGGTACCTCGCGGAGGGCGCGACCCATCCCGGCTTCGAGGAGTGGCTGTGCATCCAGAACCCGCAAAATAAAGAGGCCGTTGTCAATATAACGTACATGTTCCAGGGCGGCGCGACGCAGAACCAGCAGGTAGCGGTCCCGGCCCACTCCCGTTATACGATCGACGTCAACGGCACGGTGGGACCTTTCAAGGACGTCTCCGCGAAGGTGGAGTCCGCTCAGCCGATCGTGGTGGAGAGGCCGATGTACTTCAACTACCACGGAAAGTGGACGGGTGGCTCCATCGGCGCCGGGGTGCCGGACTTCGCCACTAAATGGTACCTCGCGGAGGGCGCTACCCAGCCCGGGTTCGAGGAGTGGATATCGCTGATGAACCCGAGCGCGTTACCAACCAACGTCAAGATAACTTACATGTTCAAGGGCGGGGCTACCCAGGTGCAGCACGTTTACATGAAACCCACCTCGCGGGAGACGGTGAATGTCAACGAAGTGGTGGGGCCCAACAAGGACGTCTCCGCTCTGGTCGAATCGACCCATGGCATAATTGCCGACCGGCCGATGTACTTCCTTTACCATGACGCCTGGCCCGGCGGCGATACCCAGTTCGGCGCCACCAAGCCGGGCACCTCGTGGTTTCTCTCCGAAGGCACCACCAGGAACAACTCCAACGACGGGGCTTTCGAGGAGTGGATATCCATCATGAATCCGGGTAACAAGGAGGCGAAGGTCGATCTGACTTACATGTTCCCCGGCGGGGGGACCCAGCCCGGTTCCAAGACCGTGCCGGCGCACGCGCGGGAAACCATCCTGGTCAACAACGAGATCGGACCGGACAAGGACGTTTCGGTGCAGTTGAACTCGGATCAGCCGATCGTCGTTGAGCGCCCGCAGTATTTCTACTACCACAACCGGATAACCGGGGGAGACGTCGAGCTTGGGTGCGAGCAGGGCGGCAGGGACTGGTACTTCGCCGAGGGCACCACCCGGGAGGGCTTCGATGAGTGGCTGACCCTGATGAACCCCGCGGACAGAGACACCTCCGTGAAGATAACCTTCATGTTTGGCGATAGCACCACGCAGGACAAGGACGTCACGTTGCCACCAAAGAGCCGCACTACCATCGGGGTCAACAACTCCGTCAGCATCGCCACTGTAGCCGACGGAATCGGTATGCACCCGTACGACTATCCCCAATATTGGGCCTGGTATTACAGTACCGTAGTTAACATCCTCAACAAGAACGGCTACGGCAACAAGGAAGTGGTGGTACCCGAGATAGGGTGGCCGCATGCCGGCAGGGCTGAATTCTCGGCGGAGGGCCAGCGGCAAGCCATCGGCGAGGTGGGCCTGGGCGGCCTTTTCGGCGCCGGCTGCAAGAAGATATGGGTGTTTGAGGACATCGATCCGGCTGTATCATGGGACCAGGCGTTCAACGGGCTGTTCGACTTCAACGGCAACGCCATGCCGGCATGGTGGGAGTACAAGAACTGGCAGGGGAATCTGCCGAATTACGGCAACAAGCCGAATCACCTTTGGTGAGAATTCATCGGATGTGAGATAAAGCGCCCGCTTTTCGCGGGCGCTTTTCCTTATATGATAATGTGTGAGCGCCCGGGTGGCACCGGGCGTGAAGCTACTTGGTTGTTTTTCCTACTGGAGGAGCGGGTTGAGCGCAGTCGCACAGAGATGGAAAGAGGGCGTTCGGCCGCTGGTGTCGATAATAATCGTGCTCTTCAACTCCGCCGAACATATAGGCCCTTGCATAGCCTCGCTTAGCAAGCTTGAGTACGAGCCGCTCGAGCTGATGTTAGTGGACAACGCCTCCGTGGATGATTCACCGCGCGTAGCCAGGGACGCCGCGCGCGATAGCGGTATAAGCTCCGTTGTCCATGAGCTACCACGAAACCGGGGCTTCGCGGCCGCAAACAACCACGGCGTGTCTCTTTCTCGCGGGGAGGTGCTGCTGCTTCTCAATCCTGACACAGAGGTGTTTCCGGATACGGTCGATGAGCTGGTGGGTGCGCTGCGTGACCCGGAGATAGCGGTCACCGGGTGCAAGATATACTACCCGGACAGGAAAACGATACAGCACGCGGGCGGATATATCAGAGACAACGGCCTGACGATGCACTACGGGACGGACCAGCTCGATGAGGGGCAGTTCGATGAGATGAAGGACGTAGCCTATGTGACCGGCGCGGCGCTGGCGACTACCAGGGAGGTCTTTATGAGGGCGGGGATGCTCGATGAGGGTTACTTCCCCGCGTACTTCGAGGAGACCGACCTGTGCCTCAGGGTCCGCAGGCTGGGCAATAGAGTCGTCTATGTGCCGGGTGCGCGGGTGATCCACCACGAGTCCACCACCACCGGGAAGTACACCCCGCGCTTTTACTACCTCTACCATAAAAATCGAATCCGCTTTATGCTGAAGAACTACTCTTGGCGATTTCTGCTTGATCGGGCTTTACCGATGGAGGAACGCTGGCTCGACATCATCACTCCGTGGGAACAGGCGATCCCACTTAACAAAGGGTACCTGGCGAATATAGTCAACCTGCCCAGAACCCTCATGGCCAGGCGACGCATGGAACGGGTGCTTGGAGTGCCGCGGCTTGAAGATACGGTATCGGAGTTATGATGCCCAGCGTTGAACAACGAGCGACGGGACGGCCGGGCATGAAGATCTCCGTCCTGGGGCCCACCTACCCGTTCCGTGGAGGGATATCGCATTACACCACGCTCCTGGTCCAGCACCTGCGCGAGCGCAATGAGGTCCAGTTCGTCTCGTTCGACAAACAGTACCCGCGGTTCCTGTTCCCCGGGCGGACGCAGATCGACGAATCGCAAAGGCCGTTTCGAGCTGAAAGCGAGCGCCTGCTGTCGTTCGCCGACCCGTTGTCATGGCGTAGGTCGGCCGCGCGGATAGTTGATTTCGCGCCTGAAGCGTTCGTACTCTCATGGGTTAACCCTGCGCTGGCACTGCAGTTCCGTTACATCTCCGGATATGTCAGGCGCCACCTGCCACGGACCCGCATCGTGTTCTGGTGCCATAACGTGGTTCTGCACGAGAACGTTCCGTTCTCGAGGGCGCTGACCCGAATGGCGCTCCGCCGGGGTGATCACTTCATCGTCAGCTACGAGGAAGCGCGCCGGGACCTGCTCGATCTGCGCCCCGGGTCCGCGGTTTCCGTAGCCCACCTTCCGGAGCTCGGCGTTTTCCACTCCGATATCTCAAGCGATGAAGCTCGGAGAGGCCTCGGCTTCGACGAGGACGCCAGGGTTGCGCTCTACTTCGGCTTCGTAAGGCCGTATAAAGGCCTCATGCACCTGCTTCGTGCCCTGCCGCGCGTCGCACGTCTGGTACCCGGCCTGCGCCTGCTGGTGGTTGGGGAGTCCTGGGGTGACGCTGAAAGGTATAGGGCCGAGGTGGAACGCCTGGGCATCGAGGACCTGGTCACTATGGTAGATCGGTACGTGCCAAATGAGGAGGTGAGCCTCTACTTCGAGGCCGCTGACCTGGTGGTTTTACCGTACGAGACGGCGTCGGGAAGCGGCATAATACAGATAGCCTACTCGTTCGCCAAGCCGGTGGTGACTACTTTGGTGGGGGCGTTGTCTGAGGTGGTAGAGGATGGCAAGACCGGCTTTCTGGTTCCCCCATGCGACCCCCAGGCGCTGGCCGACGCGATCGCCGGCTTTTTCCAGTCCGGCCGCCCGGACGATTTCGCGCGTAACATAGAACGGTTCAGAACGCGTTTCTCATGGGACAGCTTCATTGAGGTGTTGGATGGCCTGCTCAAACGAGATTTGGGGTCAGACCCTTGACTTGAATTGACTTGAATCCAGCGGCACTAACCCGCGCAATTCAAGTCAAGGGTCTGACCCCAAATCAGAAGTCAGGACGCGACCACATCGAGGTTCTTGCTCCACCATTCGATTGCGAGCCGCAGTCCTTCATCGAGAGACACCCGCGGAGACCAGCCGACTTCATCTTTCAGCCGGCCGACGTCCGCGACCAATAGCAGCGGCTCTCCCTCCCGGGCGGGACGGGCGCCGAGGTCGACCAGCTCTCTCTTGCCCAGGATATCGGCGATCTTGAAGATGATGTCTTGCAGTTCCACCGGCTCGCCGGAGGCCACGTTTACCGGCCCTTCCACGTCGCTGTCCAGCAGTTGCGCGAACGCTCTGCCGGCATCCGACACATAGAGATAGTCCCTGACCTGCCTTCCGTGTGTGCAAAGTGCCCCCTGACCTCGCACGAGCGGTATCACCACCGACGGCACGAACCGCTCCTTCTGCTCGCGGGGGCCGTAATAGAAGAACATCCTGCCCCAGCCGAGGCTCAGGCCCTTTTCCGCGCTTAAAGTTACCAGCCTTTCGTGAAGGGTGTTCTTGCTGTGCCCGTAGACCGTATCGGGTTTTATGGGCGTGGTCAGTTCATTGCACCGTCCGCTGCTCCAGTCGTACTCGGCGCTGGTCCCCGCCACTACCACCCTCCTGCCGCCAGCTTCGGCGAATTTCTCGACCAGATCGCTGCTGGCGTCCATCCAGCGTATGTTCTCGGTCGAGGCCCAGTACTTGCCGTACTCGTCGTACCATGCTACGTGAAGCAGGTGCGTGGGTTTGATTTCATCTATCAAACTGCGCCGGTCGTCCACATCCAACAGATCGCTCGCGTGCCACACCACCACCTTGCCACCTTCCTCAACGGTTGGGCCTCCCGGGTGCGTCAGCGCATGAACCTCGTAGTCACGTTCAATCAGCTCCTGGATGGTCTGGCTTCCCAGGAAACCACTTGCTCCGGTAACAAGAACAGTTTTCACCACGTTATCTCCGTGAAGTCCGGGAAAGAGCGGTCTCTCTCCGAGATGGTGCGTGTGTCTTCAGGCGGCCACTCGATGGCAAACGCCGGGTCGTCCCAGCGTACGCCGGCCGCGTGCTCCGGCGAATAGATCTGTGAGACTTGGTAATAAACTTCCGTGTTGTCCTCTAACGTCTGAAAACCGTGGGCAAAGCGCTCGGGGATGTAGAAAGCCTTCGGGTTCGCGGCGGTCAAAACCACCGACGCCCACTGCTTGAAGGTGGGCGACTCTGGGCGCAGATCGAGAATTACATCTAATATGGAGCCCATGGTGCAGCGGACCAGCTTTACCTCGACCATGGGAGTCCGCTGGAAATGCATGCCGCGCAGTGTCCCCTTTCTCCTGTTAAAAGACGTGTTACACTGCAACACCGTGGTGTCCAGCCCTTGTCGTTCGAACTCCTCGGCGGACCAGGTGCGCGCGAAAAAACCCCTCTCGTCTTCGAACACATCCGGCTCAACGATAAAAGCCCCTTTGAGCAGGGTCTCCATGAACTTCAACATCAACCTCCTGACACATACAAAGGTCGGGC
>Ga0209745_1000513_pt1 | contig 23544 bp, 17 predicted proteins | sample BarGraNGADG00312_FD_184495 | JGI IMG/M metagenome (GOLD analysis project Ga0209745, IMG submission 184495) | Arctic peat soil microbial communities from Barrow, Alaska - Barrow Graham LP Ref core NGADG0004-312 (SPAdes) (version 2) | ecosystem: Environmental > Terrestrial > Soil > Wetlands > Peat...
AGCGCCGTGGGCGCCGAAGGCAGGACCGGTGAGGCCGCGGCGGACACCGTCGGCGATGCCCCAGAGGCCACGGTGGGCGCGACCGGCATAGCTGTTGGAGCAGTGATCGGTGCAGTCGGCACCACCGGCGCCGTCGTCGATTTGGCGGACGCAGCCGAGGGCTCTGTAGGGGCGTAGGCCGTCGAGGCGCAGCCGGTCAGAACGAACATCAGCGAGAGCAGTATTGCCGATCTCAATCCCCCCCCCTTTGGACTGTGACACGCGCGCACCGCCCTGGCCTGCAGCCCCTTGGCGCCAACGCAAGCATCCTATTGTCGGGGTGACGCGTGCGTCGCCCCGTGATCAGGCGCCTCGCCCGACCAGGAGTGCGACGCCGCCCTGCAAATCCGCCCTACTGGCGCTGGAGCGGCGCAAAGCTCAGCGCCAACTTCTTCACACCACGCTGGTCGAAGGCGACGGTGACCTCCTCGTCGCCCCGCACCATCCGGCTGGATACCACTACTCCATTGCCAAAGGCAGGGTGATACACCCGGTCGCCGGCTTTGAAAGAGGGATCTCCCACCGGCTCCCGCAGCTCGGGAGGCGGGGTCGGGCCATCACCCATCCCGCCTCCCGGCACCATCGGCGAGGGTCGCGGCGGGATGGGTGGCGTCCGCAGAGTTATAGGGGTTGGACGTAGCGGCACCGGCCCGGAGCGCGGCGACACAGGCGTCGGCCGGACGGGCGGCTGAGACTTGGGCCACGATCCCCCCCCACTTCCGCCGGAGCCCGCACCACCGCCACGGCTGGGGAAGCGCAGCAGCCCGGAGCGCTGGCTGCCGGAGTACCCGAGCTGGGGCTCGGGCCGCTTCGGCGCGGCGGCAAAGGCAGAGAAGAGTGCGTCCGGTTTCCCCACCGGCGGGGCCCCCGTGCCCCTGAAGTCCACGAGATTGGCCGGGATATCGGTGAAGAAGCGCGACGGCTGGTTGAAGTTCACGTTGCCGTACAGGGTCCGGCGGGTGGCATAGACCAGCCACAGCCGCTTCATCGCCCGGGTGATCCCCACGTAGAAGAGGCGCCGCTCCTCCTCCAGCGCTGCCGGATCATCCACCGACCGGCTGTGGGGACAGATGCCGTCCTCCAGGCCGACGATCATCACGCAGGGATATTCCAAGCCTTTGGCGGCGTGGAGGGTGATCAGGGTTACCCCCTCTTCCTCATCCTTCAGTCCGTCCACGTCCGACATCAGCGCCATCCCCTCGAGGAATGCATCCAGGGCAGACTGCGGGTTGAGAGTCTCGTAGTCCCGCGCCACCGTGCGCAGCTCCATCACGTTCTCCCAACGCTCCTGCCCCTCCTCCGTGCCGTCCAGCAGGAAGGCGCGATAGCCGGTCTTCTCCAGCAACCGATCCAGAAGGTTCAGGATCCCCAGGGTCGCCTTATCCGCCACGAGCTGGTTCACCATCTCGACGAAGGCCGCAACGGCGTTGCGCACTCGGGGCGCCAGTGTGGTGGTCGCGTTGCCGTCCGGTTGCTCGGCCACGCCGATCTCCATGGCCCGGAAGAGGGACACACCCCGCTGCCTGGCCAGCTTCTCGATCTCCGCCATCGTGCGGGCGCCGATCCCCCGGGTAGGAACGTTCACAACCCGTGCCGCCGAGACGCCGTCTCCTTGGTTCTGGATCAGGCGCAGGAAGGCGATAACGTCCTTGACCTCGCGCCGCTCGTAGAACCGCGTGCCCCCCACCAGCTTATAGCGAAGTCCATAGCGGAGGAAGGCATCCTCCAGCGCTCGGGACTGGGCGTTGGTGCGGTACATCACCGCGAATTCCTTGAGGCTGAATCCCTCCCGAGCCACCAACCGCTCGATCTCCCTGGCGACGAACTTGGACTCCTCGCCCTCGTCGTAGGCCTCGAAGAGGGTGATGGGGTCGCCCTGCCCGTTTTGCGTCCACAGCTTCTTCTCTTTGCGCATCACGTTGGGGCTGATCACCCCCTGGGCTGCCTCCAGGATCGTCGTGGTGGAGCGGTAGTTCTGCTCCAGCACCACGGTCTTGAGGTCGGGGTAGTCCTCCTCGAAGTTGAGGATGTTGCGGATGTCCGCCGAGCGCCAGCTGTATATGGACTGGTCGGGGTCGCCCACGACGCAGACGTTCCGGCTCCTGGCCCCCAACTGCTTCACGATGGCGTACTGGGCGATATTGGTATCCTGGAACTCGTCCACCAACAGGTGCTGGTAGCGATCGTGGTAGCGTGCCAGCACGTCGGGGCAGTCCTTGAAGAGCTGTACCGTGATCATCAGCAGATCGTCGAAATCCAGCGCGCGGTTGGTCTTCAGCATCTCCTGGTAGCGGCGGTAGACCCTGGAGGCCACCTCCTGCCAGTAGCTGGTGGTGAACTCGCCGTACTCAACCGGCCCCTTGAGCTCGCTCTTGGCAGAGGAGATGGCGCTGAGGAAAGGGCGAGCGGGGTAGCTCTTCTCGTCCAGTTCCAGCTCCTTCAGCACGCTCTTGACCAGGCTGATCTGGTCGTCGTCGTCGTAGATAACGAAGCTGGGGTCCAGCCCGATCTGGTGGCCGTCTCGGCGCAGGATTCGGGCGCAGGTAGCGTGGAATGTCCCGACGGTGAGATCGCCGGATCGGGGTCCCACCAACCTCTCCAGTCGGAGCCGCATCTCCGAAGCCGCCTTGTTGGTGAAGGTGACGGCCATGATGCGGTGGGGAAGGACCCCCTCCTGCTGGATCAGATAGGCAATGCGATGGGTGATTACTCGGGTCTTGCCGGAGCCAGGGCCCGCGAGTATCAGTAGTGGGCCCGCCAGAGTCGTAACCGCCTCGAGCTGGGCGGGGTTCAATCCATCTAGAAGCTGCAAACAGGTGTCCCCTCGAGTATTGCGTTTCTTAGGAAACAATTATAGCATCGAGATGCCCTGGCAGGGAGCTTGCAACTTGTACATCCTATCCATCCCGTTCGTCAGTCCCCAACCTCGGCAGGGATCAACGTTGCATAGATATTGGAGGGTTTGAGAAAGATGGCAAGGCTGCTAGCGATCGCCGCGCACCCGGACGATGAGACCGGGTTCGCCGGGGGGTTCCTCGCCAAGAACGTCGCAGAGGGCAACGAGCTGTACCTCCTGGAGGCCACGCGCGGCGAGGGGGGCGAGGTGGGAGACCCACCGGTGGGGCCGAAGTCTCGTCTGGGCGAGTTCCGGGAGCAGGAAATGAGGTGCGCGGCCGCGGCGCTCGGGGCCGTAGAGGTCCGCTTCCTGGACTTCATCGACCCCGCAATCGAGATCGGCGAGCCGCCGCTGGCCATCGCAGCGACCATGGAGGAGTATGCCTCCGCGCTCGCCGCGCAGATCGCCGAGATCCGGCCGGACATCCTGATCACCCACGGGACCAACGGCGAGTACGGCCACCCCCAGCACGTATACACCCACCACGCGGTGCGCGAGGCACTGCGACGGCTTGCCCCCTGGTTCCCGCGGGACGTGCTGACCTGGTGCGCCAGCGCTGGGGTTAACGCCGAAGACCGGATTACCAACCGGGACGACCCCGCGGACCTCACCCTGGACGTGGCCCCCTGGCTCGACAGGAAGGTTGCCGCCATGGAATGCCACAAGAGCCAGCACGCCATGTTCCTGCGGAACAGCAAGGCAGCCCGAGTGCAGGACATGGTGCGGAAGATCGAGGCGTTCAGGAGGTGGGGCCGGGAGGAGTGGCTGGCTCCTGAAAAGAGCACGTCGACCGGCGAGGCCAGCTCCGATTGGCGCGTGCCCGGCCAGTAGAAGTAGGACGCGGGCCGACCGTTGCGGCCCTGCCCGTCTAGTACCTTCGTACTAGCATCTTAACGTAAGAAATACTTGACTCCGCGCACTACTCGCGTTAGTATGCACAAACCTCATGAGAATCAGATGAGAGAGCGGTCCATCGCAGAGCTCGCTTCGTCTGGTGGGAGTCATCCCCGTTTGGAGCCCGGCCAGGAGCCCGCAATCATCGTCCAAAAGGGTCCCTCGGCGGGAAAGCCATTTTGAATCTGGGAGCCTCAACGGGGCCAGTGGGGAAAGGAGGTGCCGCGAGACCTGAGTGCGGAGCAGATGAAGAGCGAGGGCCACACGGTCCGCGCCCCTCTCAGGGACAGCGCCGCCACGGTGTAAGCTCTTCGTTCTTGCGCTCACCCCTCGGGTCACGACGCCCGACAGTCGGCAACCAACGGTTGCCAGAAGGCCCTGCATTCGCGAGGCCCACATGGAAGCAGAGCAGACGCGACCATTCGGCGCGGCGAAGCGCAGGGGACCGGATGCGATGATTGCAGGGCCAAAGAATTCTGGAATCTGGGAGGGAGGTATACCACCCATGGCAATGAAGCCCAGGGGACTGATGGCCATAGGGGCGATTGCGTTGGTCGCCATGGCACTGTCGGCGGGCACACTGCTGGCACACCAGTCAGAGCAGACCGCGCAGCCGCAGGCCGCGCAACCGCAGCCCCAAATGGCAAAGCCCGTGGCCGTCTTGGACATCGTGCCAGTCGCCGCCAACCCCACCGATCCCAACGTGATCGTGGCCACCCTGAGCGACGGCAAGACCAAGGTCCAGATGGGAACCACCGGCCTGAGTAACGTCTCCGTCGGCGTTCCTGTCACGCTGGCCGGATCTGCCACGGACCCGAAGCTCAAGCTTACCAAGTTCGCGTGGACTCTCACCAAGCCGACCGATTCCGACTCCGCGCTCGATGCGACGGACAAGGCTCAGGTCAAGTTCACCCCGGACCTCTCGGGCATCTACAAGGTGGACCTGCTGGTATCCAACGAGGCCGGGGCTAGCCCCATGGCTTCGGTTCAGATCCACGCGGGAGAGTACATCGGCACCGGTGCCGGCAACTGCTTCCAATGCCATCCTCAGAAGACCCAGGAGTGGTCCGAGACCGGCCACGCCATAATCTTCAAGAGGGAGCTGAACGGCGGCGCCGATCCGCCCACCAGCCACTACGGGGAGGCCTGCATCCGCTGCCACACCACCGGCTACAATATCGGCGCCAAGAACGGCGGGTTCGCCGACGTCCAGGCCCAGACCGGCTGGCGGTTCCCCGATCTGGCCGACATCCAGGCCGCCAACGACAACTTCGGCGCCGCGCCTGTTGAGCTGCAGAATATGGCCAACATCCAATGCGAGGCCTGCCACGGCCCCGCCAAGGACCACGTGACCAAGGGCGCCAAGATGTCCACCAGCCTGGACGAGGGCGTTTGCAACGTCTGCCACGCGGGTGGCGGGCATCATGTCAAGGGCCTGGAGCTGGCCAACGCGGCCCACTCCGACAAGACCGCGCAGGCGTGGACCTACCCCACGGGCCCCGACCGCCAGGCCTGCGTCCGCTGCCACTCCGGCGCGGGCTACGCCTCATTCATCCAGAACCCCAAGGAGATGGCCTCCTGGGATAACAGCATGCAGACAGCTAGCTGCGCTACCTGCCACGATCCGCACTCCGACGCCAACAAGTTCCAGCTGCGGGTCACCGGCAAGCCGGTCGAGGCCAACGGCATAACCAAGGACTTCGGCCTCTCTGCAACCTGCGTCGAGTGCCACAACGGTCGCACCGTCGCTGCCGACGCGCAGAAGGGCTCCTACGCTCACTACAGTGCCGCCGGAGAGATGCTCTCCGACTCGGGCGGCGTCACCTACGGCCAGACCGTGCCCAACTCGCCCCACGGCATAATGGTGGGCACCGCCCCCGTGAAAGACCCGAGCGATCCTGAGGGCAAGATCATGCTGTTTGGCGGCGACGTGCCCGGCTCCTGCGTCACCTGCCACATGACCAAGGCCCCCAGCGACCCGAAGGATCCCAACCTGTACAAGGTTGGCGAGCACTCCTTCAACACCGTCAGCCCCGATGGCAGTTTCGACTACGTCGCCGCGTGCCAGACCTGCCACGCGGGTGTCCAGGACTTCAACTTCCAGGCGAAGGCCGACTACGACGGCAACGGCAAGGCCGAGACGGTCCAGCAGGAAGTCGCCGGTCTACTTACCACGTTGCAGAATGCAATCTCTGACTCGGGCATCAAGCCGATCCAGGGCAATCCCTACTTCGACGCGGCCGCCCTGGCGAAGGCCAACGAGAAGCAGAAGAACGCGGTCTACAACTACCGCTTCGTCCGAGGCCCCGAGGGCGCCGACGGCAAGGCCGCCACGATCCACAACTTCAAGCGATCGGTGGACCTGCTGCAACTCTCCTTCAAGGACCTAACAGGCAATGACGTGCCAAACGCAACCCTGATGCAACTCTCCTTCAAGGACCTAACAGGCAATGACGTGCCAAACGCAACCCTGATGAAGTAGTAGCATCGCAGGGGGCAGGTATACGCCTGCCCCCTGTACCCCCTTCCCAACCTCCAACACTCTGCAATCAGCAATCAGCACCCGTCCGCCACCCTCGTCATGCCCCCCGCGCTGCTGTATAATCGAGCCCACAATCCAACCTTCCTTAACGCCCCGAGGAGGTGCAGAGTGCTAAACGGCTATCAAGGCAGATACCTGCGTGTCAATCTTACCAACCGTACCACCACCATCGAGGAGCCCGACCCCGCCTGGTACCGGCAGTACATGGGTGGCTACGCGGCTACCTCCTACTTCCTGCTCAAGGAGCTGGCCCCCGGCATCGACCCGCTGGGGCCGGAAAACAAGCTGGTGGTGGCATCCGGGCCCCTCACAGGCGCGGCCTTCTCAGGCAGTGCCAGGGTCGGTTTCGGCGCCAAGAGTCCCCTCACCGGCGGCATCGGAAAGAGCGAGGTGGGCGGCTACTTTGGCACCGAGATGAAGCTGGCCGGGTTCGACGGCATCATCGTGGAGGGCAAGGCGGATAAGCCCGTCTACCTCTGGCTGAAGGACGGCACCGCAGAGATCCGGGATGCCGGCCACCTGTGGGGCAAGACCGCCATCGACACCGAGGACGCCATTAAGGCGGAGACCGGCGAGCGGTTCGCCCGGGTCGCCTGCATCGGCCCTGCGGGCGAGAAGCTGGTCCGCTTCGCCTGCGTCATGAACGACCTCCACGACGCAGCCGGCAGGACTGGACTTGGGGCCGTGATGGGCTCCAAGAACCTGAAGGCGATCGCCGCCCGCGGCAAGATGAAGCTGACCCATGCGAATCCGGAGAAGATCACCGCGATGGCGCGGGACATGTCCGCCAACGTCGGCACCCGAGCAAAGAGTTTCCACGAGTACGGCACCGGCGCCGTGATGCCCGCCTTCAACCTATCCGGCAACCTCCCCACGTGCAACTTCCGGGATGGCTTCTTCGAGGGGGTGGACAAGATCAGCGCCGCCACCCTCAAGGAGACCATCGGGATCGGCATGGAGGGCTGCTGGGCCTGCGCGGTCAAGTGCAAGAAGATCGTGAGGGTCGAGGAGCCGTACACTGTGGATCCGAAGTACGGAGGACCCGAGTACGAGACTCTGGCCGCCCTGGGCAGCAACTGCGGCATCGACGACCTGAAGGCGATCGCCATGGGCAACCAGATCTGCAACGCCAACGGGATGGACACCATCTCCGCCGGCGCCACCATCGCCTTCGCCATGGAGTGCTTCGAGAAGGGGCTGCTGACCAACGCGGACACCGGCGGCATCGAGCTGCGCTTCGGCAATGTGAACGCGATGCTGAAGGTTCTCGATCTGATGGTCAAGCGCGAGGGGATCGGCGACCTGCTGGCTGAAGGCTCCAGGCGAGCCGGGCAGAAGATCGGGCGCGGCGCCGAGGAGCTGTCCATGTCGGTCAAGGGTCTGGAGATGGGGATGCACGAGCCCCGCTACAAGAAGGGACTCGGCATCGGCTACTCCATCGCCAACCACGGCGCCGACCACGAGCTCGGCTTCCACGACACGGCCTTCGAGAAGATGGGCCCCGCCTTCGAGGCTGCACTGGGGCTCGGCTGTGAGGAGCCGATGCCGACCTCCGAGCTGTCCACCCGTAAGGCATACCTCTTCACCCAGCGCCACTCCTGGATGATGGGGATGGACAGCCTGGTGGAGTGCCTCTTCGTGCCCTGGAGCTATTCGGAGCTGACCGAGTTGCTGGACGCATGCACCGGCTGGAAGGCAACCCTCCAGGAGATCGTCACGGTGGGCAAGCGGGCCATCGCCATGGGCCGCGCCTTCAACCTGCGGGAGGGATTCAGCAGGGCGGACGACCACCTGGCGCCCCGCTTCTTTGCGACGACGACCCAGGGCGCGCTAAAGAAGAACAACACCGCCATCGACGCGAAGGAGATGGATCAGGCCATCTCCGCCTACTACTTCTACCAGGGGTGGGACCCGTCCACCGGCGTGCCGACCCGCGAGGGGCTAACCGGGCTGGGTCTGGAGTGGGTGGCGGACGAACTCGCCTCCCGCGGCCTGCTGAAGAGCGCCATCTAAAAGTAGACCGCGTCCGAGGGTCGGTTGCGATCTGTCGTTGGGCTGGGCATAAGACCCCGCCCAAATCTTTGGCTCCAACGCCCTCGGGGCATGAAGCGGTGATCAGGGCTGCGTCCGCGACCTCGCAGAATGCGGATGCGTCCGACACAGGAGGGAACGATGCTGGCTGAGGCCTTGCGAGCGATGTACGGCTACAACCGATGGGCAACCAAGCGCGTAATGGAGGTGGCGGCCCAGCTGACGCCCGAGCAGTGGCTTGCGCCGGGCAATGCCGGCCGAGGCTCGGTGCGCGACACCCTGGTGCACCTGATCGCCGCCCAACGAAGATGGCTGGCATGGTGGGATGGATCGCTCCCGGCAGATCAAGCTCTGCGTAGCCAACTCAATCCGGCCGACCATCCCAACCTGGCTTCAGTTCGGGCAGCCTGGGAAACCCTGGACCGGGCGACGCAGGCCTTCGTCGACGGTTTGACGGACGCCGACGTCGAGCGCGTCTACAGCACCTCCATGCCCAACGGCACGCTGTTTCGGCAATCGCTGTGGCAGATGATGCTGCACGTGGTCAACCACGGGACGCAGCACCGGAGCGAGGTCGCCGCCATGCTCACCGGCTTCGGCCACTCCCCCGGCGACCTCGACCTGCTGGGCTACTTCCGGCTCTTCAGCGACGACAAGGCGACCTGAAACCGGCCCAGAGCCGAGCACACCTGACCCGCGAGATGCGAGTCCTTCTTGCCGGTGAGATGCCATATCCGCCCTATGCCGAGACGGCTGGTGCCCCCAGGCTTACGGAGACGGGCGCGGAGTGCGCTTGGCCCGTTGCAGGCCCCGTTCAAGGTTTGCTATAATTCCCTCTGCCGCCGCACGGCGGCGCGTGGCGAGGTAGCTCAGTGGCAGAGCAGGGGACTCATAAGCCCTTGGTCGACAGTTCAAATCTGTCCCTCGCCATTCTTTTATGCTCGGTTTAGCCCGGATGCCAGTTACCTTAACTGGATGCGCAGTTCCGGGACCCTCCGGTCTTCTTCTGACCAAGGAACTTTGCTCCCCTCTGACCAAAGGGCTTCTCTTGACCAGGAAACTAAACCGGGCTGTAGCGGGGCATCTCCCGGGCGGCTTGCGCCTTCCTCTCGTCGCCTGGGTAGCGGTTGGTCATGGCGGTCGTCGCGCGGCCCATCCGCGGTAGGTACTACTGCAAGCAAGACAAAGAGATGCAATATGGATTCAACGATCGCTTCGACTACCAGCTGCTCTCAACCATATTGCTGGGAGCAGATCGCTGCCACAGCATCCTCAAGTCGAAGGATGAAGGACGGGTACCTTCGCATAACCGATGACCACATCGTGGTCCATGGGAGGGTGCGGTGGACTACGATCCTGGCTTCAGGAGCCCAAGCTCGCGGGCGCGCAACGCTGCCTGCGTACGGTCCTGGACTCCCAGTTTGTCCAGGATGGTCGAGATGTAGTTCTTGACCGTGCCTTCAGCCAGGAAGAGCTGACTGGCAATCTGGCGGTTGTTGGCGCCCAACGCCAGCAGTCGCAGCACCTCCTGTTCGCGTCGTGACAGCGGCTCGGGGAGCCGGTCGAGGGCAGGGCGTGTGGGCTCAGCCAGGCGCGAGAATTCGGCCAGGACTTTGCGCGCCACCGAAGGCTCAATCAGCGCGCCGCCCGCGGCGACTTTGCGGATGGCCTCTCCCAGCTCTTGCCCTGAGACATCCTTGAGCAGGTAGCCCAACGCACCGGCACGCAGCCCATCGAACACATATGCGTCATCATCGAAGGTGGTCAGGATGATCACCCGTGCCTCGGGCCAGAGCTGGCGCAGGCGGCGAGTGGCCTCCACGCCGTCCATCAGCGGCATGCGGATGTCCATCAGCACGACATCCGGCAGGGTCGCTTCGTACTGCTCGAGGGCAGCCCGGCCATCCTCAGCCTCGGCCGCGACCGCCAGGTCACCTTCCAGCTCCAGCAGCGTGCGCAGGCCTTCACGCATCAGGCGCTGGTCGTCGACGATCAAGATGCGGATAGGTTCCATGACCACTAACCTCCGTGGATGGGGAGCTGGATCGTGAGGATCGTGCCACCGCCCGGCCGGTCTACTACCGTGACTGCACCGCCCAGTTGAGCTGCCCGCTCTTGCAGCCCTCGCAGGCCAAAGCCGGCTATTGAGTTACTGGCCTCCATGCCGCGGCCATCATCGCTCACCTGCAAGCGAATCTGGCCGACCGAGCAATCCAGGCGCAGCCAGGCTTGCTGGGCCGCGGCGTGGCGCTGCACATTGGTCAGGCCCTCCTGCGCGGAGCGGTAGAGTGCCAGGCGCTGAGGGAAGGATACCTCGCAGCTACTCTCGGGCACTTCCAGGTGGATCGTCAGGCCAGTCGCCTTCTGGAAACTGGCGGACAGCCGATGCAGCGCTTGTGGCAGGGAAAGCTCAAGTTCGACCGGCTCACGCAAGCGCCCGACCGTCTGGCGTAGGTCCTGCAGGGCCTCACGCACCTGCTGGCGGCCCGCGCCGATCATGACCGCGGCTCGCTCGGGCTCGCTGGGCACCAGGCGCTGGGCGCCTTCCAGCTGGACGGCCGCGGTGGTCAGCCGGTGGCCGAGGGTATCGTGCATCTCCCTCGCCAGACGGTTGCGCTCTTCGACCACTGCCAGCTCCTCGACCTGCGCGGCGTATTCCTCGAGCTGACGGTTCCTGACCTGCAGCTCGGCCAGAAGGAGCGCGTTCTGACGTTGGGTTGAACGTGCCAGGGTGAGCGCATTGGTGATGACGCCAAAGATCAGGAAGCCGCCCGCATAGATCGCCATCGCCTGCAGCCCGCCACCCACGCCTTCCTGCTCGAAGAAGAACCAGCCGGTGAGCAGGATGAAGCCTGCCAGCCACAGCAGCCCGGGGCGCAGCGGATTATATAGCATGACGGTCACGCTCAGAATCATATACAGGAGGACGAAGGGAAAGGCGGTCTGGGTGGTCTCGATAAGCGCAACCAACAGACAGGTCTGCAGGGCGATGACCAGATTGGCCAGGCGCCGGCCCTTCGGCGAGCCATCTTGCTCCGGTAGTCGGCTGTGCAGCACGCCAAAGGCTGCCAGTAAACCCAGGGCAAGCCAGCGCATCAAGATGCGGTCAATCTCCCACAAGCCGGCGGCAGTCACCCCGGCCAGAGTGAGATATGCAACAAGCGATAGCGGGTCGAGACGAGAGAAGCGCTGCATAGAAGGATTGAACCACATTTTGCACCCGCGTGGCGAGAAGCACCTGCCCGGCAGTCCTGGCTGCTGGGCAGGTGCAAAGTGGCAGGAGATCAAGCCTTACCCCGCCGTAGCGACTTCAGCCGGCGACTGGGACGCAGGGCGACGATGCAAGAGCACCAGGGCTATGGCGCCCAGGCCAGCCAGGATGACCAGGAACTGGAGCAAACCACCCGCCACAGGCAGGGCGAATAGCAGGCCCAGCACGAGCAGGCCAACCAGTAACGGGCCGTAGATCCTGCTGTTCCACTCGGGGCGGATGCGGCTGACGATCCAGCGCCCGCCCACATACGCGACTATCGACTGGCAGAGGTAGCTCGCGATGAACAGGAGGGCGGCCAGGGCGACGCCCAGAACGGGAAGACCAGCCAACAGGGTCAGAACCGTCAAGGCACCCATGCTCAGCAGCCCGAAGACTACTGCGATCAAGATCACCACCACGAGCGCCACGATCCAGCTGATGGGAGCAGCAACAACTCCGACCAAACCCATCCCCAGGCTGGGCAGCGGTCTGGACAGCAGCTCATGGGCAGGCCTAGTGATCCATCGCGGGGCCAGCCAGGCGATGAGCAGGCCAACCAGTAGAAGAGCGATCAGGCGGCGCATTGCATCGAACAAGTAGGAGGAAGTGCTCTGTCGTTGGGCCAGTTCCCGGGCCAGCTGTGCGTCCTGGGGCGGCAGGGTATGCGTGACATGAGAAGACACGCTGCTAGCAGCATCGACCGCCTCGGGGCTGACATACTCCAGGTTGCCCGCCACGTGCGCTGCTGGGCCAAAGGTGAGGCCGGCGGGAACGGAGGGCATGGCAGGAGTTCTGGGACCGAAGTAGCCGGGGGAATACGCACTTTCCGCAGCGCCGACGCCGATCCTGGCGTTGCGCCCAACGGTTCCTTCCAGGCGCAGACGGGTGGCGCCCGCAACCAGATCGTCGGTGGTCTGTCCGGCGATCAGACCTTGCCCGGCGCCCATCACCAGCGAGCCACCAATCTGGCTCTCTGGCTGGGTCTCCACGCTTGAACCCGCCGAATAGACGTTGTGCCCAATCTGTGCGTTTGGCCCGATCGTCACCGCCGCTCCCGCGGCAATCACATCATGGCCCACCGAGCCGTTCACGGTGACGCTCAAACCGGCTGCGAAGACATTACCGGTGACCTTGCCGTTGATGACCACGTTCTGACCCCCGGCGACCAGATCGCCGTTGATCGTGCCGTCCACGGTCACCGTGGTTCCGCCGACGAACAGGTCATCAGAGATGACCTCGTCCTTGCCGATTACCACGAGATCACCGTGGCGGCCATCGAAAGCCGCCGCCACCGGGACGGAGGCAAACAGGCCCAGCATAAGGAGAGCGAGCATGCAAAGGATGAGGGTTCCGCGCTTCATTTTGACCTCCATTCATACGATCGAATGCATCGACCGAGTTCATCTTGGCCCAATGGTATGGGAACCCGGTCACTCGACCCAGTGCCGGAGGTCACATCTCTGGTCATATGACGTTCCTTTGTGGCCACCGCCAGCGCCCGGTCGACGAGTTACTGGCCCTCCTCCTGGCTACGTGGGAAAGCCCTTTCCTCTGGCCTTCGATCGATAGCAGGGCCTCTTGCGCGTTTGGCGCGACGTCAGGTGCTGCAAGTTGAACTCCATGCCAGGAATGGGCATATTCATACGACGAAAGGCGAATTCCTCTAATCGTAGGGATCTGAATTCGGAATCTACTCTACCACTGGGTACGCCCCGTTCGGGGAGAGTGAATCCCTTGCTCGCGTGACCAAGGAACTGTGACCTAGAAACCCTGCCGAGAACCGGGCGGTTGCGGACAAGGAATTGTTGATTTTCGGCCAGTTTCCTTGCTCAGGCGGCTGGTGGCCTCATAAGCCCCTGGTCGTCAGTTCAAATCTGTCCCTCGCCACCTTTCGATTCCCTAGGATATCACCGTCTCTCGCGCCTGCAGGGCTTGCAACTGCTTGGAAAGATCTGTATGCTTCTTGCACGCTGTTGCGGCGGCGTGTGGGTCCCCTTCTCTGTTACTTGGTTTCCCGATGACATTCGTTTCCCGTGCCACTGTCTCGCTGCGCAAACGGCCGGCGGCGGACTACAGGAGTACGAGTGCGGAAAGTCACGTGGGCAGGAGGGGATTCGGCGATCGAATTATGGTCGACCAAGCAAAAAGGAGGACTACAGTGCGACAGAGGAATGCCACCATTTTCGCGGCGACGGCGCTGGTAATCGTAGCCTTCGTAGTCTCCGCGACCTCGGCCCTGGCGTTGCCAGCCTACACCGCGGCCACGGGACAGCCCTGTACCGTCTGCCACACGACGGCGACCGGTGGTGCATTGACTTCGACCGGCCAGGCGTTCGCGGCGATTCCTTCCCATGCCACGAACCCAGCGGCGGCCTTCTCTCAGGTGAGCGCCGGTGCCGCGCCGGCTGCTGCCACCGCTGCTCCGGCTCCGGTTGCTCCATCTGCCCCGACGGCTGCTCCTGGCGCGACGGCTGGTCCATCTGCCCCGGCGGCTGCTCCGGCTCCGGTTGCTCCGGCTGCCCCGGCGGCTGCTCCTAAAGCCGGCGCCGCGCCGAACACGCTACCATCCACCGGGGGGGCGGCGCCCGCCACGGGCCTCCCGCTTGTTCTTACCTTCCTCGGCATCGCCTTTGGCAGCCTGGGGCTTTCAACCCGGAAGCGGTAGCCCAAACGATTGGAGGGACGGTCCATCAACCGTCCCTCCAATATAGTTCGAGTAAAGTGTAACCCGACAACTGGACCGGCAGATTTGTTAGGATGGCTGTGTCGTATGGTGTACCCCATCGTTAAGACAGTTTCGAGCCACGTTTTGTTAGGATCCCGGGCCAAGTGATCGTATCTCAAGGCTCCCAAAGCCTTGTGCTCCAGCCGTAGATCTCCTCGCTGTTGTGGTGTCCACTCACGGCCTCACCCCAGTGTCCTGGCTACACCCCCGGAGCCTCGGTGCACCGCCTCCGGCGTCCTGTAGCCCAGGGAAGCAGAGTGCGGGTCGTCGAGCCGCGAAGGGTTGAGGTCTTCGAGCATCGGCCGGCTGGTGAGATGACGAGCACGGAGAATTTCCATTATCCATTAGACGTATGCGGCCCTCTCGTTCGCGGCAGCTCTGTCCAATCCACGCTCCCACTACGGTATACGCTGACTAACGCCACGCTTCAGGCGCCACCAACAGCCTTCGCTCGTGCCTCGATTCGGCTATTGGCCGGCGCTTGCACGCGCTCATTAAACCGGCACGATATTGTTGTGGCAGTCTGCACGCTAGTGTCCCGCAAGAACGTCCTTCATGGCCTGTGCAAGGTCGGCAATGGCCCGTTCGCCATCCCCAATAAACGTCGACCCGTGCATCGTGGCCAGAGTGCGGGGCTTGAGCGCTGCTAGCCGTTGCAGCGTCGGTTCAGTGTGGGGTGTATAGGGCAAATAGTTGGCAAGAGGTCCCTGCTGATAGTCGACTAACATCTGTTTGAAGCGGCCCACAACGTCCGCGCTCGTGCTTGGCTCGACGTCCCCGTTCTGATGGAACAGGTCGGAACACAACAGAGTGCCCTGGGTTTCCTCAAACAGCAGCCCCGCGTCCCAGCAGTGGGGGACATTGGGCGTCTGAAGAAAGCGAAAACGATACGTCCCAGTACTAAACTGTTCGCCATCTGCCAGGGCCTGCGTTGGGCGGAGGGCCACCACATCGTCGACACTCACCACCTTGGCGACGAGACTGCACACGCCCGTCGCGGAGGGCGCGAGAGTCTGCCATACGGTGAGGGCGCCACATTCATCGGCCTCGAAATGACTGAAGCCGATCCACCGGATCTGTGAGGGTGCGAGCAACGTGGCCACGGCGTCCCGAACGACCGGAAACAACCCCTTCATCCCCGTGTGAAACAGCAAGGGCTGTTCGTCGCGTATGAGAAACTGATTGAATTGGAGATTCGATTCGGGAACGAACGTGGAAATCTGATAGAGATCGGGAGCGATTTCGGTGATCCGAGTCATCGCTTTTACCTCCAGTCTTCTTACTGATCTGCCTAACGGCCTCGAGCTAAGCTGCCCGGAGGAAGCAGGCAGCCTCTCTCCGACGTTATACGACGCCGGCATGCCACTCAATCATCACCTTCAGCCCAGCCCTCCGGGTCAGCTTCAGCGAGTTGTTAGGCTAGGGGTGGTCACCGACCGCGTGCAGCCGCGCGATACCAATCGGGCATAATCGCCCAGGCGACATCTCCGACGATCCTGTCGATGGAAACGCGGAATCCGGGGATCGTCGTCGGCGTTACCGGACCCCGTTCGGCAGGTCCTGTAGCCCTATGAGGCAGTTCGAGGAGACGGGTGGTTAGAGCGCTGTGGTTTCCACCGCCTCGACGATGCGCGCCTTGGGGCCCGACATGACTGTGCCTTCGACGCGCCCCCAAATCAAGCGCATCGCGGCAAGCAAGGCCTCCGCCTCCTTTGTTGTGTCGAACTCAAGATCAATCATGACGTAGTTTGGATTGTCCACGGGGCGCAGGATTTGGTACCGGCGGACGCCGGATTTCTTCCGGCCGGCGGGGTCACTTTCGAAGGCCTTCTTCCAGCCAGCGTAATCGGGGACAGGGTGCTCGATTCTCAGAACGTACATCTCGTCTCCTTTGTCTTAACAGGGTCCTTTGCTATTGGAGCATGGCAGAAGAACCGAAACCCGTCGAATGATTGGTGTCGGCGATGGAACCACGGCTAACACCCAAGAACAAACTTCTTGGATCAGGTGCGAGATATCATGCGCCTGAACATTATTCCTTCCGCACTTAACGTGCCTAAGTTGGCTGGGTCACGCGCCACATCCTGTTTCTCGACAAACGCCACTCCATCGACATGGGATCGCCTGAAGGGGATACTGCAACTGCCAAATCGTACCGTTCGCGATACCCCGCTCTTGCTGACTCGCTGCATCCACAGGGCCTGGAGCAGATCATCGACTCGCCGGGTCGAGACCCCCCTGGACGTTGGTCTCCTGAATGACCGCGGCTATTGCCTGCTCGGCTCTTTCCCGAGGCTCGAGAATGCTCGGGTAGAAGCTGCCGTCTCGCACTCGGGGCACCTTCGGTATGGCTTCGTGTCTGCCGCGCACTCGCGAGCGGCCGAAGGTAATTCTTTTCCCCGTGCAAGAGGCTGGATCAACAATTGCGTACTTGAGCTTTCCCTGACCCCCAACCGGGTGTAGGCCACCTGGGATGCGGGTCCAGGGAGCAGCCGCTCCCGTTGGCGTGGGTTATCCCCAGCGGGTGGCCACGGGGTGGATGACTGATGGCGGGGCGTGGGGCGCCCCAAATACCCTGTCTATCTGTGCAGAGTGACTATAGAGAAGAGGATATGAAATGAGATTACTCGACAATTGGAGAAACCTCGGGCTATTCTTCGCCGCGGCGCTGCTCGCGGGGTTGGCTATGACCACCTCCACGGGGCAGGTAGGCGCGGCTACCGCCAATGCACCGGCCCCCAGGACCTGGACGGTGCTGGTGGGGGGAGAGGCCGGCATAACGCAGCAGGAAATGGGGCCCGCGGGCGCGTGGCAGTTTATGCGGTTCTACCCCGACACCATCACCATCAACGTGGGAGACACCGTAGTGTGGAAGCTCAACTCCTCCGAGCCCCACACGGTCACCTTCCCCATGTCCGGTCAGAAATCACCTGACTTGGTGGTCCCCGAGGGTGGTGATAGCCGGCGGATGATGCTCAACCCTCTGGCCGCCTTTCCTCAGGGAGGCAACAGCTACAACGGAAACGCCCTGGTGGGCTCCGGGCAGATGGATCGCTCGGGCCAGTTCCCTCAGGAGTTCAAGGTCACCTTCACTGGCGCCGGCAGTGTCGACTACTTCTGCGCTTTCCACACGATGATGACCGGCAAAGTGATAGTGCAGGGGGCCGGTTCCGGATATCCCCAGACCCGGGAACAGATCGATGCCTCCGCGTCGGCCGTGCTGGCGTCCGACGCCGCTGCTGCCCGCCCACTTGAGCCGCTAGCCAACATGGTTTCCACTCGACCAGGCTTGAATGGCAGCACCGTCTACGAGCTGCACATGGGGTACGGAAACGGGACGATGTCGTGGATGCGCTTTGGCCCCACCGATTTGACCATAAAGAAGGGCGACACCGTGGTGTGGGTCCAGGGAGACGTGGACATGCCCCACACCGTCACGTTTACGTCCGGAGGCACCGAACCCGAATTGGTGCTGCCGGAACCGCAGCCGCAGGGTCCACCCAAACTGATACTCAACCCCATAATCCTTGCACCGGCGGGCGGTGCCAGCTACGGGGGTACCGGTTACTACAACTCGGGGTTCATATGGGGCACGCTGACACCCATTCCCGGGCCGCACAGCTACTCGCTAACCTTCGACACCCCGGGCAGCTTCGAGTATGTCTGCGCCCTGCACGATCTGATGGGAATGAAGGGACAAATCACGGTTCAACCCTAGAACAGCACGGGGACCATCGGAGAGGGGGCCGCCGGCAATCTCAGGCGGCCCCTTCTCACGGGGAACCCCAATTCACCATGGTGATGGCTGCTCAGTCCGTCTGAGTCTGTAGCGTCGGGGACGAGCCCCGACGCTACAGACTCACACCCCTGTCGTGAACCATGCCGGTAGCGTCAGGCTATGGCGCGTAAAATGCTGAACGTAGGTATTGATACGACCCGGCCAGTACGACCCTGAGCACGCGATCGGGGTCAGGTGCGGAATCTTCGAGGGTTCCCGGCGCGACCGTTTCCCTGGGCCATCTTCTGTTATCGTATGTTATCGTATATCGTAGCTGTCGTTGACTCTCTTATAAGGTGGACGCAGTGTGGCTGAAGTGAAGGGCGACCCGAAGCTCGTGGAAATTGCCATCCTCCAGGCCGTGGCCTACGCCGACATCTTCGACTATCCGCTGACCACTAATGAAGTGCATCGCTTCCTGGTGGGAGTGGAAACCTCACCACCGGTGGTTGAGATGGCCCTGGACAGTGGACGGTTGACCGCCGATCACTTGGGTCGGCGGGGAGAATACGTCTTCCTGGCCGGGCGAGAGGGGATAGTTGAGACTCGCCTCAGGCGTAACGCCGTTGCAGCCGGTCAGTGGCCCAGGGCGCTCCGATACGGCTCCATCCTGGCACGGTTACCTTTCGTGAGAATGGTCGCAGTCACCGGCGCCATGAGCATGAACAACGTCGAGCCGGCAACCGACATAGACTACCTGATCGTCACCACGCCAGGGCGCCTCTGGGTTGGCCGGGCCATGGTGGTGGCACTGGTGCGATGGGCAGCGCAAAAAGGAGACACGATCTGCCCAAACTACTTCCTGTCCGAGCGAGCCCTGACCATGAAAACCCGCAACCTCTTCACGGCGCACGAACTCGCGCAGATGGTGCCCATTTCCGGGCTCAGGACCTACGTCCAACTGTGCCGGCTGAACGGCTGGGCAGCTCAGTTCCTACCCAACGCGTTTCCACTGGCTCGCGCACGTTACTCACCACCCTGCATTCCCCACCCAAACGATGTGGACAGACTCCCGTTGGGCTGGCACTACTCCCGCTCGCTGGTAGAAGCGACCCTGCAGACACCGATCGGTTCCTGGGTGGAGCGGTGGGAAATGCGTCGAAAGGTTCGCAAATTGACCGGGGAGACGGGTAGCTGCTGCGGCCCATCACAAGTCCCGGGAGACGAGCCAGAGACGGAGGTGGCTTTCAGCCCTGATCGCTGCAAGGGGCACTTCGACAGGCACAGCCAGCGTACTCAGGAGGCGTTCAATTGCAGACTTCGGGATCGTTCGATCCAATTTCCAGCAGTCGGCGATACTTCCGACGTCCATGGCAGCACCGGTAGCATGAGAATTGGAGCCCACGCGTGAGCGAGGTACTTCTGGGACAGTCCTACTACCTCCGCTTCGATCCGAAGCTATGGGCGGCGATGCAACCCTACCCGCCACTCGGAACCATGTATGCGGCCAGCTACCTGCGCCAGAGGGGCCACGAAGTCGCTCTGTTCGATGCCGTTCTGGCCGATTCCGAGATGGATTGGACCCGCGCCCTGGATCGCGAAAGCCCTCGCTTCGCCGTCCTCTATGAGGACAATTTCAACTACCTCTCCAAAATGTGCCTGCTGCGCATGCGGGAGGCGGCCTTCGCGATGATCCAGAGCGCGCGAGATCGGGGCTGCACAGTGATCGTGGCGGGCTCCGACGCCACCGATCATGCCCCGGAGTTTCTCGCGCAGGGCGCGGACTTCGTCCTCATCGGTGAGGGTGAGATCACCCTGGGAGAGTTGGTCGACCGTCTAACCGACCGAACTGATACACCCCTGGACTCCATAAACGGATTGTCTTTCCGTGGCTCTGGCAATGGGCCACCGGTCGTCTTCACTCCCCGTCGACCCGAAATCAAGGAGCTGGACGCACTCCCCTTCCCCGCGTGGGATCTCGTCGATGTCGCCCGTTACAGAGACATCTGGCTCCAACACCACGGCTACTACTCAATGAATGTGGTCACCTCGCGGGGATGCTCGTTTCACTGCAACTGGTGCGCAAAGCCGATCTGGGGCCAACGCCACAACGCACGTAACCCGCAGAACGTGGTGGCAGAGATCAAATGGCTCCACGAGCGCTACCATCCGGACCATCTGTGGATCGCCGACGACATCATGGGTCTGGAGCCCGGGTGGATACGGCGCTTCGCCGACGCTGTCGAGCCGCAACAGTTCCGCACCCCCTTCAAAAGCCTGCATCGCGCCGACCTTCTTATGCTTGGCGACACTGTCCAGTCGCTGAGAAGGGCTGGGGCAAAAACCATATGGATCGGGGCCGAGTCCGGCTCGCAGAAGATTCTGGATGCCATGGACAAGGGGGTCCGGGTAGAACAGATTTACGAAGCGACTCGCCGACTCCACGCGGCCGGCATCGAGGTCGCTTTCTTCCTCCAATTTGGATATCCTGGTGAAACCAGGGAGGACATCGAGATGACCTTCCAGATGGTGCGGGATTGCCGCCCGGATGACATAGGAGTCGCGGTGACCTATCCCTTGCCTGGCACCAGGTTCTATGATGCGGTCAAGCAGGAACTTGGCGCCAAGCAGAACTGGGTCGATTCAAGCGACCTGGCCATGATGTACCGGGGCCCCTTCAGCACTGCATTCTATCGACAGCTCCATACGGTCCTGCACACGGAGTATCGCGCGAGGAAGGCTTGGTGGTCGTTGAAGGAGATGGCAAGTCGGCCCCAGGCACCGCGGCTGCGCCACCTGAGAGGGGTGGCCAGGCTGATCTACCACGCTGCCAGGCTGCCCCTAGCGCGAGCGCGGCTTGAGCGCTTGGCCAGAACGCCTCATCAGGGACTGGGACCGCTGCCCCAGTCGATGGCCCCAGAAGAAGCGGCGCGGCCGTCGGCCCAACACTGAGTGCCGAAAGTGGAGTGGTGATGGACATCCTGCTAGCCCACGGCTACTTCCTGTTCGAGGACCCCCACGAGAAGGCGGTCATGAAGCCCTACCCGCCTCTGGGGATCCTCTATCTGTCATCGCACTTGAAGAACAGGGGCTTCGAAGTAGCGGTCTTCGACAGCACTTTCAGCTCTCTGGAAGCGTTCCGACGGCAGGTGAACGGGGAGAAGCCGACCGTGGTCGGCCTCTACTGCAACATGCTAACGAGATCGAGGACGCTGGAGATGGTCAGGATCTGCAGGGAGTCCGGGGCCATAGTCATCACCGGCGGACCAGACCCCGCCAACTATCCTGAGGAGTACCTTTCGCGGGGGGCCGACGTCGTGGTCGAGGGCGAGGGGGAAAAGACCCTGGAGGAACTGCTGCCCCACCTGGCACTCCACGGGCTGGACAGGATGGAGGAGGTCCTGGGCATTTTCTACCGGGGCGATGACGGTGGAGTACTGCGCACCGACCCCCGTCCCTACCTCGCCGAATTGGATGCCCAGCCCATCCCCGACCGCGACGCGGTCGATATCGGCCGATACCTTCAGCTGTGGCGCCAACACCACGGGTCTACCGCTCTCTCGCTGATCACGGCTCGGGGGTGCCCATACAACTGCGCCTGGTGCAGCCATGCCGTCTTTGGCCACACCCATCGGCGTCGATCACCCGAGAAGGTGGCTGACGAGTTGGAGACGCTGGTTGGGCGCTATCACCCGGACAATGTGTGGTACGCCGACGACGTCTTCACCCTGAACCGAGACTGGCTCATCGCGTACGCCGAGGAGTTGAAGACCCGAGGACTGAGGGTCCCTTTCGAGACCACTTCGCGCGAGGACCTGCTCGACGAAGAGGTCATCGGCGTTCTGAAGGAGATGGGCTGTTTTCGCCTTTGGATCGGCGTCGAAAGCGGCTCCAGCAGGGTTCTGGAGTCCATGGATCGCCGCTGTGACCCGGACCGAGCGCGGAAAATGGTGCATCTTCTGCAGAGCCGTGACATCGAAGCCGGAGTGTTCATCATGCTTGGCTATCAGGGGGAGGAGACCCCCGACCTGGAAGCCACGACAGCCTTCCTGAAGGGTGCCAATCCCGATAGCTTTCTCACCACCCTGGCCTATCCAGTCAAGGGGACGCCCTACTACCGAAGGGTCGCCGATCGGGTGATCGCCCTCAAGCCGTGGGAAGAGGGCTCGGACCGCGACAACACCGTGGAAGGTCGCCATTCCCGTCGGTTCTACCGATTCGCCACCCGGTGGATGGTGGGCGAGGTCGGATGGCACAAGCAGCGCCTCATGGCACCGCCGAAGTCCGGATACGCGGCCCGCTGCCTCTTTAACTCGGCGGCCGGCCGCCTGGGGATGTGGATGACGCAATTCGAGAGGGAGCAGGGAAATTGAGCGGGTTCGGCTTCGCCTGTCCCACCTGCCAAGAAGCCCTGGATGCAGTCGGTCCCGATGAGCAGCGTTGTCCGAACGATGGCGCCTCTTATCACCGAACGGGCGGTATCTGGCGGCTGCTTTCGCCCGGTCGCAAGAACTACTTTCGCCAGTTCATCCAGGAGTACGAGACCATTCGGCGAGCCGAAGGGCGCGGATCCGGCGAGGCGGCGTACTACAGGGCGCTACCATTCCAGGATCTCACCGAGCTCCACTCCAATAACTGGAAGATCAGGGCGAGAAGCTACCAGTCCCTCGTGGACGGCCTTGTGAAGAGACTGGAGTCCGAAAGAAAGCGACCTCTGGGGATCATCGACCTGGGGGCAGGCAACTGTTGGCTCTCCTACCGGCTGTCCCAGCGCGGGCACCGGGTTGCAGCGCTGGACCTGCTGGACGGCCCGATGGACGGACTGGGCGCCTGGATCCACTATGGCGTCCCCTTTACGCCAATCCAAGCAGAGTTCGGCCACCTTCCCTTAGGAAACGGCCAGATGGACATGGCCGTGTTCAACGCCTCGCTTCACTATTCGACGGACTACGACGCGACCCTGGCCGAGACGCTGCGAGTGCTGCGCCCCGACGGATGCCTCGCCATCATCGACTCCCCGGTTTATCACAACCCGGAAAGCGGGGCACAAATGGTGAGGGAGAGGGAGTCTCAGTTCATGCGGGAACACGGCTTCGCCTCCAACGCGATCCCGTCCCAGAACTACCTCACCCATGAGCGGCTGGATCAACTGGCGGCGAGCCTTCGGCTTCGGTGGAAGTACATCAGCCCGTTCTACGGGTTCCGCTGGGCCCTGCGGCCCTGGAGGGCCCGACTGCGTGGTCATCGAGAGCCGGCCTCATTCATGGTAATAATAGGCATGCGAGAATGATCCGCTCCCTTTGGCGGTACGCCCTTGGGTGGCGCTACCGGCTTCTCGCGCGCCGGTATGATTCATTGGTGCTGGAGCGGGTGCTGGGGCAGCCGCTGCTGGTCCTACCCCAGGTATTCAATCCCCGGTTACTCCGCACCGGACAGTTCCTGGTTG
>Ga0209745_1000514_pt1 | contig 23540 bp, 19 predicted proteins | sample BarGraNGADG00312_FD_184495 | JGI IMG/M metagenome (GOLD analysis project Ga0209745, IMG submission 184495) | Arctic peat soil microbial communities from Barrow, Alaska - Barrow Graham LP Ref core NGADG0004-312 (SPAdes) (version 2) | ecosystem: Environmental > Terrestrial > Soil > Wetlands > Peat...
GCCTCCGACGGGGATCGCAGGTGCCTGGTCGAAGGTGACCGGTCCCGAGGTGATGGGCGCCAACCCGCGGGAGGGCCACTCGACGTCCTCGACCCGCACCCCCTCGCCCCGCAGGCCCACGGCGAACGCCTGCCGTTTCTCCCCGACGAACGCGGTGACGATCGCGTGCGAGAGGACACCGGGCAGGGAGCACCACGGCTTCGTGCCGGTGAGGGTCCAGCCGCGTTCGCCCACCCGGGCGTCCACACGCAGTCCGGAGCCCTCGGCCGCGAACACGCCCCAGGTGCTCGCAGGGTCGCGGTGGATTGGTGAACGTCCCTCGTCCTCGGCCTGGCGGAGGACCGCCAGTGCCTCCAGGTGCGGTTCGATGACGCGGGCCACCGAGAGGTCGGCGGCCGCTACGGTGGCGAGCGCCTCGAACACCGTGATGGTGTCACCCTCGCCCAGGGCGGGCAGCCGGGCGCCCACAAGGTGAGCGAGTGTCAGTGCGCGCTCGAGCCCGCCGTTTCCGAAGTCGCCGGCGATGGACCGGGCGCTCTGGGCCCACGTGTGGGCCTCGGCGATCCCCTGCATCAGGCCGGCGAGCTCGACAGCAGCAATCGTGGGCTGCCGGAGCACTACCGCGCCACTCGTCAACTGGTTGCTGTGAAGCGCTGAGCTCCGCGACCCCGCTGCGGAACGACCTCCCGACTCCAACCACTTCGCAGCTGCCATGGTCCCGCACCTTCCACGCCGGGGAGAGCCATGCGGCTCGCTCCTGAAGGTACAGGTGCGCGGGTGCATCTTCCAGAGTCGGGCCCGAATCCGTGACCTCGGGCCCTTCCCCGCGACCCGTTCCGGCGGGACGATTGGCCACGTAGTCGTCAATGAAGAGGTGGTCACATGACCAGGATCCCCACACTACTGCTGGCGGCCGTCGCGGCTCCGGTGGTCGCCGCCGGCACCGCCGCCGCCGCGTTCGTGCTGACCGGCACGCACCGCGAACTCGGTGTCAGCCCCGCGGAGGCCAGGCGCCGCCTGCCCGGCGACGAGCTCCTCCCCCAGGCGGACATCCAGAACGACCGCGCCATCACCATCGCCGCCCGGCCGGAGAAGGTGTGGCCGTGGATCGCCCAGCTCGGCCAGGACAAGGCCGGGTTCTACTCGTTCGAGGTGCTCGAGAACCTGATCGGCTGCGACATCCACAATGCCGACCGCATCGTCCCCGCGTGGCAGAACCCGCAGGTCGGCGACCCGTTCCCCCTGGCACGCGGGATGGAGCTCCGGGTGGCGCGTGTCGAGCCGGAGCACGCCCTCGTGATCACCAGTGAGGGCGGCGCCGCCCCGCAGGACATGGGCTTCGAGTTCACCTGGTCCTTCGTCCTCAGCTGGCTGCCGGAGCAGGTGGGCGGTCCCGGCACGCGCGTCCACGTCCGCGAACGTTATGACACCCACTCCTCGAGAGTCCACACGATCACCGAGTTCACCAGCATCGCGAGCGCCATCATGTCCTGGAGGATGCTCCAGACCATCAAGAAGCTGGCCGAGGGGGCGGAGGTCCCCGCCGCCTGAGGACCCCCCGGGCCGGGAGCGTCCCCAGTGGCCTCTCAGGCCCCGGCGGCCCGGCGGCGGGCCAGCACGGAGTCGAGGTCGAAGGTCTGCGCCACAGGCTCGAAGTCCTCGACCGTGAACGTCGGTGAGGCCGTGGTGGGGCGCATCGGAACCCGGGCGCCGCCGTCGTCGGTGGCCTCGTCCACGTAGGGCTCCACGTCGCGGCGCGGGTTCTCCTGTTTCAGCGTGTAGGTGGGCAGCGGCACGGGCACCGGCGTCCAGGTCCCCGCACCCGTGGCGCGGACATCGCCGACCGCGTGCCGCGCGTGCCGCGGCGGCTCGTCCTCGATTTCGCGGGTGACAACATGCTTGCCCTGGTAGCCGATGATGATCCCGTCGAAGGCGGTGGGGGCGGCCGAGGTGACGGCCGAAGCGGGGACCGCCGCAGTGGACTCAACGCCCGCGCCGGCCACAGCGTGCGTCGCGGCCGGCGGTACCCGCACGGGCGCGACCACGGCGGGCGAGCCCGCCTCCTGCACGCGGAACAGCCGCAGCCGCTGGTCGAGGCGGGCCATCTCGGCCCGTGCCTTCGCGTCCTGGCGGGCGGCGATCACGGCGGCCTTCTGGCCGGTGAAGAGCACAGCCCCGAGGGCGGCCGTGGGGAGCACGGCCCAGCCCCACGCCACGGGACCGAAGGCCACGCCCGCGATCACGGCGACGGTGATGATGGCGAGCGTGAGTGCGAGGGTCATCCGGCGGCGCGCGGCGGCGGCCCGGCGGGAGATCTCGGCAGCGCGCGCTGCGCGGGCCGCGGCGAGCTCACGGGCGTTGACCCGGTGCGCCACGGGGGTGGTGGGGCGAATCATCGCGAGTGCCTCCGTGCGTCGTCGTGAAATCTCCGGGTTGTGGACCAGGGGCCTGGTGTCGGAGCGGTACGACCGCTCGGGGCCGGCGGTCTCGGGCTGCACCAACCGCAACTGCCGGGAGAAGCGGTCGGTCACCCTCGACTCCACCATGATCTCGCGGCTGCGGACCAGGTGCGGTACCAGGTATCCGAGGACGATCACGGTGAGTGCAACGAACACCCACCCTGACAACTCCACGCCTCAACGCTAGGCAGTCCGGGCGGACAAGCCCCGCACCGGGGTCGGCGTGTTGGTGAAGATCCCGTGAGATGTGCCCTACAGCGCCCTCTCGCGCAGTCGCCGCACCAGACCCCCCGGGACCTCCGGGGCGGTCAGGGCGAATGTCCGGTGGTCCGCCCACTGCCCGGCGATGTGCATGTACGCCCGCCGCAGCCCCTCGTCCCGGAAGCCGAGCTTCTGCACCACCCGCAGGCTCGCGGCGTTCTCCGGGCGGATGTTGATCTCGATCCGGTGCAGGCCCCACGTGAACCAGCAGTGGTCGCAGGCCATGGCAACCGCGAGCGGGGTGATGCCCCGGCCCGCCACGTCCTGCGCGATCCAGTACCCCGCCGCCGCCGTCAGGAGCGAGCCGCGCTGCACGCCGGAGACGGAGACCTGCCCCACGAACTCGCCGTCATACTCGATGACCAGCGGCAACGCGTCGCCGTCGCGGTGGAGCCGGCGTATCTCGCGGGTGTAGGAGCGGAACGACACCGTGGGGGCCGGCACCGGCGACGTGGCCTCCCAGGGCGTGAGCCACTGCGCGTTCGCCAGCCGGACCGCGGCCCAGCGCCGCTCGTCGGACGCCGCAATCAGCCGGAGGGTCACGGTGTGGTCCCCGGTCGAGTCCCGCAGCGGCTCGGCGAGCCGCAGGTGCTCGAACACCGCTCAGGCGTCCAGGATGAGGCAGGAGACCTCGTCGCCGGGCCGCACCGTGGTGACGTCCTCGGGCACCACGGCCAGGGTGTTGGAGTGCGCCAGCCCCGAGAGCGTGCCCTCCACCCCCACCGGCTCGCACCGGTACCCACCGGAGGGCGAGCCGGAGATCCGCGCCGGCACGAACTGGCGCAGCCCCACCGGCGACTCCCACCCCGTCACCACGCGCGCCGCCACCGCGGGACGGTACAGCTCGTTGTAGCCCGCCATCGCGAGGAGCGCGGGCCGCACGAACGTCTCGTAGGCGACCTGCACCGCCACCGGGTCCCCCGGAAGGCAGAAGACCGGCGTCCGCTCCCCCAGTTCGCCGACGTGCCCGACGCCGAACCGCCGCCCCGGCGCGATCGCCACGTTGTCGAAGCGGACGGACCCCATCGACCCGACGACGTCGCGCACCGTGTCGTTGGAGCCGTTGCTCAGGCCGCCGGTGGTGATCACCAGGTCGGCGCGCACGAGCTGGTCCTCGAGCGTCTCCCGCAGCTCGGGCCGCCGGTCCGGGACCGCACCCACCCGCAGCGCGACGGCGCCGGCGTCCTGCACGCCCGTGGCGAGGGCGTGGCCGTTGGCGTCGAAGACCTGCCCGGACTGCGCCGGCGTCCCGGGCTCCACCAGCTCGTCCCCCACGGACACGATGACCACGCGGGGCTTGGGGTGCACGAGGACGCGTCCCCGCCCGACCGCCGCGAGCAGCGCGACCTGCCGGGCGCCCACCCGCTCGCCCGCGGCGAGCACGATGTCACCGCTGCGGGTGTCGATCGCGCGCGGCCGCACGTTCACCCCGGCCGCCACGGCCCGCAGGACCGCCACGACGGCGTCGCCCTGGTCGGTCCCCTCGAGCGGCACGACGGCGTCGGCCCCCCGCGGCAGCGGCGCGCCGGACGCGATGCGCACCACGGAGCCGGGGACCAGGGTGACGGCGTCACTCGCCCCGGCCCGCACCTCGTCCATGACGCGGAGCCGCACCGGTCCCCGATCGGCCCCGGCGACGTCGGCGGCCCGCAGCGCGTACCCGTCCAGCGCGGCGAGGTCAGCCACGGGGAGGTCCGAAGGCGCCCGGACATCCTCGGCGAGCACGCAGCCCACGGCGTCGGGCAGCTGGACGGCGAGCGGCGGCAGCTGGCCCACGGCGGAGAGGCACGCCTTGAGGTGGTCGTTGACGGTGCGCATGGGTGAAGGCTATCGGGACTCGCCGGACAGGATGGGATGGTGTCGGCCCCACCTGACACAATGGGTCCCATGCGAGAGCCTTTGCGGCTACCCCAGACAGTTGGATACGAAACAGAAGACGCCAAGCACGCGTTACGCCAGGTGATTCGACGGCACCGCACCCTGCGGAGCCGCGGGGAGCTCGAGACGCTCGGAGAGGCGCTGGCCACCAGCGCCCTGCAGGCCATCGGCGACGCGCGCAATGTTGCGCTCTATGTATCCGTGGGCGGGGAGCCACCGACGTTGCCACTGCTGGAGCGCCTGCGCGCCCGGGACGTGGCGGTGCTGCTGCCCGCCCTCGGGCCCGGACTGGCGCGCAGCTGGTCCTTCTACCGCGGGCTGGACGACCTCCAGACCCGCGCGCCCGGGCGCCCGCCGGAGCCGTCCGGAGCGGTGCTGGGGGCGGAGGCCATCCGGTCGGTGGACGTGGTCATCACCTCGGCACTCGCGGTGGACGGGTACGGCGGCCGGCTGGGTCAGGGCGGCGGCTGGTACGACCGCATGATGAAGATGCTCGACCCCGAGACGCCGACGTTCGCCATGCTCTTCGACGACGAGCTCGTGTCCACGCAGCGCCTCCCCCAGGACGAGAACGACGTGCGGGTCAAGGCTGTCATCACACCCACGCGGGTGTTCCTCATCGCTGGTTCGCGCCTCGAGCGTGACACCCTCGCGGCGGTCGCCGGCCCGAACTGACGACTCCGGGCGCGGTCTGACGGCTCCGGGCGCGGTGCTACTTCGCCGGCCGCAACGTGAGCGTGCTCGCCGCGGCCTCCTCCACGGCCTCCCGGCTGGACACCCAGGGGTAGTACCGGCCCGCGGCCCAGGCACCCACCTGGTCGGCGTAGTGCGACGACGTCGGGTGGCCCGACGTCCCCGTCGTCACCACCCAGGTGGAGGCGTCGAGGTCGGACATGTCCACCACCATCCGCATGGACGGGGCGGCCGTCATGGTGAAGTCGGCGCGGTCGCCGCCCTCCATGGAGGCCACCCAGCTGGTGGAGTTGACCGACGCGCTGGTCCCCGAGACCTCGAACGGGGTCGGGTTGGTGAGCCACGCGAGCACGCCGTGCGTCGTCGCCGGCGTGAGGACGGGGTGCTCGAACCGGGCCTGGTGGAGGTCGCCCCACCGCCACCGCTCCGCGTCCTTGCCGAGGGTGTTCGTGAGCTGGTAGCGGGCGTTCTCGACGGCGCGGACCAGGATCTCGTCGCGGGTCTCGGTGACCCGCACGGTGGAGACGTCGTCCCACCAGGCGTTGCGGGGGTCGTCCATGAGGAGCGTGACCACCTGGATCCAGCGTGAATCCCCGGAGGTGACCACGTCCGCCGGCAGCTCGTCCGCGAAGGTCAGTGCGAGCACGTTGGCCCACACCGTGTTGAAGTAGGCGGCTCCCGCCGAGTCCACGTCCGTGGGGTACCCCTGCTCCCGCCAGGCGCGCAGCTCGCGCACGCCCTCCCGCACGAACTCCTGCTCGATGTTGAGCCGCAGGATCGCGGGCACCATGACGCCGGCCAGCGGGTGGGCGGAATCCATCATCAACGCGTTGGCGCCCTCCACGGTGACCTTCTCACCGGCCTCGATCTGCGCGATCAGCAACGACCGCAGCCGCTGCGCGCGGAAGCCGTAGTCGAAGTCCGCCGTGAGGAACGCGCCCCCGCCGCTCACGGTGACGGCCTGGTTTGCGGCCACGATGAAGCCCTCGGCAGGGTTCAGCGTGCTCGGGAGGTTCTCGGCGGAGAGGAACCCCTCCCAGTCATAGGCCGGGTCCCACCCCGGACGCGGCCAGGTCCCGTCCACGGGGACTGCGCCGGAGACCGCGAGCGAGCGGATGGGGATGCGGCCGGCGGCCTGGTGGCCGATGTCCCCGGCCGTGGTGGCGTAGACGATGTTCTGCGCCGGGACCTCGAACTTCGCGGCCGCGGCGGCGACGTCCGCGGGGGTGGCGGCCCGGTCCAGGTCGATGAGGGCCTCCATGGTGCGCCCGGGCGTCAGGGCCGTCCAGGCGAGCGACACCGCGTAGCCGTCCAGGCCACCCGTGGGGCTGCCCGCCGGCACGGGAGACCTGGAGGCCACCTCGGTGCTGGGCATCGCCTCGGAGATGATCGGTCCATGGATGGTGGACTGGATCTCCACGGTGAAGGGCTCCCCGTCGGCCACCAGCACCTCCTCGGTGCGCGTCTCGAGGTCCACGCGCTCGGTGCCACGCTGGTACTGGCCCTCCGGGGAGACACGCTCCAGGTAGAAGTCGGTCACATCGGCGCCCATGTTCGTGAAGCCCCAGGAGAGGCCCGCGTTGTGCCCGATGATCACACCGGGCGTGCCGGAGAGGGAGAAGCCGGACACGTCGAACGTGCAGTCCTCGGTCAGCTCCACGCAGTGCAGGCCGATCTGGTGCCAGATGCCGGGAGCGCCCACGGTGTCGTACGGGTCGTTCGCGAGGATCGGCTGGCCGCTCTCGGTGTACTGGCCCGAGATGACGAACGAGTTCGAGCCGATGCCGTCGGCTCCGCCCAGCAACGTCGGCACGGCGTCGAGGGCCCGGATGGTGGCACCGATCGCGTCGTCGGCCCCCCGCAACGCGTCATCCCAAGCGCTGTCCACCGCGCCGGGCGCGGTGACGGCGGCGGCGGCCGCCTCACCCGGGATGATCGGGGCGCGCTGGTCGTACGGGTAGGCGGGGAAGAGTTCGGCCACCCGGCCCATGTCCCCCACCGTGCGGTAGATGGCGGAGCGCTCCAGTTCGTCGTCGTAGTTGGCGCGCAGGTCCCACGCCACCGCCTTCAACCAGACCAGCGAGTCGACCGGGGTCCAGGGCTCGATGTCCGCGAGGGTGACACGGAGACCCAGGATCGTGTACTCCACGCCCAACTCCGAGGACTCGCGGCCCCGCAGGTAGGCGTTGACGCCGTCGGCGTAGGCCTGCAGGTAGGACTGGTACCCCGGGTCCAGGAGGTCCCACTCCTGCTCCGCGACGCGCCGCCACCCCATCGTGCGGGTCACGGTGTCGGAGTCGCGGGCCTTCGGGACGTCGCCCACGAGTTCGGAGAGGCGGCCGGAGGCCACGTGCCGCCGGTAGTCCATCTCGAAGAAGCGGTCCTGCGCGTGGACGTAGCCCTGCGCCCTGAACAGGTCCAGGTCCGTCGCCGCGTACACCTGGGGCACGCCGAGCTCGTCACGGATCACCGTGACTTCCGCGCCCAGCCCGGCAAGCGTGGTGGTCCCGCCCACGTTCGGCAGCGGCCGCCGCAGCACCCACGCCACCACGGCGATTCCGCCGACGAGCGCGACCACGAGGGTGACGGACAACGCGATGACGACCTTGCGGATGATCCCATTGCGAGCGCTCACTGTGGCAGCCTATCCGCCCGGAATCCGCTCGGGGTGAATTGCGGGCGGAGGAGGGATAGAATTGGCACTCATGGGCTTCGAGTGCCAGCCCAGCAGGAGGAGCAAATGCCCACCTATGCCTACCGCTGCACCGAGTGCGGCACGGAGTTCGACATCTACCAGCGGTTCGACGAGGACTCGTTGACGAACTGCCCGCGCTGCGACGCGCCCCTGCGCAAGCTCTTCTCCCCCACCGGGATCGTCTTCAAGGGTTCCGGCTTCTACCGCACCGACTCCCGCAAGGGTTCGTCCACACCTTCCTCGAAGGACTGACCGTCCACAGCTGACCCCGGGCCACACCGCGGCCATCCCGCCCGGCCCCCTACCGTCGGTGTATGCGCACCCCGCACACAACCCGGATCCTGGCGCCCACGCCCGCTTGGCGCAGCGCCCTGTGGCGGTGGCGCCACACCTTCCTCGCGATCGCCCTCATCGCGGCCGTCCTCACGCTCGTGGAGGCCCTCTCCCCCGTGCCGGACGGCTCCGCGCGCGTGGTCCTCGCGGCCGACGTGAGCGCGGGATCCGAACTCAGGGAGTCGGACCTCGAGATCCGGACCGTGCCCGACGACGCCGCCCCCGCCACGTCCTTCGCCACGACCGCGGCGCTGGCCGGGCGCCGTCCGGTGGTGGGCCTGCCCGCGGGCACCGTGCTCTCGGAGCACCTGCTCGTGGGCCCCGGACTGGTGGCTCCCGCGGGCCACGTGGTCCTGCCGGTGGCGGTGGCGGACGCCGGATCCCTGGCGCTCGCCCGCCCTGGGACCGAGATCACACTGCTCGCGGGAGCCGGTGAACACTCCGGCACCATAGCCCCTGACGTGCTGGTTTTGTCCGTCCTTGAGGCGGAGGACGGCGAATCCCTGCTCGGGGGATCGGCGCGCAACACGGTGTTGATTGTTGCCGTACCCGTACATCTCGTTAGTGTCGTTGTGGATGCAAGTGCGGAAGCGCCCCTCCGGGTGGCACTCCCGGCACGTACCGGTGCAATCCCCTGACCCAACTCCAGGAGACCAGTGTTAAACGGCTTCAAGGAATTCATCTCACGCGGCAACGCGATCGACCTCGCGGTCGGTGTCATCATCGGCGGGGCCTTCGCCCCGATCATCGCCGCCGTCACCGCCGTCATCCTCGGCATCATCGGCGGCCTCTTCGGCCAGCCCAACTTCGACATGGTCGGCAGCTTCTACGTGAACGAGGCCCAGATCCTCCCCGGCGCCATCATCACCGCGATCTTCAACTTCCTCATCGTGGCCGCCGCGCTCTACTACTTCATCGTCGTGCCGATGAACAGGCTCGCGGCGTCCCGCAAGAAGGAGGACGTGGAGCCCGCGGCCCCCGCCGACGACGTCCGCATCCTCACCGAGATCCGCGATCTGCTCGCGACTCGCTGACGTCACCAAGAGGGCCGGCCCGAAAGGGCCGGCCCTTCGTCATGTCCCGCTGCGCACGGGGTGATCACCAGTGCGGGGGCACGTTCTCCCGCAGGCGGCGGTCGTTGTCGTCAGGTCCGTCGCCCCAGGCGGCGTCGGTGTCCCCGGCCGCGCGTCGCGGCACAACGGGCGCGGGCTCCGGTGGCGCCGCCGTGTCGGTGGCCGAAGGAGCCGCCGCGTCGGTCGCGGACAGCCGCACCACCCGCCGGTGCTCAGTCCGCTTCTTCGGCATCGCTCCCCAGCCGACGCGCGGCGGCCGCGCCCAGTGCCCCGTCGACGCGCGCCCCGCGCTTGACGATCCGCAGCCGGGCGCGCAGGTCGCGGGCCAGGTCCTCCACGGACCGCTCCGCGCCATCGGAGCAGATCAGGTTCGCCACCTCGTCCAGTTGGTCGTCCGAGTAGGCGTGGATGTCGAGGCCGGGCAGGATGCCGGGCGGGAGCGCGGGTCGTGCGGCGTCGCCGGGGACGGCAGGGTGGGTGACCGGGGCGGCGGCTGCCGACGCCCCGCCGGCGGCGGGCACCTCCACCCGCGGGAAGGCCCGCGGCCGCTCGTGGGCGGCCATCGCGGCGCGGACCTTGGCCTCGACGGCCGCCGCTTCGCGCTGTGGGTCCATGAAGACCGCCGTCGAGAAGGCCATGTGCGGCACCCAGCCGTGGTGCTCGAGCCGCTCCACCCACAGCCGGTCGCGGCGCCGCAGCGAGGGCTCGGCCACGTAGGCGGCGTCGTCGGTCACGACGCCGACGAACAGTTCGCCGGGGCGGTCCGCGTGGCCGACCGCGAGCGGCAGCCGCACCCCGCCCTCGAAGCCGTACCGGGGCACGACCGTCAACCCGAGGCGTTGGAGGCGATCGGTGAGGTCCAGCAGGAGGCGATCGGGCTCGCCCTCGGCGGGCTGGCTCCGCGCCTTCGAGGACCCGGGCTCGGCGGGCGAGTCGGAGGCGAAGTCGAGCAGGTCGGCGAGCAGTTGCGCGCCCGGGTGCTGCAATCGCTGGCGATCCACGTCCGTCGGCGCGAGGCAGGAGACGATGTGCAGGTTGTGCCGGACACTGTCAAGGGCGTCGATCATGAGGGAGAGGCCCTCCGGCGTGGAGATCGCGCCGAAGCGGTGCAGCACCCGGCCGTGCGGCGTCTTGCCGTAGCCCACCGAGAGGATCACCGTGTCGCGGCGCAGGTCTCCGGCGCCCTCCACGTCCACCACCGCGAAGCGCTCCGCGTCCTCCAGGAGCGGCGCGAGGGCGCGGTCATCCCGGATCGCGGCCCTGATCCGCCGCGCCGTGATCGCGGACAGCGAGATCACCGCGACGCTCTCGTGGCCACCGGTGTGCTCGCGCACCAGCTCCAGCACCCTGGAGACCTCGGACTCCACGGCCTCCACCTCGACGGCGCCGATCGCCGGCATCCCGAAGCCCTCCACCACGTGGAGGCGGAGCGTCGTGGGGGTGGGGCGCGCGGGCACGGAGTCGACAACACCGTCGTAGCCGTGGCCCGCGAGGAAGGCGGCGATGTGCTCCTCGCGCTGCGCCCGGTCGGCCGGCAGCACCACGGTCGGGAGCGTTCCCGCGAGCTCGTCCACGAGGCCGACGCCGGCGCGCGAGGTGTCGCCGACGAGGACCAGCTGGCGCGAGCGCGCGATCGCGCCCACCGCGTGCGCCGTGGGCAGGTGCTGGGCGCCGTCGATCACGAGGAGGTCCACCTCGGCAGTCGGCAGCACCTGGCCCACCAGCATCGGCGGCACCACCCAGATGGGGCGGGCGGCGGTGACGAGTGCCCCGAAGCGGGAGCGCAGCGAGCGGACGTTCGTCAGGTGCGGTTGCGAGAGTTCCCGCCACAGGTCCCGGGCGGCCGCCTTGTCCGCGCTGATCGCCTTCGCGAGGCGCCGCCCGACGGCGCGGCGCACCGGCCCCGGCAGCGACGCCACGTGGGCGCGGTCAAGCGCGCGGAAGTGCTCGGCGAGCGAGTTGAGGGTGGCGCCGTCGTACCCGACGAGGGCGGGGTCCGAACGGAGGATGGTCTCGAGGACCGAGGCCCACCAGGCGAGCTCCAGCTCGCTCCCCGCCGAGTCCGGGTCGGCGCGCCGTTCGCGCAGGTCCGCCACGAGACCGCCGAGGCCGAGCTCCCGCAGCCGGGTGTTGAGGACGTTGATCTCGGGGAGGTAGCGCAGCGCGGACGGGTCGTGCCCGAGCTCGAGCAGCTTGTCCCGCAGCGCCTCGAGCTCCATCCCGAAGAGGTCGTCGTCGAAGACGCCGGCGAGTGCCTCCACCTGCTGCTTCGCCTCCAGGGCGGTGCGCTCGGCATCCCCGAGGGACTGCGGCAGCCGCGGCCACCCGCCCGAGGGGCAGTGCCGGCGCCACACCTCGCGCTGCCGCTGCACGGTGGCAAGGGCCGCGTGCAGGTCCGCAACGGGGCGGCCGGGCCGGAGGAGGTCCTTCGCCTGCTTGGTCAGCCGACGGCGCGTGGCGGGCGGCATCTCGACGCCCTTCTCGTGGCGCCACTTCGGGGTGGCCGTCGCGATCACCATGTCCGCCGCGGACCGCTCGAACACCATGGGCGTGAAGATGTCCATCGACTCGCGCACGCCCTTGAGCATCTCGAGCTGCTCCAGCCACGACCCCAGCGACGTGGCCCGCTCCAGCCCGGTCTCCCGGGTGATGCGCCCGACGTCGGAGAGCACCTGCGGCAGGGTCACCTCGGAGAGCACCTGGGTGCGCTCCAAGGCGCGCGTGGCCTCCTTCCCGGAGTTGACGTGGGCGCCGAACCACGGGGTGTCATGGCGCCGCACGGAGAAGCCCCCGAGGATGGCGAGGCGGTTCAGGGCATCCGCGGCCTCCTCGCGGGTGGCCTGGTCCAGGCGGGCAATCGTGTCCGAGTCCAGCCGCACCTGCGTGCGCGGTCCGGAGCGCGAGGTCGTCAGGTCCGCCAGGTTCTGCAGGGCGTCGTAGGCGGAGGCACCCCAGGGCTCGCGCCTGCGGTGCAGCGCGGCGGTGTAGCTCTCGAGGCGGGAGCGGACGTGCAGGAGGGTGGCGCGGGTGCGCAGGACGGCGTCGTCGTCGAGATGGTCCTCGTAGGGGGCCATCCCGTCGCGCAGCCGGTCCGCCGCGGTGGTGCGCCACTGCGTGTCCTGGAGGTCGAAGACGAGGTCCCCGAGCCCGGCGTCGCCCAGCGCGCGCATCGTGGCGCGGCCCGCACGGCGCGTTCCCGGGAGGTACACGACGGAGCGGCCCGAGGCGGCGGCGTCGGCGAGGACGGCGGCGATGGTCTCGGGCGCCTGCGACCCCGGCCGGGCGTCCACGAAGAAGCTGCGGCCCGAGACCACGTGGTCGATCACGCCCTGCTGGACGGGGTCGAGGTCGCCGACGCCGCGCTCGGCGTCCGGGGCACGGTCACCGGGGTTGGTGGGCGGCAGCGGCTCGGCCAGCGCGCGCTTCACCTCCAGGTCCCCCGCGAGGGCGGCGACCACGGGGTGCGCGCGCAGGGCGGCCTCCATGGCGGTGAGGTCGTCGAGCAGGGTCTGGCCGGGGTGGACGAACGGTCCCACCTGGATCTGCTCGGTCATGCCGAACTCGGACAGGTGGTAACGCCCGAGCTCGGTGAGGCGGGAGAGGGTGGCCCGCGGGGAGAAGCCGTGCTCGGTGACCGACATCGCGGCGAGCGCGTCCAGGTCCGGCTCGACGCCCGCGCGCCGCAGCGCCGCGACGAACTCCGGGTTGATCTCGATCCCGGGCTCCAGCCGCAGCTCGAAGTCCACCTCGGGGCCGTCGATGGGCTCGATGCGGAGCGGGCGCAGCATCAGGGGTGCGTTGACGAGGCGGATCTCGCCCTCCGCGGAGTCGGCGGACCGCGCGATCTCGGCCCAGTGCCCGATCCCGATGACCAGGTACATGGGCGCGGCGGCGAAGCGCTGCGTGAGCTCGTCCGCCCGCTGGAGTGCCGCCCGCGCGGAGCGGCGCGCGGTGACCAGGCTGCCGCTCTCCCGCACCAGGTTGGACAGCCGGGTGCCCCGGCCCGCGTAGAGCTGCGCGATCCCGGAGGGGTGCGCCTGGGTCAGGTCGATGAGCGCGCCGGCCAACTGCATGATGTCGGTGAGGGTGGAGGAGCCGGACAGCGCGCGGATCTCGCCGCGCCAGCCCTCGAGAGCGCGTGCGATGCCGCCGGACTCGTCGGCGGGCTGGAACGTTTTCGCAGCTGGCGCCGACGGTGCGGGCGAGGTGGCGCCCCACGGCGCGCGCCCGGGAGCGGGCGACCCAGCGGGGTCCTCCCCGTCGACGGTGCTGGACGGGTGCCCGTCGGGTGTGGTGGCGGGCGGCGCTCCCGGCGCGGGAGCGGCCGGGGTGGTGGGCTGGGGGGCGCCGTCGTCGTCGGTCACCGGGCCGGCGTCGCGACGGCGCGGGAAGAAGGAGAGCGGGGCCATTCCCTCACGCTAACCAGCGAGGGGAGGGTGAGTGAAACTGCCGCGCCGCGCGAGACGAGATGTGGTCCTCGCAACCCGGGATGCGGGCTTCGCCACCGGGGATGCGTGCCCACGGGGCCCGGCCGCAGTGGAAGAGGCCCGGACATGATAGAACGAAGTGCGACACGCAGGGGGGCAGGCGTCGCACTTCGTTCGTGGAACAGTTTGCACCGTCTCGCGCGTTCGTGCAACTAGATGACATGGCAGGAACCTGCCAAGTGGCTTGGGAGGATTCCCCACGTGTCCCCGAACGTCGCGCCGCCGCCTTTCGTGCCCCCCGGCGCCACCCTGACGGCGTTCGGACGGCAGGCGCTCTCCCTCGTCGCCCGCGAGTTGCGGGCCCGCGGCGTCCGCCTCCTGCTCGGCCCGGACCACCACTGCCAGCCTCCGCAAGCTCCTCCCCGTCCCCGACGGCGCGTGGGTCACCGGCCTGCGCACACCCCCTGACCTCCACCGCACCGCGCGGGACAAACACATCACCGCGCTGCGGCGTGACGCGCTGCGGCTCGGCCCCGGGTGGCGGGAGCGGCTGGACGAGGTCGAGGACCTCATCGACGACGACGCGTGGGCGCCGGCCGCGATCAGCCCGGAGTCACTCGCGGTCCTGCGCGCCCTGGATGCGGACGGGTACGTGTCCCGGCGGCGCCGCAGCGCAGCCCGGCTGCGGAACGGGCTCGCCGGCCTGACGGTGGTCAACCCGACCGGCTCGGCGTGCTGCGTCGTCGTCAGCCACCCGGAGGCGGAGCGGATCCGGGTGGGGCTGGCCGCGGCCGACGTCGTCGGGCCGGTCCACTGGGAGCGACCGGCGGACCTGCCGCGCGGCCGGGCATGGCGGACGGACCTGGTGTCGCTGCCGGTGGACGGGCCGTACGACGAGCGGGACATGGACAGGATCGCCGAACGGGTGCGCACGCTGGCATCACCGGCACTCCTCTCCCCTCCAGAGGGCTGAGAATGGTCAGCGTGCCCAACAAGGACCTCTCCAAGTTCGCGTGGCTGTCGATCGCGGCGGCAATCATCACCATCGCCCTGAAGACCGGGGCGTGGGCGCTGACCGGCTCGGTCGGCCTCCTGTCCGACGCCGCCGAGTCGATCGTGAACCTGGTCGCCGCCGCCGTGATCCTCGTGACGTCGGTCGAGCGGTTCGTCCACCCGCGCGGAATCGACAACGTCGGCGTCGGCCTGCTCATCTCCGTCCTCGCCTCCCTGGTCAACGGCGGGGTGGCCCTTGTGCTGCTGCGGGCGGGCAAGGAGTACCGGTCACTCACGCTCACCGCCGACGCCCGGCACCTCATGACCGACGTCGTCACGTCCGTGGGCGTGCTCGTGGGCGTGGGGCTCGTGTGGCTCACGGGGTGGGAACGGCTCGACCCGATTGTCGCGTTCGCCGTGGGGGTCAACATCATCGTCACCGGGGCGAAGCTCATCAGCCAGTCCGCGGAGGGGCTGCTGGACGTGACTCTCCCCGCCGAGGAGAACCAGAGAATCGTGGACATCCTGCGCACCCACACCACCGAGAACATCCGGTTCCACGCCCTGCAGACCCGAGTCTCCGGGCGGGACCGCCACGCCACCGTGCATGTGCTGGTGCCGGGTGACTGGTCGATCCGGGCCAGGCACGCCTACATCGACGGCTGCGTGACGCGGGCATCTCGTTCGCGAGGCTCTCGGACGTGTCCTGAGGTCAGAGCGCCCCGCCGGCCGCGGCCGGCGCCGTCGGGTCCACGCCCCCGCCCGCACCCGCCTCACGCGCCAGGTAGTCCTCGAGGAGCATGACGTTCTCGCCCACGCGGTTGGCCACCTGGAGCAGCGTCGACATCGAGGAGACCTCCTCGACCTGCTCCTTGAGGAACCAGTGCATGAACTGCTCGCCGAGGTAGTCCCGCTCGTCCCGCGCCAGCGCGGTCAGCGTCTCGAACTGCCCGGTGACCTGCAACTCCTGGGCCAGGGCCAGCTCGATCGGCTCGGCCACGGACGCGAAGTCGTTCCGCACCGCGGGAATCCCGGGAATGACGACGTCGGCGCCACGGTCCATCAGGTACTGCACGATCATCATGGCGTGGTTGCGCTCCTCGACGGCCTGGGCGAAGAAGTGCCCGGCCAGCTGCGGCAACGCCTGCTGGTCGTACCACACCGCGATCGCGATGTACTGCTGGGACGCGGCGTACTCGTGCCCGATCTGGGCGTTGAGCAGGTCATGGACGGGGCTCATCAGCCGATCTCCTCCGGTTTGTGGTGCGTCACGGCTCGCACTGGGTGCCACCACAGTACGCCTCCGCACTGCGCCGGCACATCACCCATCGGCGCCGAGGACGACGCCAGCCGCTGCACGACGACGGCGAGCGACACCGCCCGCTGGTCGACGACGGCCGCCAGCCGGTAGCCAATCGCTCGCGCGGTCCACAGGCTCGACCAGCAGTCGACCAACGCGATCAGCAGCGCGTCCCGGCCCTGCACGTTGAGGAAGGTGTCCTGCTGCCCGGCGAACGACAAGTCGGCCATGTCCTCGGCTGTGGCGGACCAGCGCACGGCCAGCGGGAATCGGGCCAGGGCGGCGCTGACGACGGTGTCGAGGTCGTTGGCCGCGACGAAACGTCGTGGGCATTCCCGGGAGTGGGTCACAGGCGTAGGCTCCTCTTGCACCGTCAACCGTCGACGATGCCCCGGGACCAGTTTGGCCCGGTGTCCAGGGCGCTCTCCCGAAGGGCCGCGGATGTCCACTGATGCCGAAGTTCCCACCGTCGCACCACAGTCCGCGCCGGATCTGCCGGAGCCCCCGGCGAGGGGACATGGGCGTGGCCTGGGCCTGTCCTTGGCAGCGCTGGGCGTCGTGTTCGGCGACATCGGAACCAGCCCGCTGTACGCCCTGCAGACGGTCTTCAGCGTGCAGCACAACGCTGTCGAACCCACCCGCCAGGACGTCTTCGGCGTGATCTCCATGGTTTTCTGGGCCATCACGATCATCGTCGCGTACGGCTACGCGTTCCTCATGATGCGCGCCGACAACGAGGGCGAGGGCGGCATCCTGGCGCTGGTCGCCCTGCTGCGCCGCACGGCCGCTGGACACCCGCGCCTGGTGGCGGCGGCCATTGTCATGGGGATCATCGGCGCGGCGCTCTTCTACGGCGACAGCGTGATCACTCCGGCCATCTCGGTGATGTCGGCCATCGAGGGCCTGTCGGTGGTGAGCCCGACCTTCGAGTCGCTGGTGCTGCCCGTGTCGTTGGTGATCCTGACGGGGGTGTTCGCGGTCCAGAAGTTCGGCACGTCGGCGGTGGGCCGGTTCTTCGGGCCCATCATGTGCGTCTGGTTCGTGTCGCTCGCCGCGCTCGGACTGCCCCACTTCCTGCGAAACCCCGAGATCCTGGGCGCGATCTCCCCGCATTACGCGATCACGTTCGCCGTCGCCCGCCCCGGAGTCGCCTTCATCGCCATGGGCGCGGTCGTGCTGACCGTGACCGGCGTCGAGGCGCTGTACGCCGACATGGGTCACTTCGGGCCAACCCCCATCCGGTTGGCCTGGTTCGGGGTGGTGTTCCCCTCGCTCACGCTGGTCTACCTCGGTATGGGCGCCATGATCCTGCGCGACCCTTCCACCATCGACAACCCGTTCTTCCATCTCGCCCCCGCCTGGGCGCGCATTCCGCTCGTCGTCCTGGCGACGATGGCCACGATCATCGCCTCGCAGGCCGTCATCTCCGGCGCATTCTCGATGTCCCGGCAGGCAACCCGCGCCAACCTCCTGCCGCGCCTCAAGGTGGTGCACACGTCCAAGGAGGAGGGCGGCCAGGTCTACATCGGCTCCATCAACTGGATCCTCTTCGTCGGCGTCATGCTCCTCATCGGTATCTTCCAGTCATCGGCGGCGCTGGCCAACGCCTACGGACTTGCGGTGACGGGAACACTCCTGTTCTCGATCACGATCTTCCTGCTGCTGGCCCATTTCGTGTGGCGGACCCATTGGGCCAAGATCCTTCTCGCGGTCATCCTCATCGTCGGGTTCGAGCTGGTCTTCTTCTTCGCCAACATCGCCAAGATCCTCCACGGAGGCTGGCTGCCGTTACTCATCGCCACCGCGGTCGTCACGATCATGTTGACGTGGCGCCAGGGGCATGCCGCCGTGCAGGCACGCCGGGGCCGGATCGAAGGCCCGCTGGCGGATTTCATCGAGATGGTGCGTACCAGCGACATCCGGCGCGTGCCCGGCCTGGCGGTGTTCCCCCACCCGAACGCCGAGACCACCCCGCTGGCGCTGCGCCAGAACCTCGAGTTCAACCACGTCCTCCACGAGCACAACGCGATCGTCAGCATCGTGAACGAGAACGTGCCGCACATCCGACACGTCGACCGGGCGAGGGTCGACGACCTGGGCTACACCGACGACGGCATCTTCCATATCCGCTACCGCGTCGGGTTCAACGACAGCCAGTTCGTTCCCAAGGCGCTGGAGTGGGCCCAGGGCAAGGGCCCGGAGATGGATCTGGACCCTGAACAGGCGCGCTACTTCCTCTCGTCGCTGCGGCTCACCCAAGGAGACGTACCCTCACTGCCGAGGTGGCGCAGGCGGCTGTTCCTGTGGTTGTCGGCCAATGCCGCCAGCCGCACCGACGTCTTCCACCTCCCACCCGAACGCACGATCGTCATGGGCGGTCACCTCGAACTGTGAGGCCACCTCACCCGCGCGGGGATGAGTCGGGGCAACGATGTTGCGCCGCCGATGCGATTCGAACGCACGACACCCGCTTTGGGAGGACGGTGACACACCCCCGAATCCGCCTTCCTCCGGTCCGCCATCCTCGCTGAACCACGATGGCACAATGTGCGCGCCGCCTTCGTGTCGGTGGGTTCACCTACGATCGGCACCATGGCAATCTCGAACTCCGCCCACGCAGGCCTGGGCACCTGGCCGGACCTGCCCGCTGAGGAGCAGATCCGCGCCGTCGTCGGCGCCGCAAGCTTCTCCCTTGGCGCAGCCCACGCTCGTGCGGGCCATGTGCGTTGGTTGACGTCGGACCCGGAACGGCGGGTGCTCTTCGCCGCTCTCGGCGCCGCCACGGCGGTGCAGCACCAAGTGGTGGTCCACGTCGGTGACCGGCGGGGCACCCGCCGAAGCAGCGGCCGTTGCACGTGCCCCAGGTCGGTGAACTGCGAGCATGTCGCTGCGGTCCTGTTGGCTGCGCTCGAAGACTTCGCGGCGGAACGCCCCGTCACGCCTCCGTGGGAGCGTGTCCTCGCCGACGTCGTCGCGGACGGCCGCGACGAGACGGGCGCTGTACCCATTGGTCTGCTGTTCGAACCGTCGATCGTTGCCGGCAGGCCCGGCGCGGCGCGCGAGCTCCGCGTCCGGTTGCGCCCGGTCGTCCCCGGCACGAAGAGCGCATGGGTGCGCAGCGGGATCACGTGGCGCGACGTGTCGTACTCGTGGCGGGCACACGACTACGTCACGGCCCACCGTGAGGCGCTGCACCTGCTCCACAAGGCCCACCCGTCCTCGGCCCCCTACTCCTACGGCGACTCGCCCGTGTACCTCGACGAGTTCGGCCCCGCCTTGTGGCCCCTCCTGCGCGGCGCGGTGGACGCAGGCGTACCGTTCGTGCCCGCCAAGGCCTCGGCGGGGGCGGTCGCGCTGGCGGACGGACCGGCGACCATTGCGCTCAACCTCAGCCGCGATTCGCAGGGGGACGTTTCCGCCACGGCGGTCGTGGACGTGCCGGGGGCCGACGACGGTGCCACGTCAGTCACGCTCTTGGGAAAGCCCGCCCACGGGACCGTCCTGCACTACACCGGCGCATCGAGCCCGCTCGGCCTTGTCCTCGCCCCACTCGAGCGGCCCCTGAGCGGGAAGGCCTCCGGCATCGTGGCCGCGGGCGAGTTGCGGGTCCCCGCCGCGGACGTCGACCGCTTCCTCGCGGAGTACTATCCGGCCCTGCGTCGCGTCCTGGAGGTGCGCTCGGACGACGGCTCCGTGGAGCTGCCGGTGATCGCACCGCCGCGTCTGGGTCTGACGCTCACCTACTCGGATGCTCGTTCCCTCGCCCTCGAGTGGGGCTTCGTGTACGGCACCGGGGGCAACGCCCGTCGCCTCCCGCTCTCAGCGGGCAGCGACCCCGTCCGCGACCGCGCCGCCGAGCAGCGGCTGCTGCGCGATCTTCGGCTGCCGGCCGCGCTCCTCGGGGGCCCCGGTGAACCCGGCCCCGCTCCGACGGCGCAGCTTCGCGGGGTGGATGTCGCCCTCTTCACCCGGGACATCCTGCCCGACCTGCGGGAGCAAGGCGTCGCCGTCGAGATCTTCGGCACGCCCGTTGAGTATCGCCACTCGGAGTCCGCACCCGTCATCCGCGTCTCCGCCACCGACTCCGACGACGCCGACTGGTTCGACCTCGGCGTCACCGTGGAGATCGACGGGGAGGAGATCCCCTTCGAGCGGCTATTCGTGGCCCTCGCCAACGGGGATGACCACCTCCTCCTCGATTCCGGGACGTACTTCAGGATCGATCGGCCCGAGCTCGAACGCCTGCGCCGGCTCATTGACGAGGCACGGTTCCTGCAGGACCGCGAAACCCACGGCCTGCGGTTGACCACCTACCAGGCCGGGCTGTGGGAGGAACTCGCCTCTCTCGGCATCGTCGAGGCGCAGAGCGAGCGGTGGGCCACGTCGGTCGAGCGGCTGCTCGCGGGAGCGGGGGCGGACCCGCCCGAGGTGCCGGCCGGCCTCGCGGCCACCCTCCGGCCCTACCAGGTCGAGGGCTACCGGTGGCTGAACCACCTGTGGACCGCCGGCCTCGGGGGAATCCTGGCCGACGACATGGGGCTCGGCAAGACCGTCCAGACCCTCGCCATGATCCTACAGGCCAAGGAGGACGGGACCCTCACGGCCCCGGTGCTCGTCGTCGCCCCGACCTCGGTGGTGGGCAACTGGGCGGCCGAAGCCGCCCGGTTCGCGCCCGAGCTGTCCGTCATGGCCGTCACGGAGACGGAGAGGAAGTCCGGCCACGCCCTCGCCGAGGGCGTCAGCAAGGCCGACGTCGTCGTCACGTCCTACGCGCTGTTCCGCATCGACGAGCATGCCTACCGCGACCTGACGTGGAGCGGGCTCATCCTCGACGAGGCCCAGTTCGTCAAGAACCACCAGGCGAAGACCTACCAGTGCGCCCGACGGCTGGCGGCACCTTTCAAGCTGGCGATCACCGGCACCCCGCTGGAGAACAGCATCATGGACCTGTGGTCGTTGCTGTCGATCGTGGCGCCCGGGATGTACCCCGACCCCGCGGCCTTCACCGAGGCCTACCGCAAGCCCATCGAGCGTGGGACCGCGCCGGAACTCCTCACCACGCTGCGCCGCCGGATCCGGCCGTTCATCCGCCGCCGCACCAAGGAACAGGTCGCGCCGGAACTGCCGCCCAAGCAGGAGCAGGTCCTGCGGGTGGAGCTGAATCCGCGACACCGCAAGATCTACGACACCCACCTGCAGCGCGAGCGACGCAAGGTCCTCAGCCTCCTCGATGACGTCCAGAAGAACCGGTTCACGATCCTGCGTTCGCTCACACTCCTGCGCCAACTCAGCCTCGACGCGTCCCTCGTGGACGAGCAGTATGCCGGAGTGGCGTCGAGCAAGATCGACGTCTTCCTCGAGCAGTTGGAGGAGGTCATCGCCGGGGGGCACCGGGCTCTGGTGTTCAGCCAGTTCACCGGCTTCCTCGGCCGGGTGCGGGACCAGCTCGACGCGGCAGGAATCGACTACTGCTACCTCGATGGACGTACCCGCAACCGGGCGAAGCGGGTGGAGGAGTTCAAGTCCGGCAACGCGCCGGTTTTCCTCATCAGCCTCAAGGCGGGTGGGTTCGGACTCAACCTCACCGAGGCGGACTACTGCTTCGTCCTCGACCCGTGGTGGAACCCCGCGGTCGAAGCACAGGCCGTGGACCGCACCCACCGCATTGGGCAGGACAAGAACGTCATGGTCTACCGGTTGGTGGCCAACGAGACGATCGAGGAGAAGGTCCTCGCCCTGCAATCGCGGAAGCGGGACCTATTCGCCTCAGTCATCGACGCGGGGGGCGAACTTTCCGCGCCGCTGAGCGCCAGCGACATCCGGGAGCTGCTGGCGGTCTGACCTGCGGCGATGCTGCACCCCCGATGCGATTCGAACGCACGACACCCGCTTTAGGAGGACGGCAAACACCGCCAAGTCGGCCTACGGCCTGCGTGTTCGGTCCGCGGGGAGCAGTAGTCACGGTGGCTCACGGCCGGGCACTGACCATTCACTGACCATGCCGGGAAGCGACGAGGGCCGTGAGTGGACCCTCTCGGACCGTGGAGATCGAGTGGGCTCTCCAGACGCACACGGCTGGATCTTGCCCATCCTTGGACTGTGAACTACAGTTGACACATGGTCGATGTCGTGAAAACCGCGACGTTCGATGGCCGGACACGGCATTTCTGAACTGCGCATCGACTACGGCCCGGGCTACCGGGTCTACTACCTGCGCGAAGGCCAACGACTGATCCTGCTGTTGTGTGGCGGGGACAAGTCGACTCAGGACACAGATATCAGGAACGCCCACGAATACGTCAAGGAGTGGCGCGACCAGGGAGGAGCAGAGAGATGAGTACCCCCACCGAGACCTTCTCCGCCTACGACCCGGCGGACTACCTGGACAGCCTCGAGGATGTCGTTGCCTACCTCGAGGCGGTCATCGAGGAGGGTGGGGACGACCCAACCGCCATCACCCAGGCGCTCGGCGCCATCGCGCGGTCCCGCAACTTGAGCGACATAGCCCGCCGCGCCGGAATGAGCCGCGAAGGTCTCTACAAGGCACTGTCGGCCACAGGAAACCCCAGTTTCGCCACCGTCGTCAAGGTGTCGCGAGCCCTCGGCATGCGCATCCACTTCGAAGCCATCGCCTGATTCGTAAGGGTGGAATGCCCAGTCCACCCGCTGGCGTGCGGGGAGACCCCGGGTGGATCCCCCCGGCAGGAGACCCGCTTTCTGCACAAGCGGGTCTCGGAACCGGCCCCACTGACCATTCACTGACCACGAACCACCGTACCCACCAGAAAGCCACCGGGTGTGACCTGCGACGATGCTGCGCCCCCGATGCGATTCGAACGCACGACACCCGCTTTAGGATGACGGCGCAACCCGGCGGAGCGGCCCTCCATCCGCTCCAATCGTTCCAATCGCGCTGGTCTTGGGCTCGCGAGATCGTGGTTGACACGGTCGTTACGGGGGCTCGCGGCAGTCCACTGACCATTCACTGACCACGCCACCGCTCCAACAGTCGATGCACGGAGGGTCAGCTAGCGCATGAGCGCTTCAGCGGCCAGGGCTGTGGCAGCTTTGAGTAAGGCGGCAGCTGCGGTGGCATCGAGAGGATCCGGCGTGGTCGCTGGCCGATCAAGCCGCGGACGACGTCGAGGGCCTCGGCGCGCTCGTCCTCGCTCGCCCCATACTCAGCATCCCACTCGGTCGCCACCGCGTCGAAGGCCGAGTCGATTCCCGAGTCACCCGAGCTGAGCCAGCATCTCGGGCGATCCCGCCGGTCGCGGTCCGGCTGGTGTGCCCGGTGGACGAGCGGCGAGTCCACCCGCCTCACCCAAGCCCTCGCCGGACAGAGGGCGAGAACACTCCACAGCTGACCAACCCCGCCGTGGTGGCCACCCACGGGCAGATCCCACGGCCACCACCGGGCAGAACACC